>WBZO01001692.1_pt3 | contig 20432 bp, 19 predicted proteins | sample 5204261 | NCBI WGS metagenome assembly WBZO01 (sample SAMN12412400, study PRJNA552823) | activated sludge metagenome | isolation source: activated sludge from anammox sidestream of wastewater treatment plant... | place: USA: North Carolina | collected 2017-09 | reverse complement strand
GGGCCCGCGAAGAAGTGGGTGCAGGCCATGCGGGTCGGCGACGCCGCCAACGTGCTCGGGCTCCCGGCCTCGTCGGTGGTCGCGCTCTCCACGCGCGACACGGAGGAAGACCGCGCGTCGCAGGCGGGCGAGCTGGAGAAGGCGGTCGCGTCGTCGCTCGGCGATCGCCTGAAGGAGCCCGACGCGAAGCGCCTGCACGACGTGCTCGATGATTGGACCAAGGGCCGCGACGAGACGCTCGCGATCTCCTACCTCGGCGGCGAGCCCTCGGGGACGCTCGTCACGACGCGCGCGCGCGACGGCGAGGCCGCGAACCGCGCGGTCCGCACCGCGATCGATCTCACGCGCGCCGCTCCCTTCAAGGAGCTGCTCCGGGTACAGGACGTCACCACGGCCACCGAGGACATCCCGGGCTTCGGCAAGGCGCAGATCGCGACCATCGCGCGCGAGGCGAAGAAGCCGGTCGCGCCGCCGTTCGCCGTGCGCGAGGCGCGCGACGGCGGTGCGACGACGAAGAGCGGCGCCGCGGTCACGACGAAGAGCGGCGTCGCGTGGTCGACCGAGTCGGGCAGCGTGCTGGTCGCGATCGGCGACGACCCGCTCGTCACGCTGAAGGCCGGCGTGCGCCCGGAGAGGAAGCTGCGCGACGATCCGCTGGTCGCGCGTTTCGCGGCGAACATCGGCGACACCGCGAGCACGATCTTCGTCGGGCAGCCGCTGCGCCTCGACGCGAAGCGCGCCGATCAGGCGGCTGCTCCGATCGCGATCGCGGTCACGCGGAAGGGGGGCGACGCCGTCCTGAGGATGGACGTCTCCGACGCGCTCCTCCGCGAGCTCTCGCGCAACTTCCTCGGGTTCTAGGCGAGATCGAGCTCGACGTCGCTCGTCGTCCACGCGCGGACGAGCGCCGCCGCCACGCGCTTGCCGTCGTCGGCGGAGGCCTTCACCGACGCGCGCGCCTCGCGTACGAGCTCCTTCACGCGCACCGGTGTCCGCCCGAGCACGACGAGCGCGTGGTCCTCGATCGTCCGCGGCACGTCCGGACCGAGCGCCGGGCCGTTCGCGCGGACCCATGCATCCTGCACGCGATCGAGGCGGAGCTTCGGCCTGCGCGGCGCGCGTGCTCGCGGGGCGAAGACGAACGCCCGTGCGAGGCATCCGTCGACGACGACGCGGATGGGATCCGGGTCGGGGTCGACCAGCACGAGCCCCGCGCGCTCGGCATCGGCGACGAGCGCCTTCATGCGAGCGAGCGAGAGCACGGGGCCGACGGGAGCATCGGCGTGGCGCGCGGCCCATCGCCGCGCGCGCGCCCAGGGCGTCACGATCTCGGGCGGCTCGAGGAGCGGCGGGGCCTCGCGGACGATCGCCGCCGCGCTCGCGCTGGCGACGAGCACGACCGCGACGTCGCCGATGGTGAAGGTCGGCTCGATGCCGGCGAACGCTCCGGCGATCACGCGCGCCTTTGCGGGGAGGACGTCGAGCAGCGCGGCGGCGAAGCTCGCGCGCCGCGCGAGGGCATCGAGGCTCATCGTCCCTCCCGGCGGAAGAAGCCGTAGCGCTCGAACCGATCGACGACGCTGGCGACGTGCTCGAGCACGCCCCGTTCCGTCGCGGCGTCGAGGGGGCCGACGAGCGAACGCGGCGACGCCGTGCGGACCGCCTCGCGAACGCGCTTCGCGATCTCCTCGTCGGTCCGCGCGCCGTCGAGGTCGCGCACGACGACGAGCTCGTGCCACGGAACGGTGAAGCTGCGGTGCAGGGCGCTCGTCAGGACCGCGGAAGGCGCGCCGCGCTCCACCGCGGCCGCCGCGCGCTCGCGCATCAGCGGAACGATCGCGTCCGGGAGGACCGGCGGATCGATCACGATGTCGATCTCGGCTGCGGCACCTGCCGCGAGATCGTCCTCCGTCGCCGGAACGAACCCGGGACGGCGCCGGGGCGACCACGCGTGCATCGCGGCGAACGCCGACGGATCGGGCCCCTCGAGCGAGGCGCGATCGTCGCGGCGCACGAGCACCTGGAGGAACGGCGTGCCGTGCTCGGCCATGGCCGCGGCGAGCCCCGCGATCCCTGGCGCGCGGCCGGTGCGAAGCGGGGTCTCGCAGACGATCGCGAGCCCGGCCGCCGCGAGCCGCTCCGCGAGCTCCTCGGTCGAGAACGCATCGTTGCATTCTGCAAGCAGATCGTGGAACACGTAGCGGCTGAACGGAGCCTCCGGCGGCAGCGTCTGCCGGACGTGCGCGAGCCAGCTCCGCGCGTGGGCGGAGAGCGCGCCAGCGAAGCCCTCGTCGTCACGATGCGACTCGCCGAGCGCGGCGATCGTCCGGAGCGCGGCGGCGACCTTCTCCGCAGGCTCGGCGTGCGCCGCGGCCGCGTCGAGCGCGATCTCGCGGAGCGCGCGCGTGAGCTCCCACCCGGGGCGCGCGTTCACGCTGAGGAAGCCGATGCCGCCCGGCGCGAGCGCTGCGCGCATCGTGCGGAGGACCTCGGCGCGGAGCGGCTCGGGCACCCACGAGTAGATGCCGTGCGCGATGACGAAGTCGAACGTCCCTTGCGGCGCGCCGTCGCGGATGTCGCGCACCGAGAGCTCCACGTTGGCGGGCGCGATGCGCCTCCCTGCGGCGATCGCACCTTCGGCGAGATCGAAGCCGACGAAGCGCGCCTCGGGCATGTACGCGGCGCAGGCGATCAGGTGATCGCCGTTCCCGCACCCGATCTCGAGGACCCGGGCGCGGGAGGGCGGGGCGGTCTCGATCCCGAACAGGCGGGCGAGCGTGGCGAGCGCGCGCGGGTGCGCCTCGGCGTTCGCCTCGGTGTCGTAGGGGACCTCGTCGTAAGCGAATCTCGTCACACCGGCCGATCCCTCCCTCAGGCGCGCACCCTTCGCATTCCTGCTGCGGCGGCGAAGAGCGCCGCAAGCGCGAGGACGATCGTCGCGCCGGCCGGCCAGTCGAGGCCGTGCGCGACGACGAAGCCGAGGAGCACGCCGGTGACGCTCGCGAGGACCGCGAAGCCGACGACGCCGACGAGGGAACGGCCGAGGAGGCGTCCCGCGGCGGCCGGGATCACGAGGAATGCGCTCACGAGGACGACGCCGGCGAGACGGATCGCGGCGACGATCACCGCGGCGAGCAGGGCGAGCAGCGCGCTCTCGAGCCAGCCCACCTCGATGCCGGAGAGCCGCGCGAGCTCCTCGTCGAACGTCGCGTACGCGAGGCGCGTCCACGCGAACACGACGAACCCGATGGTGACGGCGGCGACGCCGAGGACGACCCAGAGGTCCTCGCGCCCGACGAGCAGGATGTTGCCGAACAGGAGCTGCTCCGGATCGAACGTCGTCTGCGTGCGCTTCGCGCTTCGGAGCAGGATGACACCGACGGCGAAGCAGACGGCGAACAAGATCGCCATCGCGACGTCGGAGCGGAGGCCGCCGCGCCGGCGCAGCGCCCCGATGGCGATCGCGGCGAGCGCGGTGAACGGGATCGCGAGGACGAGCGGGCTCGCGAACCCGAGGAACATCCCCAGCGCGATGCCGCCGAACGCCGCGTGCGAGAGGCCGTCGCCGAGGTAGGCGAGGCCGCGCGCGGTGACGAGCACGCCCAGGAGCGCGAGGAGCCCGGCGAGGACGCACCCCGCGAGGAGCGCCCGCTGGAAGAAGGGGATGGCGAGGTAGCTCAGATCCAATTTCGAGACGTCCGGAGGCTACCGGCGAAGGCCTCGTTCCGCTACGCTCCTCGCTCGAGAGGTCCTTCTCATGCGCTTCTCTTCGCTTCGCCCGGCGGTCGTCCGCCGCCTCTTCTCCGTCCTCTTCGCGGCGGTCGCCCTGATGGTGTTCTTCGCGTGCGGGCGGTCGAGCCTCGAGCCGGAGACGCTCTCCGACGGCGGCATCACCACGCCGCGTCCGTGCAGCGCCTCGACGTGTCCGACGGGCTGCTGCGATGCGGCCGGCGTCTGTCGCACCGGCAACGACACGCGCGCGTGCGGATCGGCGGGCGGACGCTGCGCGGACTGTCCGTCGCTCGGCTTCTCCGTCTGCACCTCGAGCCGCGTCTGCGGGCGTGACGATCCAGGGTGTGGGCCGGCGTCGTGTCCGAGCGGCTGCTGCAGCTTCGACGAGGGGCGCCAGCGCTGCCTTTCGGGGACCGAGGCGAGCGCTTGCGGGACCGGCGGTAAGGCCTGCGACGACTGCGAGGAGCAGGGGCGCGCCTGCGATCCGGGCACGCGCTCGTGCAGCGCGACGCGCTGCGACGCGACGAACTGCAAGGGGTGCTGCGTGGGCAACCAGTGCCTGCCCGGCACCGAGGCGACCACCTGCGGAGCGAACGGCCAGCAGTGCCAGAGCTGCGCGAGCACAGGCCAGACGTGCACCGCGCTGCCCGGGGCGGGCGGGCGATGCGAGGGCACGCCGAACTGCGGTCCGCTCTCGTGCGGAGGCGGCTGCTGCGTCGGCACCACGTGCGTCGCGGGCACCGACGACACCGCGTGCGGCAAGGGCGGCTTCGCCTGCCAGAACTGCGCCGGTCAGGGCCGCATCTGCGTGCCCGACGGACAGCCGAGCGAGCGGACCTGCCAGCCTCCCCCGACGTGCGGCCCGGCGAACTGCGCGAACGGCTGCTGCGTCGGCAACCAGTGCGTGACGAACACGACGCCCGCCGCGTGCGGGAAGGACGGCCTGGCGTGCAAGGCGTGCGCGCCGAACGAGACCTGCACCGCGGGCGTGTGCACGCCGTCCACGACGTGCAGCCCGGCGAACTGCGGCGTGGGCGGGACGGTCGGCTGCTGCGTGGGCAACATCTGCGCGGCCGGCACGCAGAAGGGCTTCTGCGGCGTCGGCGGCGAGCAGTGCAAGGCATGTCCGGGCACGGACGTCTGCCAGGCCGGCGTGTGTCAGCCGGCGGCATGCTCGGTCACGTGCAAGACCGGGTGCTGCGTCGGCAACACGTGCGTCCTCGGCAACCAGGACAACGCGTGCGGGCCCCCGGGCGGCGGACAGTGCGTCGACTGCACGCAGCCTCCGGGGAACCCGACGCCGTCGTGCAACGGCCTGACCCGCCAGTGCGTCGCGACGTGCGGTCCGGCGAACTGCCCGAACGGCTGCTGCTTCAACGGCGCGTGCCAGCCGGGCACCACGAACGATCGGTGCGGGACCGGCGGCATCGCCTGCGCGGCGTGCACGGGCGGCTTCACCTGCAATCCCACGACGAAGATCTGCAGCCTCTGACGGGCCGCGATGGCGCGCAGCGGATACGACGAGGTCGTCCTCCTCACCGGTTTCCCGTCGTTCCCCGCACGGAAGATGTGCGAGGAGCTCGTGCGGGTCGATCGGCGGACCCTCGTGCACGCGGTCGTCCACCCGAAGTTCGAGGCCGACGCGCGTGAGGCGCTCGACATGCTGCCGCTCGAGCAGCGCGCGCGGGTGAACCTCATCGAGGGCGACGCGGCGGCGATGGACCTCGGGCTCTCGGGGGCGGAGTTCAAGTCGCTCGCCGCCGAGGTCGATCGGATCCATCACATGGCGCAGGTCTCGTATCTCGGCGCCGACCGCAGGCTCGCCCAGCAGGTGAACGTGGGCGGCGCGGGCGAGATCCTCGAGCTCGCGCGCGCATGCGCTTCGCTGAAGATGCTCGTCTTCCACTCGACGGCGCAGGTGTCGGGGACGCGCACCGGGCTCGTGCTCGAGCAGGAGCTCGACAAGGGGCAGGAGTACCGCAACGTCGTCGAGGAGACGCTCGCCCGCGCCGAGAAGATGATGCGCGCGGCCATGTCGAAGCTGCCGATCTGCGTCGTGCGCCCGACGATCATCGTCGGCGATTCGCACACCGGCGAGGTCGATCGCTTCGACGGCCCGTACTTCTTGATCCTCCTCATCGTCACGTCGCCGCCGGACTTCCCGCTGCCGCTCCCGGGCCGGGGCGACACGCTCCTGCACCTCGTGCCGATCGACTACGTGGTCCGCGCCGCGCACGCGATCGGCCGCGATCCGCGGGCGAAGGGGCGCACGTTCCACGTCGGCGATCCGGCGCCGCTCACCGCGCGTCGCGTCTTCGAGCTCGTCGCGGCGGCGGGCGGGCGGCGCATCCCCCGCGGGTTCATCCCGGCGAACCTCACGAAGGCGCTCCTGCGCACGCCCGGGCTCGACCGGCTCGCGAAGAGCCCTCGCGCGTTCCTGGACGCGCTCGGCACCCCCGTGAGCTACTCGTTCGCGAACACGACCGAGCTCCTCGCCGACACCGACGTCCGCTGCCCGCCGTTCGAGAGCTACGTCGAGGGCCTCGTCGAGTACGTGCAGCACCGTCTGCGCGAGAAGCGCGCGCGCGCCGCCCCCGAGGTCGAGGACCCGCTGTCCTGACCGCTACTCGTCCCAGCCGCTGTCGACCGACTCGTCGTCGATCGTCGGCGGCGGCTCGGTCGCAAAGGCGGCCGTGTTCGTCGGCGTGAGGGCATCGAGCGCCATCTTCCGCGTGATCGCGGTGGTGATGATGTCGTTGATGACCTCTTCGTACTCTTCGCCGTCGAGACGCTCGTCGACCTCGACGACGACCGCTCCGACCGCGGCCGCGCGGTCGCCGAGCTCGTCCCGTTGGGGCGGAATGGCCGGGGCGATCAGCACGACGACCTGGGGCATCGAGCTCCCGAGCTTCTCGCCTGCGACCGGCACGCTCCCCACGCGCACGACCCTCACGCGGGCCTGCTCCATGGCGACCGTCACCCGATCGGCGTTCTTGCCCGACGGGCCGACGACCATGACGGTCGTGTCGTGTTGACGGACGAGGGTGCGCTCCACGCATCGGTCATTCTAGCCGCGGGGCGGGTTCCTCCGCTAGAAAGTCCCGTCATGTCGCGTTCCTCCTCGCGTCGCTCCGTCGCACCGCTCCTTGGTGAGGGCCTCGTCGCGCGCCGCCTGGTGGTCCGCGCGAGGGACGTCGGCTTCCTGAAGGGGGTCGTCGAGGCCCACGAAGGGCTCGCGACGGTGTTCGCGGAGTCGGGCGGAGAGCTGACGCTCGCGGCCGCGGCCGACCGAGAGGCTGAGCTCGATGCGCTCGTCCGTGACCTCGCGCGCGAGCTCGAGGGGATCGAGGGATGACGGACTTCGAGGTCGCCATCGTCGGCGGTGGTCCCGCGGGGACGAGCACGGCGCTCCACCTCGTGCGTCGCGAGGGGATCGCGCCGTCGCGCATCGTGATCCTCGACAAGGCGAGGTTCCCCCGCGAGAAGCCGTGCGCCGGCGCCATCAGCCAGCTCGGCGTCGACGAGCTCGCGAGCATCGGGGTCTCCGTCCGCGTGCCCTCGATCGAGATGCGCGGTGTGCGCGTGATCTCGGGGGACGACGTCGGCGAGACGATCTACCCGATGGGGATCGTCGTGCGGCGCTCGGAGTTCGACGCTCAGCTGCTCGACGACGCACGTGCCGACGGCGTCGAGGTGCGCGAGGGCGAAGGGCTCAAGACGATCGAGCGCATCGAGGGCGGTCACCGCATCGGCACGAGCACCGGCACGGTCACCGCGCGGCTCGTCGCCGTGTGCGACGGCGCCGGGTCGACGACGCGCAAGGTGCTCGGCCTCAAGGAGCCGGAGCGGAAGGGGCACCTCTACGTCCTCGAGACGGAGGCGCTCGAGGCCGACACCGGCGTACCGCGCGGGCTCGTCGACTTCGATCTCACGGTCCTCGATGAAGGTCTCGAGGGCTACTACTGGGACTTCCCCACGCCGCTCGACGGCAGCACGCAGGTCAGCCGCGGCATCTATCACGCGAACCTCTCCGCGCGCTCCGACGTGAAGGACGTGCTCGGCCGTTCGCTCGAGCGGCGCGGCATCGACATCGCGAAGGTGAAGCTCAAGCCGTTCCCCACGCGCCCGTTCGTGCCCGAGTCGAAGACGTGGCTCCCGGGGCTCGTGTTCGTCGGCGAGGCTGCGGGGATCGATCGAACGACCGGCGAGGGCATCGCGCAGGCGATCGCGATGGGGCGGATCGCCGCCCGCCATGTGGCCGAGGCGCTCACGACGCGCTCGCGCTCGTTCTACGGCTACGACCACGAGGTCCGCCGATCGGTCGTGGGCCGGCACATGCTCCAGAGCGCGTGGCTCTCGCGGCACGTCTACGGCCGCTTCGGGGGGCCGGCGCGCCGCTACTTGCTCCGATCGTCGTACGCGCGCGAGCAGGCGATGCGCTGGTACCGCGGAGAGCAGCTGCCGCTGCTGTCGCAGATGAAGCTCGCGCTCGGGATCGCCCTGTCGGCGGTCTGATCAGAAGCCGCTCGGACGGCCCGAGTCGTCGTCGCTGCCGGTCAGCTCCGGGTGCAGGCTGGGCGTGCTCGACTCGATGTCGAGCACGCTGCCGCGGTCGTGGAGCGCATCGGGGGGAGGGGGGATGCTCGACATGCCGCTCCCCCCGAGCGCGTTCTTCTGATCGAGGAAGCGGAGGGTGCCCGGTCCGCTGGTGCGCTCGAGCACCGCGCGGAGGTCGCCGGGCAGCGGCGCCTCCACGATCAGCCGCTGGTTCTTCCGCGGATGATCGAACTCGAGGCGCACGCAGTGGAGGAAGGTCCGGTCGAGCGCGTTCTTCTCCTCGAAGAAGCGGTTCGTGGGCGGGTGCCCGTAGCGATCGTCGCCGAGGACCGGGTGCCCGATGGCCGCGAGGTGACGGCGGATCTGGTGCGTGCGGCCTTGCTCGGGGATCACGCGGAGCACGGAGTGCCCGCTCGCGACCGCGAGGCGGCGGTAGCGGGTACGTGCAGGATGCATCTTTCCGTCCTCGCGCAGGTCGCGCGTGATGGCGCCCTTGCTCGGCGTGACCCCGCGTGCGCCGACCACGTAGATCCTGCGCGACATCTCGGAGGCGAGGACGGCCTGCCACTCCGGGACGAGCTCGGGACGGCGCGCCAGCATGACGAGCCCGCTCGTCCCGACGTCGATGCGATGGACCGGGACGGCCGCGGCCGCGCCCGCGAGCTTGCGTGCACGCCCGACGAGCGAGGACGAGTACTCGCCCTGCTGGGTCGTCGGCTCGTGCGCACCCTTGTCGACGATGAGGATCTCTTCGTCCTCGTACATCACGCGCGGCGCCGGTTGCCCGACGCGGCGGAGGAGCGCGATCGTCTCCACCTCGTCGGTCAGCGGGATCATGTCGAGCGGCCGCAGCGTGGCCACGGTCCAGCCGAGTCGCGCGAAGTGATCGAGGTCGCGCGCGAGCGTGTCCGGATCGCAGGACACGTAGGCGATGGCGTCCACGGAGAGCCGCCCGAGGAGCTCACGCGCGAGCGGTCCCATGCCCCGGCGCGGTGGGTTCACGACGGCCGCGTGGTAGTGCGCGCCCTCGCTCGCGATGCGCCTGAGCGCGGTGGCCACGTCGGCGGCCTCCGCACGGAGCGAGAGGCCGTTCGCCTTCGCCGCATCGGCGGCGTGCGCGGCCGCCGGCGCGAACGACTCGACGAGGTGCACGTCGGCCCCGGCCGCCGCGACCGCCAGCGCGATCGCGCCCGATCCGCCGTACAGATCGAGCACGCGGGGTCGCTCGCTCTGCGGCCGGCTCAGGCCGAGGAGCTCGCAGACCGTCGCGTGCACGCGCTCGGCCTGCCCGCGATGCGCCTGCACGAACGATCCGTAGGTCGCCTGGTGGGTCGAACGACCCAGGCGATCGGGCGCGGCGTTCGGCCCGTGGACGACGACCGTCTCGGCGCCGAGGATCTGCGGCGAGTCACCCTCGTGGAAGTTGAGCGCCACGCCGACGATGCTGCTCGTCGAGGCTGCGAACGATCGGGCGGCGTCCTCGAGCGCGGCGCGGTCACGCACGCGCGGTCGATGGACGACGAACGTGACGAGCACGCGCGCTCCGTCCTCGCCGCGCACCTCGCGGAGGTCGACGGCGCGGAGCACGCCGCCCGCACCCGGATCGAACGGCGCGAGCGGACCGCCGCTCGCCTCGTCGACGGCGATGCGGTCGCGGAGGAGCGTCGCGACCTCGGCGATCGCGGGCGAGAGCACCTTGCACCTCGGGATGTCGACGACCTGGTGCCCGCCGCCCTTCGCGTAGAGCCCGAGGCGGGCGCCGGGCGCGACGATCAGCTTCGCGCGCGTGCGGTACTCGGTGATCGGCTCGGCCGGCTGCACCGGCTCGGTGTAGACGAGCTCGAGCGCCGCGTAGCGCGATGCCGACTGCACGACGCGACCGCGCTTCAGCGCGAGCTGCTCGCCGTACGACAGGCCGATGATCGGACAGCCGCCGCAACGATCGGCATGATCGCAGACGACGCGCAGCGCCTCGCCGGCCCCGTCACTTCCCGGGCGAGCAGGTGTGAGCGATCGGTCCGGCGGCTGCATCACCGAACGAGTCTACGCGACTTGGAGGACGACGGAAGCACGCGATAGGCTCTCTTCGATGTCGTCGCGGATGCAGGTCCCGCTGCCGAGGGTCGGCGACGTGATCGCGGGGAAGTACGCGATCGTGCGTGTGCTCGGCGAGGGGGGCATGGGCATCGTCTACGAGGCGAGCCACGTACGCCTGCGCCAGCGCGTCGCGATCAAGATGCTCCTGCCTGCGATGCTGGCCCACGACGTGCTCGTCTCGCGCTTCGAGCGCGAGGCACGTGCGGCGGCGCAGCTGAAGAGCAGGCACGTCGCGCGCGTGATGGACGTCGATCTGACGCCCGACGGCCTCCCGTACATGGTGATGGAGTTCCTCGAGGGGCGCGATCTGCAGGCCGAGATCGACGAGCGCCGGCAGCTGCCGTTCGCCGAGGCCGTCGATTTCGTGCTCCAGGCATGCGCGGCGATGACCGAGGCGCATGCGCTCGGAATCGTCCATCGTGATCTCAAGCCATCGAACCTCTTCCTCGCCGACGACGCCGGCGCACGCGTGGTGAAGGTCCTCGACTTCGGCATCTCGAAGGTGGCGAGCGAGCACGAGGCGAAGCTGACCGACGCGGACGCCGTCATGGGGACCGCGCTGTACATGTCTCCCGAGCAGGTCCGGGCGACGAGCGAGGTCGATGCGCGGAGCGACATCTGGGCCCTCGGGGTCATCCTCTACGAGGCGCTCGCCGGCCGGCCGCCGTTCCTCGGATCGTCGACCCAGGTCGCGGCGGCGATCGTCACGCAGGACGTCCCCGATCCCCGGGCGTACTGCGCGATGCCCGACGAGCTCGCGCTCGTGCTCCACAAGGCGCTCCAGCGCGAGCCTCGCGATCGCTTCTCCGACGTCGGGCAGCTCGCCGTCGCGCTCGCGCCGTTCGCGCTGCCGGGGACGATCGGGCGGGCCCATGCGGATGCGCTCGCCCTCGGTCCCAGGTCCGGCCGCGCGCTCGCGGGCGCCGATCACGCTCCGACGATCATCAACCTCGGTCCGCCGCCGGACTCGAGCCGCAACGCGGCGTCGATCCCTCCAGGGGCACAGGCGCCCGCGATCAGCGAGTCGCGGCTGCGCGATCGCACCGCGCCGGGATGGTCCGAGCACGGCGCGGGTCCGAAGAAGAGCCGCGGTCTGCTCTTCGCCGGAGCGCTCGGCGCCGTCGTGGCGCTCATCGCGCTCGGTGGAGCGATCTTCGTGCTCGACTCACGCACGGCGAAGCCCGCGCAGTCGAGCGTCCCGAACGCCTCCTCGTCCGCGGCGTCGCCGAGCGTCGCCGACGAGCCGCTGCCGCCGGTGCTCGAGCCGGCTCCGCCGCCGACCGGCCGCGCGGAGGCGGACACGCCGGTCGCGAGCGCATCGGCCGCGCCCGTCCGCCCGGCGGCTCCGGTGAACCGACCGGCCCCGAGCGCGAAGCCGACTCCTCCGGGGCCGACCGCCAAGCCGTCGAACGGGCCGAGCGACAAGCCGCTCTTCCTGTGACGGCGATCAGAACTCGATCCGGCTCGCGAGCATCACGCTCCAGAGACGGGTCTGCGGGATGCTGTTGGCCTCGCGCGAGTCGCGAACGATCGCGGTGACCGTCGACTCGGCGGCCATCTGCCACCAGCGCGAGATCTGGATCTCGATGCCCCCGCCGGCCTGGCCGGCGATCTCGGTGCTGCGCGGCGTGAACGGCATGAGGTTCGTGTCGGTGCGCCACTGTCCGACGCCGATCTGCGCGAACGGCGTCACCCGATCGAAGCGAAGGTCGCCGAAGCGAACCCGCGTGACGACCATGCGCGTCGACTCGGAGAGCCTCAGCGCGTCGACGAGGCTGAGCCGGTCGCCCGCGAGGCGATACGCCGTCGCCCAGTCGCGTGCGACGAATGCGACGCGCGGCGCGACCCCCATCCATGCGTTGCCGGGGTTCTGCTCGTAGGGCTCGCTCGTCGCGACGGGGCGCTCGCCTCGCGGAGCGGCGGGCGAGGGCCGCTCGGCGCCGGTGCGCGCGAAGGTGTCGAGCTGCACGAGCAAGCGTCCCCAGTCGATGGCTCCGCGCGACTCGTCGGCGAGCGCGGTGGACGTCGTTGCGAGCGCGGCGCACGTCGCCGCGAGCGCGAGCGAGAACTTCCTCATCCCTCTAGATCGAATATCGCTCATGAACCCCGATGGCGAGACAGAGCTCGAGCTCTCGTGGGATGGAGTGTGCATCCGGTCCACACGCGTCCCACCTCCGTCGCTCCAGGCGCAAGACGTCGAGCAAGCGACATGCCTGCGGCGGAGCTGGACGCCGCGCCGCGTCCGCCTGCGGCCGACCGTGCATTCGAGGCCTGCACGCTCGCGCTGATCGGCCCGGTGCCGTGATGACGCGCGTCCTCGCGTGGTCAAAGCGTGCCCCAGGGAGCGAGGGCGCCACGCCTCGGATCGCGGCGGACCGGAGCGAAACCTCCGGGCACGCGGCGTCGTACACGAGGGGGATGTACGTGGTCGCCGTGTCGTCGAGGACCCATGCTACAAGGGCCGCCGTGGCGGACGAAGGGGGCGGCGACAAGGCACGGGGGCGGCCCCGAGACAGCGCCGCCCTCGACGCCGCGATGGATCGCTATGCTCGAGGCGAGGACGACGCGTTCGTCGAGGTCTACGATCGACTCGCTCCGCGGCTGCACGCGTTCCTCATGCGCTACACGCGCGACCATGCGAGGGTCGAGGACGTCATCCAGCAGACGATGCTCCAGATGCATCGTGCTCGTGGTCGCTTCGCCCCCGGGGCGCAGGTCGTGCCCTGGGCGTTCGCGATCGCGCGGCGCCTCCTCATCGACCAGCACCGTCGCGGCGATCGGGAGGTGCTCGCGACGGCGGACGACGACTCGGCCGCCCAGCTCCTGACCGCGCTCGACGCTCCTGCGGATCAGGTCGCGATCGCGAAGGAGATCGCGGCGCGCCTCGCGGACGAGCTCGCGCGGCTGCCCGACAACCAGCGCGTGGCGTTCGAGCTGATCAAGCAAGACGGCCTCAGCGTCGCCGAGGCGGCGCAGGTCCTCGGCACGACGGTCGCGGCAGTGAAGCTGCGTGCACATCGCGCCTACGAGGCGCTCCGTGAAGCGCTCGCGGAGCTCGCGGGCCCCGACTCGACGAGGGGGCAGGCATGAACACCGATCTCCGCGCTCGGATCCTGGCGGAAGCGAAGCGAACGCCTTCGCCCACGCGCGCCGACCACCAGAGGCGGGTCGCTCTCGTCGTCGCCTCCGGCTCCCTCGCGACCGCCGCGCTCTTCTTCGCGATGGGCGGCTTCTCGCGCGGGACGAGGCCGATCGAGCTGGTCGCCTTCAGTGCGGGGTTCGCGCTGGTCGCCGCCGCGGTGCTCACGCGGATCTCCGGTACGCGGGCGGGCTCGATGCTGCCGCGCCCGACCGCCGTGCTCGCCGTCGCGTGCGCGGCCGGGGCGCCGGTGCTCGCCGTCGCCGCGCTCGTGGCAGCGGCGACCTGGCCGGCCGCGGCGAGCGACGACGTCTCGGCCCGCACGGATCTCGCCTGCGCTGCGATGACCCTCGTCCAGGCCGGCTTGCCGCTCGTGGTGCTCCTTGCGCTGCGTCGCGGGAGCGATCCGGTGCATCCGACGATCACCGGCGCGGCGCTCGGCATGACGGCGGGCGCGTGGAGCACGATGATGGCGTATCTCCGCTGCCCGCATGCAGCAGCGTCGCACTGGTTGGTGGCGCACGTCGGCCCGACCCTCGTCCTCATCGTGGTCGGCGCGCTGCTCGGTCGCGCGCTGCTCTCCCTCCGGCGCTGATACGATGGCCTGCCTCGATGACCGGGCACCCCCTGCGCATCTTGATGGCGTCCTCGGAGGTCGAGTCGCTCGCGCGCACCGGCGGGCTCGGCGACGTCGTCGAGGCGCTCTCGCTGGCGCTCGCCGAGCTGGGACACCACGTCCTCGTCGTGACGCCGCTCTACGGCGTGACCCGCCTTCCGCGCACGACGATGCGCTGGCCCGGGACGATCCCGGTCCGCTACGGGTGGGCCGAAGGCGATGTGCGTCGCGCCTCGATCGTCGAGACCGAGACGGTGCGCTTCCCGTCCGGAGGGACGCGTCGCATATGCCTCCTCGACGACCCGGGCCTCTACCAGCGGCAAGGCATCTACGAGGACATGTGGGGCCCGTTCGGGGACAACGCGCTCCGCTTCGCCGTCATGTCGCGCGGCGCGCTCGAGATCTCCGCGCGCGTCTGGGACGGAGGCCCCGACATCATCCACGCGCACGACTGGCACGCGACGTTCGCCGTCCTCTACGCGAAGCTCGTCATGGGGGACCTCTGGCGGCGGAAGCCGTGCGTGTTCACGGTGCACAACCTCGCGTTCCAGGGAGTGCTCGACGAGGGGGCCCTCGATCGCCTGCACCTCCCGCGCGCGGCTTACCTGCCGGAGGTCCTCCTCCAAGACGGGCACGTGAACCTGATGAAGGGCGCGACCGCGCTCGCCGAACGGATCACGACGGTCAGTCCGACGTACGCGCGCGAGATCCTCACGCCCGAGGGGGGCTTCGGACTGGACGGCCACCTCCGCGCGCACGCGCACAGGCTCGTAGGCATCGTGAACGGGATCGATGCCGGGCGCTTCGATCCGCACACCGACGCGGCGCTCGCCGCGCGCTACGATGCGACGACGTTCGCGCCCGGCCGAGCGGAGTGCAAGGCCGCGCTGGCCGAGGAGCTCCACCTCGACGCGGGCAGCGGACCGATCTTCGGCTGCGTCGCCCGTCTCGCCTGGCAGAAGGGGATCGATCTGTTTCTCCCTCTCTTCCAGGAGCTCGTCGATCGCGGAGCGCGCATCGTCGTCGTGGGGCAGGGCGAGCGCCCGCTCGAGGACCAGCTGATGTGGGCGGCGGAGACCTTCCATGGGCGCGTCGCGGTGCGCATCGCCTTCGACCCTCCGCTCTCGCGCCGCATCTACGCGGGCAGCGACTTCTTCGTCGTTCCGTCGCGCTTCGAGCCCTGCGGCCTCACGCAGATGTACGCGATGCGCTACGGCTCGCTCCCCATCGTCACCGACGTCGGCGGTCTGCACGACACCGTCGAGCCGATCGAGCGCGGCGCGCACGGTCGGAGCGATGCAGGCACGGGCTTCGTCGCCTCGCGCGCGGACGTGGCGCCGCTCCGCAAGGCGTGCCTCGACGCGCTGGACCTGTTCGCCGATCATGACGGATTCACCGCCGCGGTGCGTCGTGCGATGGCGAAGGACTTCGCGTGGACCGGGCCTGCACGCCAGTACGAAGCCCTCTACCAGGGATGTATGGCGAGACGCCCACGGGGGTGACGCGGGCAGAGACGCTCGGCTACGATCGCGACAATGCCGAGGCTCGTCTCCGCGTCCGCCCTCGTCGCGATCGCGTCCGTGCTCGCGTGCTCGCACCCGTCCCAGGTGTCGTTCGTGAGCAACGAGCGGCCCACCGCGCAGGGCGCGCCTGCGGGGATGCCGCCGCCGTCGGCCGCGCACGCGGAGAACCCCAACGGGACGAACGAGCTCCCGAACGACGACGAGATGATCGAGCCCGATCGTCCCGCCGCCGACTCGCTTCAGGAGCGCGCGCTCGTGCACATCCACGGTCCGAGCGGCATCGTCTGCTCCGGCGTGATGCTCGGGCCGAGCATCGTCGCGACGGCGCAGCGATGCGTGAGGGGCGAGGGCAGGACGAAGGGCGTCACCGAGCTCTCGGCCGCACGCGAGTACCGCGTCGAGATACCGTCGAGCACGCTCACGTGGACCAACCGTCGCGCGAAGTACGCCTTGCGGCCCGACTGCGACTGGAACGAGCTCGACGTCGCCATCCTCGTCCTTGCCGAGCCGGCTCCGTGGGTGCAGCCGCTCAAGGTGATCAGCTCCCCGAACACCGGCGCGAAGGTGCAGGCCCTCGGCTTCGGCAACTGCCCCGGTCAGCCGCGCGGGATGAAGGACCGCATCGGCACCGTGCGCAGCCGGGTGTCCGAGGCCGTGGTGATCGACGTCCCGCTCTGCAAGGGTGACACCGGCGGTCCGGTCGTCGACGGGCTCGACGGCGGCGTGATCGGCGTCATCTCGCGCCGCGACGATCCCGAGGGTTCACCGCTGCGGACGACGACGATCGCGCGCCTCGATACGACGCAGGCGCTCGAGCTCGTCGAGCAGGCCAAGCACCTGGCGTCGGGCGGCGACCCTTCGAAGCTGAAGCCCATCTCGTGCCGCTGACGCGATCGAAGGCGCTCACATCGGCGCGAGCGTGCCCTGCGTCGCGCACGGTGTGGACGACGCCGGCGACAGCTTGCCGGTGATCGTGGCCGCGCCGCTCTGCGTGTTGATGCGGATGCGTCCGGCGCCGCCGCCGCCGCCGCTCCCCTTGTCGGCCGCGCCGTTGGGTGCGCCGTCCTTGCCGGTCACGTCCGCGGCCGCGCTGCCCTGTCCGCCGAGGGAGATGTCGAGCCCGCCCGGGACCGTGCCGCCGGTCGCCGGCTGCTCGCTAGGGAGCCCGTCCTGGCCCGACGAGGTCGACGCGCTCGTCGAGCTCGGACCGCCGGCGCCGCCGTTGGCCGCGAGCACGCCCGCCATCGTCACGTCCTTCGCCTCGATCAGGATCGCGCCGCCGCTCCCTGCGCCCGAGCCCTGCTGACTGGCGGCCGCGCCGCCGTAGAGCCCGCCGCCTCCGCCCGCGCTCACGTAGCCGCCCGGGCCGACGCGGAGCGCGCCGCCCGCGACGAGCTGGATCGCGCCGCCGCCTGAGCCTCCGGAGAAGCTGAGCACGCCGCTGCCGCCGGACGAGCCTCCGACGAGCGGGACGATCTCGGCGTTGCCGTACGTGGCGCCCGGGCCGGCCTCGACGCCGCCGGTCTTCGCCGCGCCCTTGCCGCCGACGCCGCAGTACGAGCCGCCGCCGCCTGCGTTGGTCGGGCTGCCCGCACCGCCGCCGCCCGGGCCGCCGCCGGCTGCGTTCTCCACCGTCGCGGGACGGAAGCCGCCTTGGGTGACGCCGCCTTCGTGCGGCGTGGCGACGATGCCGCCGAGGACGTCGAAGTCCTCGAGCGCGACGAGCGCGACGGCGTAGGTACCCTTGAAGTCCAGCTCCGCGTTCGGCTCGATGCGGATCGACCTTGCGACGTAGACGCCGATGCGCGATCCGTCGCTCTGCGTGACGACCTTGAAGGCGTGCGTCTTGTCGTCCACGCACGAGGTCTCCTTCGCCTCGGTGTTGAAGATGCAGCCCTTCTGCGCGATCACCATCTCGCCGACCGACGAGAGATCGAGGCCCGAGAGGTCGATGTTCGAGGGCTTGAAGGAGAGCGTCCCCGAGGGGCCGGCGTCCGCTCCGGCCTCGGACGTCGCCGGCGTCGCTCCGGTGCCGGCGTCGCAGCCCGCGGCGGTCGACTCGGTGGACGACGAACAGCCGACGGCGACGAGACCGACGGCGACGAGGGCACAAAGGGCGATCAGGCTACGGCGCATGCAGAAGGACCTCCAAGAGCTCGGTTGAACGGCACGAGCATGGTGCAGCGCCCCCTGCGCCTCCGCATGTCACCCGATCGGAGGGCCGCGTCCCTGCGGCCTCGGCTCATGGCTCGCCGATTGCCTTGCCCTGGTAGAAGCGCTCGCCGGCGCGGATCTCGATCGCGAGGTGGTTCTCGCGTGGAGGGATGGGGCACGTCGCGTAGATGCTGAAGGCGCACCCCGGGATGATCGCGCGGTTGAAATCGACGATCACGCTGCCCGTGGCGTCCGGCGCGTCGGTGTTGACGAGCCGGCCGAGCGGATACGAGTCCTTTCCGGACGTCGCGTCGCGGAACATCACGACGAGGCCCTTGCGATCGGCGCCGAGCCAGACCGCCTCGAGGTGGTGCTTCGCGCCGTCGTGCTCGAACGTCACGAACCCGGGAGCGAGGAACCGATCCGTGACGCCGCCGCCGGCGGTCGCGCCCTCGAAGTCGAGGAAGACCTCCTTCGGCTCCGGGTAGGGCGAGAACCGGGCGACCTTCCGCCACGCGGGATCGACGGCGAAGCGCGAGATGCCGGCGAACGGGCGCGGCAGCTCGCGATTGTCGCGGATGCGCAGGGCGAGCGTGTCGCCGCGCTCCATCACCTCGATGACGAAGCCGTTGATGTTCACGGCGTCGGCGCGCCCCTCGGCGTCCGACTTCAGGTGGCGGCCGTCGAGCTCGACGCGCTTTCCCGTCACGAAGATGTCGCCGGTGAAGGTCCCGTCGGGGAGATGGAGCTTCGTCAGGCCCTCGCCGAGGAAGACCTTGTCGACGAGCGAGAGCCAGCCCGTCGCCGAGCGCAGCCGAGCGACGCGGCGCTCGTGCGCCTCCTCGATCTCTTCCTCGTAGCTGCGCTCGCTCACGGGGCGAGGCGGTTCAGCATGCGCGGGAAGGGGATGGTCTCGCGCACGTGCGGAAGACCGCAGATCCACGAGACCGTGCGCTCGATGCCGAGGCCGAAGCCCGCGTGCGGGAACGTCCCGTAGCGCCGGAGGTCGAGGTACCACTCGAAGGCCTCCTTCGGGAGCTTGTGCTCTGCGATCGCGCTCTCGAGGCGGCCGAGATCGGCCTCGCGCTGTCCGCCGCCGATGATCTCGCCGTAGCCGCTCGGCGCGAGCACGTCCATGTTCAGCGCGAGCGACGGGTTCTTCTCGTCGCGCGCGAAGTAGAACGCCTTCAGCTCCATCGGGTAGCGGTGGACGATGAGCGGCTTGTCGAACTGCTTGGAGATGATCGTCTCCTCGTCGCCGCCGAAGTCGTCGCCCACCTTCGCCTCGGGGTGCCCGTTCTTCTGCAGGATCTCGATCGCCTCGTGGTACGTGATGCGCGGGAACGGCGGCTTGATGTTCTCGAGCATCGCGAAGTGCCGCGTCCAGAAGGAGGGATCGTCCTCGCGCTTCTCGCTCGCGAGCGTGTCGAGCTCCTTCCTCCGCGTCGCGAGCACGCGCTGCACGACGAACGAGAGGAAGTCCTCGGCAAGCTTCATGTCGCCCTCGAGGTCCATGAACGCGACCTCGGGCTCGACCATCCAGAACTCGGCGAGGTGTCGGCGCGTCTTCGACTTCTCCGCGCGGAACGTCGGGCCGAAGCAGTAGACCTTGCCGAATGCGGCCGCCCCGGCCTCCATGTACAGCTGTCCGGACTGCGTGAGGTAGGCGGGCTCGCCGTGGTAGTCGGTCTCGAAGAGCGTCGACGTGCCCTCGCACGCGTTCGGCGTGAAGATCGGCGCGTCGATCAGCGTGAAGTCGTTCTCGTCGAAGAAGTCGCGCACCGCTTTGATGATCGCGTGGCGCACGCGCATGATCGCGTGCTGGCGCTTGGACCGGAGCCAGAGATGGCGGTGGTCCATGAGGAAGTCGGTGCCGTGCTCCTTGGGGCTGATCGGGTACTCGCGCGCAGGCGCGCCGATCACGCGGACGTCCTTCGCCTGGAGCTCGTACTGGCCCTTGATCTTGCCGTGCTCCTTCACGAGCCCGGTGACCTCGATGCTCGCCTCCTGCTGGATGTGATCGGCGGCGGCGAACATCTCGGGCGAGACGTCGCCCTTGAAGACGACCGCCTGCACGATGCCCGTGCCGTCGCGCACCTCGAGGAAGTGGAGCTTGCCGCTCGACCGCTTGTTGTAGAGCCATCCACGGAGCGTCACGTCCTTGCCGACGTTCTCGGCCAGGTGCGCGATGCTGACGACGTTCGCTTCGCTCATGAGGCGCCCGACGTACCACGCCGTCGTTTCAGCGAAAAGACGGTGTGGGGCGCCCGTCAGCGCTGGCGCTCGAGATCCGTCACGCGGCGTTCGAGGTCATCGAGGCGCTCGTCGTGCCTTCGGCGCGCGACGCGCGCGACGCCGCTCGCGCGGCCGAGGAACCGGAGCTGCCCGCCGATGTCCACGAGCGCGGTCTCGACGACCGCGAGCCGTTCGTTCGTGCGGAGCTGCTCCTCGTGGAGCCCGTTCACGTCCTCGCGGAGCCCGTTCACGTCCTCGCGGAGCCCCGAGAGGTCTCCACGCATCCCGCGCATCTCCTCGCGGATGTCCATGAGCACACGCACGGTCAGGTTCTCCGGCTCCATCGCGACTCCTTCAGTGTAGCGTCGCCGCTCCCAAA
>WBZO01003031.1_pt1 | contig 20441 bp, 6 predicted proteins | sample 5204261 | NCBI WGS metagenome assembly WBZO01 (sample SAMN12412400, study PRJNA552823) | activated sludge metagenome | isolation source: activated sludge from anammox sidestream of wastewater treatment plant... | place: USA: North Carolina | collected 2017-09 | reverse complement strand
ATTGGCGTGATCTTTGGTTTAATAATAAGCAACTAATTCATAATCCAAATAAAATCTATTATGGGTTTACACTCTACTACCGGCCATTTGAAAATATCAAAAAAATTGATCGCCGATTTCCTGCGGAGACGAAATGAAAAAGAGCTTTGCTCTTTTTTTATGTATTTTAATAAGGGTGATGATTTCTCCCTTAGCTATGGCTCAAGAAATCGTGACAGAAAGTAATCCAGAAGACACAAATAGTATTAAAAAAGAAAATACAAAAGTTTCTCCAAAGGAAATTAAGCCAACTATGAGTAAAAGTTGGCTGGCATATATTCTTCGCCAAAAAAAGACGGGCAATATAATTTCGTTTATTGAATTTAAAACTTTACAAGTACCAATAACTCTCACTCCAAAGGATGGTGGATTGAGCCCTATCATTGAAATCAGAGGGACTTTGCGGGAGCCAGGATGGAAACTCGAAGTTGATAAAGAGAGGATGTTAGTCGACTATGGGGATGAACGAGACTTCACGATACCTTTATACATTACTGGAAGAATTAATATTTTTAAGCTCAAAGCCATTCATCAAGAGGGTAAGCATATAGAAGAAACTTTGTTTATATTTGCACCAAATTCAGAAGAGTATATTAAAGCTTCAGCTTGGAATTCGGTCATGGTCTCGCTAGGAGTTGCCGGATTTGGTTATTATCAAACCACTTTTGGAGTGTATAAATCCATTGTGAGTTTGTTGGCTCTACGCTATTCCCCGCTGGAGGTTGAAAATCCTTTGTCTTGGTCTGCTCAGCTGGATATGACCATGCAAACGCTCTATTCAACACCTGTCAAGCGAGGTCCCCAACTGATGGAAGGCAACTTGAGCGCCACCTATCGGCTTAAATCCAATTTTGATCCTCGGTTGAGTGAGCAAATTTTATTTGGTGCAAAATATGTAACCATGATTTCTAATGATAGCCCCTTTGGTTTCTCCAATTTGATTTCGCCCGAGTTAGCTTGGCGGCTGAGATGGAAAGAAGATAATACAAATTATTTTGGAGGCGAACTAAGACTTTCTGTTTTAAGCCAAGATATTCAAAAAAATAGGGGTTTAGGGGCTGGCTGGTTTTGGAATCGAGCTATGAAAAACAATCATAATTTGGAGTTAGGGCTTAGCTATTCGGGGATTGTGTATCAAGCTGATCAGATTAATGAGGTCCGCACTGATTTATTTAGTATTAAATTAGGATATTCTTTGTAAATTATCTAAAGCGTTTCAAAGTGAAACAAGGTCATCTTTAGTTTCTATGGTTAAAAGCCGAAAAAATCTAATGAATCTACAGAGTTTGTAGAATTCTAAGGGAGTTTTTATGGCTTTGAGAATGCTGGCACGTTTTGCTTTTTTACTCATTCTAAATTTCATAAACTATTTAAGTTTAACTGGGTGCATGAAAGATGTTGCTGTACCCAATGTGACATCCTTATCGTCCGTAGTTCAGTATGAAGGATTTACTGGGCTCGAGAGTGTTACAACTCAAAGTCCCTCTAAAGTGAAATTGGCTTGGAACCGTTCAACGTCCTCTAACGTAGTAGGCTACAATATTTATGATGTGACTCTACGATCCAGTCCGAAGTTAATAAAAACCGTTGCTGCGACTGCTAGTGATGTGACAATTACAGGATTAACTCCTGCCAATTTATATTGGTTTCGCGTTAAAGCGGTGGATAACAAAGATGTTGAAGATGGGAATACCAAAGATGTGGGCGGGATTCCTTATGGAGGAGTTTTAACAGCAGAAGTTCGCGATAGCACGAGTGCGGTTATTAATTTTAGTGATGCGAGTAACGCCGATACGGCTTTTGTTTTTTGTAGTACATTATTAGATCCCATTGAAAAAGAGATGTTGGAAATACCCGATGTTTCACTCAATCAAGCGACGCTGACAGGTCTTGTTGCTGGAGAACAATACAGTTGTCGGGTCGCCCTGTCTATTTCGGGAGTTGTTGATAATAACTCTAAACAAGTATCATTTATTCCCATGGGAACGGCCTCTCAGTTAGTGTTTTCGACCCAGCCGACTAGCTCGAATGCAGGTGTGAATTTTCCGAATCAACCCGTGGTTGTCATCAAGGATGTGAATGGGACCGTCGTGGCCTCTGGCCCCGATTCGAGCGCTATGGTGAGTTTAACCATTTCAACCAACTCGCCCACACTGGGAACACTTCGAGGAACGGCGAGTGTAGCAGCAGTCAAAGGGATCGCCACATTTTCTGGATTGAATATTCAAGAGTCGGGGATAAAAATTATTGCAGCGACCAAAGCAGACACATCGTCGTTAACTAATGGTTCTCCGAGTATTTCAGTGGATTCCAGTCAGTTTACTATTACGGCCGGAGTTGTTGATTTAGCGCAATCCTCAATTTCAATCTTACCACAACCTTCAACTAGAGCTGATGGTTTGGTTGCCAATGGCAGTTCATCTTACACGGTATCCATTCATTTGGCAGATCAATACGGTAATCCGATTACTGGGGTAAAGCCCACCTTTGCATCTTCGTTGGTTGGGGATACCTTATCGCAACCCACAGTTTCTACAGACAGTTCAGGTAAAGCTACGGGATCTATTAGTTCAACCTTTGCTGATACACAGACTCCCTATCGCACTATTTGGGTTTCGTCACCGACAGGACTTTCAAGTAAAAAAATTGAAGTTCCTTTTGTACCAGGCGCTCCCACAAAACTTGTTTTTGTGACCCAACCCGTAAATTCTCCAGCAGGAAATCTTGGGATGTCTGTAGTCAAAGTGGCAGTCCAAGATGCTCAAGGAAATACCGTCACAACGGGTCCCGCTGCGACCTCCACTATTAGCATGGCTATTGCATCGAATCTTAATGGAGCGACATTGTCAGGCACTCTGTCGGCAACAGCCGTCGATGGTGTAGCGACGTTTTCTGATTTGGGTATAGATAAAACGCAAACAGGTTATAAATTGCTAGCGAGTTCTGGCACCTTTACTCCCGCTTATAGTAATAGTTTTAATATCACGGCGGGAACTCCACAAAAAATATTTATTGGGGGGCCCGCCAATGTACTTTCTGGAAGTTGCAGTACGGCCTTTACAATTCAACTCAGGGATTTGGGCAATAATCCTTCTAATGCCATATTTAATACCCCGGTGATTTTAAGTGGTCTTGGAGGATCTTCCATGTACAGTAGTAGCGCTTGCACGGGATCGGCGTTGAGCACAACAATGACTTTTACTCCCGGCACTAATACTAAAACTGTTTATTTAAAAAATGTGAAAGCAGAAAATTTAAATATTTTAGCTAGTGATAGTTCTGCCGTTTTAACGCAAGGAAATTTAAACGTAAAATTTAACCCCAATAAGATGAGTTTATTGGCTCAATCGACCTTGGGTGGGCCTCTTTCGGTTGCAGCAGGAGCTTGCTCTACTGCCATTGTTGTCACACCGGCTGGGGATAATGGCGTGGCAGGGCCAATACTTAATGCCACGACGGTTTCTTTTACGGGGTTGGGGTCAAATGCCCAGCTCTTTTCTGATTCTAATTGTACGGTATCTGTTGATCCGCTCAATGCCACTTTGCCCGTGAGTGTGGGAGGGGCTTATACTACTTCATTTTATTTAAAAGACCCAAAAGCCGAAGTGTTAAGTTTAAGCGTTGTGGACCCCACCGCGGTGATTACTACGACCAGTGGTCCACAGACGGTTTCAGTCTTAGCTTCTAAAATTATTTTTAGTGGTCCCTCTTCTGTCGTTGCAGGATTGTGCTCTTCTGCTTTTACGGTGACTCTAAAAGATGAACAAAATAATTCTGTTGTGGCTCCGGCTGCGACACCTCTCACGGTCAATGGACTTTCAGGAAGTGTGAGCGGACAATTTTACACGTCACCGTCTTGTGCCGGTGGTGGCTCTAATAGTAGTATCACTGTTCCAATAAACTACTCTTCCATTCAAATTTATTTAAAAGACTCCCACGCAGAAACACTCTCGCTTTCTCTCAGTGATCCTGCGGGAATCATGGCCAGCTCCAGCGCTTTGTCGGTGGGAATTTCACCTTCCGCTTTAGAAATCATTGGCTCAGTGAGTACGTCAAAAACCTCTGAGTGCGTGGGACCATTTACGTTACGGACTCTCGATGGTAATAGCCAAGTGACTGCGGCCATCACGCCGATCACGGCGAATTTAGGTGGAGCCGGCACGGCAGGAAGCTATTATTCTGAATCCACTTGTGATTCTTTGAATAAAGTAACCTCGTTTGTTTTTTCAGCCGGTCAAAGTACTAAAGATTTTTACTTTAAAGGTCAGTACCCATCTGCGAGTTTAACTTTTACAGCAACAGATGCCGCTGCAATTTTGTCCGCCGCCTCCTATAATTTTTCAGTAACCAGTTCACCGGGGTGGATAGGAACAAGCGGTACACAAAAAGAAGATGATGGCAGCTTAAGTTGGTTTAAAACAGGCATCTTTCCGGTGGCCTCGCGGACCGATGGAGTTAGATCCGCCTATTACTTGCATTTTGATTCGACTAAACAATATTTATATGTTTCGGACCCATCAGGTCATCGCGTGGTTAAGTATGATTATTTAAATCGAACATATATTGGATGGATTGGACGTTTGAATGGTGATGGCCAGATCGGAATTACCGGCAGCAATCTTACGACTCCCAGCACGGCGGCGTGTGTGAGTACGGCAGGATGGGCACAAACTCCTGGTTGGTGCGTGGGTGGGGCAAGTTCAGGTGCCTCTACCAATTCAACCTCTGGCTTTATGTATACACCTGTAGGTTTAGCTGATGATGGGGCTTATCTTTACGTTGTACAGCAGGGCACAGGTGCCATCACTCGCTATGATGCCGTGACAGGTGCCTTTGCCGGCTGGATTGGACGAATTGCTTCAACGCCTACGGGAGCGGCCACCGGTGGACCTGCAAGCTGTACAAATCCTCTGAATACAGTGACACCGGGATGGTGCGTGGGTGGGGATGACGTAACTGATGCTTCGACTTCAGTGGGATTAGGCGACGGTTCAATGTACTTGGCTCGTGCGATAGCTTATTATAATGGTTCCATCTTTGTCTCCAGATACGGTTCAATTTTGAAATTCAATTCGTCTGATGGAAGTTTTCAGGGGTGGATTGGAAGAGTTAACACCACACCAACGGGAGGTGCGGTCGGTTGTGATACGGCTCCTGTGAATAGTATTACACCGGGTTGGTGTACAGGGGGAACATCTGTTACGGCAAACCCCAAGACTACCCCTGGCTCTATAAATAGCCCCACAGGTTTATATATTTTGGGCAGCACACTTTATGTTGTGCACACTGATAGTGGTGGCGTTGTTTCTCAATATGACGCCAACACAGGAGCCTTTTTAGGTTTGTTACCAAATCTCGCCTATAACTGGGCAGGTCCCTATCAAATGACATCGGATGGATCGAATTTTTATTTTGCAGATTCAAATCGGATTATTAAAACTGACCCGAATGGGTTGGTTTTAGGATGGGTTGGTAAAGTGAGTAACAATAATTCTATGTCCGGCAATCCAGGTTGCTCTACTTTGGTTCCCAATGCGACGACTCCGGGTTGGTGTTTGGGAGGTACCAGTAAGTCAGGAATGGAAGATGGTGCTCTTCATAATAATACGGCAATCGCATACGATGGAGCAGGACATTTGATTACAGGGCAAGGTTTGTATTTTCCATCGCTGAAAATGTGGAATGCCAGTACGGGAGAGTTCGAAGGGACTCTCTCCTATCGGAGCACGAGCCCTAAAGAATGGTCACGAGATAATACTCAGTTTGCACAGTTGTTTGGTTTTGATGATTACTCTATGAATAGCCCCCAACAGGGTTATGTTTATAGTGGTTATTTATATCAGCCAGAAATTGGCTCCAGTCGGATTAAAAAAATAAAACTCGAAACTGGAGAAGTGGTTGGTTGGATTGGTGGTATTGCAACGACTCCAACAGGAGGAGACCCGGGATGTACATCGGCAACTCCCTTGGCCGCATCTCCTGGTTGGTGTTTAGGGTCCTGGTACAATCCGGAGTATATATGGAATACGATCATTTCTCAGACAGTCGATGGAATCATGAGATATCCAGTGAGTGTGACAGGAGATGGCACCTATTTATATGTAGTTGATGCTTCCCTTCATCGCATTCAAAAATTCAATTTAGCAACAGGAGTCTATGTAGGCTGGGTTGGTCAGATAGGGACTTCTCCACTCGGCGGAGCTCCTGGATGTGCCGGTGCCACTGTTGGATCTTTTACACCGGGTTGGTGTACAGGAGGTTACCCGCAAGCGGGGACAGGAGATGGAGCACTCAATCAGCCGGTGTCGCTTACTTACGCCTCTGGAAATCTCTATGTTTTAGATCAGATTAATAATAGAGTTTCATCTTACAATGCCACAACAGGTGCTTATAATGGTTGGATCGGGCGAATTGGAACAAATCCATCAAGCGGTTGCACCTACGGCACAAACGGAAGTTACAATGTCTCACAATCGGGTTGGTGTAAAGGTGGTACAAGCACTGTTTCTGCCCTCGGCGATAAAGGTGGAGGCTTTTATTTTTATGATCTTCCTTCTACAAGAACAACTCGGGGAGGTGGAATCACAACTGATGGAACCTATTTGTACATTACGAATCAGTACAATATTCGAATTGATAAATATACTTTAGCAGGTGTCTATCAAGGTTCTGTTAACTCTCGCTTTGATGGAGGGCTTTCTGCTTATACTCAAACTTGGACAACAAATACGACAACTTTAGCAAGTTGGGTGGCATCCGGATGCAGCTACCCCATGTCGTTGTGGACTGATGGGTCGAATATTTATGGTGGAGGACGCTATTCGTGTTCTTCTGGGAATGGTCCAGCCGTTTGGAAAATGAACTTATCGACAGGTACGATGATCGGTTGGCAAGGAGCGATCTATAGTAGTGCGGCTCCAACAGCTGGAGACGCGGGTTGCCCTGGTGCTACGAATACCACTCCCGGTTGGTGTCAAAATGGAGGAACAACCTCTGGATATCGAATGGGTCAATATTCAGGAATTTTAGGCGTTACAGGTGATAGTCATTTTATTTATGTATCAGACGATAACAGTCATCGTGTCACGCGAATTCCAAAGTAAATTATTTAAAGTGTTGGGAGTTATTAATTGATGAGGATCGTTTTAGGACGTTGGAAATTCAGGCTCTGGTTCGTAGGAGGCATGGCCTTTGCGTCTCTGGGCTGTCATTCGGGCGGAGGAATCACCGCCTCTCCTCCTGCAGAAATGTCCAGTGAGGTTAAATTAGATACTCCGACAATTTCCTCACCAAGCTCGAATCCCTACTATTCAAAAAGTAATTCGGTTACGATAACAGGGATGTGCTCCAGCGGTGCGGAAGTGCTGTTATCGGGATCTGACACTCAAAAAGCGACCTGTCAAAATCAGCAGTTTAGTTTTATAGTTTCAAAAAACACTGATGGAATTTATACTTTTAATATCAATCAAAAAGATCCCGTGCAGGGATTGTCCGTTCCTGCACAGTTTGTATGGATTCGAAAAAATAGTGTGGCGCCCCCGAGTTTAACTCAACCTACAAGTAGTGATTTTGCCTCTGCGCAGGCGAGCTTACAAATTGTTGGGAGTTGCGAATCGGGATCGTTGATCTCGCTATCAGGTGATGGTGTTGGTTACACCACCTGTTTGAATTCTAGTTTTACCTTGAGTTTGCCGAAAGCGGTGGATGGCGATTATCAGATCACTATAAATCAAACTGATTTAGCTGGAAATGAGGCGAGTACAAATTTAATTTGGCGAAAGCACGCTTTGGCACTCACACCTGGCAATGCCACGGTGGTGGTGAATACAAATTATAATTTCACAGTGAGTGGCGGATCGGGGAGTTACACGGTTACTTTAACTCAAAATAATTCCGGGGGAAACTTTGATAGTTTAACAAACACTTACACTTCTGGTACGGTGTCTGGTGTTATCGATGTAATACGAGTCTTGGACTCCTTGGGTTCGGTATTGGACTTTCAACTAACGACTGTAGCGAGTATGCCTGATCACATCATGTTGGTGTCTAACTCGAATCCTCCGGCAGAGCGGCCAGGTACGACTCCGTCTGAAAAAGTTCAAGTGCGTTTAGTGGATGCTTACGGAAATGGAATAGCAAACTACCCTTTAGTTTTTAAATTATTAAATGGCTCAGTGGAAATTATAGGATTCCCATTGCAAGTGACGGACCTCAATGGGCAAGCGGAGGTGTCAATTCGCCACGGCTTTTCATCCACTTCTTCAACAATTTCCATTGGACCCACAGTAGGTGTTTTACCTGATTTGGCGAATACAGGAAATGCTGTTGCTAAAGTCACATTGCTGACAGAGCCAAGCAATGGCGGCAATTGGGGAGCCATTTATTCTCTCGGAAATAGCCCAGGGAAAATGGTCAGTGGAGATTTTAATGGGGATGGTTTTAATGATGTAGCGGTCTTGAATGTGGGAGATAAGACCGTTGGTATTTTAAATGGAAATGCGAGTGGCATGCTTAGTGAGATGACTCCTATGGCGACGGCTAATTGTGAAGGGGCTAGTTCTATTGCAACAGGAAACTTAAACTCTGATTCTATCTTAGACCTTGTTATCACATGTAGTGGAAATGATAAGTTTGTGGTTTTAATTGGGAATGGCAATGGCACCTTTGCAACGCCGATGGAGATCTTTACTCCACCAACGCAAGGGACTCCAGTGGCGGTGGTGGTGGTGGATTGGAATAATGATGCAGATCAAGATCTGGTTCTTTTATCTCGTCAAGGTGATGTCGCTGCGGTTTGGTTAGGTGATGGTACGGGGAACTTTACTTCGACAATTGAGATAGCCGTGGGAGCGAGCCCAAATGCCTTAGAAGTGGTAGATATAAATAAGGATGGTTTATTAGATATTGTAGTTTTAAATTCTGGCATTAACCCTTTAACTGATGGAAACGTAGGAGTTATTCGTCAAACAAGTCCGAACGTCTTTTCACCAATGACCACTTACCCTGTTGATGCGACACCCGTAGATTTAAAAATGGCGGATTTAGATCAAGATGGATATAAGGATGTCGTTGTTTGTAATAATGGGGGTAACAATTTAACTCTTTGGATGAATGATCAAAGTGGAGGTCTCACGAACTCTTCCAACTTAATAGTAGGGTCGGCGCCATCAGGTTTATTTATTGGAGATGTTGATGACGACGATAAACAAGATTTATTAATTGTTAACAGTGATGATAATTCGCTTTCGGTGATTTTAAATCAAGGTGGTGGAAATTGGGATACCTCTGTCTCTCCAATGAGTGTTATTGCTACTCCAATCAATATTGTTGGTGGAGATTTTAACGGAGACCATATTGCCGATCTCATTATTAATTCCGGGAATCAATTATTACAAATGATTCCCGGTAAGCATTTGGCAGGTTTGGGTTATACTGCACCCACAGGCCTAACTCCCACCAAGCTTGTCACTGGGGATTGGGATGGAGATGGTACTATGGGGCTTGCAGTACTTTCCACAGGAGGTAACGGTGAGATTAGTATTTTACGCGGAAATGGCAGAGGATTGTTTACGGCGGGAATTCCTATTAGTAATGTTTTAAATCCCAAGGATATTATCAGTGGGGATTGGAATTTCGATGGAAAGGCCGATCTGGCGGTCGTTCTTGGCGGTTCATCGATCGTGCGAATTTATTTAGGCAAAGGAGATGGGACCTTTGAGTCTCCGTTGGAATATCCCGTGGGGTCAGGGCCGATTAGCATCGTATCGGCAGATCTCAATGATGATGGCAATAAAGATCTCGTTGTAGTCAATCAAACTAGTAACTCTATTACGATTCTTTTAGGAGTCGGTGATGGTACCTTTGGATCGCGCAGCGATATTCCTATCGGGAATGGCCCTATGGCTGTTGCTTTTGGTGATATTAATAAAGACAATAAAATTGATTTAGTTGTAGCCCAGGAGTCGAGTGCAAGCGTCGCTGTGCTTTTAGGTAATGGTGGCGGAAGTTTTCAAACGCCATCCACGGTGACTGTTGGAAATGGTCCCAACAGTTTACTTCTTCAGGATTTTAATGGGGACGGATCACTCGATCTTGCCACTTTAAATGGTTTTGATGGAACCGTGAGCGTGTTGCTAGGGACAGGAGATGGATCTTTTCAACCTAAAAATGATTTTACTTGCGGCACAACTCCAGTAGGTCTTGTTGCGGGAGATTTTGATGGCAACGGAAGACTAGATGTAGCTGTTACCAATAGCTCAGATCAAAAGCTTACTATTTTATATAATATGGGCGGAGGCAATCTCACGAATCAATACGTGATAGAAACAAATGCGGCGCTTGGAGGGCTAGGGCTTTCGGATTTGAATGGTGATGGTGCTTTGGATTTTATTTTAACAGAAGTCAACAATAACCAAATTCAAGTTTGGGTGGGTTACTAATGTTGAAAGGAAATTTTGAATATAAACTAAAACTATTTATTACCGCATCTGCTGCGGTTGCTATACAATTCATAGTGGGATGTAGCTTGAGTGGATCTTCACCGAGTTCCGTCTCTCCATTTACGAATGATAAAATCAAGCTTTCCAGTCAAACCTTAATTTCGTATAACGCCAATAGTGCTCGTTTGAAGTTAATTGGGTTTATCGACTTAACTGAAATTACTGACTTAACTCAAATTGAATTTTATGGAGATGCCAATTGTCTTAGTGGTGTGGTGGGAAGTGGTATTCACAGTGATTTTAAATCCACTGGAATTAGTATTGAGATAGGAAGTGGCACACCATCTTCAGTTTATTTAAAAACCAACACCATAGATAAATGTTTCTTTGTTATGGAGTTTCAACCTCAATACTCTGCACCGGCACTTCCACAAAACTTTCAAACCCAACCACTGTCTCCTTCAAGAGAAACCGCAACGCCTCTCATCATGGCTACACCCAGTTTGTTTATGTCAAAAATTGATTTCTATGACGATGTTCAGTGTTCCCATGGGGTTGGTTCGGGTCTTGCTGAGGTCTTGAAATTGAGTGGGGTTTTGTTAAATCTACAACCTAACACAACAAGTTCAATTTATGCCATTGCCGAAGAATCCTTTGGCCATCGATCCGCTTGTGAATTAGTCTATAAGTACAAACACTCGACCCGTGGACCGAGCGCTCCTAGTTTTACAAGCATCTCTCCGCTATCGCCGAGCAAAAGTTCAACGACACCTTTATTAAAAGGTGGTGTTGATAATACGGTGGTTAGTGTAAAAATTTTTAAAGATCCCAATTGTGCCACTTCTATTGCAGAAGATACAGCAACGGCCTTTATTGGAGAGGGCATAACCCTTCATGTGGACGCAAATACAACCAATGATTTGTATGTTATTGGTTATGATGTTGATCAAAACCCTTCTCCTTGCACTTTTTTAACTCGCTATATCCATGATACGGTCTCGCCATTGGCAACACCGCAATTTGATAGCGCCGCTCCCGCAAGTCCGACACGATTAACGACCTACCCCAAAATAAAGGGCTTAGTTGGGGGTAGTGATGTGGCATTAGTGAAATTTTATAATGGAGTGAGTTGCACGAAACTGATTGGGAGTGGAACTAAGAGTGAGTTTGAGAGTGCAGGGATTTCTGTTGGCGTTGATTCAAATTCAACAACATTTATTTATGCAACAAATGTTGATTTAGCTGGAAATGAATCCAGTTGTGTTTATTTAACCAATTATAGACATAATACAATTCCGCCAGACCCTCCCGTTTTTAATACCACTATCCCTCTCTCACCCACCAATAAAACATCGGACCCTGTTATTTTAGGGAGTGCGGGGTCTACGGCCGTTACTATCAATATCTACAAAGATGAAGCTTGCACGCAAATGATTGGGACGGGGGCTGCGCAGGATTTTCTCAATACGGGGTTAGTCATTAATGCAACTCCAAATGCCACCACCACAGTCTATGCCACAGCCCTTGATTTAGAGGGGAATGTGTCCAGTTGCAGCTCTTTGACAAACTTTGCTCATTCCACTGTAGCGGCGCCACCACCCATTTTTAGCTATACGATTCCGACGTCTCCCTCAAGGATCACCTCAACGCCTTATGTGGTTGGAACGGGGTCGGTCACATTATCTTCAGTTTTTTTATTTTCCGATTCATCTTGTAGTAATTCCATTGGGTCTGGAAGTCGTTCCACATTTGTGACGATGGGGATTTTAGTTTCAGTTCCTAAAAATGCGCAGTCATCCATTTATGCCATTTCAATGGATGTTTACGGAAATTCCTCGCCGTGCACTTTGCTATCTCAGTATATTCACGATGATCGACCTCCGCTTAATCCTGGTTTTGTGAGCGTGAGTCCCGCCTCTCCCAATAATGTTTCGGCCACGCCACTCATTGTAGGTTCGTTGACGGCAGATCCTCTTAAGGTTCTTCCTGTGACTCAAGTTGGAATTTTTGATAGTTCCCTTTGTATTAATCGTGTGGGAGTGGGGACTCCAGTTGAGTTTACAGGCATTGGTATCAATAGTATTTTAGCACCAAACACTATAAATTATGTTTATGTCCAAGCCTTTGATGATGCCGGAAATAGCAGTGCTTGTACGTCTTTGCTCACCTACATGCACAGTACAATTCCTCCAGGGAAACCGCAATTTGTTAGTATTACTCCTAATACCCCCAGTTTTGTGAGTGAAGTGAAGTTAAAGGGAACGCTTGGTCCTTCTACTGATTTTCTGGCTGTTGCGGCTGTTGATATTTATAAGGATTCCCTCTGCACACAAACTTTAACCAGTGCCACTTTATCTGATTTTACGGGAGCCAGTGGAGTTGATTTAAGTTTACCAAAAAATTCAATAACTCCTATTTATGCGCAATCACGCGATGTTGTCGGCAACAAATCTACCTGTCAGTTGATGATCAATTTTCGCCATAGCGATGTGGCACCAACTGGCATTACTGCAAATCCTAAACCTGATGGCAGTATTGATTTAACTTGGTTGCCAGATATGGTGGCCTCCCCCATGGCAGTTTATCGTATTAAGCGCTCGCTGAATTCGGGAGGACCCTACACGCTGATTCAATCGAGTGTAAACGGAAATAGTTTTAACGATGGTGCTGTTTCGGCCAATACCACTTATTATTATCTGGTTTCAGCGGCAAATAATACGGGACACAGCCTAGATTCCATTGAGATCAGCGCGATGTCGTCACCGGTCGGATCTATCACGCCTACGAGCTTAGTACTAACACCGGAATCAGGGCAAATTGTGCTCAGCTGGACTGGTTTTGGTGCCGATGTCAAATATCGAGTGTATCGGTCCCTTCAATCGGGTGGTCCCTATCAGGCGTTGGCAAAAGATACTGTATCAACAAGTTTTGTTGATACTACCGTTACCAATGGCGTTGTTTATTATTACGTTGTGACAGGAATTAATAATTCAGGTGAAAGTTTTCAATCCGATGAAGCCAGTGCCGTTCCTCTTGATATTCCCCCGGCTCCGACAAATTTAACTTATGTATTAGAGTCTTCATCCACGGCTTGTTCTGGCGGGCCAGGCGTTCATTTGAGTTGGAACCCTAGCGCTTATCACAATGGGTATGCCGTTTTTCGAGGTAATGCCAGCAATAATGAAATCCTTTATGCCGCCACGGCTGGAACAGAGTATGTTGATTGCAATCCGCTCACGAATTCTGGAGGTTCCAATTATAATAAAAATTATTATAAAGTAGCTGCAAAATGGGGTGCTAATTATTCTGATTTGTCGAATGAAGTAATAATGACAAATATAACAGGAGTGAATGCTGCTATCGACGCAGGACTTAATCATAATTTTATTTATTGGAGTGGTTTAACAGGCGCTACATCCTATGTTGTGGAACGTGCAGATCATTACGCCGGGCCTTTCACCGTTTATCAAACAGGATTAACGACGACCCAATTTTTAGACTCAGCATTAACTAACGACCACACATATTATTATCGAATCTCTGGAGACTATGGTGGGGGTGGTCAATTAGGTTGGCCGTCAGCAATCGTCAACGGCACTCCTCATGCGGCCCCATCGGCGGCATCTCAGTTGACCTTATTTGTGAATAATAAAAAACCAGTTTTAAATTGGATTGCTCCAACGCACTTTGATGGATTTAATATTTATCGTGCAGCGAACGTTGGTGGCCCCTATTCCTTCTTAACACGAGTTCCAACTCCGACCTATACAGACACCTCGTCGTTAAACAGTATGAACTATTACTACGTTAAGACGGTTTGGGGCACAAGCGAAACGACGGCGACCAATATCGTGAGTTTTCGTGGTGGTACAGTGAGTGGTGTAACTGCCGTTGCGGGAGCCAGTTCAATCACCGTGAGTTGGAATTTTTTAAGTGGAATATCAAGTTATTCTGTTTACCGTTCGACAACCTCAGGTGGTCCGTATTCTTTAGTTTACACGGGTGCCGCTTTAAGCTTTATTGATAGTACTGTTGCCAGCAGTACCGGCTATTATTATGTTGTGGCTGGAAACTTTAGTGATGCGACTCAAACTCAGTACTCGAGCGAAGTCAGTGGTATGCGTACTGGTTCCAATATTCCAAGTGGTCTAACCGTAATAACTACAACGGGATCTTCTGTTCAATTGGCTTGGGCAAAAGTAAATTCAGCAACAACCTATAAAGTTTATAAAGGAACAAGTCTCACTGGGCCCTTTACGACTCCGCAAAGCACGACTAACACAACTTTGAGTTATGCTGGCTTGAACGGACAAACTAAATACTATTTTGTGGTGACTGCGACAGTTTCAGGGTCAGAGTCTGGTCATTCTAGTGCTATCAGTGCAACAACTTACATTACTCCTGCAGCGCCGACTTTGATACCTGGTAATAATACGATGGATCTGCAATGGGGTTCTATTACTGGTGTCACTTCTTACTCCTTAGAGCGATCTACAGACGGAGTGAATTTTAGTACAGTGGCTAGCGGAATTCCAATTGTTAGTTACTCTGATGCGGGAGTTACAAATGGAACACTATATTTTTACCGCATCATTGCCGTTTTCCCAGGTGGTATTAACTTAGTTTCGCCCATCAGTATGGGTAGCTCTCCTGGTATCACACCTTTGGTGCCCCAGGGTTTGTCCTTGGATCAAAACATTTCAGGAAATGATGTAACAATCAGTTGGAATACGGTGTCTGGTGCCACTACTTATAAAGTTTATTTATCTACAGTTTCTGGTGGACCTTGGGGCAGCGCTGTTCTCACTACAGCATCCTCTCTGGGTAATATAATTACGGGATTAACTGCTGGGACTGAATATTTTATTGCAGTCAGTGCACTTCGGGGAAAGATGGAATCAGCGCTTTCATCGGAACTGGCATTTGTTGCAGAGGCGACACCTCCGGCGCCTACCGTCGCAGTTGTTGTGACAAATACAGTTCAGTTAAGTTGGAGTGCTGTTGCTGGTGCTACGACCTACGAGGTTCAGCGTTCAAGCAATCGAGTTGATTTTAGTACAATTGCTACGGGCGTTGTAGGAGTTACTTATGACGACGCAACGGTGGTCAGTGGCGTTTCCTATGTGTATCGATATCTTCCACGAAATCCCAATGGAAACCCCCTTGCCGTTTCTAATGTCAGTACCGATATCGAGTGTTCTATCTTACCGCTCACACCCATGGGGCTACGAGCGCAAATTAGTAGTGGTGGAACAGCGATCGATTTAAGTTGGACGACGACAACGGGAGCATCCAGTTATAATCTCTATCGATCAACGGCATTGGGAGGACCTTACAGTTTGGTGCAAAATATCTTGGCGCCCAATAATTTATATCAAGATGCGACGGCGGTGTTAGGAAATGAGTACTTTTATTATCTTCGCAGCGTGAATGCCGTCGGTGTTGAATCAATTTCAACACCTGCTATTGCTATTAATTTTGTCGCTTCTCCTACGGGTTTGAATGCGAATGTAGTGAACTCTACTATCAGTATTTCTTGGGATAGTGTGATAGGTGCCACCGGCTATCATTTGCGCCGCTCAAAAGTCTCAGGAGGTCCATACGGAATCATCGCCAATAACATAAATACAACAAGTTTTATTGATACAGATATAGAAAATGGTGTGACCTACTACTATGTAGTACAAAGCCTCGCTGCCTCGGGAGCTGAGTCGATGCTCTCTAGCGAAGTCTCTCAAACGGGGATTGTGCAGATGAATTTAGAGCTTCCCATTGAAATAATCGATGCGCCACTTTCATCAAAAACTTTGAGTCAAACCTTTGAGCGTTCGCGGACATCATTAGATACCAATGATTATGATGGAACGGTGACCTATACCTTAGAAGTACACACTCGCAATCAGGATAGCGCTCCCAAGACTGTCCAACTGCTCGATAATTCAGACGTGAGCGTTGCCAGCGTGATCGTTCCAGCTAACACGTCTTTAATAACAAGAATGACAGCCGGATTAGTGCCGACTCTTAATTTAAATAATTATCGTTTACTATTGCCGGGGACGACGAGCACAGGCTTACTCGAAGTTCTTTCTGCCCGCATCATAGTTAAACAAGTTAACGCCACCAAAACAAAAATTTATTACCCGCTCACCAATGCGATTTCTGATTCAAACTCTGAGGATCTTCTAGGGCCCATTGGATCTACAAATCAAACAGAATTTATTTCTTTAGACTATGGAAACTTGTGGATTAAACGCAGTCAAAATTTATCTTTGATCAAAGAAGATAATGGTTGGGAGTTAGAGACCCTCGTTGCTGGAACAAATGGTGCGGAAGGATCGGTGGTTTTGTATAACAAAAGCAAGGATCTTTATATTAGTAATACGCAAGGATTGATTGGTTCTGATGGGAGTATCAGCTTAGTCCGATCTCCTTTTAAAGAAGGAGCTGATGGGTTTGCTACTGCAAATAATGGAGACTCTTATGAGTTGCGCTTGAGGTGTGATGCCTTATGTACAACGGGACAAGTATCAGTTTATAAATCGGGCTTATGGGTGACCTTACGCTCTCTGAAACAAGTAGAAATTTACTATCGCGCCTCGCGGGCTTTTATGGGTTCCATTAATTCAGCGATCAGCGATACTGAACGCATTTTCATTGATTTATCTTCTTTTTCTAATCCAGTGGCTTTATTTCAAGTTACAGGATTTTCACCATCTGGAGACACGATACCTTTTGCTTTACTGGATATTGCCAACTTAGATGCGGATACTTCACCTTCGAGTGCTGTGAATGGATCATTAATAAATATTAACTCCAACTTAAAAATGCAAGCACGCACGAGTGCTCCATTGACTCTTACGACGGGCCATCGCTATGTGATTGAAAGTCAATTGTCCTCTGGAAGCTATATTTTTCTTGATGGTGGGATCGTGATCCAAGCGCACCCCTAACTCAATGCCGTTAGCTTTTGCCAGGCCTTCGTTCTCGCCCCACTCTCTGGTCCTGTGACTTATGGGAAGTAAGTCTCGGCCAGATCGGGGGCTGCGGCCTCGGCCTGACAAAAGCTAACGGCATTGATGAACCTAGGGTAAATAAAATGCGGAAGAATTTTTAGAGAACTTGTTAGTAATAGTAAAATATTCCGATTCGCAATGAAAACTCAGCTAAAATCGTTGTTGGTTTTTCGCTGTAGGAAAATGTAAAAGACAAGGAACCCTCGCTTCGAACCCCAAAGCCAGGTTCCATGGTATAGTCAAACCCTGATCGACCACCAAAGTAAATTCCAGAACCAGAAACCGATCTAACCTTGTCATTTCCGCGCTTGATAGTACCTTCGGCAAGCCCTGTAGCAAAACCAACAAAAGGTGAGAGTTGTTGTATAAATAATGTTGATTGATTGTCGGAGGTTTCTGGAAAAGCAGGGGCCGGGTTCCAAAAGTACCATTTTGTACCCACTCCCGTAAAAGAAGTCCCCGAGCTAAAGGGGCCAAATCTAAAACCTCGTATGTGCTCAAAAGATGTCGTCCACCGATCATTAATAGTGCGATCGGCAAAGAGCGAAAATGCGCCAGGACTTTCACTTCGTTCAACTTTGGTGGAAACTCCTTCCACCTCTGCGGATGTACTTATTCCAGCTCCTCCTAAGCCCAGTGAGGCACCATAGGTCCACTGTCCACTTTTAGCCGCAAGAATTTGCGACCAAATAATGATGATCAAAAAACAATTTGATTTCCTTAAAAAGAAGATCATTGTATTAGGAAGCTTGCCGGAGTTCATTTTTTTTATCCTGCTCAGGTGGAAAGATATCATCTAATACGAGTTCTTTTAATTCAAACGATTGATTTAATTTATTTTTCAAAGCCTGCAGCCACTGTGTTTTTTCATCATCAGAGGTTTTATCTTTACCCTCCAGTTCTTCTACTAAGATATCCGAAGTGAACTTTGGTAGTAAATCTAAGTATCGCTTTTTATTATTTGGTTTTAGTCTTAAATAAGGAAGTATCTCATCGGAGGTGAGTTTGGATAAAAATAATTTAAGTTTATCATCAGGCCATTCATCGAGGAAGGCAATAGAAGGAACACTTCTCTTGAAAGATTCCACAACGGGACCTTTGAGTGAAGGTAGGAGTGCAAGTTCTTCTTGTGGCTTAAGCGCTTCGACTAACTTTTGGAGTGATCGATCAAGGATCACAATTTCCTTTGTGGAACTAGGTTGCGCTGAAGTTTTAAAGTTTCGGTCTAGATCTTGAAGTTCATTAGCGGGGATCTCATTCATTTCAGTGGCTGTTTTCAAGAGTTCTAGTTTTGTTTGAGAGTTTAGACCTTTAAAATAACGGGCGCGCATATCCGAGGGCATATAGAGAGATACTAAAGTTTTTAACTTAGGATTTTTATCAATAAGCATTTGATTAACAACATTTGTGCTGAGTCCACCGATATAGCCAAAAGGTTGATTGAGAATCTCCGGGCCAAGATTAATCACGCTGAGTAAATCCCAATAGGCTTTTTGGAGAGTAGAATATTTTTCTGTCAGAGAAAGTTCAGCTACTTTTGGAAATATTTTTCCAACTTCGGAGAGCGCATCAATAGGTATGGGCAATCGACCCACTTCCTTTCCAACTGTTTCGGCAAAAACAGCCAATTTAAAACGACCAGTTTCTCCCATTTGACACCATGATCGAATGACGGATTCAAAATGAGGAGTTAAATGTGGGAGCAATTCGAGAATTTTTTGTGCCGTAGTGGCAATACCTTCTTGTGCTAAGAGTTTTTCTTTCTCTGCTTTTTGTTGCACAATAATTTCGGCCTCTTGCAAACCTTTATTGACTTCAGTGTTCTGAGAGGAGTTTTGTGCTGGTGGGGCGGGATTCGATGTTGCTGATGGTGTTGGATTTTGCGAAAGAGCGGCTTTGTTATTGCCACCCAGAAGTCTCCAAAGAATAACACCTAAAATTAAAGCAATAGCGAGAGCAAGTTGACCGGCCAGATTTTGAAATTGATTTAAGATGTCGAGAGGCTCTTTGGAAACAATGGGTGGAGGTGGGGTAATTACTTGCTGAAGCGTTGTCACAGAACCTGTCCCATTTTTTCCAAACTCATTGTTGATTCGATCTTGGAGCCATTTCGTAACGAGTTCTTTTGTTTCTTTGGGAAGTCCGTCCTTTAGTCCGATCGAAAAAGCGACTGTTTTAATTCTATAGTTAGTTAAAAATTGTTTAGTAATTTCGGCTTGCTCAGGGGGAGAGTATTTATTCAGTAAATCCTCGGGGTCTAGGGTTCCGAGCATAAGGTCTGTTATGATGGGGATTTCCTTTGGAGACTCTTTCGGTGGAGGATTCTTGATTACAGCATCAGTTTTGTTGAGGATTAATTCGAGACGAACGCTAAGATAATATTGGTTATTATCAACTAAAGTTGAAAGTTCTTGACGATAGCGCTTAGCAATGAGGTCTTCAATTAAAGCTTTAGCTCCTTGGGTTTCTGGCAATAGATCAGAGTCGTCAACAGCCCAACTGGCTATTGTAACCACCAATAAAAATACGAGGGGAATCAAGGCGCGTAGCTTTAGCTTCATGGCCCCCCTTTATTTGCTGGTAGTCTATCTACATTAGGTTGTTTTTCATTTTTGATTTTAGCTAATATTTTTATTACATCCTCCATATGAGGTTCAATTTTTAGAGCTTCCTCATACCATTTGATACTTTCCTGGATGTTATTTTGGGCAAAATAAATAGCTGCACGCATGGTCATCGCACGAGAAAATTTGGGATGATCAGCAATGATTTTGTCGATCTCAATTTGTGCTCGCTCAAATTCTTTGAGTTGTGCAAGTCGTTGCGCCGAGAAGAGACGATCAATAAGAGTTCTAGCTTGTTCTTCTTCTTGAGCTGATGATTCCTTAACTTCTGGGAGGGTTACATTTAATTTAGTGGCCAAAGTCCCAAATCGACTCACAGGTATATG
>WBZO01003030.1_pt1 | contig 20442 bp, 17 predicted proteins | sample 5204261 | NCBI WGS metagenome assembly WBZO01 (sample SAMN12412400, study PRJNA552823) | activated sludge metagenome | isolation source: activated sludge from anammox sidestream of wastewater treatment plant... | place: USA: North Carolina | collected 2017-09 | reverse complement strand
TTCCAACGCTTCGGTCGTCTCGGCGAGAAATTCTTTGAGGAGGTCGTCCATTGTCAGGTACCCACTTGGCCGAACCCGAGGATTTGGGGTTCGAATGAGCGGCAAGTATTCCCGGCAATGCTTAACAATTAGGGAAGCCGCATCGCGGCTTCCCTTACGAGATCGGCAAGAACTGGGCCTCGCCACGGCCCGCAATCCGCGTTGCCGTTACGGCAACCGCAAGCGGAGACGCGGCTCGGCGAATTCAGGAAGCGGCGCGTTCCCGGAGCGAGCCCGCCTTGTAGTGGCCCGCCTCGGCGCCGAAGGCGATGCTGAAGCGGTTCCAGCCATTGATGGCGACCACCGCCGCCGTGAGATCGACGAGGCCCGCCTCGCCGAACTGCGCGAGCGCCTCGTCATAGATGGCGTCGGAAACACCCTCCTCGCCAAGCCGTGTCAGCGCCTCCGTCCAGGCGAGGGCAGCCCGCTCGCGCGGCGAATAGAGAGATGTCTCCCGCCATACGCTCAGAAGATAGAGCTTCTGCTCCGACGTGCCTGCCGCGCGCAGCTCTTTCGTGTGCATGTCGATGCAGAAGGCGCAGCCATTGATCTGCGATGCGCGAAGGCTGACGAGTTCGATCAGTTCTTCCTCGAACCCGGCCGCATGCGCGTGGCCGCTGAGCTGCATCATGGCCTGAAGGGCCTTGGGAGACGCTGCCGGATAATTCAAACGGCGGAAATTGCGTGTCGTCATCTTGTCCTCGCTTGTTGAGCGTGTGATCTGCGGACAAGACGAAGGCGGGCCCGCCCGTGTGACAGCCCGCCGCAAAAAAGATCGCCCGATCAGAAAGTGAGGTTCGCCCTTACGCCAACGACGGTGGCATTTCCGGCGACGCGGCCCGCGGGGTCGTCCGCATCACGCACATGGCCGCCGGGATGAACGATGTACTGGAAATCGGGCTGCACCGACCACCAGGGCGTGAGCTGCGCGGTATAGCTCACCTCGAACACCATCTCGTAATTGCGAACGGGAAAGGCCGGGTCCGCGTCGAACACCCTTGTGTCACGGTCAAGATCGGCGGCCCTGCCGCTGATCCTGGAATAGGCGACGCCAAGCGCAAGGACATCATTCTCACGTTCGGGAATGAACCCCTTGAGGCCCAGACCGCCATCGACATAGAAGGAAACAAGATTGCGGTCGTCAGGCGCCGCGCCCACGCGCGAAAACAGGGAAAGACTGCGTGCGCCCCTTGCCCACACGGTCTGATCCGCGGCCGCATAAATGCCCTTGTCGCCCCGATGATAGTAAGGCTCGATGACGCTGGGATCGGCAAGCGAGACGGTCAGACCGCCAGCATCGAGGCCGAAGCGCTGGTCGGCGAAGCGGCTGTTCTGATACCACGCGCCGATCTTGTAGACCCCCGGAAGGCCCGTCGCGCCCTCGCCCTGATTGAGCGCGTATTGAAGCTCACCCATCCAGAGCGCGCCGCCGCTCATGCTGAATGCTGTGCCATGCCGGTTGCAGACTTGCGGGTCCTCGAAGCAATGCTTCCCCGCCGGATCGCCACTGAATACGGCGCCGAGGATGGTCACGTCCTGCACTGGCCGAATCTGAACGCGAAGGCCGGGGCTCGCCAGCGGATAGGCGGGCCCACCCCCGGTCATGTTGGCCGAAGCGATCGGCGCCCAGCCGAACGTGCCGTTGAGGAGATGCGCGCCCGTATCGCTCGTCATGAACTCGTCATCGGCCGCGAGTTGTCCGGCACGTATCGAGAGCGCGTCATTGAAGAGGCTTTGCTCCAGCCAGAGCGTGAATAGCCGGGTGGATTGCCGGGCCTCGATATTGCTCGGACCGGCAATGCTTCCAGTGTAATTCACCGCAGGCGAGCCGTTCGCATGATGGATCTGGAAGCCGCTCGCATGGACGCTTCCGCCTTGCCAGCCTGCAAGTTTCTCGAGATCGAGGTCGAGTGAAAGCTCCACCCTCCCCCCGTAGCTCCAGCCGGTCTTGACGCCGCCTGAAAGATTGCCGAACGCCTCGCTCGCATAGTTGAGGCCGACCTCGATGCCGTGGGCGCGCATCGCATCGCGAGCCCCGCCCCAGTCGTCGGTCATGTAGTCCTGCTCCTGCCCGGCGAAGGACGGAGAACCGGCCGCCAGCCCCTCCGCCTTGGCAGGAAGGGCAGCGCAGGAGCACAAAATGGCAACCGCGATCGAATAACAATTCCGCTTCATCGAGAGTTCTCTGGCTTGACGGCTGCCGCCGACCAAATTGCAATTAACTCTCGATAGCAAATAGGCGGCCCCTCCACAACCCCGGGAAGGGCGAGGCCCGCGCCATATTTGGCGGCTTTAGCGGCCGGAGCCCGAATCCGTCCTTTCGCGCCCGGCGACCCGCCATCTGGCGATGATCGTTTCGAGCTGCTGACGGTCCATGTTCGGCGATTTCCAGTGATGCGAGAAACCGGCCTGAAGATTGTGCGGCGCGTGCTCCTTGCCGAGATCCTCGAACCTTATGCGCATGGGCATGGCGACACCCTGCCCGAAGACGATCGCCTCGCGGTCGCCGAGCAGCGGCAGGAAATCGAGAAGATCGAGGGCGCCGTCATGCGTGTTCGCGCGCATCACCGTCTGGTCGCGCTCGGTCGAAAGGCGCATGGCGACGGCGGTGCTGCACTGGGACAGCACGGTCGGATCGAGATCGGAGGGGCGCTGGGTGACGAGCGCAAGCGAGAGCCCGTACTTGCGGCCCTCCTTGGCGATCCGCGAAAGCGCCTGACGGGTCGGCGCGAACTTGTCGGCTGGGCCGGCGGGCGCGTAGCGATGCGCCTCCTCGCAGACGAGCAGCATCGGCAGGCCGCCCTTGCTCCAGACGGCGAGGTCGAAGGCGAGCCGCGAAATGACCGAGATGACGACGTCGAGGATTTCCGACGGCACGGTGGAAAGATTGATGACCGTCACCGGGCGCCCGTCGCTCGGCACGCGGAAAAGCTGCCCGAGCGTTTCCGTCATCGTATCCTGCACGGTCAGGCTGCCGAACATGAAGCTGTAGCGCTGATCGGCGACCAGCGTTTCGATGCGGTTCTTGAGCCGGCGATAGGGAACGGTCGCCTGCACGCGTTCGAGCTTGCCGAGCTGCTCGTCGATATAGGCGACGACATCGGAGAGGCGGAAGGGCGTCGGCGTCTCGACGGTGATGCCGCCGCCATCGAGCGGCCTGCGGATCATGGTCGGCGTTCGCGTCGTGCCCGCATCGACGAAACGCCTTTTGGCGACGACGACGGCATCGCGCAGGATCTCCGCTTCCGCGTCGCGATGCGAGTCCGCGCTCGTCAGCGCCTCCGTCAATTCCTGGAAATTGAGCAGCCAGATCGGCAGATGCAGATTGCCCGGATCGATGAGTTCGGCCTGATCGCCAAAGGCGCTCGGATATTCGTTGTGCACGTCCAGCACCACGATATGCGCATATTGATGATCTTCGAGAACGCGCCTCAGGATGCAGGTGAGCGCGGACGACTTGCCGCAACCCGTCGTGCCCACCACGATGAAGTGCTTGGCGAGAAGCTCCTCGATCAGCAGTCGCGCCGGCACGGCGGGGTCCTGATAGAGCGTGCCGACCTTGATGCTCGGAACGGCAGGCTGCGCATAGACGCGCGTGAGGTCGTGCCGGTCCGCGATCAGAACGGCATCGCCGAGGCTCGGAAGCGAGGCGACGCCGCGCCGGAAGGACAGCCGGCCGGTCGCCGGATCAGCCACCAGTTCGCCCGCCAGATTGATTTCGATGAGGCCGAGTTCGGGGTTTCCGGCGTCGATCGAAGGCGTCGGCGACGAAATCGCCGATACGAGCCCGACGACCGAGGAAGTCGGCGTGGAAATCTTCAGGAGCGACCCGATCTGCACGCGCGAGTCGCGCCGTCCCATCTCGTCGAAGATCGCGCGATCGAGAACGGCGACCGCCTGGGAGCCGGACACCGAGACGATATGCGCGATCCGCTTCGGCTCGGCGATGGGTACGCCACGACGCTCCTGTTCGGGAGCCGACGATCTGGATGCCGCTGTGGGAATGGTCATGAGCTTCGGCCTGACTGGAGGGATACCGCCTCGGGGGACGGCGGGCGGGGGCGGGAGGGAGCGGCGGGGGGCGCGGCCCGGTTCACATGATCGGCGCCGGGCGCGGCCGGGCGCAGCGTCACCACCACGGTCGTGCCGGTGCCCTGCTCGCTGGAAATATGGAAGTCTCCGCCATGCTGCCTTGTGAGCGCGGCCGCGATCGGAAGCCCCAGGCCCGTGCCTTCATGCGCGCGGGAATAGCTCGACTGGACCTGCCCGAAGGGCTGCATGGCAAGGGCGAGTTGATCTGCCGTCATGCCGATGCCGGTATCGGCGATGGCGATCGTCGCGCCGCCCTCCGGCGTGCGCTGCGCAATGACCAGTATCCGCCCGCCATCCGCCGTGAACTTGCTCGCGTTCGAAAGAAGATTGATGAGGATCTGCTTCATGCGCGCGGCATCCGCCGGCAGGATCGGCAGGTCGGGCGCCGCCTTGAATTCGAGCGACTGACGCTTGGCGCGGGCGCGATCGCGGACGAGCAGCAGGCTCGCATCGACAAGTTCGCGAATGCTGCACTCCTCGATATTGAGGGTGAAGGTGCCGCTCTCGATCTTCGAGATGTCGAGAATGTCGGAGATGATGTTGAGAAGGTGACGGCCAGCACCCGAGATATGCGCCGCATATTCGAGGCTCTTGCCGGGGTCGCGCCCCTCCGAGGCAAAATGCCGCATGAGATCGGCAAAGCCGATGATCGCGTTGAGCGGCGTCCTCAGCTCATGGCTCATATTGGCGAGAAATTCGGACTTCGTCCGGCTCGCCGCATCCGCCTCGAGCTTCGCCGCCCTGAGCGCCTGTTCCGCCCGCTTGCGCGAGATCAACTCGCCCAGATTGGTCGAATACTGAGCAAGAAGACCTTTCTTCTTTGACGTATTTCTTTGTGCGCTCAACATCATCTTTGTGCACCTGAATGATGCCCAAGATTAGCGTTCCGAGTGTTGAGCTAGTGTAAATGCATCCCTAAAGTGAACATACTGTTTCGCGGCAAATTCGGCTTATTGCACTCGTCAGTTGAGGCGCAAAAGGGGTAGGCATTTCGAACAGCCGTTCCGGGTCTAGCTTCGCGACGAGACGAGCGCACGCTCGAGCTTGTCGAGCCCTTCGTCGAGGATCGCATCCGTCGCCGTCAGCGGCACGAGGATGCGGATCGCATTGCTGAAGACGCCGCACGAAAGAAGGATGAGCCCCTCCGCAAGCGCCGCATTGGTGACGCGCTTCGTCGCATCCGCATCCGGCTCATAGGCGCCGCGATGCTGCACGATGTCGAAGCCGATCATCGCCCCATGGCCGCGAATGCCGGTGATCGGGACCGTATCGTTGCGCGAGGCGATCTTCTGGAGCCGCCCCTTGATATGGGCGCCCATCGCATTGGCGCGGTCGATGAGCTTTTCCTCCGCGATCGCGTCGAGCACGGCGAGCGCGGCGGCGCAGGCGACCGGGCTCCCCGCATAAGTGCCGCCAAGGCCGCCCGGCTCCGCCGCATCCATGATGTCGGCCCGCCCGATGACGCCCGAAAGCGGGAAGCCGCCGGCAAGCGACTTCGCCACCGTGATCATGTCGGGCTCGACGCCCGAATGCTCGATGCCGAACATGCGTCCCGTCCGCGCGAACCCTGTCTGCACTTCGTCCGCGACCAGAAGAATTCCGTTATCGTCGCAAAGCTTGCGCAGCGCGACGAGCAATTCCTTCGGCGCTTCGTAGAAGCCGCCCTCGCCCTGCACCGGCTCGATCATGATCGCCGCGACGCGCGAGGGCTCCACATCGGCGCGGAACAGGAATTCGAGCGCGCGCAGCGAATCCGCGACCGTCACCCCGTGATCGGCGACCGGGAACGGCACATGAAAGACCTCGGCCGGCATCGGTCCGAACTTCTTCTTGTAGGGCAACGTCTTGCCCGTGAGCGCCATGGTCATCATCGTGCGCCCGTGAAACCCGCCGGCAAAGGCGATGACCGCCGAACGCCCCGTCGCCGCGCGGGCGATCTTCACCGCGTTTTCGGTGGCCTCCGCGCCCGTGGTGAAGAGGATCGTCTTCGCGGATCCCTTGAACGGCGCGAGAGCGTTCAGCCGCTCTGCAAGCGCGATATAGGGCTCATAAGCGACGACCTGAAAGGCCGTATGCGTATAATGCTTGAGCTGCTTCTCGACCGCAGCGATCACCTTCGGATGCCGGTGGCCGGTATTGAGCACCGCTATGCCGCCCGCGAAATCGACGAAACGCCGCCCCTCCACATCCCAGAGTTCGGCATTTTCCGCGCGCGCGGCAAAGACCGGATAGGCGGTCGCCACACCACGCGGCACAGCCCGCTCGCGCCGCGCCAAAAGCTCCCTGTTATCGCTCATCTATGAACTCCCTGAGAACGGTTCGCATCGCACTGCTCCCGGCCGGCTCGGATCCGGTCGGCGCATCGGCCTATCGCTCGCAGGCGCATCGAACCATCCCGGCCTGCGGGGGCGAATGAGCGCGAGAGCAACTCTGCCTCCGCACCGCGTGTCCGGCAAGCCGCCCCACGATGAAAAAAGCGCCCGCGGCGAAGCGCGGGCGCAAAGGCGAGCGGTACGAGATGCGCGTACCAGCGAGGATCGACGACACTCAGCTCAACATGAGAGACATGATGCCGATCGAACCGAGCGTGAAGAAGACGCCATAACCAAAGCTCATGGAACGGCGCAGGAACGAACCGGTGACATTGGTGCGCAGCGGGAACATCTTGAACGGACGGCCTTCCTCGAGCGCCTCGCCCGCCTCGATCTCCTCATCCATCACCTTGACCTGCGCGCGGATCGTCGCGCCGCGATGGGTGATGAGCTTGCCGCACTGGATTTCGCCGGTGACATGGCTCGACGAGCGAAGGATGACCTCGCCGGTGACGACGAGCTGCCCGTCGAAGGCGCCCGCGATCTCCGCGCGCGCCGCATGGGCGTCGCCCTCGACCGAGCCCGAGACACCGATGGACAGGAGCGAGGTCTTCAGATCGGCGCGGCTCATCCGCCCGTCGACGAACATCGAGCCCTGCGTCTCGAACGAACCTTCGAGCGAGCTGTTCTCACCGACGACGATATCCTCGCTGCCGGCGCGCATGACACGCAGCGTGGCCGCCGGCGCCTTTTTCCCCTTGTCGTTGGAGGCGCTGGCGGGAAGGGTCCCGGCAAAGGATTCGACCGCGTCACTGCTCATGGGAACCTGCTCCTTGCGAGTTCGGAGGCCATCCTGCCGGCCCCCGCGTCATTTCACGAAGGTTCACGCTGCGGCCGGGTGGCGCCATGTGCAAGCGCGTCACGCTCCAATCTGGAGCGATGGAAGGTTTGGCGCCGCAAAAGGGCGGGAAGTCCCTTCATATTGGAGGCATCAGCCGCAATGCGCCGCCGCGCGCTTTTCGTTATCATGCCTGACGCTTCAATGGCGGACGGGGAGCGTTCGTCGACGAACGCAGGGGGAAAAGCGTGCGCCTTATTCTTTCCTATCTCTGGTGGCCGGTTCTCTTTGCCGGATCGCTGGGTCTGGTCTGCCTCGGCATGGCGACGGGACATGACATCCTCGCCTTCAATCTCACCTATCTCGGCCTTGCCGTCACCGTCGCGGTTGTCGAGCGCCTCATGCCGCATGAGCGGGAATGGCTCGCCAATGATGGCCAGATGGGCCCCGACCTCGCGCACACGCTGCTGAACAAGGGGCTCGCTCAGGTCATCATCACCGTCGTCACTTTCATGGGAATTGCCGACTGGCTCGCCCCTGCGGGCGGCGGGTTCTGGCCCACCGGCTGGCCGCTCGCGCTCCAGACGGCGCTCGGCCTCGTCGTCGTCGAGGCTGGCCTCTACTGGAAGCACCGCCTTGCCCATGAATGGCCCTGGCTCTGGCGCTTTCATGCCGTGCATCACAGCGTCACGCGCCTCTGGTTCTTCAACACCGGCCGCTTTCACGTCGTCGATACTGTGACGGGCCTCATGGTCGGCATGCCCGTCCTGCTGCTTCTCGGCGCTCCGAGGGATGTCCTCCTCCTTGTGAGCGCGATTACCGCCATCATCGGCATGCTCACCCATTGCAATATCGAGATGCGCTGCGGCGTGCTGAACTATGTATTCAACACGCCCGCACTTCATCGTTGGCACCATTCGAAGGATCTGAGGGAAGGCAACCGGAACTACGGCGAAAATCTGATGCTGTTCGACCAGATCTTCCGCACTTTCTACAATTCGCCGCGCCGCCCCCCGGCCGATATCGGCATCCGGCATTACATGCCGCCGGATTTCGTCGGCCAGTTGAAGGCACCCTTCACCGGCCAGCCGCTCTGAAAGCACTTCGGCTGGGGCAAATTCCCGGCCGCATATGGCGCTTGACCCTCCAGTGACAGGAAGGTTTACGGTCCCTTTCATCGACAGTCGCGACGAAAGGACCGGACCATGGCCACTGAAACGAAGCCCGCCTGCTGCGGCGGCCACGCACATGATCAGGCGCACGCCCATGGCCACGCGCATGGAAACGGCCACAGCCACGGCGTGAAAGACCCTGTCTGCGGCATGACGGTGGACCCCGCCAACGCCGAATTCAGCGCTCGCCACGAGGGCGAGACCTATTATTTCTGCTCGGATGCCTGCCGGAAGAAATTCATCGCCGATCCGGCGAAATATCTGCACCCGCAGGAAGCGGCGCCCGCCGCCGCGCTGCCCGAAGGCACCCTCTACACCTGCCCCATGCACCCTGAGGTGCAGCAGGTGGGCCCCGGCGCCTGCCCCATTTGCGGCATGGCGCTCGAGCCTCTGCTGGTCACTGCCGATACCGGCCCGAGCCACGAACTTCTCGACATGCAGCGGCGTTTCTGGATCGGCCTCGTGCTCACGCTCCCCGTCTTCATTCTCGAAATGGGCGGGCATCTGACAGGGCTCACCGTGAGCCTCGGCAGCACCGTGTCGAACTGGATCCAGTTCGCGCTCGCAACGCCCGTCGTGCTCTGGGCGGGCTGGCCCTTCTTCGAACGCGGATGGCAATCGCTCCTCACGCGCAACCTCAACATGTTCACGCTCATCGCCATGGGCACAGGCGTCGCCTGGGGCTACAGCATGGTCGCGACCGCCATGCCCGGCCTCTTCCCCGAGGCCTTCCGCGCGGCGGACGGCTCGGTCGCGGTCTATTTCGAGGCGGCTGCGGTCATCACCGTTCTCGTGCTGCTTGGGCAGGTGCTCGAACTGCGCGCGAGAGAAAGAACGAGCGGCGCAATTCGCGCGCTGCTCGACCTCGCGCCGAAAACGGCCCGGCGCGTGCGGCCCGATGGCGAGGATGAAGAGATCGCGCTCGACCTCGTCGCCGTCGGCGATCGCCTGCGCGTGCGGCCCGGCGAGAAAGTGCCCGTCGACGGCGTGATCGCGGACGGGCGCGTCTCGATCGACGAATCCATGGTCACGGGCGAAGCGATGCCGGTGACGAAGGAACCCGGCGCCCGGGTGATCGCGGGCACGCTCAACGGCTCCGGCAGCTTCATCATGGTCGCCGAGAAAGTCGGCCGCGACACCATGCTCGCCCGGATCGTGCAGATGGTCGCCGACGCCCAGCGCTCGCGCGCGCCGATCCAGCGGCTCGCCGATCGCGTGTCCGGCTGGTTCGTGCCGCTGGTGATCGTCACCGCGGTTCTTGCCTTTGGCGCATGGGCGATCTGGGGGCCCGAGCCGCGCTTCTCCTACGGGCTCGTCGCCGCCGTGGCGGTGCTCATCATCGCCTGTCCCTGTGCGCTCGGACTTGCCACGCCCATGTCGATCATGGTCGGCGTCGGACGCGGCGCGGGCGCCGGCGTCCTCATCAAGAATGCCGAGGCGCTGGAGCATATGGAAAAGGTGGACACGCTCGTCATCGACAAGACGGGCACGCTCACCGAAGGCAGGCCCTCCGTTGTCGGCATGGCGACGGCCGGAGGCATCGCCGAAGATGAATTGCTGCGCCTTGTCGCCAGCGTCGAGCGCGCGAGCGAGCATCCGCTGGCGCACGCGATCGTCGCCGCCGCCAGGGATCGCGGCCTCCCACTTGCGGAGGTGAGCGACTTCGACTCGCCCTCCGGCAAGGGCGCGGCTGGCACGGTCGAAGGACGGCGCATCGTCATCGGCAATGCGAACTATCTGGACGAGATCGGCATTTCGACGGCCTCGCTCGCCGCGCGCGCGGAAGAAATGCGGCTCGACGGCGCGACGGCCATTTTCGCCAGCGTCGATGGAAAGCTCGCAGGCGCCATCGCCATCGCCGACCCGGTGAAGGAGACGACGCCGCAGGCCCTTGCCGCGCTCAGGGCCGAAGGCATTCGCATCGTCATGCTGACGGGCGACAATCCGACGACGGCGCAGGCCGTCGCGCGCCGCCTCGGCATAGAAGAAGTGAAGGCCGAAGTCCTCCCCGAGGAGAAGGCCAATGTCGTCGCCCAGCTCACAAAGGCGGGCCGCGTCGTCGCCATGGCGGGCGATGGCGTGAATGACGCGCCCGCGCTCGCCGCCGCCGAAATCGGCATCGCCATGGGAACGGGAACCGACGTTGCGATGGAGAGCGCCGGTGTCACGCTTCTGAAAGGCGACCTCATGGGTATTGTCCGCGCGCGTCGCCTCTCCGAAGCGACGATGCGGAACATCCGCCAGAACCTTTTCTTCGCCTTCATCTACAACGCGGCCGGCATCCCCGTCGCGGCGGGCGTGCTCTACCCCGTCTTCGGACTCCTTCTCTCGCCCGTCATCGCGGCAGCAGCCATGGCGCTTTCATCTGTCAGCGTGATCACGAATGCGCTCCGGCTGCGCTACGTGCGGCTCTGAGGCGCAAGGGAGACGCGCGGGCAGGCACGTCCGCGCTCGAAAACATCAGGGGTCGATGCGGGTTCCAGCCTCGCCCTCGATCACGCGCTTCGCATCGGCAAGATTGCCGATGAAGGCGGGGCGGCCCGTCGCTCTGGCGAAGCGGCAGGCCGCATCGACCTTCGGCCCCATCGAGCCGCTCGCAAACGCGCTGATGTCGAATTCGCCCGCGCATGCGCGATTGATGAGGTCAGGCTCCTCGCCGCCCCAGTTGCGATAGACGCCTTCGACATCGGTGAGAATGACGAGGCGGTCCGCATCAAGATTGCAGGCGAGAAGTGACGCGCCGAGATCCTTGTCGATCACCGCCTCGACGCCGTCGAGAACGCCACCCGCCCTCTCGACGACAGGGATGCCGCCACCGCCCGTGCAGATCACGATCTGCCCCGCCTCGATGAGGAGCCTGATGGCATCGAGTTCCACGATGCGTCGCGGTTCCGGCGAGGCGACGACGCGGCGGAACGCCTCGCCATCCGCCGCCATCGCCCATCCCCGCTCGGCGGCGAGCCCGCCCGCGCCGGCTTCCGCATAGACGGGTCCGATCGGCTTGGTCGGCCGCGCGAAGGCCGGATCGCCGCCGTCGACCACCGTCTGCGTCAGCAGGGTGACGATGCCGCGCCGTGGCAGCATGCGGCGCAGCTCCTGCGCGATCACATAGCCGATCATGCCCTGCGACTCGGCGCCCAGCACATCGAGCGGATAGGGCGGCACGGCCTTGTAGGCATCGGCCTCGAGGGCGAGCAGCCCTACCTGCGGGCCATTGCCATGCACGAGGACGAGCGTATGGCGGCCCGCGGCTTCCGCAAGCGCGGCGGCCGAGGCGCGCATGTTCTTCCGCTGGTTCTCGAAGCTCAGAACCTCGCCGCGCTTCAGAAGGGCGTTGCCGCCAATGGCCACCACCAGCCGCATGTCAGGAGCCACCCGGCTGCTGCTGCGTGATGCAATGGATGTTGCCGCCGCCGAGAAGGATCTCGCGCGCCGGAACGCCCTTCACCTTCCGGCCGGGAAACACCCTTGCCAGCGTTTCGACCGCCGCGCCGTCATGTTTCGGATCGAGGAGCGGCATGATGATCGCGCCATTCGCGATGTAGAAATTGACATAGGACGCGGCGAGCCGGAGGCCGGCCACGCGCGGCTGCGTGCCCTCGACATGATCGACACCCTCGGCCTCTTCCGCCGTCTGGAAGAGTGGCCCCGGCTGATGGAGCTTCACCACCTCGAGCGAGCGACCCCTGGCATCCTTCGCATGGGAGAGGCGCTCCAGCGCATCCTTGCTGATCTCATATTGTGGATCGGCGGTGTCGTCCGTCCAGCTCAGAAGCACGACGCCGGGCCGCGCGAAACAGGCGATATTGTCGATATGGCCGGACGTCTCGTCATTATGGACGCCACGATCGAGCCAGATCGTGCGCGAGATGCCGAGATATGCTTCGAGCTGCGCCTCGATCTCCGCCTTCGACAGGCCCGGATTGCGGTTCGGATTGAGGAGACATTCCTCCGTCGTCAGAAGGGTTCCCTCGCCATCGACATGGATCGACCCGCCTTCGAGAACGATGGGCGCCTTGTACCGGTCGAGCCTTTCGATCCCGAGCACCTTCTGCGCGACAAGCTCGTCCTGATCCCACGGAAAATAGAGCCCGCCTTCGAGCCCGCCCCAGGCGTTGAAGACCCAGTCGACGCCACGCACATGCCCCTTGCCGTCGACGACGCAGGTGGGGCCACAATCGCGCATCCACGCGTCATTGGTCGTCATCTCGACGACACGCACCGCTGGCGAAAGCACGCGCCGCGCGTTCTGATACTGCGCGGGCGAGACGCACATGGTGAGGGGCTCCGTCTCGGCGATGGCCTCCGCCACGCGGGCGAAGGCGGCCTGCGCGGGCTTCGCGCCCATGCGCCAGTTGTCGGTGCGCTCCGGCCAGATCATCCAGGTGCCCGCATGCGCCGCCCACTCCGCCGGCATGAAGAAGCCGTCGGCGCGGGGCGTCGAGGCGAGAAGTCGCGACATAAATTCAGGCTCCCTTTCGGCGCGTCTGCAGCGCGAGAATGACTTCGCCGACGAGAACGGTGAGTACGACACCGCCAAGGATCGGCCCGGCCGTGCTCCAGTCGACCGGCTCGCCCGGCACCCAGACGAAAAAGAGAATGGCCTGGAGAATGAAGAGAACGCATATGGTGGCGATGAGCGTCAAGGCCCCCATGCCGCCCGGCACACGATAGGGCCGCGACGTCCCGGCATCGATCCGCCTCAGCCGCAGGAAGGCCGGAAAGACGAGAAGATAAGGCAGCAGGAAGACGATCGAGCTGAAGGCAAAGAGCGACCAGAAGAGATCCTCCGCATTCGCCGCCATGAAGCCGTAAAGCACGATGACGACCGTCGAGACGATACCCGTCCAGAGAAAGGCGCCGACAGGCGTCTGATAGGTCGGATGGAGCGAGGCGAAGACGGCGGGCAACTCGCCATCGGCGGCGGCGGCCTGCGCGGTGCGGTTCGCGCCGAGCGTCCATGTCACCATATTGGCGAAGAAGGTGTAGAGCGCGCCGATGCCGATGAGAACCGTCGCGGTCTTCGCAAGCTGGGACTCGCCCAGCAGCCGCGCGACCGTATCGATGACGCCGCTGATGAGGCCGATCTCGTTCACCGGAAGCGCGACGAGGATGCCGAAGGTCGCGAGCAGATAGAAGCCGACAATGGCAAGACCGGCGACGACGATCGCGATCGGCACATCGCGAGCCGGATTCTCCATTTCCTCTCCCGCGCCCGACATGAGCTCGAAGCCGAGAAAGTTGTAGACGACGACGGGCAGGAAGGCGAGGCCGACATCCCAGCCGGGCGTCAGCGTGGAGAGCGTCATTTCGTTGGCGAAGCCCCGCGTCGAGGCGATCCATATGCCCGCGACGCCCATGATGAGCATGATCGCGGCTTTCACTACCGCGCCGATATTCGGCACCCACTTGCTGTTGGCGAGGCTTGCGATGCCGACGCCGACGGTGATCCATGTCATGAACACGCCGAGGGCGATCTTCACCCAGAGGCTCATTTCGGGCGCGAAGAGCTGCGCGAACATGCCTGCGAATAGGATGTAGACGGATGGCATCCAGAGCGCGACGTTGACCCAGTAATACCAGACCGTCCGTCCCGCCCATTTGTCGCCATAGGCGCGCCTGATCCATTGCTGTATGCCGCCTTCGCCCGGATATGCCGCGCCGAGTTCGGCCACGATGAGGCCATAGGGCACGAAGAAGAAGACGAAGGTGATGATCCACCATGCCAGCGATGATACGCCGACCTTGGCGGAAGCCGCGAGCGTGTCGATGACGAGGATCGCGCAGACGGTGAAAAGCGTCATGTCGAGCTGATTGAGCACGCGCTTGAAGCCGCGACTCTGGGGCACCGGTTCGTTGAGAGCGATCATTTTCATATCTCCACGCTTTCCGATCTGGTTTGGCCGTTGCAATTCACGAGGGATCGAAGGTGAGACGGAGACTTTCGCCGAGAAACGCCTGAATGCGCCCCGCATGCCAGTCGCGCAGTGTCTGCGGCGGACGGCTGACGCGCGGATAGACGAATTTGATGAGAATGGCCTTCTCCGTGTGAAGGCGGTTTTCGGACTGGTCGTAGATGATGGAGCGGGGATGATCGAGAACCTCGTCCGTCGCCTCGACGCCGCGGCTCGCGGGCAGGCAGTGCATCATCTTCGCGTGGCGGGGCGCCTTCTCGAAGAGGGCGAGATTGACCTGGAACTTGGGCATGAAGGCGGCCTTGCGTTCAGGGATTTCCGCCTCCTGCCCGACCCACCACCACAGATCGGTATAGATGAAGTCCGCGTCGCTCACGGCGGCGACGGGATCGTCCGTCACCACGAGCGTTCCGCCCGACAGCTTGCAGTTTTCTCGCGCGATCACCTGCAAGGCCTCCGGCGCCTGATATTTTTGAGGCGCGGCCTGCGTGAAGCGCATGCCGAGCTGCGTGCAGATGAGCATGAGCGACGAACACACATTCGTCGTGTCGCCGATGAAGACGACGTTGAGATCCTCCAGCGACTTTTCGGGCAATTTGTGCTCGAGCATGGTGAAGACGTCGCAGACCACCTGCGTCGGATGGTTGTAGTCGGTAAGGCCGTTGATGACGGGCACGCTTGCATGCCGCGCAAGCTCCAGCACAGTCTTGTGCGAGAGCGTCCGCGCCTCGATCGCGTTCACCATGCGGCTGATGACCTTCGCCGTGTCCTTGGTGGATTCGCGCTGCCCGAGATGGATTTCACCCGGCCGGAGATAGAGCGCGTGCCCGCCGAGTTTCGTCATCGCGACTTCGAAGGAAACGCGCGTGCGCGTGGAAGGCTCCTCGAAGATCATGCCGAGCGACGTGCCGCTCAGAAGTTGCGGCAACGCGCCCTGCTTGTCCGCGTCCTTGGTGAGATGGATGAGCTGGATGAGATCGAGAAGCTCGGCCTTCGAGAAATCCTGCGTGTCGATGAAGTGACGCATGAGGAACCTATGATGCTGGCTGCAAGGAGGTTGCGAAGGCGCGGCGCGGCGATCTAGAGTCGATGCGCCCTTCCATTCCGGATGAGCCCTCGTTTCCGTATCGCCGGGTGCTGAGATGTCCGAACTGACCGTTGCCGCGACGCAGATGGCCTGCGGCCCCGATCGTGACGAGAACATTGCGAGAGCGGAAAAGCTCGTCACGCATGCCGCCGAGCGCGGCGCGCAGATCGTCCTGCTTCAGGAGCTCTTCGAGACGCCCTATTTCTGCAAGGACACGGAGCCCGGCTTTCTTCATCTCGCCTTGCCGGTGGCGGACAATCCCGCCGTGCGGCACATGCGGGCCCTCGCATACCGTCTCGGCGTCGTGCTGCCCGTCTCCATCTACGAGCGAACGAACAACGCCCTCTACAACTCGCTCGTCATGATCGACGCGGATGGAGAAATCCTCGGCGTCTATCGCAAGTCGCACATCCCCGACGGGCCGGGATACAAGGAGAAATACTATTTCTCCCCCGGCGACAGCGGCTTCCTCGTCTGGAACACGCGATATGCCCGCATCGGCGCGGCCGTCTGCTGGGACCAGTGGTTCCCGGAAACCGCACGCATCCTCGCGCTCAAGGGCGCCGACGTCATCTGCTACCCGACGGCGATCGGCTCCGAGCCGCACGACCCGACGATCCATTCGCGCGACCATTGGCAGCGCACCATGCAGGGACACGCGGCGGCCAATATGGTGCCCGTCATCGCCTCGAACAGGATCGGGCGCGAGGAAGGGCGCACATGCGAAATCACCTTCTACGGCTCGTCCTTCATCGCCGACAACACGGGCAAGAAGGTGGCCGAAGCTGGCGAATCCGATGAAGCCGTGCTGACCGCGCAATTCGATCTCGACGCGCTTCGCCGCGCGCGGCTCGAATGGGGCGTGTTCCGCGACCGGCGCATCGACATATATGGCGAATTGCTGACGCTCGACGGCACGCTGCGCCACCCGGTGCACAGGTGAACAGCGATGAGGTGACGGGCGGACCGCTCCGTCCTGGCTTCGCGCCTCGCTGCCCGATCGCGCCATCATCTGTCCGATCGTGATCGTTTCGTCGTCAGATGATCGCGGCGGGCGGAAAATGCGGCATTGATCGGTATCAAACCCTCACAAATCCATGATGGCTTCAGGGTTAAACACGGCGCCACGGCCATTTCGCGCCCCAAGGGGGTGATCCAGCGGCGCAAATGGCGCATATGAAGGGGAGAGATCGGCGCCGCGGCCGCATTGCAAGGGAAATGCTGGAATCCGCAGCCTCGCTCTTGCATAAAAGTGGCGCGACGAAGACCAACAAGAACAATCAGGTGAGGCTCCTCAGTGTCAGACGATCAGAAACCAACAGAGGAAGAAGCAGAAGCCGCGGTCCGCACCCTCATTCGCTGGGCGGGCGACGATCCGAAGCGCGAAGGATTGATCGACACGCCGGGCCGCGTGGTGCGCTCCTACCGCGAACTCTTCTCGGGCTATGACACCGATCCGCGCGCCTATCTCGAGCGTGTGTTCGAGGAAGTTGGCGGCTATGACGAGCTGGTCGTGCTGCGCGACATCCGCGTCACGAGCTTCTGCGAGCACCACATGCTGCCCGTGGTCGGGGTCGCACATGTGGGCTATCTGCCTTCGAGGCGCGTCGTCGGCATCTCCAAGCTCGCGCGCGTCGTGCAGGGCTTTGCCAAGCGCCTCCAGATTCAGGAGAAGCTGACCGCGGACATCGCGCGGGCGATCTACGAGATCCTGCAACCCAAGGGCGTCGGCGTCGTCATTCGCGCCGAGCACAACTGCATGACGCTCCGCGGCGTCAATTCCCCCGGCGCGACGCTGACGACGAGCCAGCTTCTGGGCGATGTGCGCGACGACCCGAGAACGCGCCAGGAATTCCTGCGCCTCACCGCCAATCACGACTGAGGCTACTGGTCGAGAGCGGATTTCAGCGGTCTGGCGAGGAGACGGATCGCCACCGATGCGACAAGGGCGATGAGCGCGATCATGAGGAAGAATTCCATCTTCCCCATCGCGCTCCAGAAGCCGCCGAGCCAGCCCGCGAGAAGGTTGCCGGCGAAGCTCGTCGCAAGCCACAGCCCCATGAGAAGCGAGAGAATGGAGGCCGGCGCGATCTTCGAGACGAGCGAAAGGCCGATGGGCGAGATGTAGAGCTCGCCAATGGTGATGATGACGAAATAGGCGAAAAGCCAGAGCCAGCCCGCCTTGCCGTCCACGCCCGCCTGCCAGGCCGCGAATGCGAGGATCAGATTGGCGATAGCGACGCCGAGGCAGCCAAGCGCCATCTTGGAAATTGTCGAGGGCTCGCGCCCCTTCCGTGCCTGCCGCGCCCAGAGGCTCACAATGAGCGGCGTGAAGGCAAAGATCAGGAACGGGTTGAAGGACTGGAACCACGTCGTCGGAATCTCTCCCTGCCAGAACAGGAGATCGAGCGAGCGGTCCGTGAAGCCGTCCGCCCAGAGAACGATCGTGTTGCCCTGCTGCTCATAGGTCGCCCAGAAGAAACTGACCGGCACGAAAAGGGCGAGCAGAACCGCAATGGCGCGCCAGTCTTCGCGACCGAGCGGCCCTGCCTCCCGCCTTGCGGCCGCGAGACGCTCGCGGGGATCGGGCGGCAGATGGCGCTGGCCGTAAAGATAGATGACAAGGCCGAAAAGCATCCCGATGCCTGCCGCGCCGAAGGCATAGTGCCAGCCGACCTTTTCGCCGAGCGTGCCGCAGACGAGAGGCGCCATGAACCCGCCGAGATTGATGCCGACATAAAAGATCGAATAGGCGCGGTCGCGGCGATGATCGCCCGGCGCGTAGAGGCTGCCGACCTGCGTCGATATATTGGGCTTGAAGGCGCCATTGGCGAGGATGAGCGTGAAAAGCGCGAGGAGGAAAAGCCCCTCGAACGCCATCATGAAATGACCCGCCGCCATGAGCACGGCACCGATGATGACGGTCCGCCGCTGGCCGAGAAGGCGATCGGCGACGAGCCCGCCAATGATCGGTGTGAGATAGACGAAGCCCGTATAGAGGCCGTAGATCTGCGAGGCGAGCGGCTGGGGGCCGAGCGGCCCGAGCACCCATTCGAGCGTCGCCCTGAGCGTCGCAAGCCCGACGACGCTTTCCGCCTGCCCCGGCAGAAGCAGATATTTGACCATGTAGAGGACGAGGACGGCGCGCATCCCGTAATAGGAGAAGCGCTCCCACATTTCCGTTCCGAACAGAAATGTGAGCCCTTTGGGATGGCCGAATAGATCGGCGGAGGAACGCCACTCGGCGGCCGTCTCCCCCGTGGCAGGCTCTGCGCTCATGGAGGTCATTTTCTCCCGCCGCGCGCAAACATCAATACCGGGTCACTTCCCCCTGGCGGCGCTGATCGCGGCGGCGGCCGCCGCTATGGTCTTCTTCGCCTGCTGGACGGAAAGCCCCTGCTCCAGACGAAGCCGCCGCCACGCATCGAAGCTCAGGAGCAGTTCGAGCGCCTCGAAGACGACGCGGTCCTTCCGCATCTCCGGCGGCAGGGCCTCGCGCAGGACCGCGCGCTGCATTCGCGCCAGCAGCTCGTGGTCCTCGCGCAGAAAGGCGGATCGATGCTTGTGCACATCGGCGGCGATCTGGAACGGCATGATCTTTTCGAACACCTGCGCGCGCCGTTCGACGATCGCATCGAGACGCACCGGCCAGCCGCCCTCGGGCCAGGGCCGGCTCATCACGGGCTCGATTTCCGCGCGGATCATTTCGGACAATTCGCGATAGAGGCTGTCCATATCGTCGAAATGCCGGAACACCGTCCGCAGGCCGACATTCGCCCGCGCCGACACATCCTCGGCGCCCGGTGAAATATTTCCCCCGCGCACGAGTTCGAGCATGGCCTCCACGATCCGGCGGCGGTTTTCCTGCCCGCGCAGCCGCCGCCCATCCGTGCCTGCTTCGATTTTTACGGTTCGCGCCATCGGCCCTTCCATGGAGATAAGCCCTGATGGTTATGCCGCCCGCTGACGGGAAAGAAAAGACCGCGCCTTGCACGCCCGCAAGAAAGCGGGAACGAGAGGCCACCGTCCCTAGACGTGATCCTCAAGCAGCGTCGAGCGGATGAGGAGCTGGCCGGCAAGGCCCGCCTCCCGATGCTTGCCCAGCGCAAGAACCTCCGGCGAAGCCGCGATGGCGAAAAAGGCCGCCGCCGAGGGATATTCGACGAGCGCCACCATGTCCCAAAGCTCCTCCACTTCGCCGATGACGACGCTGTCGAGCGCCGCCGAGATGAGGAAACGCCCGCCCGCCGCTTCCACGATCCGGCGCATTTCCACGCCATAGCGCATATAGGCTTCGCGCCCGCTGATCCTTTCCGTGCCGCCATCCTTGTACTCGGCGACATCGCGGAACTTCAGCAGGTTGACCATGACGATAGGCGCGGGATCGGTCGATCCCGCAAGCTCCATCAGTTTCTCCCGCTCCGGATAGACGGCGATTTCGTATTTCATCTGTCTCCCCTCAGGCCGTTTTGCGAATGAGGCCGTCGATCACATCGACAAGTTCGGCCGGCTTGTCTTCCTGGAGGAAATGCCCTCCCCCGGCGATCGTCACATGGGCCTGCCCGCGCGCGCCCGGCACCCGCTCCCGGAAGATGCGCTCGCCGCCCGCCGTCACTGGATCGCCGTCGCTGAAGGCGGTGAGGAAGGGCTTGTCGAAACGTTCCAGAACCTTCCACGCTGCCTTGTTCTCCTCGACGGAGGCATGCTCCGGCGTGATCGGAACGAGCGCCGGAAAGGCCCGCGCGCCCGCTTTGTATGCCTCCTCCGGGAAGGGCGCGAGATAGGCCACCTTCTCCGCCTGATCGAGCCCGCGCTTCGTCCCCATGCTGACGATTTCGCCGACGGGAAGCTCGGGCACGGTCTGGCTGAAATCGAGCCACTGCTTGAAGGCTTCCGTCCAGCCCGTGCCGGTCGGCAGGCCCGTATTCGCCACGACGACGCGCGCGAAACGGTCCGGGAAGGCGGCGACGAGACGCAGCCCGATAAG
>WBZO01002359.1_pt2 | contig 20452 bp, 17 predicted proteins | sample 5204261 | NCBI WGS metagenome assembly WBZO01 (sample SAMN12412400, study PRJNA552823) | activated sludge metagenome | isolation source: activated sludge from anammox sidestream of wastewater treatment plant... | place: USA: North Carolina | collected 2017-09 | reverse complement strand
ATAGCCGCGATATTGCAGGATTCCGTTGTCGCCATCGATGAACGTGATGGCGCTGCGGCAGGAAGCCGTATTCATGAAGGCCGGGTCGTATCCCATCAGGCCGAAGTCGTCGCCGGAAAGCCTGACCTGACGCAAATCCATGCTGCGAATTGTGCCATCGGTGATCGGGAGAGTGTAGACTTTCCCGGTCCGGTTGTCTGTGAGGGTGATTGAGTCGTTGGCCATGCTCTGAGCTCCTGCTCGAAAACGAGCGTACAGCTTGGCTTTAGCACCTTCCGGCGCCGAATACAAGCCTAACCATACTTCAAGCTCCGAATTGCTGAATTTCTCGACATTCACGGGTCGCCGCAACGCCCTCGGCCCGCGCGCGGCCGTAGCGCGCCGAACAGGAACCGCGCCGCCGTGGGCGGTGTCGATGCTGACAGGAGAAGGCTGATGAAACCGGTTCCGCTGTTGTTGACCATCGCCGTCGTCGTTGCCGGCCTGAGGCTCGGATGGCTCTATCTCGAAAGGTCCGGGGATCCTCCCCCGCCGGCGCGGGCGCTGCCCGGCGTCCCGGCGGAACTCAACACGACGGAATTGCGGATTCTCAACTTCTATGTCCCCGCGGCCGCGGCCGTCCGTGGCGAACAGACGCTGCTCTGCTACGGCGTCCTCAATGCCGTTTCGGTGAAGCTCACGCCCCCGCTGGCGGAGATCACGCCCTCGCTCGCCCGCTGCGCCTACATCACGCTGAACAAGACAACCGAGTTGACCCTGACCGCCACGTCCAGGGACGGCCTCGAGGCCAGCCGGAGCTTCGTCCTCGGAACCACGGAGCCGCGGCCGGAGTTTCTCTTCGTGGAGATGAGCGGACGGCAGACCAAGGCCGGAGAACCGCACACCATCTGTTACGGCGTGAAGAACGCGTCCAGCGTCAAACTCCTGCCGGTGGGGCAGACTCTGCCACCGATCGCGAGGACGTGCATCCGGTGGTATCCCGCCGCGCCCCTGAGCTACAGGCTCGTCGCCGAGTCCTCGGGCGGGCGCGATGTGGTGCCCCTGCCGCTCAAGGTCGTAGCCCGCTGAGGAGCCCGGGCCGCCATTGCCGGCAGGACGAGCGCCGTCACGGCAGCGGCTTTTCACGCTCGATCAGGTGCAGGATGTTCCCTTCGGGATCGGCGAAGAAGACGACCGAATTGCCTTTGTTTGTTTCCGGCTCGCTGATGAACCGGATGCCCAGCGAGCGGAGCCGCTCGCAAGCGGCCGCAAAGCCCGCCACGGTCAGCGCCAGATGCCGGATTCCGGGCGACCGCAGGTCGTTCGCCCCGCGCTCGTTCGTCCTGGCGAGGATGATCTCGATCATGGAGCCATCGGAGGCCTTGACGAAGTGCGTCCGGCTTGACGGCGAATGATAGTTGATCTCAAAGCCGAGCGTCTCCACATACCATCGCGCGAGTTCTTCGGGATTCGGCGAGACGATTGCGACGTGTTCGATTCCGACAACCATGTGCTGCATCGTAGCAGCTATAGGGCCCGATTGAGAATATCCTCCAGCACGGCGTCTTCCAGAGCCACCGGGTTCGCCTGCATGCTGGAGGCTTTCCGCGCCCGCTCCACCAGGGCGGGGATGTCGCCCGCGGTCACGCCCCAGCGCGCCAGGCCGGGAACCTCGAACGCCTCCACCAGTTCGCGCGCCGCGTCCAGCCACTCCAGGCCGCGCCCGTTCGCTTCGATGACCAGCGGCAGCAGCCTGGCGCACACCGCTCCGTGCGGCGCCTCGAACATGCCCCCGAGCGGCGCGGCGAACCCATGCACCGCCCCCAATCCCGCATTGGCCAGGGCCAGCCCGCCGCACAGGCTGGCGAACGCCATCTCCGACCTCGCCTCCGCATCGCCGAGGTCGCGCGCCAGCCTCCGCAGCGCGCCGATGGCCCGCGGAATCGCTGCCCTGCACAGCGCGTCCGTGAACGCGTTGGCCCGTTTCGATACGGCGGGCTCGATCAACTGCGTGAGCGCGTCGAGGCCGCTCCACGCGGTCTGATCCCGCGGCAGGCACAGCGTCAATTCGGGATCCACCACCGCGACGCGGGGCAGCATCTTCACGTGCCGCAAACTCGCCTTCACGCCGTGCTGCTTCGAGCCGAGCACGGCGTTCCGGGTCACCTCGCTGCCCGTGCCAGCCGTGGTCGGCGCCGCCACCACCGGGAGCGGTTCCTGCTCGAAGGCCTGTCCGCGGCCGATCACTTCCAGATAGTCGAGCACGTCGCCCGGGTTGCTGGCCAGCGCCGCCACCGCCTTGCCCAGGTCGATCGCGCTGCCTCCGCCGACCGCCGCGACGACATCGCAACCCGCTTCGCGAGCCAGGGCGGCGCCGCGTCGCGCATCCTCCACCGTGGGCTCCCCGCCGGCCGAAATCGTCTCTTCCGCCTCGAACCAGGCCGCCCGCCCGGGATGCGATCCGGTCACCAGCAGGACCTTGCGGCCCAAGGCGCGCGCGGCGGCGACCGCTTCGCTCTTCCTGCCGGCGCCGAAGACAATCCGCCCGGCAGTCGCGAACTCGAACGGCCGGATCACCAGCCTTCGTCTCCCGGAAAGCAATTCGAGAACTTCACCGCCCGCCGCGGCTCCGCCATCATTGGCGCCACCGTGTCGCGCCACTTTGCATAGTGCGCCGTTTCCTTGTGCGCCGCCACCGCCTCGACGCTGCGGTAAACCTCCACCAGGATGAACCGCGCCGCATCGTCGTTCTGCTGGAGCACGTCGAAGCGCGCGATGCCCGGCTCTTGCACGCTGGCGGCGGCGTTTTCCACCGACGCGGCCTTGAACTCTTCGGCGAACTCCGCCTTCACATGAACATGCACATGCGCTATCAGCACGCCAGAGCCTCCCAAAGACTAGAGAAAGTCAAACAATCGGTCATCTCTTGCTGGCCAGCCAGCCGGCGATCGTTGCCGTCAGTTCCGGGGTGAGTCTGTGGATCTCGTCCGGCGTCCGGATCTCCGCGCCCTGGACTTGCCGGACGCGCTCGACGGGCGCGTAGCGATCTCTGGTTGCATGGACCAGGAGCACCGGACGCGGCGCGATCCGCGCCGGCAGATCTTCCTCGCCGACCGGCAGATCGGCTTCTCGTCCGACGTAGAAGCCGAGCCGCGGCAGCAGTCCGTGCAGGTGCGAGAAATGCTGTAATCCCTCGGTGCCTTCCTGCCGCCCTTTCATCGGCCAGAGGCCGCCGACCGAGGCGACGCCCGCCACGGCCGGCTCGAACGCAGCCGTCCACAGGGCCACCCGGCCGCCCAGCGAGAAGCCGGCCAGAAAAATACGCCGCGCATCCACGACGTCCAGGGCCGCGAGCGCTCTTGCCGCCGCCCGCGTGTCGGCCACCATCTTGCCCAGCAGCGACCACTTCGGGTACCGGGCGTAGAAATCCCGCGCGTGCTCCACGCGTGTGCCGAAACCGATCTGGTCGAAACACAGTACGGCGAATCCTTGCGCGGCCAACTGTTCGATCACCGGCCGGGAGTACCGCGAATAGCCGGTGGCGTGGCTGTAAGGATGGAGCCAGATCACCGCCGGCAGCCGCCCGGCCAGGCCTTCCGGCAGGTACAGATCGCCCTTGAGATCGTCTCCGAACGCGAGCGGGCGCGCACTGGTTCCGGCCGCCTTGACGGGCCGTCCGTAAAGCGTCGCCAGCCAGCCGTCGCTCGTCATGACGCTGCGCTTCAGGTTGGCCGCGTCCGGGAAGGGCAAACCAGCGGGCTCCTCGCCGAGCAGCCACTCCAGCGTAACCCTCCCTGGCGGTTTGGTTTCGCCGCTCAGTTTCAGCCAGCGTTCGTAGTCGTAGCCCAGGATCCAGGTCTCCGGCGGTTTGCCGGCGCGCCTGCCGAACGCGAGGTCGAAGAAATCGACGTATTGCTCGATGTCGCCGGCCGTGGTCGGATGTTCTCCCGCGCGCAGGCTGAGACCCACCCGGCCGGCCTGCCCCATCCACTCGTACACGCGCTTGACGCTGCGGTAGGCCTGCTCGAAGCCGAACGGAGCGCCTTCCCCCTCCGAAAAGGCGCTGGCCAGCAGGAGACCGCGCGGCGCCACCAACGCCATGAGCAGGTTCTGATCCACCGTGAGCTCCTGTTCGCGGCCGATGAAGCGCTTCAGGTTGGGATGGAACCACTGCGGGAAGTTTCTGGTGATCTGCTCGATCGACTCGTTCCAGAACGCCTCTGTCGTGTAGCGCCACGGATTGCCCTCGCCGGTATTGCCGCTCGACAACGCGACCGCGCCGATCCGCTCGTCCAGAGCCGCCGCCAGCAGCGCCTGCTTTCCGTTTCGCGAGTGGCCCGTGATGGCGATCTTCGTCTTGTCGATCTGCGGCACGGTCGTCAGATAATCGACCGCCCTCATTCCCGCCCAGGCCCACCGCGCCACCATCGAGAAGTCGTACTCCGGGTATGCCGCCCGGAAACTCTCGCTATCGTCCTCAGGCCCGTAGCGCGGGTCCTGCGCCTGATAGATGCAGCCTGCATAGCCCCGCCTCACTGCCGTGGCGACCCACGGCCGGGTCCGCGGATGATTCGTCAGGAAGACGGGGAAAGGACCCTTGCCAGGCGGCAGAACCAGTTCGAGATGCAGCCGCGCCCCGTGACTGGGGCCGAACTCGAGCAGGACCTTTCTCAGCAGGACGCGCCCCAGTTGCTCCTCCGAAAGCACGGTCGCCTTCAGATTGGCGGGGGGTGGAGGAATCCGGCCGAAGACCTCCCGCTCGAAGGCCGCCCTGATGAGCGCCCGCTGCGACGTCCATTCGGCCGGCGTTCGAATCGGCCGGCCCGATTCCAGGTGGATCAGCGGATCCGGCAGGAAGGCGTTTGCGGCCAATAGCGCGAGGGTCGGAAGCACGACTTACATCGTACTCGCAACCGGCCCGCGGCCGTCTCGTGATCCTGGCGCCGCGGCGCGCCGCTCAGACCGCCTCCTGGCAGCGCTCGGGCGATTGGCTGTAACTCTTCAGTTTGCGGTTGATCGTGCGGATGGAGATTCCCAGCAGCGCGGCGGCCTTCGTTTGGTTGCCCCCGGTCGCCTCCATGGCGCGGATGATGGCGTCCTTCTCGATCTCCTCCAGGCTGCCCGGCGATCCGCTTCCCTCGCCGGACACGTGCGGGCCGGGGAATTGAATCGAACGCACCTGGCTGTCCTCGTTCTCCAGGGCGAGGCGCGTCATCAGGTTCTTCAACTCACGGATGTTGCCGGGCCAGGCATAACCCCTGAGCTGCTCCAACGCTTTGGGCGACAGGCTCATGCCGGGCCGCTGCCGTGTGAGGAAATGGTGCGCGAGGGCCTCGGTGTCGTCCGGCCGCAGGCGCAACGGAGGCACCTCCAGCACGGCCTGGCTCAGCCGGTAGTAGAGGTCCTTCCTGAAGCGGCCCTCCTCCATCAGCCGCACCAGGTCCTGATTGGTTGCTGCGACAATCCTGACATCGACCGACACCTTGCGTGTGCCGCCGACACGGAAGTAAGATGTTCCATCGAGAATTCTTAGGAGTTTCACCTGAACCCTGGCATCCAACTCCCCGATTTCGTCGAGAAACAGGGTTCCCGTGTGAGCCATCTCGAATAAGCCGGCTTTGGAGTTGGCCGCGCCGCTGAAGGCGCCCTTTTCATAGCCGAACAGTTCGCTTTCAACCAGCGACTCGGGCAGCGCGGCACAGTTCAGGTCCACCCAAGGCCGGTCGGCGCGGCAGGAGAACTGATGGATGGCGCGGGCGATAAGCTCTTTGCCCGAGCCGCTTTCGCCGGTGATGAGAACGCTGGCCTCCGAACCGGCGATCCGCGCGGCCTTGTGCAGTGCCTGCCGCAGCGCATCGCTGGCCACAATGGCCTTCATTCCGAGGAACTCGAATACGTCGACGCGCCGGTCCATAGACTGTCGGTACTACTTCCGCTGGTACCCAGTTTACGGCGACTCCCCCGAGCGGCGAATTGGATAAACACCTGAGGGTTCAACCCAAAACCCTTGCATTCATCTGGGGGTTCAGCGGCCTGCGGGGACTGTGACCGGTCAATTTGACCGGCCTGCCCGGTCAAATTGACAATTATTCATAATTCGTTCCCGCGGAGCGGTGCCTGTTATCAATCGGTTGGCCCAGTACTCCCAATGGCCCCAGGCTTGCCATTACCGGGCATATGGGACTCACGGTATGAGGCTGCCAATTCCGACACGTCTATTCATCTCGGCTGTCAGCGCGCTGGGGCTGGTCGCCGCGGCGGCCGGATTCGCCTCGTTCACCCCTAAGGACATCATCGGGTTCTGCGTCTACCTGTGCTTGGCCGCCTGTGCGGCCTGGGTGCAGTCGCTGCTGCCGAGAACCGCCCAGGTGGTTCCCGTCAGCGCGGTATTCGCGTTCGTGGGAATCCTCGAATTCGGGCTGGGTGAGACGCTGCTGCTCGCGCTGGCCGGGGCATGGGTGACGACACTCAGGCTGAAAGGCGACGGGCCATTCCAGACGCACCGGCTGTTTCATCTGGCGGTGGTGGCGCTGGCGACGACGGCGGCCTTCGGAGTCTATCGGTACCCGCACAGCGGGTTGCTCGCGGCCATGCCCGGAATCCGGCTTGCGGCGAGCGCCACCGCATACTTTTTCCTGAACACCTGGGCTTCGGCAGTGCTGGCCTCGGTGTATGACCGGCGGCGGATCCGGCGAACCTGGGAGGATGCCTACTTCTGGTCGTTCCCGCACTACCTGATCGTTTCGACGGCCGCGAACCTGCTGCACAGCGGCTACGGGAAGATTGGCTGGGACTCGGCTCTGGCGCTGCTGCCGCCGCTGGTCCTGATCTACCGTTCGCATGTCCTGAGCATGGCCAAGATGGCGACCGACCGGCGGCACGTCGAAGAGATGGCGTCGCTCCATCTTCGGACCATCGAGGCGCTCGCCATGGCGATCGAGGCGAAGGACGAGTGCACGCACGACCACCTGCGGCGGGTTCAGGTCTACGCCATTGAGATCGGGAAGGAACTCGGTTTGACCGACAAGGAGTTGCAGGCGCTTCGGGCGGCGTCGATCCTTCACGACATCGGCAAGCTTGCCGTGCCGGACTATATCCTCTCGAAACCGGGCAGGCTGACGCCTGAGGAGTTCGAGAAGATGAAGATCCACCCGGTGGTCGGGGCCGAGATCGTCGAGCGGGTGGGGTTCGACTGTCCGGTCGCCCCGATCATCCGTTATCACCACGAGCGTTGGGACGGGTTGGGCTATCCGTTCGGGCTGCGCGCTGAGGACATTCCCATCGGGGCGCGGGTGCTTTCGGCCGTGGATTGCCTCGACGCGCTGGCGACCGACCGGCAGTACCGGCCCGCGCTGCCGCTGGCGGAAGCGATGCGGATCGTCTCGTCGGAGTCGGGCAAGAGCTACGACCCGAAGGTCGTGGCCATTCTGGAGCGCCGCTACCAGGAGTTGGAGTGCATCGCGCAGCAGGCGCGGGTCGCCGCGGTGGCGCGGCTGCCGCGGGATATCAACGTGGTGGGCGGCGACGCTCCCGCGAACGGCTTCGAAGAGACGCTCATGCGGTTCGATGCGGGCAGCGATTTTCTGAGTTCCATCGCCGCTGCGCGGCAGGAGGTGCAGATTCTCCACGAGATCAGCCACGACCTGAGCGCCTGCCTGCGGCTGGAGGATTCGCTCTCAGCCGTATCGGCCCGCCTGAAGCGGCTGGTGCCGTTCGACACCATGGCGTTGTTCGTTCGCGACGGCGATGCCTTGACGGCGCGCTTCGTCCAGGGCGAGGAGTCTGCCGCCATCGGGCAGTTGCGGATCCCGTTCGGGGCGGGCATTTCGGGTTGGGTGGCGGCCAATCGCAAACCGATCATCAACGGCATCCCGGGCGTCGAACCGGGTCTCGGGTCGAAGAACGGACCGGCGACACAGTTGCGCAGCGCGCTCTCGGTTCCGATGCACGCCTCGGGAGGGCTGCAGGGCGTAATCACGCTTTACAGCTCCACGCGCGACGTCTACAACCGCGACCACCTGCGGATCCTGCTGGCGATCCAGTCGCGCGTGTCGGTGGCGATGGAGAACGCCTTCAACTATCAGCAGGCGCAGAACAAGGCGGCGCTCGACGGTCTTACCGGTCTACCCAACGCCTCCTCGATGTTTCTCCACCTGGACGGCGAGATCGCGCGCTGCCGCCGCGGCGATCAGAGCCTGAGCCTGCTGGTTTGCGACCTCGACGGCTTCAAGCAGATCAACGACACGCTCGGCCATCTCGAAGGGAACCGGCTGCTGAAGGAGATCGCCGCGCTCTTGCGCTCGCGGGCGCGACCGGATGACTTCGCGGCGCGCATGGGGGGCGACGAGTTTGTGCTCGTTCTGCCGGATATCCCGAACGACGCGATGCAGAAGCGGATTCGCGACATCGAGGACGCCGTCGCCAGTCTGGGCAGGAACTCGTTTTCAGCCGGCTACCTGGGCGTGAGCGTCGGCTTCGCGTCCTTCCCGCAGGACGGCGGCGACGCCGAGGCGCTGCTGGCCGAAGCCGACCGCCGGATGTACGAAATCAAGCGGGATCGCAAGCAGACGCGCGAGCACGGTTCGCTCGCCGCGCTTCGTAGCATGGCGATGGCCGGATCCGGCCAGGGGCCATCCGCAAGACAAGGAGGGGAATCCTGATGCTCCGGGCCATTCTCGTGGGCGCCGACTACGCATTGGCGAACCACATCGCCGAACTCACCGCCGCGCGGCGCCACGCGGCTGTTTCGGGCCGCGTCGACTACTACCCCTCCGCGCTCGAGTTCGGACGCATCCTGAGGGAAGCCGAGCCGGAGGTTCTGCTGCTCGCGCTCGGCGATTATGGACGCGCGATCGAGCTTCACAGGCTGGCGGGACAGGTCATCCCCGGCATCCAGACGATTGGCCTGCTCCGCGACAGCGGGGGCGCGGTGCCCTTGGAGGCGATCCGCGAGGGGATCCGCGAGTTCCTCGAATACCCGCCCGCGTTCGAACAGATGGACGGCGTGTTCGAGCGCATTTCGGCGCAGGTAGCGCAACGGCCGCCTCAGCAGGTTGAGACCGATATGGTCTTCTCCTTCTTTCCGGCCCGCCCGGGCTTGGGCGCTTCGACCATCGCCGTCAATACCGCCGCGGCGCTGGCCGAGATGCCCGACCTGTCGGTTCTGCTGGCCGACTTCGACCTCCACAACGGCGTCCTGCGGCTGCTGCTGAATCTGCAGAACGGCTGCTCGCTCGCCGAGGCGGCGATGCGCACGGGGTGCCTGGACGAGGACATCTGGCGGCAGTTCGTTCACCGCCTCGGGCGGCTCGACGTGGCCCGGGCCGGCAAACCCGCCGCCGACCTGCGCCTGGAACCGGTCCAGATCGCGAGTCTGCTGCGCTTCGCCAAGCGGCGCTACCGCGTCGTCTGCGCCGATCTTCCGGGAACGCTCGATGCCGATTCGCTGGTCGTGCTGCGCGAGTCGACGCGCATCTTCCTGGTGGCCACCCCCGAACCGCTCAGCCTCTACATGGCGCGGGAAGACATGCAGGCGCTCGATCAGATGGGCCTCGGAGACCGCGTGGGCGTGGTCCTGAACCGCTATAGCCCGAAAGCGGGGCGCGAGCCCGAGGTGGCGGCCCGCACCATCGGCGCGCCGGTCGCCGCGGTGATCCCCAACGACTACCGCTCCACTCAATACGCGATCCGCACAGGGCAGCCGATGGCGCCTGCCTCGCCGGCCGGTTCGGCTGTGCGGTCGTTCGCTCGGACGCTGGTCGGCAGCCAGTTTCTTGCCGAGCCGGAAGAACCGCGGCTCAGCCTCGCCTCCCTTTTCGGACTTCGCAAACCGCAGGCATCCTGAGGTGGCAGCGGCGTCACGACCGGGGCCGGTCTGCCGGGTCCGGCTGCGCCGGAGGCGGACTTCCGGCGGCCTCGCCGCGGCAGGCCTCGGGCGTCTTCGATTGCGAGTACTTCCAATAGGGCAGCCGGACCACCCGCCAACGGTAGGCGAACACGCCGCGCGAGCACTGCGAGACCTCATCGCACCGCCGGCTGCGCTCCGTATTGAGCGGACCCTGCGGCCAGATCATCCCGCGAGTGGCGGAGGAGCACTCCGGACGCTGCTGCGCGGCCGCGGCCGACACCAATCCGAACGTGATGGCGAGCGCTGCGCGGCGGATCATGATTCGCATTGTCGGGCGTCCGCGCTGCCGGAACAACCGCGGTTGTCCCGGTACGAACCGGCTGGAACCGCCCCGCCTGGCCTGCACGGTACAATCGAGTTGAAACCCCTCCCACACGGGCCCGTAGCTCAGCCGGATAGAGCATCTGCCTTCTAAGCAGGGGGTCGCTGGTTCGAGTCCAGCCGGGCCTACCAGTCACCGCACGTCTACCCGGCGCGCGCCCTGATACGACTTGAGCCAGTGGTATGGGTCGACGACGAACGGCTCCACGCGGAGTCCGGCCGGAAGGTCTTTCCCGTGGAGCTTCGCGAGCGCCGCCTCGGCGAGCGCAAGCGTGTAGCGGACATCGACGAACCGGTCCTCTTTGTAGAACCCCTCCCACTTTCCATACTCGGCGGCCCTCATCGCGGCCAGCACCGCCTTCAGTTCCTCGACCACCGCGGCGAGCTTGGAAGCTCTCTGTTGCCGCTCCATCCAGGCCTCCGCGCCGAGCCGCAAGGCCTGGTTGGAGCGGCGGTGGATTTCAAGCTGTGTCAGCACGTGGGATTGGAAGAACTGCCTCCGCCGCGGCGGGATGAGCGGAGACGCCGCGCGCGCGAGCGCTCGCGCCCGCTCCCAGCGCGGCGCGGCCTCTTCCGACGCCTTTCGCACGCGGCCCAGCCACAGGTCCCAATCGCGGATCTCGATGAATCGCTCGCTCAGTTCCGGGCGGTCCTTGATCAGCGACACGAGGATAAAGCGAAGGTAGTTGTGATAGGCGTTGTCCGCGAGCGTTTCGTGCTCCGCGGCTCCGTAGCGTCCGGGGGCCGCGAAGTAGGCCGTGTAATACTCGAGCATCGCCGCCGCCGCCCGTTCGCCGAACTCCTCGCGGCACCAGCGGGCCATGTACTCGTGCCATTGCCAGGCGCGGCCGGCGACGCCCGCCTCCATCGCCGCTCGCGTCGTTAGCGGATACGGCCGCACGTCGCTTACGTTGACCAGCAGGTACCGCGTGGCTCCCGCCCTGGCCGCGCGGCCGAGTTCTCTCCCGATGCGTTCGGGCGGCACCATCTCGGTGAGCTGGTTCGCTTCGAAGTCGTGCATCGCCGTGTGATAGTAAACCCCTTGCCCGGCGGCGATGCGGCCTCCGTAGCGGATCAATCCGTGGCCGTTGTCGGGCCACACCAGCGTGACCTCATCCGGCAGCTTCAGCGACCCATTGCGGATCAGAGGCACGGCCTCCATCCAGGCGTTCATGATAAACTGCGGCGCGCTCCGCTCCGCCCTGACGATCTCGATCTGAGCGTCGATCGCCGAACGGATCGCCGCGGCGCGCGCAGCCTCCGTCGGCGCGATGCTGTCGTCGTCGAGCCAGAAGGCGCGGTCATGCCGGCCCCGGTAGCCGGCGGTCCAGAGGACCTCCTGCTGTTTGCCGTACAAGCGCATGGAATTCCGCCACGCGTTGTTGAGGATCTGCGGATGCCGGGCGAAGGAGTACGGTGCCGTTTCGGGCCACTTCCACGTATTCGTGCCCAGCACTTCGATGTGGTGCTGCGTGATGATCAGGCCGCGTTCGCCCGCCGCTTTCACCTGCGGCTCGTCGGGGAAAATGAACGTTCCCGGCACGATCATGTTGCCCTTCAACCTGAGCAGCGCCTCGAAGACGCGATCCCAGGCCGCGAGCGAAATCCCCGTGCCGCCCGGCGACGCCGGCCGCCAGCCCGTCAGCAGGTCTTCATCGTTGATGAACCAGCCGCGCCACCGGAATGCGGGCGAGCTCTCGGCCAGACGGTAGCCGGCCGGGATCGCCAGCCGCGAGCGCCTGGGCGGAGCGTGGTCGGTCCACCACCACAGCGGATCCACGCCGAGCTGCGTCTCTGAGAAGCGGTAGATCGCATAGATCGTCCCGCGGACGTCCGCGCCGGTCAGCACAACCTTTCCGCCGCGCTCCTCCACCAACAGCGCCTCCTCCTGTTGCGGCCTGTCGAGGCCCGGGGGCGTGTTCTCCTTCAGCGCGACGACGATCGCCGGCCCGTGTCCGGGCGAACGCTCCGCGCGCTTGAGCCTGCGGCCGAAAACGGCTTCCAGGTCCCGCGCAAGATCGTCCGCCGCTTTCAGCACCGGGCCGGGTTCCCGCGAAGACACCACCAGGGTCGTATTGCTGTCGATGACTGTCGCGGCATGGCCTGGAAGACACGCCGCCAGCAGCAGAAGAAATCGTTGACGCATGGCTCGCGGCGATTGTATCGCCACTCGGACCCGCCCGGCGCGCCGGATCGCGGTACGCTGGCACGAGGTCCATCTCTATGCGATTCCTCTTGCTTCTCCTCGCAGCCAGCCTGTTCGCCCAGCAGACCGAGCCTCCCGTCCGTTGGGTGGACGCACGCCGGTTGCGCGTCGAAGGACAGGGCTGGACGGAAACGCAGCAGCCGTTTGACCGGCTCCCCGCGAAGGCCGAACCGCTCGTCCGTCCGCCGGTATGGAACCTCTCGCACCACTCCGCCGGCCTGGCCGTTCGCTTCCTGACAGACGCCGCGGCGATCCGCGCGCGCTGGACGCTTCGCAACGCGCGGCTCGCCATGCCGCACATGCCGGCGACCGGCGTCAGCGGCCTCGATCTGTATGTCCGGCTCGGCACGGGCTGGCATTGGGTCGCCAACGGCCGGCCGGAGAAGACCTCCAACGAGCAGACGCTGCTGCGCGATTGGCCCGGCGGAATGCGCGAGTACATGCTCTACCTGCCGCTGTACAACGGTGTCACCGCCGTGGAGATCGGGGTGCCGCCGGAGGCGGCCCTCCGCGAGGCTCCTGCGCAGCCCGGCGACGTCCGGCCGGTCGTCTTCTATGGCAGTTCGATCCTTCAGGGCGGCTGCGCCTCCCGTCCGGGGATGGCCTACCCGGCGATCGCCGGCAGGCAACTCGACTGGCCGGTCATCAACCTCGGATTCTCAGGCAACGGCAAGTCCGAGCCGGAGATGGCCGCCCTGTTCGCCGAACTCGACCCGGCCGCCTACGTCTATGACAGCCTTCCGAATCTGAGCGTGGAAGAGGCGCGGGAACGCGTCGAGCCGTTCCTCCGCGTTCTCAGACAGGCACACCCCCGAACGCCCATCGTGCTCGTCGAGAACGTGATCTACACGGACGCGCAGTTTTCGCGGGAGCGCCTCTCGCTGATCACGGCGAAGAACCGGATCCTGCGCGAAGTCTACGACAAGCTTCGCAAAGCGGGCGACAAGCACCTCCGCTACGTGCCCGCGGACAGACTCTACGGCTCCGACGGCGAGGCCACGGTGGATGGCACGCACGCGACCGACGCCGGATTCCTGCGAATGGCCGCCGTCATCACGCCCGTGCTCAGGGCGATACTCCCCCGCCGGTGAACGCGGCGCGGAGCGTCACTGCGGCCCCATCATCTCCAGCAGCCCGTTGACGATGGCGCTCTCCGCGCAGCCGGGCTTCAGCCGCGTCGCGGTAATTTCATAGCTCCCTTGGCCGTACGCCGCATCGTCCGGAATGTAACCGCTGGAGCCGTTGGCGTGGGTCACCAGGATCGTCCGGGTGAAGGGCGACTCGCGCTTCAGCCGCAGGCCGATCGAGGTCAGCACTTCTCCGGAGACTGCGGCGATCGCGCTGTTGCCGAGCAGGAGCAGTCCCAGCCGGATCTCGACCGGATCGGCATCGCTGAACTTGTACTCCGCGCGCGGCGTGGGCCCCGGCTCCACGCGGCGTCCCGGACAGGTCACGACGCGCTGCGCGGCGCGGAGCCGCGCCTGATCCGAAGTCGCGATCCCGCTGGCGGCCCGAACCACGGCTTCACCCAGCACCCGGCCCAGCGCGTTCACCAGCGTGAAGTCCTCCCCGCTTTCCATCGAAACCGGATTCTGGTCGCCGGCCGCGCCGCTGGTCCACAGCGCGACCACTTCGCCGCTGTTCCGCTGCTCGGGCGGCAGCCTCAGGCGCGGGCCGCCATCGCTGCGCGGGCGCTCCCGGCCGAGGTAGTAGTGCTCGACAAAGCGCGAGGTGGCTCCCGCGAGGTCGCCGGAGATCTGATGATTCTGCGGCCCCATGACGACCGCATGAACGGCGTAGTTGATCAGCAGTGCGATCGGCTTGCCTGCGAGGTCGTCGAAGCGGAAGACGGCGACGGTCTTGTCGGAGGGGCCGGTTTCGTTGAAGCCCAGCCAGAGGCCCTGCCCGGGAAACGGTTCACGGCGATTGACGTTCACATGAGCCGGACCCGCCGCAAAGCCGAAACGGGCCGGCTGCAGGCGCGCCTTGGCCAGCTTCACGCACTCAATCGCGGCGTTCTCCACCCGCCTCGTATAGGCGTCGGTGGCCGGATTCGATTCCCTGCCGCCGCTCAATGCGGGCCCGGCGTGCGAGTGCACCGCTGCCAGCAGCAGGTTCTCGGGCCGGATCCCCGTCTCGCTCGCGATCCGCCGGGAGGTCTCCGCCCAAACCGAACCGGGAACGAAGATGAGCTCCCAGGCGACCAGCGCCACCTGCGTATGGCCGTCGTCGAGCACGAGCGCGCGCGCGTAGATGTTGTCGTGGATCCCCTGGAACCCTTGCTTGCGGCTCGCATACCCGCTCATCGGCAGCGCCGCGTCCGCCGGCGGGGTGATGTCCACCTTTGCCGCGCCCGCCCGCAGCGTTGCCGGACCGGCGGCCCGCGCCAGCGGCGCCGCGCCGCATAGCGCGCAGATGCACGCCAGCATCCGCGCGAACACAACTCGGCTCATCGTCCCTCCTCGACAGCGCACTCCCGGTGCTTGGATCGATTGTCACCCGGAGTATACCGCCTTGCCCGTTCAGAAGCCGGACGCCCCGCGGACGCAGCCGCCCAAGGTGTCGCGAACGCCGCCGCCGGAAGGGGTAGCATGGTTGCCGTGCCATCGAGCAGGAGAAGAGAGTTTCTCGGCGCGCTCGCCGCCGCCCCTGTGTTCGCTCAGGGGCGCAACGTCGCCGACTCGGGCGCCCTGGGCGACGGCAAAACCCTGAATACGGCCGCCATCCAGAAGGCCATCGACGCGTGCGCTGAATCGGGCGGCGGCGCCGTTGTCTTTCCGCCGGGCGTCTACCTGACCGGGACCGTCCGGCTCCGAAGCCGCGTGCGGCTCCACCTGGCCGCCGGCGCAGTGATCGCCGGCAGCCCCAGCCTCGAGCACTATCCGCGCTACACTGCCGCCTTCCACTCCTACACCGCCAATTACACCGACCGCTGCCTGATCCGGGCCGAAAACGCCACCGACATCGGCATCGAAGGGTCGGGATCCATCGACGGGCAGGGAAGCGCCTTCTCCGGCCCCTACAAGCTCCGTCCTTACCTGCTGCGCTTCGTCGAGTGCCAGGGCGTCAGCGTCCGCGGAGTCCGCCTGCTGAACTCGCCGATGTGGGTCCAGCACTACCTCGCCTGCGACGACGTCGTGGTGGCCGGGGTGACCGTCCGGAGCCGCGTCAACCAGAACAACGATGGCATCGACATCGATTCTTGCCGCAACGTGCGGATCGCCGGCTGCGACATCAGCAGCGGCGACGATGCCATCTGCCTCAAGAGCACGTCGGCGCGCGATTGCCGCGATGTCGTGATTCACGGCTGCACGGTGAGCAGCGCCTGCAACGCCATCAAACTCGGCACCGAGTCCAACGGCGGTTTCCGCAACATCAGCATCGCCAACTGCGCCCTGTACGACACGCGCCTCGCGGGCATCGCCCTCGAGACGGTGGACGGAGGAACGCTGGACAATGTCGTGGCCGCCGGCATCACCATGCGCGACGTCATGGGCCCGATCTTCATACGGCTCGGCGACCGCGGCCGTCCGGTTCGCGAAGGCGATCCGAAGCCGCCGCCGGGCCGGCTGGGCAATGTGCTGATCCAGGGCGTGCAGGCCACCGGCGCCGGCCGCATCGGCTGCTCCGTGACCGGCGTGCCGGGCGCGCCGGTGCGCGGCGTGCGGCTGAACAACGTGGCGCTCCAGTTCGAGGGCGGCGGCACGGCCTCGGACGCAGCGCGCCGGATCGCCGAACTGGAGTCGCAGTACCCTGAGTACCAGATGTTCAAGACGCTGCCTTCATACGGCTTCTTCTGCCGCCACGTCGAGGACCTCGCGTTCGACGCGGTCCGGCTTTCCTGGATGAGTCCCGATGGGCGGCCGGCCTTCGTCTTCGACGACATCACGGGCCTGCGGCTGCGCGATGTCGAGGCGCAGGCCGAACCCTCCACCCCGGCGGCGGCGATCCTGCGCAATGTTCGCGGCTTGCGCATTCACGACTGCCGCGTGTCCGGCGGCAAATCATTCCACCTCGAGGAGCCATCTCGATGATCCGCCGTGCCGCGTGGTGGATGCTGGCCGCCGCCTCGTTCGCGGCCCGCGCCCAACCCGTCGAGTTCATCCACATCACCGACACCCACGTGATGAGCATCGAGGGAATCCATCCCGTGCTTGTCCCCCAGAGGCAGGCCAACCGCTCCTCGGCCGCCCAACTCGAAGCCTGGCTGGAACACCTGCGCGCCGCCCCGCCCGCCTTCCTTCTGCACACCGGCGATGCGCTGGAAGCCTTCCGCTACGACGACGCCGGCGGAGACCCGCTGGAGGGCCAGATCGAGCGGTTCCTCGCTATTCGAGCACGCAGTCCGGTTCCGATGTACCTGGCGCTCGGCAACCGTGACGTCGCCTGGTATCGCGCCGTCGACGGCAAGCCATTCGTCGTCCGCGGCGAGCCCGTCGCTTCGGAGGCCCGCGCCGCCTGGCGCGCTCGCGCCGACTGCTTCAGCGGAGGCTCCTGGTACAGCTTCGTCAAGCGCGCCGGGTCGGCCGACTATCTCTTCGCCGTGCTCGACAACGGCGAGACCTCCGATCGGGCGATGGTCGACGGCCAGCTCGCCTGGCTCCGCAAGCTGCTGCTGGAGACCGAATCCACGGCGCTGGTCCTGGCTGTCCACATCCCGCTGGAGGAGACCGCCTTCGGCGCGGCGGTTCGGGAGATTCTGGCCGGTTATGCCGGGCCGGTGCTCGTGCTCGCCGGCCACCGCCACACGGACGGCGTCGAAGAGCTGTCGGCGGCGCCGCGCCGCATCCAGGTGCGAACCGCCAGCTTCACCGGCGGCAAGTCAAGCTCCCGCCGCGTCGTCCTGACGCCCTCCGGCATCGATGTGTACGCCACCAATGAACCGGACCGCTTGCTGCTGCGCGTGCCGCTGCCTGCCGCCGCGCCCTGAGGATCACACCATCCTGATCGCGAAGACCGTCGCGTGCTCGGTCTGCCGGTGGCCCGCGAGATCGAGCCGCGCGCGCCCGGCCACTGCCGTCAGACGAACCGGTTTTCCGCCCGCCAGCGCCTGCGCCGAAATCGCTCTGCCCGGCAGTCCCTTCAGCTCCAGCGGGCCCTGCGGCCAGTCGAATACGTGCAGGTACAGCGTCTTGCCCTTCGCCGTCATCCGGCCGTACGGCAGATCCTGAACCGGCCCGTAGGTCGTGCCATAGATCGCTTCGCCGTTCACTCCAAGCCACCTTCCCATGCTGCGCAGCCGCTCTTCGATCTCCGGCTGGATGGTCCCCTCCGGCGTCGGGCCGGCGTTCAGCAGGAAGTTGCCGCCCTTGCTCGCGGCGTCGATCAGCGCCCGCACGAGGTCCGTCGCCGGCTTGTAGTTGCGGTCGTTGACGTTGTAGCCCCAGGTGCCGTTGACGGTCATGCACGTCTCCCAAGGTTGGAACTCCTCGCGGCGCGGCGCGGCGAGAGCGAGACCCTGGTCGTTCGGATTCGTGTTGCCCACGACCGAACCCTTGCGCGGAATGCCTTTGGGCAGCCGCTGCTCCGGCGTCACAAAATCGCCCGTGAGGCCGATGCGATTGTTGATCAGGGCTCCGGGCCGCAGGCTCCTGATGAGCGAATGGAAGCGCGTGCCGTCGTACTTTTCCTGCCGGTCCAGACCGTCGAACCAGATCGCGAAGACGTCCCCGTAGCGAGTCAGCAGCTCGCGGAGCTGCAACTCCATGTAGTCGAGATAGAGCGGCCACTCGGGCCGCTCCGGCTCGCCCCTCCAGTTGCTGTTCGAGGGCTTCGATGTGTCGCGGTAGCCCGGATGGTTCATGTCCGGCGGCGAATAGTAGAAGCCGAGCGGGAACGCGGCCTCGCGCGCGGCCTCCGCGAGCATCTTCAGCGTGTCCTTGCCATAGGGCGTGCGGGTGATCTTGTAGCCGGTGTACGCCGAGTCGAACATGCAGAACCCGTCGTGGTGCTTGCTGGTGAAAATCATGTACCGCTGTCCCGCGGCCTTGGCCAACTCGATCCAGGCTTGCGGATCGAATCTCACCGGGTTGAACCTCTGCGGCAGCGCCCTGTATTCCGCTTCGCTGATGTTCCACCGCGCCTGCCCCATGATCGGCCAGGAGGCTTCAACGCTTGCCAGCGAGTACGGCCCCCAGTGCACGAACAGCCCGAACTTGGCCTCGTTGAAGCGCCGGAGCCGCCCGGCCGCCTCGTCGGCAGCCGCCAGCGGCAGGGCGGCGCCGCAAAGAAACGCGCGTCTGTTGATTCGGATCATTCCGGCCCGATTGTATGGTCGCCCGACGCTCCCGGTCAAACCGGGCGGCCTCCGCCCGGCGGCGCGCCCCGGCAGACGGAGCCGTGAAACAATCGATACCGGGCGACGCCGCGGCTCGCGCCGCGATTCGCGGACGATTGCGATCGCCCGAAGGAGGTTCATGAAAGCGACGCTTCTGCTCGTGCTCTCGGCCGCCGCGGCATGCGCTGTCGATCGGCCGCTCTTCGTCTTCGACAACGGCATCGGCCGCGGCGTCCTCTCAATCGACGAGCAGGTTGAACTCGCCCGCCGCGCGGGCTACGCCGGCGTCTTCTACTCGGGCACAAAGGAGATCCCTCGACTGATCGCCTCGCACAGGGCGCGCGGCATGAAGATCCTCGGCATCTACACCGGCATGAACCTCAACGATCCTCAACCGGGAGCCGATCCCGGCTTGCCGGCAGCCATCGCCGAGCTCCGGGGCACGGGCGCGCTGATCGCCTTCACCGTCAACGGCAGGGCGGAGGACGCCGACGGGAAAGCGTTGAAGGTGATCGAGCTCGTGTGCGATTTGGCGCAGGCAGCCGGGTTGAAGGTCGCCCTCTATCCGCATCACGGCTTCCATCTGGCCACGATCGAAGATGCGCTGCGGATCATCGGAAAGGCCGGCAAACCCAATCTCGGCCTCGCCTTCAATCTCTGCCACTGGCTCCGCAGCGGCGACGAGCCGAATCTCGAGCTCCGCCTCGAGCAGGCCGTTCCTCACACCTTCATGGTCAGCGTCAACGGCGCGGACCACCAGGGAGATTGGGACCGCCTCATTCAGCCTCTCGACCGGGGCGCCTTCGATGTGGGAGCCTTTGTCCGGCGCCTGCTGGCGGCCGGATACCGCGGGCCGTTCGGCCTGCAATGCTACAACGTCAAAGGCGACCGCGAGGCGAACCTGATCCGCTCGCTGGAGGCCTGGCGCTCGTTCTGAACCCCTTTTCATATCCTCCCGGAGGGCGTACACTTCAACCATCGGCCGGGACTAGGACTCTGGCTGGCAAGGAAATATCGTTATGAAACTGACAACCACGTTATCCGGGGCGGCGGCGCTGATGCTTGTCCTTTCCGCATGCGGCGGTGGAGGACCTCGTCACCAAACGACCGAGAAGTATTACCTGGTTTGCACCAATGCCAAGATCCCCTATTGGCAGGAGGCCGGCGCCGGCTTGGTCGCCGCCGCCAAGGAACTCGGAGTTCAGGCTGAATTGGTCGGCCCTGAGACCTACGACCCTAACGCCGAACGCGACGAGTTCAGAAAGGCCGTGGCGAAGAAACCGGCCGGCATCCTCGTCTCGCCCGGCAATCCGGAGATCCTGCAGGGTGAAATCGACGCTGCCATCGCCGCCGGCATCCCCGTCGTCACCATCGATTCCGATGCGCCGCAGAGCCAGCGCCTGTTCTTTGTGGGCACCAACAACTATCAGGCCGGCCAGATGGGCGGAAGATTGCTCGCGCAGTTGCTGAAAGGCAAGGGCACAGTCGTCTTCTTCACCATTGCCGGACAGAGAAACCTCGAAGAACGGCTGAAAGGCTACGAAGCCGCACTCGAAGCGTCTCCGGGCATCAAGATCGCCGAGGTGGTCGACATGAAGGGAGACTCTCGCATTCCCTTCGACAGGACCACGGAAATCGTGGAAAAAAAGACTCCCGTCGACGCGTTCGTCGCGCTCGAAGCGCTTGCCGGCAGCGAAATCGCCGAGGTTCTCGACCGCAACAAGACCGAAGGCAAACTGATCCTCGCCATGGACGCTCCGGC
>WBZO01003028.1_pt1 | contig 20453 bp, 20 predicted proteins | sample 5204261 | NCBI WGS metagenome assembly WBZO01 (sample SAMN12412400, study PRJNA552823) | activated sludge metagenome | isolation source: activated sludge from anammox sidestream of wastewater treatment plant... | place: USA: North Carolina | collected 2017-09 | reverse complement strand
GAAGGTTTTGGTGATAATATCTATTTGAGCCTGTTCCTTTCTCTTTGCGGGATCAAGGTCAGTGATAAGCGATTTTTTAATTTCTTCTAACTCGGATGCTTTTTCATCCTCTTTCATATCAGAGGCATTGATGATTGTGCCAATCAGCACCGCCACACGCATCTCGTCTTTTCTGGCGCTGTCTGTAATTTTTTGTACATCAACGTCCTTGAATGCCTTTGCAGCGGCCTCATAAGTGGCTGCTGTATCAGTAACCTTGGCATTTACATAAGTAGTGACTGTAGGCGTTAAATAAGAATCATAGAGCTCCTTATTGGCATCAATAGCTGTCTGGTCAACACCTGCTTTTAAAAGAGCGGCGTTAATTTTAGGTTCGATATCTTTAAGAAGAATTTTTTTAGCAGCCATTGTCGTTACCTTTGTTGGTTCTTCGTATAGTTTGAATTTACCGAATAAATGTTACTGAATTATGACGGTTATGTGATCGTTCTGTGACTATTGATTTTCATTAATGCAGTATCGGTGCGGGGGGAGTGGCAACGGAAGTTTCACGCTCAGCCTTGATTTGCTCCTGCCAGCCCTGGCCTTCCGCTTTAGCGGCTGAAGGTTTCAGGCCCAAAGATTGCACCCAGTTTTTACCCGAATTGACAATTCCCTGAGATTTCTCCGAGACGGCGGACGTAAAGTTATTCCATTTTGCGTTGGCGGCTTCACGCCCGTTGCTAATGGATTGTTTTAAAATGGAAAGTTTCTGCTGCACTTGCTGGTGCATGGTAGGTTCGGGATAGGCGCCCGAAGTATCGCCATGAATACGGAAAGTGAGTTCTCTGGCGCTTAGGCGGTTTTCATTAATGGCGTCCGTTACTTGCTGAAGACCCAGGGTCGGGCCATAGCGAACAGCGGCTTCATGCTGTTTTATAAGAGAAAGGTTGTCAAATGACTGGCCAAAATCTTTTTTGATCATGTTCTGCAGATCCGGTGAAGCGGCCACGTAAACCGCCAGTACCTGTTCCTGCGAGATCTTACGGCCCCGCTGCTGGTCCATTTCCATTGTGCGGATCCGGTCAATCGGGGTTCTTTCATGAATATTGAATAGCTTGTGGCTAACCGGCTCAAGGATTTTTTCCGCTACGTAATGCGTTAGCACCGCAACCGCGAAGCCGGCAAACAGCATGGGCAGCGTTACAGCGGTAATGGATGCGGCGAAAAAGCTAAATACACCGACGACCGCGCCATAGGAAGAAAAGGTGGATAAAAGATCCACACCCGTCTGTACGCGCATTTTACGACGACTGCGTTTAAGTTCTTCGTCGAGCGTGGGGTTTATTTCTGCCAGCGATTTGAGATCGTCGACCGTCACAAGGGATTTATCCTTGCCAAGCTTCGCAGCGATTTCGCCGCGGTACAGATTCATCAGCTGGCGCTGTTCGTATTGATATTCCTTATAGTTAAGATAAGCGCTGACACCGGTGCTTACGCCCACGCTGGCGAGGCCCGCAGCACCTGCCAGCAGCGTCGCTTTGCCCGTGGCCGCCTTGAGGCCCAGGCTGGCCGCTCCGCCATGGCCCAGAATGTTGGTAATCAGACGCAGCGCCATACCACCCGTCCAGCTAGCGGCATAGTTGGCCGCGTGGCGGGTTTTCTCAAAATAATAGTCTGCGTAATAGTTAAGCGACATAATACTCCAAGCTTGAGTATATCCGCTTTCAACGGCCTGCAGTGTTAAGTTTATATTACAGGGAGTTGAGATATTCCTGCCCTAACTGCACGTAATTTTCGGCAGAAACAGGGAAGAAAGCAAGGTCGGATTCGCTTAAGTCGCGCATGTATTTGGCCGGGTTTCCAGCCCATAACTGGCCCGAGGGCACCCGTTTTTTGGGTGTAACCAGGGCACCGGCAGCTACCATTGCGTTGGACTCGACCACTACATCATCCAGTAGCTTGGCACCCATTCCTACAAAGCAGTTATCCTCAAGCGTGCAGGCATGGATAAGAGCCTGGTGGCCAATGGTAATTCCGGAACCTATGTGTGTAGGGCCGGTCTTGCGTGTGACATGCACGATGGTCCCATCCTGGATATTCGTGCGCTCGCCAATGCGGATGATGTGTACATCGCCCCGCACGACACAGCCAAACCAGATGTTGGTATAAGCCCCGATTTCAACATCGCCGATAATCACCGCGCCAGGCGCAATAAAGGCGGTGGGGTGAATTTTCGGGGTTTTGCCCTGATAAGGAAGGATGATGGGTTTGGCATTCATAATCTTATCTTACGGAAAAACAGCGGTGGAAGGCAAGCTCAGGCCTTCATCCCAGCCATAAAGCAGGTTCATATTTTGTATTGCCTGACCGGAAGCCCCTTTGACCAGGTTATCAATGGCGGCAACCAGAATGGCTTTGCCGGGGATACGGTCCGCATACACCCCCATAACGCACAGGTTACTGCCACGCGTCATGGCGGTGGAGGGAAATACAGAAGCGGGCAGTATTTTTACAAAAGTTTCATTTTCATAGGTTTCTTGCAATGTCTGGCGTAGATCGTCTACGGTTTTGCCCTCGGCGAGAGTGACATAGATGGTAGATAATATGCCCCGGTTCATGGGAACGAGGTGGGGGGTAAAGCGGACCTGAATTTCGCTACCGGCGGCTGCAGACAGGCCCTGTTCGATTTCGGGTGTGTGGCGGTGCGTGCCAACGCCATAGGCGCTGAAGCCTTCATTAAGCTCGGTATAAAGCAGATTCTGGCTCGCTTTACGGCCTGCGCCGGTGACGCCGGATTTAGCATCGATGATAATATCGCCGGTTTCGATCAGCTTGTTTTTCAACAAGGGGATTAGCGGCAGCTGCGCCGAAGTGGGGTAGCAGCCGGGGTTGGCTATGAGCCTCGCATGGCGAATTGCTTCACGCGCAACCTCGGTGAGGCCGTAAACGGCCTCTTTCTGCAATGCAACGGCCTGATGGGCGTGGCCATACCACTGCGCATACACGGCAGGATCTTCCAGCCGGAAATCCGCAGAAAGATCAATGATTTTTAATTTATTCGCGGGGGTCTTAACCCCCATCGCTCCGCTCCCCCTGCCACTACGCGCCTCGCCTTGCTCGGATATAAGCTTAGCAATCACGGCTTGGGTTGTGCCATGGGGCAGGCAGCAGAAGACCAGATCAATACCAGAAAAGTCAATTTCCTCCATTTTCTGGAGAGCCGGCAAGGGGATGCCAATCAGATGCGGATATACTTCGGCCATGCTCTTGCCGGCCTGACTATCACCAGAAAGCGCAGAAATGCGCACATGAGGGTGTGAGAGCAGGAAGCGCAGCAGTTCCACACCAGTATAGCCGCTGGCGCCAAGGATGGCGATATTGATAGGTTTGGCCATGTTATCTCCCAATGCAAAAACAGCGGGGGTGAGCCCCGCTGTTTGAGTAAATACAATAATTTGTCTGCGGGTTTAGCGTTTCGAGAACTGGAAGCTACGGCGGGCTTTTGCTTTACCGTATTTCTTACGTTCCACCATACGCGGGTCGCGGGTGAGGAAGCCTGATTTACGCAGCACGCCATGGAACTCAGCGCTGAATTCATCCAGCGCACGGCTGATACCGTGACGAACAGCACCGGCCTGACCGGACAGACCACCGCCGGAAACGGTGCAGAATACGTCGAATTTGCCAGCGCGATCAAGCGCCGTGAAGGGCTGGTTAACGATCATGCGCAGCACAGGGCGAGCAAAATATTCGGTGATGGCTTTGCCATTGATTTCAACCTTGCCAGTACCGGGTTTTACCCAGACACGCGCAATAGCGTTTTTACGGCGGCCAGTGCCATAAGCGCGGGTTTCTGCGGTATCTGCTTTGGTTTTTTTGGTTTTAGCTTCAGCCATGATGAATGCTCTTAACGTTTGTTGCTGCGTTTGTTTTTCGGATTTTCGCTGGCGAAATCCAGTACTTGAGGCTGCTGTGCCGCGTGCGGATGCTCAGCGCCTGCATAAACATGCAGTTTGGTGAGCTGGGCGCGAGCCAGCGGGCTTTCTTTCGGCAGCATACGCTGCACGGCCAGCTCGATCACGCGGTGCGGATGTTCGCTGGAGAAAATTTTCTCAGGAGAGGTTTCCTTGATACCGCCGGGGTGGCCGGTATGGCGGAAGTATTTTTTTACGCCACGCTTTTTGCCGGTGAATTTGGCTTTATCGGCATTGATGACGACTACATGGTCGCCGCAATCCATGTGCGGGGTGAAAATGGGTTTGTGCTTGCCGCGCAGGATCATTGCGATGCGGGAAGCCATGCGGCCTACAACAACATCTTGAGCATCAATAACCCACCATTTTTGGGTGATGTCCGCGGGAGTAGCAGAAAAGGTTTTCATATATTGCGCCTTCGTCTTTAATAAGGGGTGGCAATATGGCATGAAAAATGCCGGTGTCAACCGCTTTTATAGAGATTTTCCTCTAATATAGCATATCGCGTGGGTCGAAGCTGAGCTCCAGTTCTTTCCAGGTTTCGTATTTGTCTGTCGGCAGGTTTTTCAGGGGGCTGCACATATTTACCGCGCGCATTGCGCTATCCGCAGCGGCACGGAAGAAGGTGTCGGTATAATAGCGGGGGCGGTCCTGGGCGAGGTTGACAGAGCTCACCGTGCCATCAGAAAGCAGTTTTACTTCGAGCACTACAATCAAACTATGGGCATTTTTAGCGCCGGCAGGCACGTTCCAGCATTTCATGAACTGTTGGCGGATAGCGTCAATTTCGCTCATCGCCAGGGGCAGGGATGGGTTGTAAGTATCTGATACGGCTTTCTTCGATTCCGTTTTAGTCTCTTTATTCACTTTATCGGATTGCTCAGCCTTGGCGGCATTTTCGATAGATTTTAAAATTGCGTCCAGGTCCTGAGGGGCCTGTGTTTCTTTCTTGGGCGGCTCTTTTTTCTCAGGCTTGGGCTTTGGCGCAGGTTTTTTCTTTACCGGCGTCGGTGTAGGAATTCTTTTTATTTCCGGTTTGGGTTTAGGCTGGTTGGATTGCGTGGCTGTTTTCGCTTTCAACGCAGTCAGCGGAATTTCCTTTTTAGTCTTGCTGGCTTTTGAATCTTCTTTGGGTTTCACATTGGTCTGGCCAATAGGCAGTACTTCCACCGACATGGCCACCGGAAGCGATTCCCTGTGCTGCCGCCAGATCTCAGGCAGGCCAAAAATCGCCAGCATCAGCAGCATGAAATGCAGGATGCCGGAGTAAAGAAAGCCTTTATTGCCGTTGTCGTTATTTCTTGTCATTCGATCCGGTCTCCGTGACCAGAGCAACTTTGGTGAAACCCGCGCCGCTTACTTTACCGACAATGCGCATGACTGAGCCGTAATCCAGCCCTGCATCAGCGCGTACGAATACGCGGATGTCCATTTTTTCGTTTGAGATGGCTTTGAGCTTAGCCACCAGCGTCTGCTCATCAGTTTGCGTTTCCTGGATGAAAATTTTACCTGAACGCTGAACGGTGACGACCAGCGGCTCGTCCTGGCCGGGCAGGGCGGCAGCTTCAGAATCGGGCAGGTCTACTTTCACGCCCGCCGTCATCATCGGCGCTGTCACCATGAAGATCACCAGCAGCACGAGCATTACATCCACCATGGGGGTGATGTTAATTTCAGTGAAGCGGCCTTTGCGATAACGGCGATGTCCGCGCCCGCTGCCGGGGGTAATGCTTGCTCCCATAGATCAGCTCTCCAGCTGGCGTGAAAGCAGGGTATTAAACTCCATGGAGAAATCTTCCAGCCTGCCGTCGAATTTATCCAGCTCACCCGCGAATTTGTTGTAGGCAATCACCGCCGGGATAGCGGCAAAAAGGCCGATTGCCGTGGCAAACAGCGCTTCAGCGATGCCAGGTGCCACGATGGCGAGAGAGGTGTTTTTCGATAATGCAATGGACTGGAAGCTGTTCATGATCCCCCAGACGGTGCCGAATAGGCCGATAAAGGGAGCGGAGGATCCTACCGAAGCCAGTACGCCGATACCTTTAGCGATGCGGTCCATCTCCCGGTTACGGGTGACAAGCATCGCCTGGAACATACGTTCGCGCAGGCCCATGCGCTGATTAAGCGGGCCCTTACCATTGGCAGGCTGCTGTTGCTGCGATTTGTACCATTCATCCATCGCGGCCAGGAACACCTGTGCGAAAGGATGCTGAGTTTTTTTCTTTTTGGTGCGCTCATAGAAGCCATCCATCTCGTCAGCCTGCCAGAATTCCTTCTGGAAGCGTTCCCCTACGGATTTTGCTTTTTTAAAAGTGAGGTATTTATCGATGATAATCGCCCAGCACCAGAAAGATGCGATGATCAGCAGGATGATGATGGTTTTAACCACAAAGTCAGCATTGAGGAACATGCCCCACATGGAAAGGTCACCCGCATGGGCATTAGTGCCTGCGACGTCAGCGGCGCCAACGGCGGCGACAGAGGTATCTACATTAGTGCTATCTGGCATTGTCTTATTCCCGAATCAGTGTCTTTAGCGGCGCGAGGAGAAAGTCAGGCCATGGAGACGGTTTTCCTTCGGCATTGGTGCATGCCAGGAATACCGAAATTTCGGCCAGTAACTCATCCGCGCGCCGGATGTGTTGGCGCATAGTCATACGCAGTTTGCCAAGCTCCTGCAACTGGGTTTCAACGGTCAGCAGATCATCCAGTTTTGCCGGGCGTTTATAATCGATTTCACAGCGATGTACGACAATGGCAATGCCTTGCTTCTCCTGCAGTTCGCGTTGCTCGATACCCAGTCTGCGCAGGGCCTCGGTGCGTGCGCGTTCGGCAAATTTAAGATAGTTGGCGTAATAAACAATGCCGCCGGCATCGGTATCTTCCCAATACACGCGAACGGGGAAAATGATATTACTCATCCAACATATCCATCTGGGCGATCTGGGCAGTTTTTGGCATCCTCAGACCAAGATGACTCCAGGAAGTCGCAGTGAGCATCCGGCCTCGCGGAGTACGCTGAATGAACCCAATTTGCAGAAGATAAGGCTCAATCGTTTCTTCGATGGCATCGCGCTGTTCTGACAATCCTGCCGCCAGGGTTTCGATGCCGACCGGGCCGCCTGCATAATGCTCGGCAATGTATTTCAGGTAGCGCCGATCGGATGCATCCAGCCCCAGCCCGTCAACATCAAGGCGCTTTAGCGCATTATCCGCCAGTTTATCGGTAATCTCAGGCAGTTTTTCAGCATGGGCGAAGTCACGCACACGGCGCAGCAGGCGTACAGCAATGCGTGGTGTTCCGCGCGAGCGCCGGGCAATTTCCGAAGCGCCGGCGGAGGAAATAGCAGTTTTGAGCACCCCTGCAGCACGGTGGATTACTGTTTCCAAATCTTTCTGGTTATAGAAATCGAGTTTAAGCGGAATGCCGAAGCGATCACGAAGCGGATTGGAGAGCAATCCCAGGCGGGTTGTTGCCGCGATCAGCGTAAAGGGCTGCAGGTCAATACGGATAGAGCGCGCCGCCGGGCCTTCACCAATAATGAGATCCAGTTTGAAATCTTCCATCGCCGGGTAAAGCACTTCTTCAATCGTAGTGTTAAGGCGGTGGATTTCGTCAATGAATAAGACATCGCCCCGTTGCAGGTTGGTAAGGATAGCCGCAAGGTCTCCTGCCTTGGTAAGCATTGGGCCTGAAGTCGCACGGAAATTTACGCCAAGTTCTTTTGCGACAATTTGCGCCAGGGTTGTTTTGCCAAGGCCGGGCGGACCATAAAATAATGTGTGATCGAGTGTTTCCGCCCGCGACTTGGCCGCTTCAATAAAAACTTTCAGATTTCCGCATGCGGTTGGCTGGCCGGTGAAATCTGCCAGTGATTGCGGTCGCAGGTGCAAATCCTGTGAGTCTTCTTCTATCTGCTCTGCGACCACGAGGGGAGATTTCATCGCGCCAGTTCCTTAAGCCCGAAGCGGATGAGATCATCCAGCGCCGCCTCGGGTTGCTTCTGCCGGACAAGACTTACAGCGGCAAAGGCTTCGCTGCGGCCATAGCCGAGATTGACCAGCGCTGAGATTGCGGCTTCGTTGTCATTGTCGGGGGCAGGGGAGGATTGATTGCCCTTAGTTATTACTGGGGTGAAAGTGCCGGTGACTTTTGCCGCTTTGTTCTTGAGTTCAGTGACAATGCGCTCGCCCAGCTTGGGGCCGACGCCGCTGGCACGTGTGAGAATCTTTGCGTCTTTAGCAAGAATAGCCTGCTGAAGTTCGGTGGGAGAAAAACTGCTCAATAGCGCCAGGGCCATTTTAGCGCCTACCCCTTGTACCGTTGTCAACAGGCGGAACCATTGTTGTTCTTCCGCGGTGACGAAACCGTATAAATGGATGTGATCTTCGCGCACATGGGTATCGATTAGCAGGCTGGCCGCTTCACCGATATTGCCCAGAGCCGAAGCACTGCGGCCCGAGAGGAATACGACATAGCCCACACCGTTTACATCAAGCAACAGCCCGTCTTCGTCCAGTTGTTCAATTCTGCCCTTGAGTTTGCCGATCATAAAATAGTGAATAGTGAGGGTGATTGATGAATATATACTTGATGTGAAACTAATCACCAATCACTATTCAGCATCGTGCGGTGATGCGCGTGACAGATAGCCAGCGCTAATGCATCAGCAGCGTCGGGGCTGGAAGCGTTGCTATGCGGAAGCAATAATTTCACCATTGCCTGCATCTGATTCTTGTCGGCGCTACCGCTGCCCGTAATGGATTTTTTGATGAGTCGTGCCGCATATTCTGCAAGAGGTAATCCGGCAAGCGCCACAGAAAGCTGAATTGCGCCGCGTGCCTGGCCCAGTTTGAGAGTGGACTGGCCATTAACAGAGACGAAGCTTTCTTCAAGCGCGACTTCCTGCGGCTGGTATTGGGTAATCACTTTTTGCAGCCCTTCATGCAGTCGCTGCAGGCGCACAGGCATTTGCTGCTTTGCATCAGGGTGAATAGCACCGCATGCGATATAACGCAGAGAAGAACCAGAGGATTCGATAATACCCCAGCCGCAATGGCGCAGGCCCGGATCAATTCCGAGTATGCGAATCACTTAAGCTAGCCGAAGCCAGTTGCACTTTGCCACGGGGCAGGGAGGCAACCTGGGTTTTGATGGAATTCACATGCTGCTTGAACATAGCCAGTTCACGGCCTTCAAGATAATTGCCAGTATTGAATTTGGCCTGGCTGGGATTCACCTGGGCTCCGTATTTAAGAATTTCGTAATGCAGGTGCGGCCCGGTAGAACGACCGGTTGTGCCTATATAAGCCACGACCTGCCCCTGGCGCACGCGAGCACCTGGATGAATGCCCGGCGCAAAGCGGCTTAAGTGACCATAGGCTGTGGCGTAGGTGCCGTTGTGTTTAATGGCAAGATAATTGCCGTAGGAGCCAAAGTAGCTGGAACGCTGCACAATACCATCACCAGCAGCATAAACGGGAGTGCCGATCGGTGCGGCAAAATCCATACCGCGGTGCATTTTTGAATAGCCAAGAATCGGGTGACGGCGCATGCCAAAGCCAGAAGAAATCCGCGCTCCGTTAACAGGTGTCTTTAACAGAGCCTTGCGGATGCTTTCGCCATTGGCATGAAAAAATCCAACATTGCCGTATTGGTCTTTGTAACGGAAAATTTCGAGTTTTTTACCGTTGTCCAGCTCCAACGCAGCGTATTTGAGATCGCCCTGTTTTACAGTATGCCCATCGCCATCAACATAATGTTCAAACAGCACATCCATTTCCTGCCCGGGATGGATATCGCGCTGGAAGTCCACATCGTAGCTGAAGGCGGTGATGAGTTGATTCAGCATCTGCGGGGAGATGCCGTTATGGATTCCGGTCTGATAAAAGCTGCCTACAATGGGCCCGCCTGCGCGCACCATTTTACGGCTGGTTTCCACTTCAGCTTTCTCTGCCAGGAAGCGGCCGGCAGATTTTTGGATAGTAACGGTTTCCAGCGGATTAACGCGCATACTGAGCTTCTCAAGCGTTGAATCATCATCATTATGATGGAGCTTAAGAGAAATTTCCTGGCCTGCCTGCAAACGGCGCGGATTGTAAACTTTACTCATGGCTTCCACTGCATTGAAAGCCTGATCGTGTGAAATGCCCTGTTCGGTCAGCAGATTGACGATGTTTTCACCGGATGCAAGTTCCAGCGAGAGCGTTTCACGCGTGGGACGTGGAGGGATATCCGGTTTGGGCTGAGGGGTAATGGTGGCAATTGCAGCAATTTCCGTCGGTAGTTTGGGGGTGGTTTTCTCAACAGATTTATGCGCTACGGTGATATGCCGTTTGAGAGGATTGAGAATTTTTTCCGGTTCGTGCGTATGCTGTGCAAGAGCTGCTGCAAGAACAATCGTGAAGAGACCAAAAGAGGCGCTGGAAGTAAACCAGGTGTAATAATCGGCAAGAATGTTGGGCTTTCGGTGCGGTTGCGGCAAAAGCCAGGTGTTCAGCAGGTTAGTGGCCTGTGGCATAGTTTCCCTCTTTTGGAAGTTTGACAACTTCTCTTGGCAGTCATTCTTATGGGATAAAATCCTAGGCGGCAATCCTTAATTTTTCGTTTATTTGCTTTTTGCCACATAAACGCCATTCCAATCCTTGGGTGGTGGCGAGTTGCGGAATCCTTCGATACGTTCAAGATATAAATCTGTCAGCGATTGCAGGCTGGGAATACGTTGTGGCAACCGCCGGGCAAGGCGTTCGGCTTCATTCCAGTTGCGCTCACGATAAGCATTAAGCATTGCCTGCGCCTCGTTTGAGAGCTGCTGGAAGTTGGTATCCTTAAGCCAGCCTTCATCGCCGAGTAATGCGTAAATGGTTGCGGGCTCCGTTTTGCCTTTCACCTGGATCAGATCAAGTTCGATAATTGCAAAGGTATTTTTGGGAAGCTGCTTAACGGTGTTGGCGCCCAGCACAATATCAACGCCATAGGTTTTCGATTGCCCTTCAAGACGCGAGGCAAGGTTTACGTCGTCACCTAATGCAGAATAATCGAAGCGCTGATCGGACCCCATATTACCCACGCAGCAATCACCAGTATTAAGGCCAATACCTATATTGATTGGCGCAGTATAGTGGCGGCGATTGGTTGTACCCTTTTCTTTCATCGCATCTTCCTGCAACTTAAGATTCAGGGCTTTTACGGCTTCCTGCATTTTTAGCGCGGCGCGGCATGCTTTCTCCGCATGATGTTCAACATCAAGGGGGGCATTCCAGAAGGCCATGATGGCATCGCCCATATATTTATCGATGGTTCCCTCATGCTGCAGAATAACATTGGTCATGGGAGTAAGGAACTTGTTGATAAAGCGTGTGAGCTCCTGCGCGTTAAAGCGCTCTGAAATTGTTGTAAAGCCGCGAATGTCGCTGAACAGGATGGTGATATTCTTGGTCTCACCGCCCAGGGCCAGTTTTTCCGGATGGTTGGCAATCTGCTCAAGCAGGGCAGGAGAAACATAATGGCTGAAAGCGTTACGCACCTGCTTTCGCCCTTTTTCTTCGCGCATGTAATTAAGATAGCTGAGCGCAATAAAGAGGAGGAAAAGGGAGAGGCTTGGATAGGCTGCATCCAGCAGCTGATGCCGACTAATATAAAAATGCCATGCGGTGGCTATAAGCCCAGCGATGAGCACTGCGGTGAGGAGGAAAGTCCAGACTGCATTAAGACGGGGCACCAAAATAATCATTAAAATTCCACCCAGCAGAATCAGGCCGAATTCAATCATCACTGCTTCAATTGGCCGGGTTAAATGTGTGCCGGACAGAATGGTTTCCAGAACCTGGGCATGCACTTCCACCCCGGGAAGTGCGGGGTTGATCGGCGTTTGCCTGAGATCTTTCAGGCCAGCTGCCGAGGTGCCGATAACTACCAGCTTGCCAGCCAGTTTCTTTTTTATTTCAGGGCTGCCGTTGAGCACATCGGCGGCAGAAATATAAAGCGGCGGCTGCGCGGTCGGATAGCGGGCAAAATGGACATAAACTCTGCCCTGTGGATCGGTCGGGATTTCAAAGTTTATTTTAGGATCCGGAGTTTTAAGCAAAATGGATTCGAGCCCCGGGCGACCATCTTTATATCCTTTCAGCAGATAAGCATCACCGCCCCCAAGAGCGACGCGAAGCATTTCCAGCGCGAGGGAAGGGAATAGCTGTGTTTCGCCGATACGTTCCACAAGCGCAACGCGCCTAATAATCCCATCGGCATCCGGACGGGTAGAAAACAAGCCGATACCTCTGGCTGCTGCATCAAGCTGGGGGCGGTTAGCAACAAGCCCATCATATTTACCCAGCAAGGGCAGAACCAGTGTATTTGAGTCGCGCGAGAGGATGCCCGGGGTGCCTTTGATGGTAAGTTTCGTTTCCGGGGTCGCCTCGTTAATCCCTGCTTCGCCCATCACAACTTTGCCCGAGCGTTGCATCGAGGCTACGAGGACTTCTTCATTGCTGGGGAGCGATTGCAGTGCCTGCCTGGCAGCAGCGGGAATTTCAGGATGCTCACTCAGTAGCATATGGGGGGAAGTGCGATCCTCTTCGGGGAAAACGGCGTCAAAGCCAATGGCTGCCACCTGATCGTCTGTCAGTGCGTCCACCAGTTTCGCGAGTGCAGTGCGTGGCCAGGGCCATTGCCCTACCTGGCGGAGCGCCTTTTCGTCGATGTCGACAATGGCAACTTCTGCTGCCATTTTAAGCGGGTCCGGCCGGCGGGGTTCTACCTGCTGATAAAAATCAAAACATTTGAATTGCAGCCATTGCAGCCAAGCATTGTCGCTGCGGTGAAAAAGAAGAAGCACAATTAATAGGAGGCTACAGAGAATATAGTGCGGAGAAAGAATTTTTTTCATTACCGTTCCCTGAATGCTTCTTCACGGATTTTTATAACTGGTTTCAGTAAATAAGATATTACCGACTTGCTGCCCGTTTTAATATCCGCAGTTACCTGCATACCGGGAGTGATGGGAAACTGTCCGGCCGTATCGCCCAGCCAGGTTTTATCGGTGCGGATTTTGACTTTGAAATAGGGCAGGTGTGTCTGCGGATCAAACAACGAATCAGCGGAGACAGATTCCACTGTACCTTCCAGCCCCCCATAACGGGAATAATCATAGGTGTTGACCTTAACCAGCACTGGCTGGCCCGGACGCACGAAACCGACATCATTAGGATTCAGTTTGGCCTCGACAATCAGGTTGCTGCTTTCAGGAACAATATCCATCACGGCTTCACCTGGCTGGATTACGCCTCCAATGGTGTGGGTTTTCAGCGCTTTGATTATACCGGTGATAGGGCTGGTGATGCTGGTGCGCGCCACTTGATCACTGGCTTTATTGAGTGCTTCCTGAATGCGGGCGATTGATTGCTCTACCTCACTTAGTTCCTTCAACGCCTTGTTGCGGAAAGCCAGTCGGGCACCCTTCAGTTTTTCCTGCGCCTCCTGCAGTGCCACCGTAGCACGCGGGATGGCCACACCTATCACTTTAAGGCGTCCTTCAAGCTCTTTCATGTCGCTTGTTAGCTGAAGGTGATCAAGGCGTGAAGTTAGTTTATCTTTCACCAGATCACTGGAAATTTTGTATTTTTCACGCAGCAAAGCCAGGTTGTTGGTAATTGAGCTGCGCTCCGTCAGTAGCTGCTGACGGTCAAGTTCGCGTTGCGAAACCTGCTCCTGCAACTGGGCAAGCTCGCTTGCCAGCTGATCCTGACTACCCGTAAAATTCTGCTCTTCTGCGTGCTTAAGCTTTTCTCGATATTTGGCAAATTCTGCGCCGAAGGTAAGGCTGTCTTTGCCATCTGCTTCCGCCTGCAGCCGTGCCTTTTTAAGCTCAAGCGATTCCTGCTGTATCTGCAGTTCCTCTTTATTCGCCATGAAAGGGGTCAGGTTCAGTTGCAGCAGCGGTGTGCCCTTTTCTACGCGGTCACCTTCATTCACGAGAATTTTCTCAATAATGCCGCCTTCCAGGTGCTGGATTGTCTGGATCTGTTCCTGCGGTACGACTTCACCTGTCGCCACGGCGACTTCTTCAAGTTTTGCAAAACTGGCCCAGATTAGAAAGGCAGCAAACATTCCTGCAATTACCCGCGCAGTAATCGTCAGGGGTGGATGGCTGTGTTTGACGATCAGGAAATCAAGCGCTGTCATGAGGCCGTCCTGTCTTTTCCTGTCATACGCGCCAGTATGTCGGCGGCCGGGCCGTCGGCAACGATATGGCCATGATCCATTACAATAATGCGATGGCAGGCGCGAAGCAGCACGAGAGAGTGTGTTGCCAGCACCAATGTGTGGTCTGGTGCATAAGATTGCAGTTGCTGCCGCAGCAGCATTTCCGACTCGGTATCCAGATTGCTGGTGACCTCATCCATCAGCAGGATCGGTGGGTTTCGCAATAAAGCGCGTGCGATGGCCAGCCGTTGCCGCTGGCCGCCGGAGAGGCGATAGCCATTCTCGCCAATCTGGGTGTTGTATCCTTCAGGAAGCTCGTTGATAAAGTCTTCAGCTCCCGACAGACGCGCCGCCGCAAGGATTGCAGCATCATCTGCTTCTGGCCAGGCTTTGATAATGTTCTCGCGAATAGTGCCGTTAAATAGAAAGCATTCCTGCGGTACATAGCCAATCCAGCGGCTAAGTTCGCTACGGCTGAACTGAGCAAGATCGGCGCCATCCAGCAGGATACGGCCACCGGTTGGCGCATACAGCCCCTGCAACAGTTTCAGCAGGGTTGACTTGCCGCAGCCATTGCGCCCCACCAAGCCTACCATTTCTCCGTGGCGAAGGGAAAAGCTGCAATCCTGGAGCAACGGTTGGCCACGGGTGGGATAGGTAAAAGAAAGCTTTTCGATATTTAAATTACCCTGCGGCCGGGGGCGTTCTATCGTAGCCACTTGCTGATCCTGCGGCAGCTGCTGCAGGGCATCCAGATGATGAAGGGCCTGACGACAGCGGGTATAACCGCGCCACTGCAGTAATAACTGATTAAATGGGCCGATGATGCGTGAGGAAAGCATGTTGGTGGCTATCAGCGCTCCCATAGTCATCTGCTGATCGATAATGGCAAGTGCTCCCAATGCAATCAGCAAAACTGTGGTAAAGGTGCTGAGGGATTGCCCAAACGCGATAGAGCGATCCGTTTGCACGCCCTGCCGATAAGATTCTTCAATAGCGTTTGCGTGGAGCTCCTCCCATTGCTGCTGCAGCTGGGAATCCAGCATCAGTGATTTTACAGTGACACGACCGGCAAGCAGCTCGGCGATGAAGCTCTCACTTTGCTGGGTTTTTCTTACCTCGCCAAGCGATGCCTGGCCAAGGCTGCGAGTGGAGTGCCACCCCAAAATAAGGAAAACCGGTATTACCAGCAGCAACGCCCAGGCAATGGGTGTGGCTATAATAAAGATTACTATCAGGAAGAGAATCGCAAAAGGAAGGTCGACCGCCAGGATGGCGGAGGGACCTGAAAAGACGGAGCGTATTAACTGCGCGTCCTGAAATAGCGAGCGCCAATGCTGTGCAGATTTGGATTCTAGCACCAGCAAAGGAAGGGCGGCAAACCGCGCATAGAGCATGCGGCCAATTCGCGCATCGATCGCTACCGCGGCAGATTGCAACATGCGGCTGCGTGCCTGACGCAAAAGGAAATCAAAGGCCAATGCCAGCGCTACGCCAATCACCAATGCCACCAATGTGGTCAGCCCCCTGTGGCCAATCACACGGTCGTATACCTGCAGGCTGAAAATAGGCACTGCCAGTGCCAGCAAGTTGATAAAAAAGGAATGCAGGAAAATTTCTGCAAAACGCGGTTTAAGCGGCAGCAGGATATCCCGTAGCCAATTAAATTTGTTGCCGGAATTATCCATTATTAAAGAGAATCTGCTTTCAATGTCCCCATTGCCAGCATTAGCCGGTATACGGCGGCATAGCAATCAAAGCGTGCACTTGCAGCGTCGATCTGTGCGCGAAAGAGTTCGTTTTCGGCGTCCAGCACATTTAAAGCGGTATCGCTGCCGGCGTCACGCAGGCGCTTGCGTGCATCATAAACCTCACCTGCAATATTAACGGCATTATCAAGAAGCTCTGCCCGTTCCGTACTGATCTGCAGATTAGTCCAGGCGGTTTTGACCTGTTCTGTTAACCGGCGTTTTGCATCTTCAACGCTACTGATGGCCGATTGATGCTGATGGGCTGCCTGCTTCACACGTGCCTGATCAGCAAAGCCGGAAAAGAGCTGCCATGTGCCACGGATGATAACGGAATTACTTTTTTCTTCGCCGCGGATCCCGCTGACATCATCTTTATAACTCGTGGCTGCCACAACATCGACGCTTGGGTAGTAACTGGATTTGGCAATTTCCTGCTGATGTTCCGCGATTTCGGCACTATTGGAGGCGATATGCAGAGAAGGATTATTAGCAATGGCCTTTTCGATGGCCTGTTCCAGCGTGTCGGGAATTTCTTTAAGCGGAACGCCGGGGAGTTCTAGTGTTGCGGGGGGCGGGGAGCCAAATAACTGTACATAGTTCGAAATAGCATCCTGCAAGGATCCCATGAAAGCAGTGTGTCGCTCTTTGGAAATCTGCAGGCGCGATTTTGCCTGTAATACATCTACCGCGATGCCTGAGCCTCGATCTACTTTTTCATCTTCCAGGTGCAGTTGTTGCTGTAGGTTTTGCATGTTGCCATCGGCAAGGCCGGAAAGCTTTTGCTGCTTCATTACGTTGAGGTATGCAGTAATGGCTTCCAGGGTAAGCTGCTGCTTTGCGGCTTCCAGGCTGGCCTTTGCTTGTTCGATTCCCGCATCGGCCGCTTTGAGCGAGCCTTTTGTACGAAAACCTTCAAAAAGATTCTGCGTTAAAATAAGAGAAGCATTGTCCGGGTGCAGGTCATATTCACCTGCTGGTGGATAAAGTGCCGTGCGATCGGTGTTTTCATAGCCGGTGGAAGCGGAGGCATCCATGCGGGGAAGATAGCCGGAAAATGCCTGTTCTCGCGAGGCTTCGGCAGCCTGAACCTTCTCAGCTTCGGCTTTAATGCGCGGATGCTGCAGCAAAAGCGTGTTCAGCAGGGGTTTAAGGCTTTCCGCACAGGCGGGAAAGCTTACCCCCAGCATGGTGGCTGTCGCAGCAGTATACAGAAGTGTATGCCAACGCCCGGCCATTCCCCTCTCCCTGTAGTCTTTTCTTGCTGAATAAGGGGATTAAGTTAACAAATACCTAACGCCGACCTTTTACCCACAGGTAAATAATCTCATTAAAAGCCTGACTTTCCGCTTGACGCTGGGGGGGCAAATGACTAAATTGCGGCTCCTTTTCGATGGGGAAACCTGTCGGAATCCGCGGAAATAATTGGAATACATACACAAAAACGGGATTTAAAGATCTTATGCCCACGATTAATCAGCTGGTCCGCAAGGGCCGCCAAGAAGTTACCAAGCGCAACAAAGTGCCCGCGCTCGAGCAAAATCCGCAAAAACGCGGCGTTTGCACACGCGTTTACACCACTACGCCGAAAAAGCCGAACTCGGCTCTTCGTAAAGTGGCGCGCGTTCGTCTCACCAACGGCCAGGAAGTTACCAGCTACATTCCTGGTGAAGGCCACAATCTGCAGGAGCACTCGGTGATTCTTATCCGTGGTGGTCGTGTAAAAGACTTGCCGGGTGTGCGTTACCACACCATTCGCGGCGTACTGGATACCCAGGGCGTCAAAGACCGTAAACAGAACCGTTCCAAATACGGTGTGAAAAAGCCTAAGTGATCATAGAGAGGTTATAAGATATGTCCCGTCGCCATCGCGCAGAAAAACGTGAAGTACTCCCCGACGCAAAATATGGGGATATCATCATCACGAAATTCATGAACAGCCTGATGTATTCGGGTAAGAAGTCCGTTGCTGAAGGTATTGTCTACGGCGCGTTCGAGCTTATCCAGAATGACAACGGCCAGGATCCCATCAAATTGTTCCACGAGGCGATGGATAATGTGAAGCCGACTGTTGAAGTCCGTTCCCGCCGCGTAGGTGGTGCGACCTATCAGGTGCCCATGGAAGTGCGTGAAGATCGCCGTATTGCTCTGGCAATCCGCTGGTTGATTGCTGATATGCGCGCCCGCCGTGATAAAGAAGCAAAGAAGAAATTGCAAATGGCTCTGCTTGATGCGGCAAACAACCGTGGCGGCGCTATCAAGAAGCGCGAAGACACCCATCGCATGGCTGAAGCGAACCGCGCATTCAGCCATTATCGCTGGTAGAATAAATAGAAACAAAAACAAGAAGATAGATAATCATGCCTCGTCAGACTCCACTTAATCGTTATCGCAATATCGGTATCTGCGCCCACATCGACGCGGGTAAAACCACGACGACTGAGCGTATCCTTTACTATACCGGTAAATCGCATAAGATCGGCGAAGTGCATGAAGGCGCTGCCACCATGGACTGGATGGAGCAGGAGCAGGAGCGTGGTATTACCATTACCTCCGCGGCTACCACCTGCCACTGGACAACCAATGGCGTAGAGCACCGCATTAACATTATTGATACTCCGGGCCACGTAGACTTCACCATTGAAGTTGAACGCTCCTTGCGCGTTCTCGATGGCGCGGTTGCCGTATTTGACTCGGTAGCCGGCGTTGAGCCGCAGTCTGAAACCGTATGGCGCCAGGCTGATAAATACAATGTGCCGCGCATGTGCTTCATCAACAAGATGGATCGTATCGGCGCAAACTTCTATCGTTGTGTTGACATGATCATCGATCGTCTGGGTGCCACCCCGCTGGTGCTGCAACTGCCGATTGGTGCTGAAGATGAATTTAAGGGCGTTATCGATCTCATCAAAATGAAAGCCCTGGTGTGGCGCGATGAATCCCTGGGCGCAAAGTGGGATGAAGTTGAAATTCCTGCTGATATGAAAGCCAAGGCAGAAGAATACCGCTCCAAGCTGATTGATCTTGCTGTTGAGCAGGATGATGCAGCTATGGAAGCTTATCTTGAAGGTAATGAGCCTTCCGAAGAAACGCTGATTAAATGCATCCGCAAAGGTACCTGCGGCATTAAATTTATCCCCATTCTCTGCGGTTCCGCATTCAAGAACAAAGGCGTTCAGCCCATGCTTGATGCAGTAGTGAACTTCCTCCCCAGCCCGCTGGATATTCCGCCTGTTAAAGGCGTGAAGGCCGGCACTGAAGAGGAAATCACCCGTAAAGCGGATGATGCTGAGCCCTTCTCATCGCTGGCTTTCAAAGTCATGACCGATCCTTTCGTGGGTTCTCTCACTTTTACCCGTATTTATTCCGGTAAGCTGGAAGCGGGTTCTTATGTACAGAACACCGTGAAAGACAAGCGCGAACGTATTGGCCGTATGCTGCAGATGCATGCTAACAGCCGCGAAGATATTAAGGAAGCTTTCGCAGGCGATATCGTGGCGCTCGCAGGCCTCAAGGATACCACCACCGGTGATACCCTCTGCGATGTTAACAGTCAGGTTGTGCTGGAGCGCATGGAATTCCCCGAGCCGGTGATTGAAATTGCGGTTGAGCCGAAATCCAAAGCTGACCAGGAAAAAATGTCGATTGCTCTTAATCGCCTCTGCGCGGAAGATCCTTCGCTGCGCCTGTCGAGCGATCAGGAATCCGGTCAGACCATTCTCAAGGGTATGGGCGAGCTCCACCTCGAGATTATCGTAGACCGCATGAAGCGCGAATTTAAAGTGGAAGCCAATATCGGTGCGCCGCAAGTAGCTTACCGCGAAACCATCACCAAGCCTTATCAGGTGGATTACACCCATAAGAAGCAGTCGGGTGGTACCGGTCAGTTCGCTCGCGTGATCATTGATTTCGAGCCCAATGAACCTGGTGCAGGCTTTGAGTTCAACGCTAAAATCGTTGGCGGTTCCGTACCGAAGGAATATATTCCGGGTGTGGATAAAGGCTTGAAATCCGCAATGAACACCGGCGTTGTCGCAGGATATCCGATGGTGGATTTCAAAGCGACTCTGGTTGACGGCGCATACCACGATGTAGACTCCAGCGTACTGGCTTTCGAAATCGCGACCCGCGCTGCCTTCCGTGAAGGTATTGCTAAAGCGGCTCCCGTGCTGCTCGAGCCGGTCATGAAAGTAGAAGTGGTGACCCCTGAAGAATACATGGGCGACGTGATTGGTGATATCAACAGCCGTCGCGGTCAGGTGCAGGGTATGGATAGCCGCGGTAATGCGCGCGTTGTTAATGCCATGGTGCCGCTGGCAAGCATGTTTGGATATGTGAACACGTTGCGCTCGATGAGCCAGGGCCGCGCCCAGTTCACCATGGAATTCCACCATTACGAACCGGTACCCACCCATGTGGCTGCCGAAATCAAAGCAAAAGTAGCATAAAGGACAGAGGATAAGGTCATGGCAAAAGAGAAATTTGAGCGTAAGAAACCGCACTGCAACATTGGGACGATTGGTCACGTGGATCATGGCAAGACGTCTC
>WBZO01003026.1_pt1 | contig 20456 bp, 19 predicted proteins | sample 5204261 | NCBI WGS metagenome assembly WBZO01 (sample SAMN12412400, study PRJNA552823) | activated sludge metagenome | isolation source: activated sludge from anammox sidestream of wastewater treatment plant... | place: USA: North Carolina | collected 2017-09 | reverse complement strand
CAATTATGCGACAGGATTGCCGTAATAAATCATGGAGAAGTAGTCGCCTGTGAGAGCAAACAGGATATGCTGCGCAGCTTTGACAACAAGCAGTTGGTAATAACCACCGTTGAAACAATTAAGGCAATTCCAGATAAAATAAGAAAATGGAAAAGCGAAATAGACAAAGACGGAAAGTTGGTAATTGACTATAAACCAAGCAAGGATAATATTCAGGATATATTAAATTCTGTTGGCGAGTGCGGGATTTACGTACGTGATTTAAGCACACGTGAAGCAAATCTTGAAGATGTGTTTTTACAGCTCACTGCCAAGGATAAAGCTGCTTAACAACCAATTATATGAAAGGATAGACTATGCTAAATGAATTCAAACAATTTATTACCCGCGGCAATGTTCTGGATCTGGCAGTCGGTATAATTATCGGTGCGGCCTTCACCAGCATAGTAAATTCCCTGGTTGCTGATATAATTATGCCGCCAATCGGTAAAATTATGGGTAACATTGATTTTTCCAATTTTTTTATCAATCTTTCTGATGGCCATTATGCAACCCTGAAAGCCGCAAAAGAAGCCGGTGCCGCAACCGTAAATTACGGACTTTTCCTTAATCAGGTTATTAATTTCCTGATCGTATCATTCGTGATTTTTATGATTGTTAAACAGGCAAACCGCTTCCGGAAAGCCCAGGAGTCTGCCCCTGTTTCCTTATCAACCAGCGAAAAACTTCTTACAGACATCCGTGACCTGCTAAAAAATAACGTCAATGGGAACAAATAATACTGATAAAAGGAAGTTTTTCTTTCTTTCTAAAATAGTTCACCGCTTCTTGAAAACAGAAGCCGCAGGCGGCATCGTTATGATGCTTTCTGCTGCCATGGCGATGATAACTGCAAACAGCAGCTTCAATAATCTCTACCAGCAATTATTGCACAACTTAATCACAGTTAGTTATAGTGACGGAGAAAAAATCTCTTTTAGCGCGCAACATTTTATCCATGATGTATTGATGGTAGTTTTTTTCCTGCTGGTCGGGCTGGAATTAAAACGCGAGATAAAGGAAGGGTTCCTGGCAAAAAAAGAACAAATTCTGCTTCCTTTGTTTGCAGCAACTGGCGGCATGTTATTCCCTGCCCTTATTTTTATTTTCATGAACCAGCAAACACCGGAAAATATCAGGGGCTGGGCGATACCTTCTGCCACTGACATTGCCTTTGCGCTTGGGGTTTTATCATTATTGGGAAAAAGCGTTCCAAACTCACTGAAAGTGTTCCTGCTGGCGGTAGCTATTTTTGATGATATTGGCGCGATATTGATAATAGCCCTGTTTTACAGCACTGATATTAATATTTTAGCACTGGCTTTTTCTTTTGCCGGAATAGCGGTTTTATTTACATTAAACCGCCTCAGTATAACCATTATAGCACCATACCTGCTTACAGGGGTTTATCTTTGGTTTTGCCTGCATTATGCAGGGATACACACAACCATCGCCGGTGTATTGGTGGGGATAGCCATTCCAATGCGGACAAAACAAAATGACACCCGTTCCCCTGTGAATAAAATGATTCATTTCCTACATCCATGGGTGGCGTTTTTAATACTTCCCATCTTTGCTTTTAGCAGCGCCGGAGTAGAATTAGGCAATATTTCCTTTAGCGATATATTAAACCCGCTGCCAGCAAGCATTGCGGTATCTTTGTTTTTTGGCAAACAGGCAGGAATTGTTATTGCCAGCCTTATCGCTGTGAAATCAGGAATTGCCAGACTTCCGGAAAACACAACATGGCCTCATATTTACGCTATATCAATAATGGCGGGAATCGGTTTTACTATGAGCCTTTTCATCGGGATTCTGGCATTTCCTGAAGCCATGCAGAATCAGGTTAAAATCGGGGTAATAGCAGGATCGCTGTTATCTTCCCTATTTGGTATAATCGCCTTAAAGCTTACTCTTTGCTGGGCAAAAAAGCATCGGAATGAATATTCTGGTTAGACACTCCCGCCAGGAAAATTTTTATCTTCAGTGAATTCACCAGATCCGGCGCGCCGCAAAGATACACCATTGCCCTGCCCTTATCACCGGGAAGCCCGGCTATCACAATATCTTCTATATTGCCAGTCTTATAAAAAGATCCTTCCTGCCCAGCAGCACGCACGGCGTATAGACAAAGTTACTATATTCTGCTGCTATTTTCTGTAGCTGATTAACAAAATACAAATCCTCTTCCTTAAGTGCACCATGATATAAATCTATCCTTCCGGTATGGCCATTTTCCAAGGCATCCAGCAATATGCCATAAAGCGGCGCAAGACCTGTACCAGTGCCCGCCATAATTATTGGATAATCTTTCCCCTCGCCTGCTAAGTAAAAACAATCGCCAGCCGGGCCGCGCACCGTTACCTCATCACCAATCTTTGCCACTTCCTGCAACCATAAACTCATCTTGCCGCCAGCAAGCAAGCGCACATGCAGGTCTATATTCCCATCCTTATTTGTTTTATTCGCTATAGAATAGGAACGGACTATTCCATCATTATTGGTTATAGTGATATATTGCCCGGCTCTATATTCAAAATCAGACTCAAGCCTTAAACTTACCCGCAAAACATTGCTGCTGAGCAATTCTTTTCCAGTAATACTTGCTTTTATATCCAAACCGTCTGGGTTTGGCAATTGTACCGAAATATCAGATTTCGGGAGGCACTGACAGGCAAGGAAAAGCTTCATCTGTTTAAAGCTCGGCTTAAGCCCCTGCTGGGCTGCTTCCGGAATATCACCGCTTATCATTTTCATCAAACATGACTGGCATGAGCCAGCCTTGCAGGAATGCGGGATATTAAGCCCCTCGCGCAATAAACAATCAAGAACTGTCTCGTTATTTTGCAGATCATATTGTTTATTCTCGTATAAAATTTTATTGCCCACTTTTCTACCTAAGCAATTATGGATTTTAAACTATTCCTATCCAACACATCATAAAACTGGCGGATAGACTCATGCAATATGCCTTTAAGCTTACAAGTCCCGGTTATCCGGCAGCTAACATGCCCCTCATCAAAACATTCCACTATGCGGAAATTCGGCTCAGTTTCCCGAACCACCTTACCCAGATTAATCTCTTCCGGTTTTTTATTAAGGCACAGCCCGCCGCCTTTACCGCGCATACTTTTTACATAACCCAGCTTCACCAGGTTATGCGCTATTTTTACAAAATGCTGCTTAGGCGTACCATACCATTTGGCAACTTCATTGATAGTAACCAGCCGGTCAGGATGCTCGGCTATATATATAAGCATACGCAAAGAATAATCAGTAAATTTAGAAAGCTGCATTAATAACTCCAACGCTTAAAGATAAATTCCAATTATATCTTATAAACGTTAACGTCAAGCTAATAAACATGGCTTTGGTTTGTTAATGCTTTGCGGAAATTTATAATGCTTACAATGAAAGAATCTAATTCTATGGCTAATATTTAGCTGAAATTATCAATTTTTGCTTACTGCAAAAATTTCGAACCGGATTGAGGAATTTATTCAGGTTCTAAAAAATTGGCAATTTTAAAGCCCCGCTAAAAGTAAACGGAAAGAATCTTTATTGGTAACAACCATCGCTTGCTGTTGAATTTACTTGCAAAACGCACCATTGTTATATTAAGATTAGCCTTCTAATGCTAATTTAACAATGAGTTTGCGTATGCTAGAAGTTGCCGAAAGAGATATTCTTCATAGTTTAGAGCGAGATAACCCCTGGTGGGCCACTGCCCTAAATATGGATAAGAATTTTCCCCATCGCCGGGCATATTTCAAAGGATTTCGGGATCTTGCCTTCAACTGGAACGTACGACGTTCTATTATCTTAATGGGTCCTCGCCGCGTTGGCAAAACAGTAATGCTCCAACAACTCATTTCTGATGCCATCAAAGAGGGTATGATTCCAAATAGCATATTATTCGTATCCATTGATACACCACTTTACAGCGGCATGTCTCTCCAAAGATTACTTGATTTATTTCATAAGCAGACAGGGAGCGATCCTAATGCTCAGCGACTAATTATTTTTGATGAAATACAATATCTGAGAGATTGGGAGGTTCACCTTAAAGTTCTAACCGACCAGTTCCCTAATACCAGGTTTGTTGCTTCTGGCTCTGCAGCAGCTGCATTGCGACTTAAAAGCCAGGAATCTGGGGCTGGACGATTTACGGATTATTTTTTACCGCCTTTGACCTTTTCTGAGTTTCTTGATTTCTCACAATTAGAGCAAACGCTCATTTCTGAAACGCATAATGGACGCACCAAGCGCTATCAGGCGAGAGATATTGTTGCACTGAATGATGCGTTTGTAGATTACATTAATTACGGTGGCTACCCTGAAGCAGTGTTAAATTCCGAGGTACAAAACAACACCCAACGATATTTAGGAAGAGATATAGTAGATAAAGTACTGCTAAGAGACTTACCGAGCCTTTACGGCATACAGGATATTCAAGAGTTAAATCGTCTTTTCTCAACCATTGCTTACCATACTGGACAAGAAATCAGTTTAGAAAAGCTCGCTTCCAGCTCGGGTGTCGCAAAAAATACGATATCCCGGTATTTGGAATATCTAGAAGCAGCCTTTCTCATTGTTAGAGTAACACGCGTCGATAATGCCGGTCAAGCTTTCCAGCGCATGCGTACGTTTAAAGTATATTTAACTAACCCATCCATGCGCTCTGCATTGTTTGCACCGATTGGGGCAGATGATGAGGCAATGGGTAATCTTGCCGAAACTGCCATCTTTAGTCAGTGGTTTCATTCCGAAGAAATTAGACATCTACACTATGCGCGCTGGAAATCCGGTCGGACAGATTTGGAAGTTGATTTGGTCAAAGTTGACCCGGCAACATTAAGGCCCGTGTGGGCATATGAAATTAAGTGGTCTGATCGATATGTTGATCAGCCGGGAGAGTTAAGAGGCCTCGTTGAGTTAGCCAGCAAGAAAGAAAAATTTCCTGTTCATGCCGGAGCAACAACGCGAACCTTGACTAATGAAACAACGGTAGATGGCATAACCATTAGGCATTTTCCCTGCGCATTGCATTGTTACCAAATTGGAAAGAACCTAACCTCAGGTTTTCTAGCTTAATTAGACAACATAACATAATAATTTAAAACAATTATTTTTGTACCGTTGCGATAAGATTAATCCATGTATCTTATCTTGGCATATTTCAATGATATTTATGATTACAGACATTAGTGCTCATAATTAGTTAGAAATGCCCATTTTATTAAACTCTAAAGATTCACGCATCGATCTCTCAAACTGAGAGCCAATTACTCAACAAAACTTAGAACCAAAGCCAACTAAGGCTCCCACGCGGACTCGAAACGAATTTCAGAACTACTGTTCCGAAATGGTGCACCAGCGCGGAGAAACTTCGAACCGGATTTTGGAGTTTATTGGGTTTTACGAAATTGGAATGTAAAATTCATAATCTAATTTGACTATACGCGCCCGCCAGTCATAACCCATTTCAGCTAATCGCTGATTTACATAATCTAACGGAACAGCAGTGACATTTTCGATAGTGTTTACTGCATCGAGACGATTATCCTTAAAATAATCAGAACGAATACCCTCTGTGATATTATATCGCATCAAGTACCCTGATGACATTCCACCTCGTCCATATTGTCTCATTTTTGGGTCAATAGGTTGCCCGAGCTGTTCCATCGCTATTTCATAGCCTGATCGTGCAGGCGGGCACCATAAGTTATCACTATCAACAGAGCCGCCCTCACCACCAGCTGCTAGACCATCACCTTTTACTTCCGCACTTCCACCATCACCGCCTTTGCCATATTTGCCTCCTCTTCCTCCGGGACCTCCAATAGCAATGCCGTTGCCTTCTACTTTTGCATTTCCACCTTTGCCTCCGCCTGATGTCAATTGATGATGCGCTCCCGAAGCAATTGCTTCGTATAATGCGAGACGCATTGCTTTTACTTCGGCGATTGTAAAGTTCTTATGCTGGCGCGTTGTGGAATCGTAATCGCTATGGTGGGGCATGCATATAAAGGCTAGATTCTCCTCACGGGCATTACTTGGATCTTGATCTAAATGAGCAATTTGGCCATACTTTTGTGTAAGATCGCCATTTAAATAAAAACATACAGGGCAACGCCTAGCGCCCTTTAAGAGGACATTAGCTTCTACTTCTTCCGAGGTGCTTTTACGGGCATTATTATGTTTTGTCATAGTCTAATTCTCAGGTTTGTTAGAACCGCTTATCTATTTGAATTTTATAATTTCTATCCGAATCCCTGCAAATTGGGTATCGGAAATTTAGAACCAGCAAAGTCTTATCCGATACGGACTCTAACCATTTCTAAAATAATCCGTTACAAAATAATGCCCCCCCTGGTCGGACTGACTCATGACCTGATGGTCATTCGCCCTTCGGGCGGCTTACGCCGTCAATTTTTGCTTACTGCAAAAATTTCGAACCTTGCTTCTCGTCCGAACATAAAATACCAATAAATATAGGGCATAAATATGCCCTATATTTATTGGTGCCCCTGGTCGGACTCGAACCAACACGCCTTGCGGCACTCGATTTTGAGTCGAGCGCGTCTACCAATTCCACCACAGGGGCATTACAGACTCAAATAAACTTCAAGCAGGAAAGAGCTATAATATAGTTCACTCAAGGTCAACAGGTTTAAGCTGTTTTTTCTTCACTGGATTTTATGCTGGCCACCGCCGCATCCAGATGGGTCTGCGTGCATAACCCAAGTAACACAGGGTCACGCGGGCGGATATTGCTGCTGTTCCAATGGGTTTTTCCGCGCACTGCGGTAATGGTATTCTTAGTAGTGCCAACCAGCTTTGCAATCTGTCCATCGCTCATGCCCGGATAGTTCTTTACCAGCCAGGCAATGGCATCCGGCTTATCCTGACGGCGGGCAACAGGCGTATAACGGCTGCCTTTAGTTTTTTGCATGATATATTGTTTAGCGCTGCTTAACAGTTCAAGGCGCTTATCGGCATCTTTTTCGCATTCCTCAATATTTTCCTTGGAAAGCTGCCCGCCCGCCACCGGATCAACACCGCGGATGCCGGATGCTACTTCGCCATCGGCAATACCTTGCACTTCCAGAGGGTGCATACCGCAAAAATCACCAATCTGTTCAAAAGTAAGGGAGGTATTTTCAACCAGCCACACGGCGGTTGCTTTAGGCATCAAAGGTAAGGTCATGATTATTGCTCTACTATAAATATATTATCTGGAATTAAATGATGAATGATTTATTTAGTGGTTTTTTGTGAAGATTCAAGCTATTTTAAGCGCCATGTCACAAGAACAGGCAGTAAAGTTTGAAATTAAAGAAGATTGCGTGGCGGTAATAACCTTATCCCGCCCGCTTAGCGCCAATGCCCTTAATTCGCAAATGGCATTGGAATTGCGTGATATTTTTGCAAAAATCGCTGACAATATACGCGCTGTGATAATAACCGGTGATGGAGAAAAAGCTTTCTGCGCTGGCGCTGATTTAAAGGAACGCCTTCATCTAAGCACCGAAAACTGGCAAATCCAGCACCAGCAATTCCGGCATATTATACAACTGATAACAGGATGCCGTGCTCCGGTCATCGCTGCTGTAAACGGCGCAGCCTATGGCGGAGGGCTGGAAATAGCTCTTGCCTGTGATTTCATTTATGCCTCTAAAACTGCCCACTTTGCCCTGCCGGAAGCAACATTGGGGATTATGCCGGGAATGGGCGGAACGCAAAACCTGCCGCGGGCAATCGGAATAAGGCAGGCCAAAGAGCTACTGCTTACCGGCAGGGCATTTTCTGCTCAGGAAGCCTATAATTTCGGCATGATTAACAAAATATGCGAACCTGAATCACTCATCAAAGAAACGGTCAACTGCGCAAAAACCATTGCCCAAAATGCCCCATTATCAATCTTCGGCATAAAACGGGTAACCAACAGCGGCATCAACCAGCCTCTGGAAGATGCATTGGTAAATGAATCAAGTGTTTATACAAGCCTGCTTTCCAGCAAAGATAGACAAGAGGGAATAACGGCATTTAATGAGAAAAGAAAAGCGATTTTCTCGGGAAATTAGCTCGGAAAAACAAGGCAACATACAAAATATATAAAAAATTATCATTTAACCTGTTGCCCCAAAACAACACAATATTAAAAAAAAATCTTACACTTTGTTTATCCAGATAAAAACAAATAAAAACAATATATTAATTAAATCGATTAAATGCCGAAAATTAACATTTTATTTAAACGCTAACGAATTCTTAACTAATCCCCTATAGCCTTTATAAAGTCTGTGATTATTTTTACAAAATCATCATAAATTTGTATTTTAAGATTTTTTGAGATTTTTAATTCTAACAACCAACCTATTTCAGGAGTAAAAAATGAACGCTATTAGCCAAACACCCACAACCGAACATAAGCCAAGTTTGCTTAAACAAGCTGGTTTTACCCTTATCGAATTATCCATCGTACTTGTTATCATCGGCCTTATCGTAGGCGGCGTACTTGTAGGCCAAGATCTTATTAAGGCCGCAGAAATACGCGCCACCATCGCCCAATATGAAAAATACAATGCCGCCATGAATACTTTCCGTACCAAATATAACGGTATGCCAGGCGATTTGCTCTATACCACCGCTAATTCTTTTGGTCTTAACCCAAGTGCCGGCTCTTTAACATCCAGCGCTGGTGACGGTAACGGCCTTATTGAAAGCACCACCTCCACTAACTATAACCTGCCTCTTAGGGAAAACGTGCTGATTTGGCAACAATTAACCGCAGCAAACCTGGTTGACGGTGCTTATGGCTCAGATTTATCTGTAGCTGGTGTTCCTGCAGTTACCACACCTTCAACTTACCTGCCAGCAGCAAGGCTTGGCCGCGGCAACTATTGGGCAGCAGGCTCTACCGCTGGTCTTAACTATTACGGCATTATAAACCCTACTGCTTTCGGTGCATCAGGTGCCAGCTATACACTTGCTGCCGGTGGCGGTATAACCCCTATTGAAGCATTTAACATCGACAGCAAAATTGACGATGGTATGCCAAACACCGGTATAACCCAAGCCCGTGGTAACACTGCGGCAGCGGCTACAACCGACCCTATCTTCCCAACCCTTGGGTCAACTTCTGCACCTAAATGGACCAGCGCTTCTGCACCTGCTTCCGGCGACTGCGTAACCACTGGTGCCAGCGCAACTGATACTGCCAACACCTATGCTCGCGGCTCAACACCAGGCAATACACCTGCTTGTTCCCTGCGTCTGCGTTTCAACTAATAAAAAATCAGTTTTACTATATTACCACCCCTTAATTATAATTAAGGGGTGGTTTTTTATGTAAAATTATTGTAATATTGGCTGTAATTTGAGGAATTACGGAAATGGCAGTAGATAATAACAGCGGCCCGGATATCAACAGCAGACTGAATATGATGCAGTTTGGACAGGGTAGCTCAGGCGGCGGAGGAGGAAGCGGCGGTGGCATCCCTGATAAAGCAAGCCAGAAAATTGAAGATAAATTCACTGTATGGCTTAACCGGGCTTTCGGCTTTAATTTTGACAGTTTGGGAATAGGGCTTTTTTCCAGAATAACCCCTCCTCCCGGATCTTTTCTGGGAAAAATGATAAACCAAGGCGCGGCTGGCTTCAGTGCTCCGGGAAGCTCGACAACAAACTTCCTGCTCAAAAGCGCGCAAATAGAATCTCTTAAAGACTATAGTAAGCTTACTAAACCAGCCATCCAGAATCCAGAAATAGGCGGCGGCTTTCCCGTCAGCAATATACCTCTAGCAAGACTAGGCGGACTTTCACCGCTTAATACTGGCGGAACACAGCAAGCTGCCGGTATTGGAATGGCTTAGCTTTCATCTAAATTTAATACATATAATTTTGTGGCAAAATCCGCTTTGCGCTTATATAAAAAAAGCTTATACATAGACTTATAGCAGCATTAAATAATCAGGAAATAATTTGTATGAAAATAGCCGTATTGCGCGAACAAACCGCTGGAGAGAAACGTGTTTCCGCAACGCCCGATTCAGTAAAAAAATATATCGCCCTTGGCGCAAATGTAAGCGTTGAAAGCGGTGCTGGTTTGGGCTCATCTATCCTGGATTCTGATTATGAAGCCGCAGGGGCTACTATTTCCAGCGACATTGAAAATGCCGATATTGTTTTATGCGTACGCACCCCATCCGCTGAAAAAATCACAAGAATAAAAGAAGAAGCATCTTTGATAGGAATGCTCGACCCGTACAAAGACAAGGAACAAAACGCAATTTATAATCAGCATAAAATATCTGCTTTTTCACTAGAATTGCTGCCGCGTATTTCCCGCGCACAGTCTATGGATGTCCTTTCTTCACAAAGTAATCTGGCTGGCTACCGCGCAGTTATTGAAGCAGTTGCCAGTATTGGAAAAGCTGTGCCGATGATGATGACCGCCGCCGGAACTATTGCTCCGGCAAAGGCTTTGATACTCGGCGCCGGTGTTGCCGGACTTCAGGCAATCGCCACGGCAAAAAGACTAGGTGCGGTAGTTTCTGCCTTTGACGTGCGCACTGCGGCTAAAGAGCAGGTGGAAAGTTTAGGTGCTAAATTTATCGAAGTCCCTGCCGAAGAATCAGGAGAAACAAAAGGCGGTTACGCTAAAGAAATGAGCGAGGATTATAAACGCAAACAAAGCGAATTAATCGCTGAAACCGTAAAGAAACAGGACATCGTAATTTCTACCGCCTTAATCCCCGGCCGCCCTGCCCCTGTGCTTATTACCGAAGATATGGTAAAAACCATGAAGCAAGGCTCGGTAATTGTCGATCTGGCAGCCGCAAGCGGCGGCAACTGTCCAATTACAGAGCTTGATAAAATTACTGAAAAATACGGCGTCACCATTATCGGCTATAGCAATCTGCCAAGCCATGTTGCATCTGATGCCAGCCAGCTCTATGCCCGCAACATCTACAATTTTGTATCAACACTGCTGATTGAAAATAACGCCCTCAGCATCAAATGGGATGATGAACTGATAAAAGCAACTATATTGAAATAAAAAATACACGGAGAAAATCATGTCAGAAAATATAAGCGAAAAAGCGCAGAACCTGGTTATCCAGGCGCAGGAACTTGCCGAAGATGTAAACGCCCTGCAACTCCAGCTACAACAACAAGGCGGTGTTGATCCTTTTATTTTCGGGCTGACTGTTTTTGTGCTTGCCTGCTTTGTCGGTTATTACGTGGTGTGGAAAGTAACTCCCGCCCTTCACACACCACTTATGGCTGTAACCAATGCCATTTCCGGAATCATTATAGTTGGGGCAATTATTGCCCTTGGGCCTGATGGATATGGCTTTTCCCACCTTACCGGTTTCATAGCCGTGGTTATTGCTTCAATCAATATATTCGGCGGCTTTGTGGTAACACAGCGGATGCTCGCCATGTTCCAGAAAAAACCGCATAAGGAAAAAGCTACTCTATAGTTTCATTTGGGTACACACCCCAAAGAACGCTTTTTTCCAGCCATCCCTTCCGCCCGTTTATCTGGACGCGACACCAGTCAAGCGAACACTCAACCAGGCGAACTATAACTGACGGCGCAACCTTGATTAAAGGCTTGGATTCCTTGTCATGGTCAATGCGGACAATCTGGGCTTTTTTACCTTTTACAATCGCATTACGCTTACCATCTAACATATTTTTATGCAGCCACCCGGTGGTGCCTTCCGCATCACGTATTTTCCGCCACATATCAAATTCCTCTATTACCTCAACCGGCATACCGGCTTTTTTATAAACCCATAAAATCGGATAGCGTGTTCCGGGGCCGGTACGGATATTGGCTTCATCTGATTTTATAGAAACAAAGCGCGGCAAAGGAAGCCCTGTGCTGCCTACAGCCTCCCCTGCCGCCAAAGCTTCATATGGCACCAGCAAACACAAATTAATAAAAACAATTAATGCCGTACTCTTCATAATTTCTGTATAAAAACACCCGTATTTTACTGAACCGTCATTATAAAACGAAAGATTGCACAATAACAACTTATATGATAAACGGACATAATAATGATTAAAATTTCATAAAACTCCCTAACTTAATAGGAGCACCACGCCCATGACCACAACAAGCAGATTATCACGTTATAAAATTCTTCTGGCATTTACAAGCTCAGTATTTGCTTTATTGCCAGCAGCCGCGAATGCTGTGGTTGTTCCTAACACCGCACGCCCAGAAGCTATCCAAAAACAATTCAACCGTGAAGAACGCCCGGCAGTAGGCGGCAAACAGATAATTTCCATTCAGGATCAGGACGGCAAAGCTATAAAAGGCGGGGTCACCTTTGAGTTAAAAGAAGTGCAGATCGAAGGCGCTTCACAATTCACTCCGGAAGAATTGAAACAATTTTATCAGGATAAAATCGGCAAAAAAATTACCTTGGCAGAGCTGAATAAAATTGCAGAAAATATAACCTCATTCTACCGCAATAACGGCTTCATCCTAACCAAAGCTATTGTGCCGCCGCAGCGTATAAATAAAGGCGTAGTAAAAATACGTATTATCGAAGGCTTTGTAAGTGACGTACAGATTAAAGGTGACGTTGGCGGTGCTGATAGCGTTCTTTATAAATATGCTGAAAAGATAAAAGCCGCTAAACCTCTTGACGCCGCAACCCTTGAGCATTACCTACTGCTTATGGAAGACCTGCCGGGTGTTGAAGCACGGGCAGTATTACGCCCTTCCCCAACCACCCCCGGAGCTTCCCAGGTTATCGTAAATATTAAACGCGACATGATGCAGGGCACATCTTTTGCCTTGAATAACCGCGGAACACGTTACCTTGGCCCTGTTCAGTCAAATATAATATTTGCTGCCAACAACCTGATGGGCAATGATGAACAGACTTCCGTTCGTTTTTTAAATACGCCTTTTGATTTTAATGAGCTGAAATATTACGGCGCACATCATGAAATGGTTGTAGGCAGTCAAGGCACCAAGCTTACCATTGACGGGAATTTTGTACTTACAGAACCGGGATACACTTTAGAGCCTTTTGATATAAGAGGTACTGATTACGCTGTGAGCGCTGGTGTAAGCCATCCTATTATCCGCAGCCGCCAGACCAACTGGTTTGTAAATTCAGATTTTTCTGTACAACGTATCAATCTTAGTACCCTTGGCGTAAATCTGTATCAAGATCACCTGCGAGTACTCAAAGCTGGCAGCTCTTACGATTTTGTCGATTCCTTAGAAGCCGTAAACAGGATAGAAGGCAATGTATCGAAAGGCTTCAGTTGGGACACCAGCAATGGCGGCCTGGATCATTCCCGTGCTAACGGCGAATCCAGCTTCTGGAAATTCACCGCCAATGCCACACGCATCCAGCCAATCTATGGCGCGTGGTCAGCATCATTTGCGGTTGATGGCCAATATTCTGCTGATCCTCTCTATTCTGCAGAAGAATATGCTCTGGGCGGGCAAAATTTCGGCTCCGCTTTTGATCCAGCGGAAATAAGCGGTGATTCTGCTTTAGCTGGTCGTGTTGAGCTGCAATATAACGGCACACTTAATGATATTTACCTTCCTTCATACCAAGCCTACAGCTTTTATGATATAGGCAAGGTTTGGAATCGTGACATTCAAGCAGCTTCTGAAGCTAAAGAAGCTTCCCTTGCTTCCGCAGGGATAGGCGCTCGCCTCAATGTTACAGAGGCGGTTAGCGGCAATATGGAGCTTGCCTTCCCGTTAACACGCAAAGTTGCAGCTTATGGTGCCGATGGTTCTGCACCTAGATTCTTTTTCCATTTGCAATATCGTTATTAGGGAATCTGTTATAACATGATGCGGGCAACATATTAATAAATATTGATAAATAGAAAATATTAATTAATTGTTAGTAATTCTTGACCTAAGTCCGGTTTTGGAGTAATACTGTCCCATCGAAATTAATTAAAAATTAATATTTGTGTAAAACACAGCAACCTCAGAGGTAATTTATGACTATGAAGCACTCATCCGTAACCGGGACTGGCAGCATCTCCCTACGAAACAACAAAAAATCTGACCTTGCATATCTTTTGTGTGCTTCAGCGGCTTTAGTGCTGCTTCAGGCAAGCGATGCCAGCGCAAACCCCACCGGAGCTGATGTTGTGTCAGGCGGGATAAGCATAAGCAATCCTTCTGCAACTAAAACGGTAATTCACCAAAGCACCGACAAAGCCATAATAAACTGGAAAGATTTCGACATACTTAACGGTGAAACCACCCAGTTCATCCAGCCTTCTTCCGGCTCTATAGCCCTTAACCGTATCCGCAACGGAAAGCCGACCAATATTGACGGTATCCTTACTGCGAATGGCAAACTCATGGTTGTGAACCCTAACGGCGTATTTTTTGGCGCAAATTCGCATGTTGATGTTGCCGGTTTAATCGCCAGTACCGCTGATATAAGTGACTCTGATTTCAATAACGGGAAAATCCATCTTTCTGTTGCCGGAAACCCTGATGCCAGCATCGTGAATAAAGGATCTATCACTGCTGCCCAAGGCGGACTTGTTGCCTTAGTTGCACCAAATGTCCGCAATGATGGCGTTATCCAGGCCAATATGGGAACTGTAGCCCTTGCCAGCGCGCAAACTGCCAGCATAGATATGTATGGTGACAATCTTTACAGCTTTGCCCTTGATCAGGAAACCACCAAAGCAGCACAGGACAGCAACGCAGCTATTGAAAATAACGGCATAGTTTCTGTAGGTGAAGGCAAGGTATTATTAACTGCTAAAGTAGCAAAAAATGTGGTTGATAATGTTATCAATAATACCGGAATTATTGAAGCCAGCTCTGCCCACATGGAAGGCGGCACCATAGTTCTTGATGGCGGTGACGGCAATGTTAAAGTTTCTGGAAAAATCAACGCTTCCGGTAAAACTGGCGGCAACATCACCGTAACCGGTGAAAATATTTCCGTAGCCGGCGCTGATATTAACGCCAGCGGAATAAATGGCGGAGGCACTGTAAAAATTGGCGGTGACTATCAAGGTGGCGGTACGATCCCTCACGCAAAAACAGTTACCGTTGACAATTCCAGCAAAATAGATGTCAGCGCTACTGACTCCGGCAATGGCGGCACTGCGGTTGTGTGGTCAGATGAACTTACTGATTTCAACGGCTCTGTTCTTGGCACTGGCGGAATAAACGGCGGCAATGGCGGTCTGGCTGAAGTTTCTTCTAAAGGCGAGCTTGGTTATAATGGAGCTGCCGACCTGCACGCCACAAATGGCGAATCCGGTACATTGCTTCTAGATCCGAACAGTCTATTTATCGGTAGTTTTGCGGATCATTTTGTTGGAACAGATCATTTTGTTAATTTCGCACCTATCGTTACTACACTGCAAGGCGGTACCAATGTTACTTCAACAGCCATAAATAACGTAAGCGTGCTGGAAGACATGGTATGGTCTGGCTCAGGTTCATTTACCATAAACGCAAGTAATTACGCAATTATCGAAGCCGATATAAGGGCTTCTTTTAACGGCAGCGCAACCCAGGGTGCCGTAACAATCAATGCTGGAAACAGGGTACAAATGGGTGATGCCAATATTCACACGGCGCGTGGTGATATAAACATAAACACCAACCGTGTTGATATGAGCACCAGCACCATCAGAAGTGATCTGGGCGATGTTAATATCAATAACAGCGGCCGCTTCGGCTCTAACCTGGCTGACGTAATTTCCGGCAGCAGCGTAACCCTGCACCAGAGCACTGCCGGTTCTATCCAGAATGCCGTTGATGCAATAGATGACGTAAAAACTGGGGATGCACTATTACAACTAGGGAATGGCACATGGAATGAAGCCGTAACCATAGACCAGGCCAACTTCCACTTAAAAGGCAACGGTTCAGCCAATACGATCATCAAAGCTCCGCTTCCTACCACCAATTCTGTTATCAAACTTAATGACGGGCTTAGCAATATTTTCATTACTGACCTGGCTACATCCGGCGGAAAATACGGTATCTATTCATCACATAACAACGGCTTTAAACTTATTAATTCCCTGATAAAAGGCACATCTATCGCTGGTTTGCGTATGGATGGCACCAGCTTTGCCAGAGTAGAAGGTAACACATTCTATAATGACCGTATCGGTATCCTTGGCAATGATTCTGTTTCTAACACAATCATTGATAACAATTTAACACTTAATGTTACCGGAATGAACTTTACTAATGACACTTTGCTCCGCGTAAAACATAACTCATTTACCAATAGTGGTACTGGCGTAGTATATAATAATGTGGTTGGCTCCAGAATAGATGGGCATAATAGCTTCAACAACCTTGTTACAGCCATATCAACTAATGGCGGCAGCTCTATTTCTATACTTGATAATGATATAACAAATATTGATAAGGGCATACATACCAAAAACACCGAAGGTGTTTCTATAATGCGTAACGTAATAACCGGTGGCGTTGGCGAACAGGGAGAACCAACTTTCGGTATCCGTGTTGACGGCGGACTTAACACCGCTATTGTTGGCAATAAAGTAAGCAACTTCAAAAGAGGCATAAAAGTTCTGGACAGCTCTGAATCCAGCATTTTGTCAAATGAGGTTTTTGATATTTCTAAAGATGCTATCTTCCTGGAAAACAATGTGCACAGCCTTGTTTACAATAACAACATCCATGATTCAGAAAATGGCGTTGTAGCAATCGGCAATGAATTTACGGATATTACCAAGAATAATATTACCAATATCAATGACACTGCTATTTTCTTACAAAACAAGTTCTATACGCTTGTGAATAATAACGTAATAAGTAATGCTGGCGCTGGCGTTGACGCTTTTGGTAATGGCGGTCTGCTCAATAATGCCAGCCTTACCTTGGATAGCAACGAAATAAGCAACAGCCTGTATGGTGCTATAATAGAAAACACCGATGGCGCTACTCTTAAAGGCAATATCTTTGTCAATAATGGTGTAGGCGCTTCATTCTATACCAGCAACAACGCCTCTTTAACCGGCGATATATTTACCGGTAATGTTCTTGGTATAAATTTAGATAACAGCCAGAACACTTTTATTGACGGCGTAACCATGACCCCTCTATCTAGCGGAATTGGTATAGTTATACAAAATGGCTCAGGCGGAACTCTTGTCCGTGGCCTTGATATAACCGGCGGCGGCATTGGTGTGCTGCTGGACGGCAAAGGCAGCTCAATGCAGTTCTCCGGCAATACCAGCAAATTTACTGGTCAGGACTGGTATTTCTGGCTGCAAAACAACGCTATGTTCGGCGAAACCCTTGATGCCAGCCAGCAATTCTTTGAAGGCGTACGCGCCAGTGACTTCACTCTGGCACAGCGTGACGCTGCCGAAGGAAAAACCATTGACGTTGAAGATGGAATTCCAACTATCGGTAATGTGTTCTATAAGGATTTCTTTTCCTTCCGTGGTCTTGATGGACTTACCCACTTTGAAGAATTTCCTAAATTGGGATTATTCTCATATTCCGGACGCACCATCACCAACAACCCAGGGGAAACACCTCCACAATTTGACGTTCCAAGCCTGACACTTAGCTTGCTAAGCCCAACTGGCGGCGGCGGCGGCAATATCCAGAACCCTGCAAATCTAAACCCTAACCAGCTTGGCGGGTTAGAGCCAGCAGCAGGTGGAGAAGCCAGCAACCTTGCTTCCCTTGAACCAGCAGCAGGCGGTGAACCTAATTGCGGTAATAATTTCTTAGGTTCTGGATTTAACAATAAATTTGATATGACCACCTGTTCAGTACAACAGCAGTAATGACTGAGTCAAAACAGGAAAATACCAGCAAGCCGGAGATAAACCTCTCCGGCTTGCCTCTTTTTTATAAACGCCCAGTACCTATTGATATTTCGCGCCACATAAATTCCTGCATAATTACCGAAAGTAATTTTTCCTTTGCCCGTGATACTAATTCTATACCTCTAAATACCATAGAATTCATAGAAGCAGCAAAAACCTACCCTATTGTATTTACCAGTGGAGAAAACCCTCTTCCTGTAGCGGTTGTCGGGCTGGAACAAACTAATTATTTTATCCGCCCAGATAACGGCTGGCAAGAAGGCGCTTATATTCCCGCCTACATACGCCAATACCCATTTATTTTTTTAGAAAACACACAGGAACAGAAATTTTATCTCTGTATTGATGAAGAATCGCCGCAATTCAGCGCAACACAGAAAAATGAAGCCACTCCAATTTATACTATAAAAAACCAACCAAGTGAGCTTACCAGTAATGCCCTGAAATTTTGTACCGCCTTTTACCAGCACCATATGATAAGCAGGGGGTTTTGTGCCGACCTGAAAGAGCATAATTTATTACAACCATATGAATCAGAGATGACTTTATCCTCAGGCCGAAAAGTAAAGCTTTCCGGCTTCCAGATGATTGATGAAAAAGCCCTTAACAACCTTTCTAACAAGGCTTACCTTGCCTTGCGCGATAAAGGCTGGATTCCGTTTATCTATTTTTCCCTTTCTTCTGCTTCTAATTGGAAAAAATTAATTGAAATAGAAGAAAAATATAGGGTTACAGAAAAACCTTAAATCCACTTAACTTCAGGCGGCAGCGACATAAGTATCGCCTCGGTATTGCCTCCGGTCATAAGGCCAAAACGTGTGCCGCGATCATAAAGCAAATTAAATTCCACATATCGTCCACGTTTTATAAGCTGCTGCTGTTTTTCTGCCTGCGTCCATTTTTTCTGCATGTGGCGACGCACTAACTGTGGGTAAATATCAGCAAAAGTTTTACCCACTTCCTGCGTAAAGGCGAAATCATTTTCCCAGTTGCCGGTATTCACATAATCATAAAAAATACCGCCAACACCGCGTGGTTCATTGCGGTGTTTCAGGAAAAAATACTCATCGCACCATTTCTTGAATTTAGGGTAATATTCCGGGTCAAACTTATCGCAAGCTGCTTTAAAAGCAGCGTGGAAATCCTCTGTATCATTTTCTACAGGGTATGTCGGCGTTAAATCACCACCGCCGCCAAACCAGCTTTTATAATCACCATCTGATTTACCGTCCTGCTGCCCTTTACTGCTTACCACGATCATCCGTGTATTCATATGCACAGCCGGCACCAGCGGCGAACACATATGCGCCACCAGCGAAATACCGCTTGCCCAGAAATATGGCCTCTCATCCGCATTCGGTATTTCCTTACGCATTACATCAGAAAATTCTCCGTAAACTGTAGAAATATTTACTCCAACTTTTTCAAACACCCGCCCTTTCATTACCGACATTTCACCGCCGCCGCCACCCTCACGCTGCCATGCTGTACGGACAAAACGCCCGGCAGGCATTGGATTGCCGGCAAGCTCATCTTCCAAGGTTTCAAATGCCTTACAAATATCGTCCCTGAGGGCGCGAAACCATATGGATGCCTGCTGTTTCTGTTGTTCTATCATATAAATCCCCCTGTTTGCCTTAATGCCTCACCTAACACCATACTTCCCGCCAAAGCAACATTTAGCGAGCGGGCGTTACCATGCATCGGTATTTTTACCTTACCATGCACTGCCTGCACCACATTTTCCGGCACACCAGAAGATTCCCTTCCCAATAGCAATATATCGCCATTCCTGAAGGAAAAATCAGTGTAAACAAGCTCTGCTTTGGTGCTTAACAATATTATCCTTTGTGAATTATCTAAGCTTTCTAAAAATTTTCCCCAGGAAACATGGCGGCGTAAATCGGTTATAACTCCATAATCCATAACCACCCGCTTTAACTGCTTATCATCGAGCAGGAAACCACATGGCTCAATAATATGCAGCCTCACACCAAGGCAGGCGCATAAACGCATAAAACTCCCGGTATTTTGCGGTATATCTGGCTCAAAAAGCGCAATCTCTATATTTTTCATCAACTTAACTACAGTCATCAAAACTTAACAAAAAACATATTCCTACTTATAAAAAAATACGGCAATATATACAAGTAATACATGTAATTAAAACTGGGAGGTTACTAATGGTCAGGCATACGGATATGGTTTTACCAGTTATCGGCATTACCCTCGCCGCTTTCGCTTCCGGTTTTGGCGTGTGTGTATTTAATCTGGACACTGTCGGAGCTTGCGTAAATGTAGCTCAAGGCTGGGTTTCCAAATTTCAGATGATGGGCAACCACCTTATCGCCTGGGCGATTGCTATCATGCATGGCGTAGGCAGCATAAAGCACTGATTTCGGTTATTTTGTAAATTCCTGCATAAAAATTCAATCTAGTAGTTGAAACTTAATAGAGTTTTGTTATAGAAACGTCTCAAGAATAATTTTTATAGAGATTGTTTCATGAGTAAAAATACCAATTCAACTGTTCTTTCCTCTAACGAATCCAAC
>WBZO01003025.1_pt1 | contig 20457 bp, 22 predicted proteins | sample 5204261 | NCBI WGS metagenome assembly WBZO01 (sample SAMN12412400, study PRJNA552823) | activated sludge metagenome | isolation source: activated sludge from anammox sidestream of wastewater treatment plant... | place: USA: North Carolina | collected 2017-09 | reverse complement strand
GGACGCGTAGGAGGAGCCGTGCGCCCTTACGGGTGCGTAGGAGGAGCGCACCACCGTACGCCATCACGGACCCGTAGGCGTGCGTAGGGGCACCCGTAGGGGCGCACGGCCGTGCGCCAATACGGGTGCGTAGGAGGAGCGCACCGCCGTGCGCCATCACGACGCGTAGAAGGAGCGCACCGCCGTGCGCCATCACGGACCCGTAGGCGTGCGTAGGGGCACCCGTAGGGGCGCACGGCCGTGCGCCCTTACAGGTGCGTAGGCGTGTGTGATACACCATTTTGTGCCCATTTCATTGGATTATTTGTGATGTATTTGCGAATTTTATGAAGTGCGGCTTCATCACGGATAATACGTTCGTAATAATTGCGGAGCCATACGCGAGTACCAGGAGTGCCGCGCAAGCGATTAATGCGTATTGTTGCAGCCGATTTGAATCCCGCAATCATCGATCCCAACGAACGTGGTGGGCGGTAGAGTATCGGCTTACCACCGGATGCGCCCCATTCAACTCTGTCTGGCAACAACACAATCCCATGGAAATGGTCGGGCATTACAATCCATTCATCTAAATGTATTTCCGGACGAATGATAGCAGATTTTACCCATTCTTCTGCAACAATCTCCCCTAATTCATTCAGTTGCATTTTGGCCTTTACTACTTCGCCAAATAGACATTTTCGCTGATAGGTACAGATCGTTATAAAGTATGCTCCTGACTGTGAGTAATCATAACCTCTTAGGCGAATGCTACGCCGGTGATGTGGTGGGTGTGAGTTTATCATGATACAGCCTTACGCTATTGTGAGATTACCAACAAACTATTTATAGCTAAGAGCTGTTTTTATTCCAGAATGGGACACTCGGATAAGATAATTTTTCACATCAGTTCTTCACATTGCCAGTACTCATATGCAGCAGCAGCATTTTCCCGCGGTTGGACATTGTGGGGGAAGATCCCTACGTTGGATAATCCAGTAGCTGCCAGTAGCCTTCTTGCTGCGGACCTACCCGGTGTGGACGCCCTGGTTCGCGCAGGAACTGCACGGTACGTTTGCACTCACTATGGAACTAGTTCAACTACACGATAATTCTGTGACAGTTATGGTAGGCTGAGACTGCGACAAGTAGAGATTTACACCTGGTGTTTTGAGCGCACTTCTCCGAGAGGTTTACCCCGGCTAACAGCATGCTTCTATGGGACGGTGATACTGAATTCAGCGATCACCGCTCTCGTGCGAACCTTGGCAACAGGGGTTCCAACCCAGCATCATGCATTGCCTTCACAGTTTTCAATATGCCACGTCTCCAGGCTTCCATGATACCACACCTGTAAAAGCGCTTGCACTACCTGTGGGGTCCACGGCTTAGATTCGTATGAAAGGGATTTGCTCCCGGAGTTACAAACACCTGTCGTCCCTTACCATCTGTGTATGGCAGACGCGATCTTATAATGATGTTGATTCTCTGAATTCCAGCGTGACGGATTCACTGCCGACCTGCCAAATGAGAAGCAATCATATGGATGCGACCTCCGCTTTCTGATTTCCCATCATCATAATGACATTACAGCTCTCCTTGTTCTTCGATGGGCTGAATCGCCACCAGCTTCAATAGACCGTCGTAATGCTCACGGTCGACAGCCATCATCATTTCGAGTGTGTCGCGCAACACGGGTTGGGTCTCTGCAAGTAGAGAAAGATCGTGCCCCGGATCGGCGATTGCGCCAGCATGGGAATACGTGTTGAGCAAGCGGAGGATGCGGGTCTTTTTCGCGCTGTCGAAATCCACCCGCTCGAGTCGTGGACCGAGATCCCCGCTCATCTCGGGGAAGCGGAATGCGAGGAAGGCCTCGATCAATCGGCGCGCGACGTTGGGCAAACCGTAGTGGTGTTCCAGTTGGACAACGTCATTGCGGTGAGCCTCCTCGTAGACGCGCTTGAACAGGTACTGGTACTCCGATTCGTACTCCTCAAGCAGAGGATCAAGATGACCTAACTCGCTGGTGCGCGTTCCGTCAGCGTGACGCCGGGTACGAAGCAGGAAGAACCGACCGGGCCGGTCTTCGATCTTTCTCTTTCGTTGCCCAGGCAGGTGATGGAACCAGTTCTTCACCAGCCGGAAAAACGAGAAGCTGTGCGTCAAGATGAAAAGTTGCCCGGCCTCCTTGGTGCGATCTTTCATGTAGCCGAAGGCCGAGAACAGTGCGTTGTCATCGAGGCTCGACACCGGGTCATCAATGACGACAATCCCATTCTTCAAGTCAAATGCTCTGTCCTGCAACGACTTGAGGAAATAGAGAAATGCAATCGCCGTTCGCTCTCCATCGCTCAAATGCGCTACGTACTGGCCGCTGCGGGTCAGCGCGTAGCCGGTGCCTTTCACCTCGAAGCGCAACTCGTCGCGCCCAAGGTAGGCGCATAGCTCTGCAGTCAGCTCGTCAGCGGGGCGGCGATGTTCGAGGATGGCGCGTTCCAGCTCATTGATCTGCGTTTGGGTTTCTGCCTGTGTAGCCTTTATGCCATCCAGTCCGGCGGTCGCGGTTTTCACAGCCTCGGAGAGCTGGACGAACTCGGCGTGTGCCTCCGCGACATACGAGGCTTCAAGCTTCTTGCACGCACTATCGACCGACGCTGTGAACTCTGCAGAGATGCGGTTGTGCTTCTCCACGATCCCGTTGAATGCGGCAACTGAGTCGGTAATCGAGGAAGGTTTCGCAGTAGCAGGTGTCAGCGTGGCTGTGGGTGCGAACGGCTGATCGCGCTTGGCCTCAACACGTGCGATGAGGGCATCGAGCGCGGCTTGGGTCTCTGACTGGGCCGTCAATACCATTGCGCGCGCGGCTGGCACTTCGGACGCGAGCGCTTCATAGAAGCGGGAAACATCGGGCAGCGAAAGCGAGGCCGCAGCCTGTTTGGCCGCCTTCAGCTTCGAGAGAAGAGCAGACAGGTCTTTCTGAAATCCTGCGAAGGCGTCGTTGAAGTGAGCTTCGAGTGCGGCGCGACGCGCTGCCTGAAGTGGCTGCTGGCAGAAGCGGCAGGTGTCGGAGGCGTGCTCGCCTGAGTGCAGATAAAGCCCTTCTTGCACCCACGCGGCAAGCCTGGCATTGCTGGTCAGTTCGTCAAGCGTCTGCGCGACGACGGACCGACCGACCAGGACGTTGACCTCACTCGTTAACGCATCAAGTTCGATGTATGGCGCAGCGACCTTCTCGACAAGGGGCTTTGGCTGGGCGTTCTTCTGGCTGTGGAGTTGTGTTTTCTGCTCGTCGGACAGAGTCGCGGCCACCGCCTTCTGCGCATCCATTGCTTCAACGGCACGCTTGAAATTTCGCTTGTCGTAGTTGTTGTAGGCCGGGCTGTTCGCGGTGGTCAACAGCTCCTTGATGAGCCTCGCCTTGTCCTTGCAGACATCGTCCAGCTTCGATTCTGCTCTTGTCTTGTCGGTCTGAGCAGTCCGCAACTTGATGTCGGTCGTGACAAGCTCCTTCTTAAGCTGCTCGACCTGTTTCTGCTTCTCAATGCTGTCTTCGCCGAGAAAGTAGATCGGTGCAATGCCGCCGCCCGTTTGCGACAGGGTGGCATTGATGAAATCCCGGTTGAAGACGCGCACCGTGGGCAGTTGCGCCGAAGCGAAAGCGGAACCTGCGACCTTCGTTTTGCCATCGATCTCCAGTGTTGCCTCACCCTCTAGGAGCGTGGTTTTCTTCTCGACGAGCGAAAGCAGCCAGGACAGCGTCGTTTTGCCGCTGCCGTTCCATCCATAGATGACATTGAACTGCGCGAACGGGTGCAGTTCTGTTGGCCAAGCAAAGTCGCGGAACACTCGGAGCCGTAGCTTGGCGATGCGAGTCAACTTCATGTCGACTCTCCTTGTTCTTCGATCGGCTCCACAGCCGGAGCAGGTGCGCCGCGCGAAGCGTTCAGCGCTTCGACGTAGGCATCCCGATCCCGTTGGTAAAGCAAACGGCTGACTTCGATGTTGATGGGCAGCTCATCGCCGCCGGGCAGCAGGAAGCGCAAGGTTGGCGAGTCGCCATCCTCAGCGTCCACCGCCAGCCCCACGTGAGCATCAATCAGCGCGTTGTCCTGCGAAAATCGCTCCCACGGCTCGCGAGAGCTGATCGGGTCGAGCTGCGCATCCAGATAAGCCTGATGCAGAAAGGCCACTATGACATCGGCCGACAGAATCGCGCTGCGGCGGTGGTACTCTGCCAACCGCTCCAGATACGGGTCTTTGCCGTGGCTGGCGGGGCCCGCCTTGTTGCGCAAGTCGTTCAGTGCGTCGGTCAACTTGTGGTGGCTGGAAACGAGCTTCTTGAACCGGTCGTCACGGACATCACCCAGTTTGAGGGCGCGAATTGCTGCCGTGAGCCAGTCCGACAGCGAGGGCGTCTCCTGAGTCGGCTTGAGCGGGGCTTGTTGGGTGTGGAAACTTTCTACCACCACGCGGCACACCACCTCAACGACGGTCTTGGCGCAGTCGATGCACGCATCGTTGCTCTGCTCCAGATTGCGCTCCATCGCCTCGAAGGTCTGCTGCAGCATCGGCGCATCGCGCCAATGTGCGCAGACTTCGCGGATGCCGGGGTACCAATCCAAGGTCATACCACCGCTCCGGGGATGCGTTCGGCATCAGGCACGCGCAGTTCGCCGGAAATCAGCTTGGGCAGGAGCGTGTCGCGGAGTTGGGCGAGGGAGCGGGATTGCTGCGCGTTGCTGACCATTTGATCGAATAGCGGAGCAAGCGCGATGTCAAACGCCTTCATGCCTTCCGGGGTCGCAACAGCGATTCGGGCATCTGTCAGATGCTTGCGCTGAATGTGACCCATGGTCGTCGCTTTGTCGGCGGCAATCGCACGGAAATTCTGCAAATGATGGCGAGTGGCGAAGAAGTAGAACCACTTCGGAACCGTATCGGACGTCACTTTGAACAAGTGCTGATTCAACGCGCCCCGCCCGCCGTTCCACACCTCGACCTCAAGCGAGCCTGACCACGAGAAAAGTACGTCGCCATCGACAACAACATATTCAGGCTTGATTCGGGCGCTTGCCCGGTCTGCCCCATTTGTGTTCCCGGCGCGTAGCTGCGCAATCTTGATGACCGGCAGAAACTCGTCGTCGCTTTCCGGCGGGAATTTCTGTAGCGCAAGACCGTTTAGATAGTTCGCAATCGAGTCCAGTGAGCGCATTTCCCACCCATCCGGAATCTCTCCCAACTCTGATTCAGTGAGCCGGTCGGGGAAGAGGTCGTAGAGGTGCGCGGGCAGGCCGGGCAGCGACTGGCCGCGCCGCCAGCGGCCTTCGATCTTGGCGCGCACCGGCTCGAAGTCCACGAACCACGCCTTGAACAAGGTGCGCGCCATCGATTCCAACGATTGATTGACCCGACGGTAGTTGGCGATGAGGTTGTCCATCGACGACAAAACACTTCCGATTCCGCTTCGCTCATGGCTGGAAAAGTCTGGGATCTCGTAATCTGAGATTGCTTGCCAGGAGACTCTCTGTCGCCCAGACGTTCCCTCCATCCGGCCTTTCGCGTAGGCCCGAAACTCGGGATACCTCGCAACGTAGTAGACGAAATCTTCATCGACGACAGGCTCTTTCGCGGCCATGACGATGAATTCGGTTGAGCCATGAGCAACATTGCTTTCGGGCAGACCGCTCACCTTCGCGGTTTTTCCATTCTCGAGGCAAGGCGTAATACGAGCGAACAGCGTGTCGCCGTTCTTGAACTTGCTGCCGCCACCGTTGAAGATGCGGTTGCCGATTCCTGAGACGTCTCGCTCTCCCTCGGGCAAGTCTGCCATCTCGATAAAGGCAGTCATCACACCCTTTTCCAGGGGGCGCTTAGGGTTGAAATCAATCAGGTCAGAAAGCTTCATTGGTCACCCTCCGGGATTGGGAGGCCAATAAGCTTCAGCTGCTTTCGCACCGTGGTCTGGAGAACCGCAGATTCGGCTAGCTGCTCCCCAAGTTCAGCCGTCAGTCGTGTGATACGTTCTTCGAAGAACTCTTCATCTCTTTCGATCCCACCTGTACCAACATACCGGCCCGGCGCAAGGATGTAGTCATGCTTGCGCAGATCGTCCAACGAGGCAGACTTGCAGAAACCCGCCACGTCCGCGTATTCGCCCGCGCCATCTTCACCGCGCCAGGCGTGGTAGGTGTCGGCGATCTTCTGGATTTCCTCGTCCGCAAGCTCGCGTCGGGTTCGATCCACCAGCACACCCATCTTGCGAGCGTCGATGAACAGCACTTGTCCGCGCCGGTCGCGCAGACTCTTTCCGGGGTTTTTGTTGCGGGCCAAGAACCACAGGCAGGCGGGAATCTGCGTGGAGTAAAAGAGCTGCCCGGGCAGCGCCACCATGCAATCCACCGCGTCGGCTTCGAGCATCGCTTTGCGGATGTCACCTTCTCCGGACTGGTTGGAGCTCATCGAACCGTTGGCCAGCACCACGCCCGCCGTGCCGTTGGGTGCGAGGTGGTGGTAGATGTGCTGGAGCCAGGCGTAGTTGGCGTTGCCCACGGGCGGCGCGCCGAATTTCCAGCGCACGTCTTCACGCAGACGGTCGCCGCCCCAGTCGGACACGTTAAACGGAGGGTTTGCAAGAATGTAATCTGCTTTAAGATCGCGCAGTTCATCCTTGTGGAAGCTACCCTCGTTATTCCAGCGGATGTCGGAGTCGATGCCGCGCACAGCCAGATTCATCTTGCACAGACGCCAGGTGGTGTAGTTGCTCTCCTGTCCGTAAATGGCGATGTCGCCAATACGGCCGCCGTGTTCCTGAACAAACTTGTCGGACTGCACGAACATCCCTCCCGAGCCGCAGCACGGATCGTACACGCGACCCTGATACGGTTCGAGCATTTCCACCAGAACCCGCACTACCGAGCGTGGAGTGTAGAACTCGCCGCCACGTTTGCCTTCGGTGCCAGCAAACTGACCCAGAAAATATTCGTACACCCGACCAAGAACGTCCTTTGACCGACTCCCCTTCTGGTTCAGTGCAATACCCGAAATCAGATCAATCAGTTCACCAAGCATCACCTTATTCAGGGCTGGGCGTGCGTAGTCTTTGGGGAGAACCCCCTTTAGCGATTCATTATCTTTTTCGATAATCCGCATCGCATCATCAATCAAGACACCGATCGTGGGACGTTTCGCGTTCGCCTGCAGATGCGACTATCGCGCCTCTTTCGGCACCCAGAACACATTTTCAGCCAGGTACTCATCTCTGTCTTCCGCCGCCTGTGCATCGTCAGCAATAAGCTCAGCATATTTAGCTTCGAATGCATCCGAGATATACTTCAGAAATATCAGCCCCAGCGCCACGTGCTTGTAATCGCTCGGCTCCATATTCCCGCGCAGCTTATCCGCCGCCTTAAACATCTCAGCCTCGAAGCCCAAGTGATCCCGGTTTTCAGTCTCGGACTTTTTAGTTTTCTTGGTTGCCTTAGTACGAGTTGATTTCATCGTATTAAAATACGGTAAGAGGGGGATAGGGGGGAGAACTATTGCATTATATGACGGGAGCTGGTGGACGGTTTGGGCGAATAATTCAACTGCAGAAATAAACAGATGGTCTGCTCACTACGTCCACTCCGGAGTTCGCTCATGTGACGGAAGCGGCAAGATATCACCAATCCAGCAACTGATGCTTTTACAGTCCGCTGCTCAAACAAGTAAAAGAATAATCGGCACGTACTACATATCTTTGACGACAATTCTGTCTAGGCTATTGGAGATACTAATTCTCACGAAATTCCATAATCTCTTCGACATCACACAATGGCACACCTGAACCCAACGACTCGGATGTTTCAATCTGTATGTATGGTTTGTCGTCAATATAGTATAGCTCAGGCGTCCTTACTTGAACTGTAATCTCACTCCCATCTTTGAGTTTTAATTTCATCCAATAGATTGCATCGTCACGCAACCAGATACAATGCATTTTATTCTTCCATTCTTCAGGTTTCATTGGATACTCCTTCAAGGTGAACGACGAAAAGCACTTTGAACAAATGTACGGATTCATGTTAGCCACCATCTTGTATTGTATCAACCCCCAATTGATTAGACAGAATTGTTGTCAAAGATATGTAGTAAATGCCGTTTTTTCTCCTTTGTTCGGGCAGCGGCCAGTAACTGCATCAGTTGTTGGGTTAGAGGTGCATGGCCTCATTCGACACATAAGCGAACTCTTGAACAGGCGTATTGAGCAGACTAATTTCCCTTTTCTGCTATGGGGTTGTTTGGCCGAGTTTTCTGTGTTTGCACTCATAGAGCACTGCATGTAGTCGTGCAGATGCTGGTTAGCTTCTTTGAAGCTGCTAAACTAACATTGTCCAAGTTGTACTTGCGACAGGTTGCCAAATATCCCTCCCGCTCCGCTTCCTGCAGAAGGCTTAGCGGGTCTTCCGGTGTAAATGTTTGCTTTGTTTTTGCCATGGTTCCCTATTTTCCCTGATACAATTCGGTTTTGTGATTGCTGTTCAGGCTTTTAGGAGGCTAATACAGTGTCTAAGGGGATTCAAGTACTTTTTTGAAGAATTCTTATTAGCTAAGTTGGTCTAATTTTCATATAATTCCTTTTTAATTGTAATAATAAACCCATTCCCATACCCCCACGGCCTCTTCCTGTCTTCAATTAAATTACCAATTCTATTGTTTGCGCCCATAAGTGCCACGCTGCCATGAGGATTTATGACAATCCAACCAATTTTTTCAAATGGTTTGAATTCAGCTAAAGTCTCATTATGCAAAATTGCTGCAACTTGTAACACCATATCTTCAGGATAGTATTGTGGTAATTCAACATTTAATACCTCACCGAGAAGTAAGGCTAATTTAGGTTTTGTTGGCTCAATTAACTGTGCTTCTAATATTGTTAGGACTTTGTTGAGATCATCATTTATTCCTCTTAAAATATCTGTTATTAGTTCAACGAAATTTTGTTGCTCAACATCATCTATAATATTGGCAATGGCGCTGAATGGACTACCCAATGTTGGCAGTGCAGAGAATATTTTCATAATAAACCTGATAGCTTGTGTGCCACCCGGATCATTGTACACTCGAGTTAATCTTCTAACTAATTCATCTCTTTCGTTTTCCATAAAGTGGTCTAACCCCCTATTGTTAGTAATCGGACTCGCATTTGTTAGTTGATTGTGTACCAACCCCCATTAGTTTACACAGATTTATTGTCAAAAATATGTAGTACATGCCAGATAATCTCTTCATTGTTTGAGCAGCGGCCGGTAACAGCATCAGTTGTTGGGCTGGTGATGCCTGGGGGCTTCCGGCTCATAAGCGAACTCCGGAACGGGTGTAGTTAGCAGACCAGTCTCTCAGTTCTATTTTGGAGTTTTTCGGCCTAGTTTTCTGTGTTTGCGCTCACAGATCCCCACTGATTTCAAACTGCTCAATAGGTTTTAAAACTGTTTGTTGTATCCAAGCCCCCTACTCCCTTCTCCTCCCCACACTCGTTCCATGGCGTCGCGTTGTGATTGATCGGTGAGCATACAGCCCAAAAACCTACACCACACACGCCATTATTCCCACAATTAACCGAACTTCTGCACACGTGATATACTATCCGGACACAAATTGCTGGGCTCCATACCACTACGTCTTTCGTTTACTATCTGTGGCTAACTTCACCGCATAACTTTCGCGCAAACGGGTTACTTTGCTATGAATGTAAGCACTCATCTCCGGCAGCTCCACAATCGGCGGGTGAGCTTCGGTTATATGATACGATCTGGCACCGATCGTACTCTGTTTCCTCTGCCCGAAGGTGATGGTAAATTCCAGATGTTTGTAAGGCTCGTAAACATAATGAAGGAGGCTTGAGGTTTCGTGCATCATATCCAATAGCATTACATTATTTTCATTTATGATACTGTTGTCGTGTCCGCGGTAAAATGTAAACTCTTCTGTACCTGTCCAGCCCATGCAGGCGAGAATGACGTGGTGAAGGTCAATGAGATCGTTCGTGACGGGAATGAGTATTGTGCGCCAGAATGTCCGATAATGATCAGTCTCTGTAATCCGTACTTCGACCAGGTTACGGGGTCTCCGCGCCTAGTCGGCATCCAAACCAGGTTCTGCAGCCAGCCGCGACCGTGGTGTCTGATAGTCATCAACTCGTTCCTGTTTTGCCGGGCCGTCCTTGTACAATTCATCAGTCATCTCCATGTTGATGCGCGGCAGCGACCTTGCGTCGCGTATGCGCCAGGTAACGTACAGCATTACACGATCCAGGCGCGAAACCATCGACCTGTTTTGGGTGGGCAGATAACGCACTGATTCAACTGCAGAAAGCAGCTTTGCAATCCGGTTACTATCTATTTGCATATCACCCAGCAGAGGCTCAATTGCAGCGCGCATCGTCTCTGCGGGATTCAGCTTGAATTCCTTTACATGGATAACCACCGTCAGAAACGTCGGATCATTCACCAGCACCACCACATGCTGCTTCTCAACGATTGCGTATGTTGCATACCATGCAGCAAGAAGACCATCCTCCCGGATCAAGCCATCTTCAAGCGCCTTGGTCTCCCACTTCTTAGCCCTCTCAAGAAGTTTCTTTGTCGCATAAATCAGCGTTTTCAGCAACACTCCAAGTTTGAATGGGTTTAAACTACGGTGGCACGAACCTAAAGTGGGCACGCACTGCAGGACACACCTAGCTGAGCCCCCTGCCTATCTCTGGGATGTTGGTAGTAATTGGGCTCTTTCACTATCAAATCCCGGTTATGATTAGGGTGAGTGTTGGATTCTCTTCCTACAGATTTTTTTGGTCTTCTTGATTGTGGGTTCGTATCATTCGTGCGAGATTTCCTAAACACAGCCCTTGTAAACATATTTTATGGATTCTGTCAAGCTGTGTAAGGGGCTAAAGGCTGCTGACTAATGAACCAAGAGCAATCTCGAGTGATAACATCCCGATGAACACTGCAGCAGCTCGACAACCGCACCGTTTCCCGGGCTTTGTAGTGACCGTCCCAAAACGTCATACCATCCAATATGCTGTAGGGCTTCATGATTGCCTGGCTTACTCGAATCCACGCTTGTTATGCGATCCTCATCAATCCGTGCAATAAATGAAGCCTGATCTGCTCCCTGGCCCAATACATACAATTTATTCTGATCTTTGTATAGCGAGCTTAGACGAGATGGTCTTTGGTCCTGCATGCTAAGAAATTGCTTGATTTTTAAAGCAGAATCGAATTCACAAATAAAACCGCGTGATGATGACTCAATCAATTCATTGGCCGCAGGGTCATAATCGAGAATTTTTCCAACTGCAGTCACGCCCCCGTCATTGGAGATCATCGCTCCATACACAGTTGGGTAAGTATATTTTGGTAGAAACTCAACCACTGATTCAAGTTCATCCGAGCCGACGTTGTACCTCCAAATCTGTAACCCCCACCTCGGTTCAACTCTACTTGTAGCTTGAGCAATGATTACAACGCTCCCATCGGTTTCATCCGCCCCAACAAATTGGACGTCATAAATAAACTCGTCTGCATCGCTCAAAACCATTGCCTTAAGTTCATCTTCCGAGTAAATCCCTCGTACCATGATTCGATACCGGTAGTTCATGCCGCTTTCTACTTCCCTCCACAACACTACAACGGTGGTATCCATAAATAGAATAGTTGACCCCATTAGCCTATCATCATCGTTCGTTACCTGCATCTTCCACTCACTGTGCCAGCCAGTAACGGTGTCCATGACGTATGCAAACAATGTATCAACTGTTAGAGTATTAACCGGCGTTGTGAAAGCAATGAGGCTACCCTTGACATCTATACTCCCAATTCTTAGATGGGCTGGTTTAGGCAGTTGCAATAACGAAGAATCACTTGTTCTTCCGTTTTTAAAGGTATATCTGTACAAATCGCTGGCATGCTCAAGATCTGCTACAAGGCACTCTCCAACGCCCTCGCCAGTCATTCGGACTCCCGCAATCGCGGCAAATCTGATTTTCGAATCTTGTGGCGCCCATGACCAGTTTGTTGTATATGACGACTCATCGATTCCACACAAACTCATATTAAAGTAATCGATCATCAGCACAATTTCACGTCCCACTTTTGTTTGGAAGGTTGAATGCTTGTTTGGGGGAATTGAGTCCAGCACTCTCATTATTGTTGGTTCTACCCGCACCGACTCATCTATAGCCGCTCGTACAGCAGCCATCTGAAACAACAGCAAAACCAGGATGGTTACTGCACGTGCCGGGGGCTTCGTGGCACAGCACCTAATACAGCGCCTAATATTAACAACGTGAAAGCTCATAATTCTGATGAGTATTTATGAATCTGTACTTATTATTCTTGAGGGCACATTGGTTGACATGTTGTTGAGAGAACGATTCCGGATTGAGGCGGACTGATTAATGAACCATGATCGCATTGGAGTGGTAGTACCGGGCCAGAATGAGTAAGAACTCGTGTTTGAACTGTATTTGTTTCGGTGTCGAAGCAATGTTCAAGAGTTGTTGTGCAACAGAAATGGGTGCAAAATGCCAGTTTGAAGAATGGGTCGAGAAGAATGACTGGTTGGGTGGAGGTGTAAGAACTCTGTACAAGTTTGACACAAGATCCTTGTACAAACTCCTGAGTTACAAAGGTTGCAGGGCACGGATACATGCTTGGGGGCTTACCCGGACGGTTTACAAAATAATACTCACTAACAACAGGTATTAGGCTGTTGAACATTCCAAGAATAAAATCTTGATTCACCGGGCCTGGATATCCTGATGGATACATCTCTGATTTTAAACCTGCGCAACCTGGGTCATTGATATCAATCGGAGCCCAGCCAGTTATGCTGAGCCGATGAATTACTTCCCATCCCACCACGCAGAACCACGCTCTATAAGTAACCAGTAACTGGCAATTCGGGTAATTCGGATGAGTCAGAATAACCTGTCCAGGCCCTACATTGCCAGGTAGCTCCTCACCTAGCTCTTCCATGCACTCCGGTGCCCCGATGCAAAACCAATTCTCCTGGCTTGCTACAAATTGAGCACAGAGTGGAAAAATCAGCACTAAAAAAATGCAACTCTTCATTCGACATCTCCTAGAACAATCTATGGTGCACATCGATACACAGACAATATAGGAAAAAAAAATAATAAAACAACTATTGGTCTAATTCTTTTTTTTTACATGCGTTCGTCAACTATTTGGGATTGAAAAATCCGTTGTCTGCTTTGCCAAAACTATATTACGGGGTAACAGTACACTGTTATTGGTTTGCTAGTCAGAGAGTACTGCAGAAAGCAATTTCCTAATCTGGATACTATCACTTTCGATGTCAGCATGCAGGGGCTCTAGTACAGCTCGCATCGTCGCTACCGGGTTTCTCTTGAAGTCCTTCACAGGAATAACCACCGTCAGAAACATCGGGTCATTCACCATCACCACTACATGCTGCTTCTCAACGATGGCGTAGGTTGCATACCTTGCAGCAAGCAGACCATCCTCGTGGGCCTGGCCTTCAACAAGTACCGTGGTATCCCACTTCCTTGCCCTTTCCAGCAATTTTTTTGTCGCATAAATCAGCGCCATCAACAACACTCCATGTTTGAATGGGTTCAAACTACGGTGGCACGAATCTAAAGTGGCCACGCACTGTGAAGTACGCGTCTGGCAAAGCCCCCTGCCTATCTCTCGGATGCCAGTAGTACTGGGGCTTTATCAATATCGCCTTCTGGTAATGATTAAGGTGAGCGTTGGATTTCAGCTTTATAGTCTCAGCAGGTCTTCATGGGTATACGTTTGCTTCATTCGTACCATGTTACCCAGCTTTGATGGTAGGCAGCGGTTTTTGATTTCTGGCCAGGCGACTAAGGGGCTAATACATAACTCACTCATCCGCATGGGGAGTTCAATTTTTATAAGCCACGTATAAGCTGCTTTTGTTGATATCAACATCTCTGTTAACTATTCTGTCTTCGTCTTTTAGAGAGTGTTTAAACAACCATTCATACGTTGCCGGTAGATAGAACAAACGGGCCAGGATAGAGTGATTTACACCCTTCCATCTTTCATAAATCAATCGGTTTGTTTCTCCACATGATTTCATTGCCTCAACCACGCGGTCAGATTGCTCAATTCCAACTGCTCTATCGGCTGTTCCATGAATAATCCATAGAGGAACTTCATTTAAGCCACAAAAATCTTTTAATGTCCCACCACCACAGAATGCCATTGCAGCAGCGACTTTCTCAGGATAAGTTCCAACGAAGTTAATCGTCCCATATCCTCCCATGCTCATTCCTAAAACGTACACCCGATTGGTATCAACATCATAATTTTCGATGGTCCAATTCATAATATTTAGAATACGTTCAGGATTCCATCCGTTATTGGTTTGTGGACTCAGAACATAGGCATCAATTTGTCGCCCCATCTCAATTGCATTGATAGTTCCGTATTTCTTTACTTGATATAAATTGTTGCCAAATAAACTTTTTCCATGAAGGAAAATGATTAATGGTTTCTTCTCCGGTTCATCTGCCAAAGTATCATCCTTTGGTTCATATAACCAGAAGTTATATCCATTTTCAACTGTGTTCCTAAAGGCGGTTAGTTTGGCTTGAGCCTTTACCACAAACGGTAAAACAAATAACGCTAAAACAACTAGTTTTTGCATTCTATACGTAACTTAAAAATACCTGTACCTCGCGAACCAATGATAACTTTATTGTCTATGATGATTGGCGAAGCTTCAAAATTAAGGCCTATTTTTCGGTTTATCAAAATTTCGCCTGTTTTTCCGTCAAACACATAGGCACGACCCTGAGTGTCACCGGTGAAAATAAACATTTCGCCTCTTTCATTGTACAGTGCCACAGGTGACGACCAAGCGTACCATTTTAAGGGGATACGGTAAATTACTTGCCCTGTTGATTTACTTATTGCCACAAAATCTCCAGTGCCGAATGGTCTGTTCGTCACAATATTTGTAAAAATCATCTCACTACAATTTCCTCCTCCGAGTAAAGGGGTAGAATACATCCCGCCATCGAATGATTTCTCTCCAAGTACACTCTTAGTGCAGGCGAATTCTTGCTTCCAGATGAGCTCACCAGTAAGTGCATTCAGTTTAATGAATCGGGAATATCCCGGCGAAGGCATTTTGTCTACTTCGCAGCCGCTGTATAGATAGGCATTTCCTTCCTCGTCTTCTTCGAGCAATATTGTACCATCAGTATCATCCTGGTTTTGATATAACCAAACAGGTTGCATATTGTTCAAATTAAAGCAAAGAATATTTCCATGATTGTCTGCCGTGTAGCCATAATTTCTATAGACAACCGTAGAAGATTCAATGCCCGGAGCACTCTGAGCGCCAACTTTATACTGGAGTTTTGAATGAAGTTTCAAACCAACAGTATCCCGGGAGAATTTATAAATCGTTCCATTTTCACCTGCCCAAAATACAAATTTACCAGTAGCTATCGGAGATGAATCAAAGGCATTCCAACCTCTCCAAATATCCGGTTCCCTCTGTAAATGTTGAATAACTCTATTTTGAAACACATTAATTACAACAGGATTGAAAGGTGTTGTTCGAGGAATTCCCTGGCCTACATAAAGATTTCCATTCATCGTTGGGTCCAACATGGCTGTTCCTTTAACCGGGTTATTGACAAGTACTTTCATTCGCTTTTGTTTCCCTGTCTCATAATCCAGGAAATAGACATATCCACAAAGTGAAGAAATAATAATTTCCTTACCTTTAAAAGTAGAATCGGGTTGGCGTTTCAACCGACGTTTTACTTCCGGGTCATCCCAGTTGATATAGAGTGGCTGGCCAGTCCATCCGTTCCCTCCTCCCCAAACGCCTGACTTCGTTTGTACGGTGTCATAATCAGTTTTAAATGACCAATCAACTTTAATTTCCGAAGGCCGCCCTTTAATCGCTCCAGTGAAATGAGGAATGCGATTAGGCATTCCACGGAAGGTTAGAATTCCATCAATTCCTTCGTATAAATTGTCATAGGAATGAATGGTACCATCCATAGTACTATCAGTGATTGTGATTTTAAACATCATCATTTTGACAGATTGGAACACAGTATCGGGTAATGGCTGATCATGTTTGGGTCCATGTGCTTCAGAGATTGTGTCATTCTCATTGTGTACCGAATGTGTATTGATCTCTTGTTGTTGTAGATTACAAGAAAGAATACATCCGACAAAGCAGATACAAAGAACTAACTTCGATAGTATATTTTCCATCGTGCATTGTGCGGTCCAACCTTCTCTTATTCATAGTCGGACTCGCAATTATTAGTTGATTGAAAAGATTGTTTCTTATGTTGTTAAAGACGTAGTGCGCGGTAACTGTACACCGTTATTGGTTTAACATTCTGCGAATACTGCAGAAAGCAACTCCCATTTTGGTTACTATCTATTTCTATGTCAGCCAGCAGAGGTTCAATTGCAGCGTGCATCGTCCCCGCCGGGTTCCGTCTGAAGTCCTTTACCGGGATAATAACCGTCAGAAACGTCTAATTATTCACCAACACCACTACATGCTGCGTCTCAACAATGGCATAGGTATCATACCATGAAGCAAGAAGACCGCCCTCGCGAGCCACGCCATCTGCAAGTACCGTGGTATCCCACTTGCCGGCTCTCTCAAGCAGTTTCCTGGTCGCATAAATCAGTGCCATGGAAAACATCCCAGGCTTGAAATGGCTCATACCAGCATAGCAAAAACAGAAGGTGTACGCATTGCTTTACGTCCAGCCACCTCCCATAGCAATCAATTGCGTGGCGGTAGTATAGCGTGTGTGGAATAGTTAACGAAGTCATTGTGGGCTTTTAGACAAGGATCCCCTCACTCCTACACACCACACTTTGAACACCATCGCAGCGAATATGTTTGAACTCCATTGCCATTGTTAACGTAATCACTCTACCTAAATAATAACCGGGTATAAATACTACGTTTATACTCACCGGACTGGATACTGTCTCCAAGAATTTCTTTACGCTGTGTCGCCAAGCCTTCCATTTTCTTTATATTTAGGAAGTGTGATATCTCGGCTGATACTTCAAGTGCAATAACAGCTTTGTTTAAGTGCGGTTCAAACGCTCATTACCCTTGTGGCTGCTCCTGCTGATTCCCCTTTAATACAAAGGCTACGACTGGAATCGCGATTCCGGCTGCAATTACAAGGTACAGCCCAATACCTGCTGAAATACTGGAGTTCACCGCTGCCGTAAACAGATTATCTCCGCCACCCGAAAATCTGGACGAAATGTTTATGAAATCATACAGTCCTATAATGGCTGCAAGAATTCCCGGTGCTATAACTCCGTACATCAGCCCACCGGTTACTGGTGCTGACTTGTCCTTTAGTAAACCAATCACTAACGCAGCAATAAACAGAATCAGAGTAAACCATCCATCTCCGTTGGTTCCGGTTACCGACCCTAAAAACGCAATATTCACCCATGGCAAGAATGTGGCGACTATTCCGAGTGCTGCCGCAATAACGATTGCTAACCGTTGTTTGTGCATGATAAACCTCCCTGAAATATGTCCTACTCGTTTGGCTTTTCGGTTTGGCCCCGTTTTTTTATGTGGTATCCGGACTCCATCGTTGCTTCGTTGATTCAATATCGCGACTGATACGTAAATATTCAGTCATACTCACCGAAACAAATTTCGCAATTATGTGTACTTTTTAGAGATGTGATTTTAGTAGTAAATCTATCATTTGATGTACGCATTCACCCCTAACCGTGTACGATAGCTTATCTCGGATGACCAAATGATAATTCATTAGTTAGTAATTTCGTTTTTATTCCCCTACCTAATAGATTATACCAATATATTGTCAAAGATTTGTAATAGGTTTCGGTTATTCTCTTCTTTATTCGAGCAGCGGTCAGTTTATGAAGCGGTCTCGGCGTTAGTGCTTCCGATCAACTGTTCCGGTGCTTGGATTCTGTCGGACCGAGCATAACGGCTTTTTGGTTACAGACCATGCCCGCTCTGTACAGGACGGATTACGCACAGCCTGCTACTGGTTCCCTCCCCAGCCCCCTACCTCTCCCTCTACCTCTCATCCAAATACCTTTTATACGCAACCGTAAAGAAGATTCCTGATATCATGGCTGCTGTAACCAAATACACTGCCATGCCTGCTCCAAGCTTGAGATATTTGCTCTCATCGGGATACAATGCGTCAGCAAACGCGGTGAGTGATATAGTGCCAAGGATGAATCCGATTATATAGAATGTGACTTTACGGCGACGGGTAATTTTGTACAGTATGTATTCTTCGGGCGTAAACGTTTCCTTGGGTGGAATTACTCTCTCTCCTCGAATACGTTGGATTTTCTGATATGCTGTAAGCTGCGCGCAAAGTATCTTATTGATTCTTGACCTATAATGGAATCGGTATGCTACCAGCAGCATTATAATCTGATTTATGATTTAATACACGATTTTCCCCGTTGAGTCTTTCTCTGTAGATATGATTGCCGGGCTACATTCCATGCGTCGAATGTACGCCTGTGCGAACATACACGAAAGACAACGTTACATTGATGATAAAGGGGGCTTAGGTTTCGCAGCCTATGTTAGTGGCAGCCCCGGTCCGGTAGTTCTGAAACGCAAACTCTCCTCACTAGCTTCCCAGGGTGAGGAGTCATTATCTCAGCGGCGCCCATGTTTCATGCTTGTTGCACCCGGCTGTTGCCTGACGCTGCTGGTTCTTCCATGGACCATCGGGCGAAAGACATTTGCCGCGGTCGGATGCGTTGAAGTAAACGGTTTTAACCTTAAAATCACGCGGACCCGCCCAGTGGGTGCATGTTGCGCAAATGCGCTGTCCTTTGGTTGCTTGGTACATCGTGTGCTCCTCGTTCCTACTCTCCAAAACTACAGTTCTGTACGTGTGGGTGTGAGGGTGATTAAAGTGGTATTATTTCTCGGAAGCAGGTGCAGTATCGGTATTCTGTCGAGTTTGTAACCTGGCTCTTTGAACCCGGCCTAATTCGAGGTACGAAAGTTTAAGTACAACATACTGATCGATTGCGTTGATACCAATCGGCTTCGAATTGCACGGGCGAGAGTCCACCGATTGACGTGTGTCTGCGGCGTTGGTTGTAGAACAGATGTGTCCATCGATAGATGGCACCTGCGGCATGTTCGACGTTACGAAATGGGAAGTGATGCATCAACTCGGTCTTCATCGTGGCCCAAAACGATTCCATCGGAGCATTGTCATAGCAGTCGCCTGATGAGCCCATGCTACTAACGAGGCCGTACTTCTTGAGCTCATCTTTGAATGCATATGAGTTGTACTGCCCTCCTTGGTCGGAGTGGAAGATGATGGGCACCTCTAATGTCCTGTGCTTCAGCCGACGCGCGATCACGGCTTGATGGAATGCTTTGAACAACGCTCCAACATGCAAATCATGCGAAACGTGGATACCAAGAATGCGGTGCGATGCTTGATCCTTGATCGCCACGGCGTAGATCCTTGGACCGATCGCCGGAAGCTCAGAATAGTCGCTCAGCCACAGCTCGTCCAGTTCAGTCCTGTGGAACGCGCGCTGCACGAGATCCGATGAGGGGTGATACGTCTCCGATGAATTCGTCGTTGCCATGCATTTCCATGTGTTCTTGCATTGAACAGGCATACCGTTTTGCTTCATGAGCCGACGAACCCGAGTCTTTCCGACACGTCTCCCGCCTTTCCTGATATCATGAGCGATCCACTCGGCACCATAGCTCCTCTCCGTTGCCTGATAGATCTCATTGATCTGAGCAAGCAGTTCGCGATCTTCTTGCTTGCGCTTCCCCTCAACACCCTTGCGCCACTGATAGTAGCCATCACGGGAAGCTTGCAAGACTCGACACATCACGTCTAACGGCCATTTCGAGCGATGACGCTCAATGAAGTCGTATCTCATCTCGGCCGTTGAGAGAAGATACCGATGGCATTTTTTAGGATGTCGCGCTCCTGAGTCACCACCTTCAATTCACGACGCAGTCGGGCGTTTTCCTCGGCGCTCGCTTCCAAAGCATCTGGCTGTGATGATTTGCTCTTCTTATCTGCCTGTATCCAAGCATACAGCGTTTTAGCATCGATGCCAAGGTCACGGGCGATACTGGACTTCTGACGCTCGGGATGGTCCCTTACTAGACGCAGCGCTTCAGCTCTAAACTGAGCCTCTATTGGCTGCCGTGTACGTTTACCTGCCATTGCGGTTCTCCTTTCTTGAATTGAAAAATACAGTTTATCTTTCTGTACCTCAATTCAGGCCGGGTTCATGTTGTTCTTTTTTTGATTTTGGGAAAATTAAAACAACATCTTTCAATGATGAATTTGAAATAACTGGCTGTGCTGCCAGTCTTGCATAACTTCTCAAATCTTTATGATTGAGTAAGTATGTCAAA
>WBZO01003023.1_pt1 | contig 20490 bp, 23 predicted proteins | sample 5204261 | NCBI WGS metagenome assembly WBZO01 (sample SAMN12412400, study PRJNA552823) | activated sludge metagenome | isolation source: activated sludge from anammox sidestream of wastewater treatment plant... | place: USA: North Carolina | collected 2017-09 | reverse complement strand
GAGCCTGGCGAGGCGGCGGGTGGCGTCGGGCACGGCGAACTGGGCGAGGGAGGCGATCTCGGCCATCTGGCCGGCGAGGGTGAAGTAGACCACCACGGCGACGACGGCGAACTTGAAGAGCGACTTGCCGAGGCGGACCAGGCCTTCGACCGAGACCATCCGCTTGAGGCCCGCGCCGGGGTTGACGCGGGAGAAGTTCGGCTTGAGGCCGTTGCCGCTGAGAAGGATGCCGGTCTGGGCGAGGTTGAAGAGCACGCCGGCGATGGCGATGAGCCCGAGGAGCGGGAGGAGCGCCATAAGGGCGAGCTGGAAGGTATCGCGGCCGTACTGCTGGGCACTCTGACGGGTGAGTTCCTGGTGGGTTGGGTTGCCGAGGCCCTCATGGAGAAGGTCGCGCATGCTCCACCAGAGGTTGGGGCCGAGGAGGCGGATGCCGACGACAGCGACGAGGAGGGCGCCGATCTGGACGACCTCTTCGCTCTTGGCGACGTTGCCCTTCTGCCGGGCATCCTTGAGCCGTTTTGGAGTTGGGGCCTCGGTCTTTTCGCCTGCCATTTACCGGGCACCCCCGAGGAGGACCTGGCTGGAGCCCGCAAGAGAGGAGCCGAGCACGCCGTTCATCAGGGTGACGGTGGCCGGGAGGGCGGCGCCGAGGACAAGCACGCCGACACCGATCTTGATGGGCGCGCCGACGATGAGGACCTGCATCTGGGGGACTGTGCGAGAGACGATGCCCATGCCGACATCCGTGAGGGTGAGGGCGGCCATCACCGGCATGGCAAGGCGGACGGCGGTGACGGTGAGCCCGGCGATAAGGGCAGTGATCGCCGACGGGTCCATCGCGAAGGGGTCGAAGGTGCCGAGCGGGATGGCGCTGGTGGTCTCGGCCAGGGTCTGCACGATCATGTGGTGGCCATTGATGCTGAAGAACACGAGGGTCACGAGCAGGGAGTAGAACTGGTCGAAGGCGCCGAACTCGGTGCCGGTAATGGGGTCGAAGACGGCGCCGAGGCCGAAGCCCATCTGGAGGCCGATGATGCGGGAGGCCATCTGGAGGCCGATGAAGACGACGTTCATGACAAGGCCGAGGGCGAGGCCGAAGAGCGTCTCGCGAAGGGCGTGGTCGACGAGCGTGCCGAACTGCTGGGGCGGGGCGGGCATGGTGCCGGCCTGGAGGGGCACGAGGACGAGGGCCATGAACACCGCGAAACCGACGCGCGTGTAGGCTGGGATGCCCCGATGACTGAGGAGCGGCGCCGAGACGAGCATGGCGGACGTCCGCAGGAGAAGCAGGAGGAAAGCGTAGGTGAGCTGTGGGGAAAGGGTGAGTTCCATCGGGTCACCGGCCGTAACTGGCCATGTTCGCGAACAGGCCGGCGGAGAAGTCGAGGAGAGTGCCCATCATCCACGGGCCAAACAGGAGCATGGCGACGAAGACGCCGATGAGCTTCGGCACGAAGGTGAGGGTTGCTTCGTTCACCTGGGTGACGGCCTGGATGATGCTGACGACGACCCCGATGACGAGCGTCGTCGCGAGGATCGGCGCGCCGACGAGCAGGGAGACGGTGAGCGCTTCTTTCATGAGGCCGAGGACGACGGCTTCGTTCATGCGAAGCTCCCGACGAGCGACCCGACGATGAGGTACCAGCCATCGACCAGGACGAAGAGGAGGATCTTGAAGGGGAGGGAAACGATGACGGGAGGCAGCATCATCATGCCCATGCTGAGGAGGGCGGAGGAGACGATGAGGTCGATGATGAGGAACGGGACGAACATCACGAAGCCCATCTGGAAGGCGGTCTTGAGTTCGGAGATGGTGAAGGCGGGGACGAGGACGTAGGTGGGCACGTCGTCGACGGTCTCGGGCTTCGGCGTGTTGCTGAGCTTGAGGAAGAGGCCGAGGTCCTGCTCGCGGGTCTGCTTGAGCATGAAGGCGCGGAGGGGGGCTTCGCCGCGGTTGTAGGCTTCTTGCTGGGTGAGGGTGCCGTTGAGATAGGGCTGGACGGCCTCGTCGTTGATGGTCTTGATGGCGGGCGCCATGACGAAGGCGGTGAGGAAGAGAGCGAGCCCGATGAGGACCTGGTTTGGGGGGAGCTGGGGGATGCCGATGGCGTTCCGGACAAGGGAGAGGACGACGATGATCCGGGTGAAGGACGTGACCATGACGAGGATGGCGGGAGCAAGCGAGAGGACGGTGACCAGGAGGAGGAGTTGAATCGCGGACGAGACGTTCTGGGGGTCCTGGGCGTTGATTGTTGGGCCTCCGGCCTGGGCGGGCTGGCCAGAGGTGGTCGTCTGGGCGACGCAACCGGTGAGGGTGACCAGCGCGAGGGCGAGGACGGCCAGCAGAGCGAGAATTCGGCGCCTTCGATTGTGGCGGGTGTGCTGGCGAAATCCCACGCGGGCCTCCGGAGAGGAAGTGGGGTTCAGCGTAGGTTCGGCAGTCTGCGCTCAGTATTGGGGGAACCCCCTCCGGCCGGGACGGAAACCCTCAGGGCGTGGCAGGGGCAGACCCGCATTCGTGGGCGGAGGTACGCTGAGTGACGCGCAAGCCGCCCGCAGGGCCCAGGGTCAATCGGGGTCGAAGGCGATGGCGGTATCCGACCGGTGGGTCGTCGAACGCTGTGTGGTGCGGCGCATGGACTGGAAAAGCTCGGCTGCGAACTGGCTCAGCGGTTGGTCTGAGGCTGTGGAGGCATCGGCGAGGACGCGCAGGGCTTCGTCTTCGGAGAGCTCGTTCAGGAGGGTGAGCTGCTGGGCCGTGGCGCCGACGGCGATGACACGATCGCCGAGGGCGACCAGATGGATCGTCCGGCCGTTGCTAATCGCGAGGGTATCGATGACGCGGAGGAAGCCCGTGGTGCTGCGAGGCCCGGCCGCCTTCTGGCCCCACCAGCGCAGGCCGACGATGGAGACAGCGATGATGACGATGACCAGGCCGAGGCGCCAGGCGAGCGACACCAGCTCGCCGCCCCCGAGGCTGAACCCGTTCGAGGTATCGGCGGCGGGCTGATCGGCGACGGTGCCGGGGTTGCCGGTCAGTGACGTCGTATCGGCGGGCCGGAGGACGGGGCTCTCGGCGGCGGAGGGCGTGGATGGGGCGAAGGTGGAGACGAAGAGGAGCGCGCAGAGCATCACGCCGGCCATGGCGGCGATCCAGGTGAGCCGCTTGCGGGTCCTGGGGTCGTTCACCCGACGCGCTCCTCCTGTTCGACCCCGCGGCGGACGACTTCGACGACGCGGATGCCGAAGTTTTCATCGACCACGACGACCTCGCCGCGGGCGATCAGGCGGTCGTTGACGAGGATGTCGACGGGTTCACCGGCGAGGCGGTCGAGTTCGATGACGGAACCAGGGCCGAGGCCGAGGACCTCGGACACGGTGAGCTCGGTACGGCCGAGCTCGACCGTGACGTTCATCTGGAGGCCGGCGAGGAGGTCGATGGCGCTGCGGGCGGTGGGGGCGGGGGCTTCAGCCAGCGGGGCGAAGCGCGCGCGGGATGCGGCGGGGCCGATCGGCGTCGGCTCGCGGAGGGGCGCCGCCAGCGGGTGCGGCTCCGGGGGAGCGAACGATGCGGGGGGTCCTGAAGGTATCTCCACATCGAGGAGTTCGGCTGCTTCGAGCTCTTCTTGAGTGAGGCCGAGGGAGAACGTGCTCGCCGGCGCCCCGGATTCGGAGGACGCCGGGCCAACCGCGCCTTCCATCGCCCCGGCCATGATGTCGAGGAAGGTGCCCGGGAGGACGAAAGTGAGCGGGAGCTCGTGCGCGCCAGAGAGCGTTCCGGTGAGCAGGAGGCACGGGTCATCAAGTGCCTGGAGGATGGCGGGCATCGAGCTTGCGGTGATGTCGTCTATGGCGACGACGAGGCCCGCATCGGAGCGGGCGAACACGCCGGTGTTGAGCGACTGAAGGACCTGGCCGAGCACGGTGGAGGCGATGACGATGGTCTGCTGTTCTTCGTCGTCGGGGTTGTCGGCCTGTGATTCGAGGTAGGCCGCGGCGGTAGCGGTCTCGATCACGAGGTAAGCGGTCGCGGACTGGTCCTGGTTGGTGGACAGCTCGAGCGGGATGGCCAGGTGGGGGCGGGCGAACTGGCCGGTGATTTCGTCGGGCATGACGAGCCGGCCGTCGAGCCCGGCCAGCTCGGGGGCGGCGCCCTGGAGCGACTGGAGGGCGGCGGCGGCCGTGGCCCAAACCTGGCGTCCTGTGGCATCGAGGGAGACTGCCTGGGCAGGGGAGAGGAGCTGGCCGAGGACTTCATTGGGGTCGGACATGGCGGCGCCTCACTGGGTGATGAAGGTTTCGAAGTAGATGTGTTCGACCTTGTGGCCGGAGAGGTGGTGGTTGATCGCCTCGATGAGTTCGGCCTTGAGGTGCTCGCGGCCCTCGGTGGTTGAGACCTCGTCGGCCGTCTTGGAGCCGACGACCGTGGCGACGGCATCGAGGATCTTGTGCATTTCGGGGACGAGTTCTTCGGCGAAGTGGGCGTTCTTCGCTTCGAGCGCGGCGCCCTTTACGCCGACCCAGGGCGGGTCGGCGGGTTCGAACTCGAGGGCGATGATCGCCTTGACGTAGTTGGGGGCGCTGGCGGGGGCTTTCAGGTTGAGGATGAGGCCATCGGGGGCGTTCGATTTCTTCCCCTCTTCGCCGAAGGGCTTGCCAAGGATGACGGTGGGGCGGGGTGCCTCGGCGATCTGTTCGGCGGTGTAGACGACCGCGGGCTTCGGGTCCATGTAGTTCGGCTTGATGTAGAACCAGAAGGCGGCGGCGAAGAGGACGGCGCCACCGGCGAGGACTTTCTTGTCTTTGAACATCGGGGTTACCTGCCTGTTCCCGCGAGAGATTCCTGGAGGTCTTCCAGGGTTGGGTAAAGGATGACGATATCGGCGCGGCGGTTGAGGGCGCGGCCTTCGGGCGTGGCGTTATCGCCAACGGGCCGGGTATCGGCATAGCCGGCCAGGAAGAGCCTGGCGGCATCGAGGCCGCCCTGTTCGCTCAGGAACCGGAGGACGCGCGACGCACGGGCGGCGGAGAGTTCCCAGTTGGTGGCGAAGTCCGGGCTGTTGACCGGGATGTTGTCGGTGTGGCCTTCGATGCGCATTTCGTTGGGGAGGCCCTGGAGGGCGGAGGCGACGAGCAAGAGCACGTCCTGGCTGCCGGGCTTGAGGTCGGCGCTGCCGGAATCGAAGAGGAGGTTATCGGCGAGGCTGATGGTGATGGAATCGGCGTCGCTGCGGACCTGGATCTTGCCTTCGATGCTGTTGGCGCGGGCGAACCCGTTGAGGGTCTCGGTGAGTCCGGCGAGGTGGTTGGACTTGATCTCGCTGATGGAAGGGGTGAGGCCGCCGCCGCTATCGAAGACTGGCGACGCGCCGTTGCTGCCCTGGAGGACGCCGATGCTGAAGGCCTGGTCGATGGAGTGGCGCACCGACTGGAGCTTCTGGGGGTTGGCGTCGCTGGTGGCATAGAGGACGACGAAGAGCGCGAACAGGAGCGTCACCATGTCGGCATAGCTGACGATCCAGCGTTCGTGGTTTTCGGGCTTTTCGGCCTCGGGAGCTTTGCGGCTCACGCGGCTTCCCTCCGGGCCTCGCCGGAGTCATCGCCCTTGCGGCGTTCGCTGGGCTGGAGGAAGCCTTCGAGCTTTTCGCGGACGATGCGGGGGTTATCGCCAGACTGGATGGACATGAGCCCTTCGATGACGACGTTGAGGGCGTGGAGTTCGTGCTTGGAGTTGTTCTTGAGCTTGTTGGCCAGGGGGAGCCAGAGCACGTTGGCGGTGAAGACGCCGTAGAAGGTGGCGACGAAGGCGGTGGCGATGCCGGGGCCGATGTGTTCCGGCTCATCGAGGTGGGCCATGACGCCCATGAGGCCCATCACCGCGCCGAGGACGCCGATGGTGGGGGCGATGCCGCCCATGAACTCGAGGGCGGCGAAGTTGCCTTCGTGGCGGTGCTTCATGGACTCGGCCTCGATCTCCATGATCTCGCGAAGGAGTTCGGGGTCGGTGCCATCGATCATGAGCTGGACGCCCTTGCGGGTGAAGCCGTCGTGGATGTTGTCGACATCGGCTTCGAGTGCGAGGAGGCCCTCGCGGCGGGCCTTATCGGCCATGTTGACGAAGAGGTCGACGGTTTCGGCCGAGTTGTGTTTTTCGCCGCCGAGGAAGGCTTTAAGGATGAACTTGGGGAGGCCGATCATGACGGCGAGCGGCTGGGAGATCATGACGGCGCCCAGCGTGCCGACGATGACGATCATAAAGCCGGGGATGTTGACGAGGGCAGCGGGATTGCCGCCTTCGAGGATGTTGCCGCCGACAATGCCAACGATGGCGAGGATGAGGCCGATGAGGGTAGCGAGGTCCATCAGGCGCTCCTGCGGATGGCGCCCATGCTCATCCGGCGGAACTCGGCGATGCGCTCGACGATGATGCCCGGGGCCTCGGCACAGACGTAACGGTGGCCGTTGGTGAGGGTGAGGTGGGTATCGTGGGTGGCTTCCATCACCTCGATCAGGTCGGGGTTGAGGTAGAAGACGGTGCCATCGATACGAGTGAGCTGGATCATCGGGTACCGGCCTGATCCCAGTTTTTGGGTGGGTTCAGGGTAGGGAACGGGATCTGGCGGGGTTATCGGGGAAGGCCCATGGGGTGATGCGATCTCCCCTCACTCGGGGTGGGGGATCCCCTGAATCGAACGGCGGACGGAAGGAAGGTGCGGGACACGGAAAAGCCCGGCCATGGCCGGGCTTTCTGGGTGCGCTTCGGGGCGGCTAACCGGCGATGGCGTCGGTGACTCCGGTGAGCATGCGCTCGGCCTCTTCGACGCTTTCCAGGCGGACGATGCCCTTGCGGATGGCGTAGCGGATGAGGTCGGTGCGGTTGCGGGCGTGGAGCTTGGCCATGATGTGGGCTTTGTGGGCCTCGACGGTCTTGACGCTGATGTAGAGTTCGTTGGCGATGCCCTGGTTGGTGTAGCCTTCGGCGATGAGCTGGAGGACTTCGCGTTCGCGGCTGGTGAGGGCATCGACGCCGGCGCGCTGGTCGGAGCGCTTGGCCTGGTAGAGGACCTCGGCGAGGTCGAAGCCTTCGCTGAGGGCGCTGGAGAAGTAGCTGTTGCCGCGGTGGACGGTCTGGATGGCGAGGACGAGCTCGCTGACATCGGACTTTTTGATGATGTAGCCGGAGGCGCCAGAGCGGATGGAATCGAGGAGCTGATCCTCATCGACGAAGCCGCTGAGCATGACGACGCGGGTGGCGGGGCAGGAGCGGCGGATCTGGCGGGTAGCTTCGAGGCCGTTGAGGCCGGGCATGACGACATCCATGAGGACGACATCGGGCTGGAGGCGTTCGACGGCCTGGACGGCTTCGCGGCCATTCTCGACATCGGCGACGACTTCGAGCTCGGGCTGGCTTTCGAGGAGCATGCGGAGTGCCTGGCGGATGACGGCATGGTCATCAACGAGGACGATCCGGATGGGGTTCTGGGTGCGGCCGTTCTGGGTTGAGGTGGCGATGGCGCCTGTGCGAAGCGCGGGCGTGCGCCCGTTCGTCCGAAGGGTGTTCATGTGGTGCTCCTCTGGTGAGTTCCATCGAGGTCAGCGGAGAAAGTGGCGGCCTGCGCGATTCCCTGATGGGTCTGAAGTGAATCCGGAGTGGGAAACCCTTAAGACAACGAGAAGTCTAGAGACGAGCATTTGGCGGCGTATTGGGAAAAACCCCAATAGTGATTCGGGCATTCCCGACGGGAAGCCGGGGGGAATCACGGTAATGGGGCGAGGAGACACCGGGAGGGGAAGCGAGCGGACGGCCGGGGGAAATGCCCGGCCGCCGGGGCCGCGGTCCGCGAGGGACGACTAAAGCGTGAAGAAGGCGCGCTCGATGTGGCCGGGCTCGCTGGCGAGGTGGATCTCGGAGCGGATAGCCATGACGGACTGGTTATTGGCGGCGGATTCGGCGGCGTCTTCGTTTTCGTAGATGCCGATGCGCGCGATCTCGCCGCTATCGTCGTGAGGCTTGAGCAAGTAGCTGGTGATGCACCCGGGCTGCGCCTTGAGGGTGCCATCGAGCTTGCGCATGAGTTCTTCGAGCCGGGCTTCCTGGCCGCGGCGAGGCTTGGCGATGGAAAGACGGATGTACGGCATGTGACGTTACGCCCCCTGTTGGCGCGAATGATAGGGAGTGGCGTCCTGTAGGAAAAGCGATGCCCCCGAGCGGTCCGGGGGCATGCGCTTTCAGGCCAGTGGGGTTGAGGTCAGAGCCGGAGCTTACCGTGGGACGGCTGGCGGCGGCGCTGGCGCTGGGGCAGGGCTGCTTCTTCGGCGGCAAGGTCGACCGGAGGGCTGGTGAGCACCTCGTGGACGTAGCCGCACATGATGCAGCTGCCGTAGGTGCCGTGCCAGTCGCGCTCGACGATCATCGAGCCGCGGCACTTGGGGCAAGACTTGGGCGGGGCTTCCTGCAAAGCCGGCATAAACGATTCCTCCTCATCACGGGACGCAATTTGAATTCGAGGACAGAAAAAAAGACCTCGAAGCGAGCTACCTGCTCACCAGGCCTTCCAGACTGCCGACGGGGTTAGCTGACGGGCTCGGGCGGAAGGCGCCCTATTGGCTGCTCGTGTAGCGGCAGCCAAATTCGCCCCGAAACTGGGTCCCCCGTTGCGCCCCATGGGCGCACTAGGCAGGTTGTGCACTGTTAACCGAGCGCTGTGAAGGACGCGAGCGGCCTTCGACTTCCGGAACCTACCAATCGAGTATAAGGGTGTCAACCCCTGTTTGGGAATTTCGTCACAAATTTACCGCTGAGTTGGCATAAAGGCTCGACGTAATGGGGGTTATCCCTGATCCGGGGTGGCCGGGGCGGCAATCATGCCGGCTTCGATCAGCTGTGCCGGGCGGCGGCGCCACACCCAGATGCAGGCGGTTGTGGTGGCGGCGCCGGCGACCCCGAAGGTATTGGCAACAATCCCGACAATATCCCCGCGCGCGACGAAGTAGATGAGCCAGCAGGAGAGGCCGGTGACCATGATGATCCAGGCAGGCAACGAGTAGCCCTGGACATCGTGGGTCCTGAGGATGCGGGAGATGTTGGGGATCCAGAACACCTGCGTGAGGATGACGGCTGCCCAGCCGATAAGTTCGATGGACAACCGGGATGCGCTCCTCAGTGGTGTTCGTGCAAGGGTAGGCCGTTGCCGGTTTACGGCCTACTGGCGTTGCTCCACCTGGAGCTCGCCTTCGAGGAGCGACATGACGAGGACATCCTGGTAGCGGCCGTACTTGAAGAGGGCGTCGCGGCGCCGGCCTTCGACGACGAATCCGACCTTTTCGTAAACGTGGCGCGCGCGTTCGTTTTCGGCGTAGACCTCGAGTTCGATGCGGTGGAGGTTCATCATCTCGAAGCCGAAGCGGCAGACGGTGCGCATGGTGTCGGTGCCGTAGCCACCATCCCAGGCGGTCTTGTCGCCGATGGCGATCCCGAGGGAGGCGCAGCGGCACTCTGGTGTCGTGTTGAGGAGGTCGACTCCACCGATGAGGCGGCTCTCGGCGAGAGTCTCGACGGCGAACCCCGCGTGCGCGTAGCCAGGGGCTGAGACCCTTTCGATGAAGTCGCGTTCGGACTTCATGGAGAGGGGATACCGCATCGCGAGGTGGCGGGTGACCTCGGTGTCGTTGAACCACCGGTACAGGAGCGGTGCGTCCTCGGGTTCGCGGGCGCGGAGGCGGATGAGGGTGCCTTCGAAGATCGACGTCATCGCGGTCCCTCCACGAGTTCTCCGCGGAGAAGGCCCATGACGACGATGTCGTGGTACCTCCCAAAGCGGAACATGGCTTCGCGCAGCACGGCTTCGCGCTGGAATCCGACCTTTTCGTAGACGTGGATGGCCCGTTCGTTCGACGCGAGGGCGTGGAGATCGATGCGATGAAGGTTCATGACATCGAAACCGAAGCGGCAGAGGGTGCGCATCGTGTCGGTGCCGTAGCCACCTTCCCAGCAGGTCTTGTCGCCAATCTGGATGCCGAGGGTGGCCCCCCGGTTCTCGGGGCTCGCATCGAAAAGGCCGCAGTCACCGATGAGGAGGCCGTCTTCCTTGCGGACGATGGCGAAAAGGGCGGCGTTGAAGGAGGGGGCCACAAGGAGGCGGTCGCCCGCTTCCTTGCGGGAGAAGGGGTACTGGCGGCCAAGGAACTGCCGGACCTCCGGGTCGTTGAGCCAGAGCATCGCGCGGTCGACGTCTTCGGGTTCGTGGGCCCGGAGACGGATTCGCTCGCCTTCGAGAGGGCTGGGTACCATGGTTTCCTCCTGTCGGTGCAACGCGAAAGGCCCACCGGTCGGTGGGCCTTTGGCGATGCAGCGGGTGGGTGTTCGCCTACGCTCCTGAAAGTCCCCGGCCAAGCGTGCGGGCAATGTTGGGAAGCACGGCGGCGCAATCTGCGAGGGACCAGGAGGACATCGTCCGGGGAGCGTAGCCGATAGCGGGGCGGCCCACAATCAGTTCTTTGGGAGCAGTGTGATGCTGTTCACATACGCGATCACCGGATGAAGAGGGGAGCGAAGGCGAGGGCGACCGACCCGCTGAGGCTGGCGACCACCAGCAACGCGGGCGCCACGGCATCGAAGAACGTCGCACCGATGGTTTCGCCAGCACTCAGAGCTGCCAGGGTGGCCGGGCCGGGCGGGGCACCCGGTACCGTCTCCTCATCCGGCCGGGAGATTCGGTCCGGTGCATTTCGGGCAGCGGTGGACCAGGCTGCGCCGGCAGCTTCGACCCACGAGGCGAGCAGCACGCCGCCGATGCCGCCACTGGCCATGACGCCGGCGATCACGAGCCAGCCCTCGTTTCCGCCGTCGCCAAAGGCGTAGCGGACCGCTACTGCAGCGAGCAGCGGGAGGCCTGCGCCGCAGACGGCAACCGGGAGCAGGGCGCGCATTGCGGAGCGCGCCGCGGGGTCGACGGCGGACCGGACCGGGGCGCCATTTTCGGCCGGGGCGTCCGCCTGCAGTTCGAGCGCGGCGATGAGGCGCCCGGCGGAGCGGCCTGCGCCGCGGACGGCCGCCGCCGCCGCGATGAGCGCCAGGGTGAGCCCGGCAAAGGCGGCAGACAGTACCTCGGGCCGCGAAAGACTCATGGGGAGGGGGTGCGGCAGGGGCAGGGGCGATGGCTCGATGGTCGCCCCTTCGCGTGGAGTTAGCGCATCGCGGTCGACGAGCGAGCCTGCGATGCCCCCGGCCTCCTGGCGGGCGGCGGAGACGAGCAGCCGGACCTCCCATGGCCCGAAGCGGGAGTCATCGCCGATGGTTGCGCGCAGGGCGTCGAGACGGGCCGTGTTTGCAGCTACGGCGTTGGCGGCGGCGAACTTCACGTCGTCGCCGGGGTGAAGGAGGTCGAGGTCCTGGGCGAGGGCGGCGTAACGCTCGGGGTCGTCGCCGGCGATGGTGGCAAGGCTGGCGCGGACGAGTTCGCCAAAAGCGAGGAGGGCGAGGACGACCGCGAGACCGGCGGCGCCGGCACCGTAGGCGCGCGCGAGGTGGGAAACAAGCTGGCCATCGCGGGCTATCGAATCGAGGGTGTCCGGGGCTTCGGAGTCCCCGTCGTCTCCCGGGGCGCGATTGGCCGTGGGGCCGGCGGCGTCGGTGATGGCCGCGAACGCCGGCATGGTGGAGACGAAGGGCGCGGGGAGCATGAACCCGGCTGCCGCCACGGCAATGCCAAACAGCCCGGCGACAGTGCCGTCCGCGAAGGGAACATCTGCCTGGCAGCCGAGCACGAAAGCCCCGGCCAGGGCGGCGGCCAGGACGCCAGCGGTGAGCGCGGTAGCCTCGAAGCCGGCAGCGAGGCCGGTGATGACGTTCGAGGCCGGGCCGGACCGGCTGGCACGGGCAACCCGCGAGGAGGCACGGACCGGGCCCATGCGGGAGAACCGGTCGAGCAGCATGAGGACCGGGACGGCGGCGAGCCCGAGGACACCACAGAGGAAGAACCAGTACCAGGCATCGTCGAGCAAGGCCCATGTCACCGCGCCGAAGCCTGCGCCACCCAGGACGAGCGCCACGGCCAGTGCCCGGGCCATAAGGCGCCCGGAGGAGACCGCTCCGATGGCGAGCAACTGCGCTGTGAGGGCGGCCGCGATGACTGCGAAGACCGAAACGGCGCCGAGCACGAACGGAAGCAGCAGCCACTCGGTGAAGCCGGAGGCGGCGGCCAGGGCAACGCCGAGGAGAAGGGTGGCGACGGATTGCATCGCCATGAACTCGGGCATGGCGGCGGTGCTTCCCGCGGCTGCGGCCTGCCGGCCCGCGGCAGCCGCGGCGTTGGCGGGCGCGGATGAAGCGGGGGCAGCCATTCCAGTACCCAGGGATGTCCCGTTCGCGAAGACGCCTCCAGAGACGCGCGTGACCAGGGCGTTGGTGGCCGGCCCGAGGGCAAAGGCCGCGAGGAGGTAGGGCGCCTGGGATGGAGGGTACCCCAGGATTCGCGTGGCGATGGCAAAGGCGCCCGCGAGCCCGGCAAGGTTGAGGCCGGCGGCCAGCAAGCCCGGGATCGCGGCAGCGCCAAGGGCGGCGCTCAAGGCCGATGAGGCTGAAGTGGATGATGCCGCCGCGACGCGCGGGACCGCGGAGGCCGCCAGCGCCATCCCGGTTTGGGCCGCCATGGCGGAGGCGAGGGCTCCCGCGAGGAGCGCGCCGGCAGCGATAAGCCCGATCTCGGCCGAGTCTTCGTAGTACCCGGCGACCAGGCCAGCGGCGGCCGCGGCCACCAGCGCAACCGCTCCGGCCGCTCCAAGCTGCCGCCGCGCGAGCGAGCGGATACCGTCGCGGACGGCGTCTCCGGCCGTGCGGGTAGAGTCCGTGCCCTGGTCGCGGCGAACGACATCGAACACGAACCAGAGGGCGAAAAGGATGGCGGCCGCGGCCGCGAGTGGGATCATGACCTGTGCGAGCAGCATGGGCGGCTGATCCTCCGGCTTCTCGATTCGCCCGGGGTTCCTTGAATCTCGACGGGCCACCCGTCGCACTCCGGCGGACGGGGAGGGGCGGAGTGTAGCAACGAGGGGACGGGGGAAGGAAGCGGGCGCAAAGAAAGGGGCCCCGGTTCGCACCGGGGCCCGAGACGCAATGACTGGCGAGGACTCAGCCGACGAAGAGCGGGCCGAAGACCACGGCGACGATCGACATGAGCTTGAGGAGGATGTTCATGGCGGGGCCGGAGGTGTCCTTGAAGGGGTCACCAACGGTGTCGCCAACCACGGCTGCCTTGTGGGCATCGGAGCCCTTGCCACCGAGGTGGCCGGCTTCGATGTACTTCTTGGCGTTGTCCCATGCGCCACCGGCGTTGGCCATCATGAGCGCGAGGACCGAGCCGCTGACGATAGAGCCAATGAGGAGACCGCCGAGCGCCTCGGCGCCGATGACCGCGCCAACAAGGACGGGGACAGTAACAGCGAGGAGGCCGGGGATGATCATCTCGCGGATGGCGCCATCGGTGGAGATGGCGACCGCGCGGGCGTAATCGGGCTTGCCGGTGCCTTCCATGATGCCGGGGATTTCGCGGAACTGGCGGCGGACCTCGTTCACCATTGCCATGGCGGCGCGGCCGACGGCACCCATGGTGAGGGCGGCGAAGACGAACGGCATGAGGCCGCCAAGCAGCAGGCCGATCATGGTATCCACCTCGAGGATGTCGATAGTGGAAATGCCAACGACCTGGGAGTAGGTGACCATGAGGGCGAGCGAGGTGAGGACGGCGGAGCCGATGGCGAACCCTTTGCCGGTGGCGGCGGTGGTGTTGCCAAGGCTGTCGAGGGCGTCGGTGCGCTCGCGCACCTCGGGCTCCAGGTGGGCCTGCTCGGCGATGCCGCCGGCGTTATCGGCGACGGGCCCGTAGGCGTCGGTGGCGAGGGTGATGCCGAGCGGCGCGAGCATGCCGACGGCGGCAAGGGCGATGCCGTAGAGGCCGGCGATCTCGTGGGTGAGCCAGATGGCGGCGACGATGGTGAGGAGGGGCACGGCGGTGGACAGCATTCCCAGGCCGAGGCCGCCGATGATGATGGTGGCAGGCCCGGTTTCGGCGGTCCTGGCGAGGTTCTGCGTAGGTTTGAACTCGTAGGCGGTGTAGTACTCGGTGACGGTACCGATAACCTGCCCGGCAACAAGACCGATGACCACGACCCAGAAGAGTTCGAAGGGCAGGTCGAGGATGAGGAGGGCGCCGGCGGTCGCCGCGAGGACGAGGCCGCTGGCGGAGAAGATGCCGGTGCGGAGCGCCCAGAGGAGCCGCCCCATGTTGGCACCTTCGCTCGTGCGGACGAGGAAGGTACCGATGATGGAGGAGAAGATGCCGAGGCCCATGATGAGCAATGGGAGCATGGCTGCCTTGGAGTCCCAGCCATCGGCGTCGGCGGCATCGAAGACGGCGTTTTCGCCGCCAGCGCCGATGATGGCGACGCCGGTGAGCGCCATCGCTGCCACGATGGAACCGGTGTAGGACTCGAAGAGGTCGGCGCCCATGCCGGCGACGTCGCCGACGTTGTCGCCAACGTTATCGGCGATGGTGGCGGGATTGCGGGGGTCGTCCTCGGGGATGCCGGCTTCGACCTTGCCGACGAGGTCGGCGCCGACATCGGCGGCCTTGGTGTAGATGCCGCCACCGACGCGGGCGAAGAGGGCGATGGAGGAAGCGCCGAAGGCGTAGCCAGTCAGCGGCTGGAAGTCCTGAGTGAGGAGGTAGACGAGGCAGAGGCCGATCACGCTGATGCCGGTGACCGTGATGCCCATGACCGAGCCGGAGGAGAAGGCGACGCGGAGCGCGGGGTTAAGGCCTTCGCGCGCCTTGGCCGCGGTGCGGACGTTGGCCCGGACGGCGATGTACATGCCGATGTAGCCGGCGAGGGCGGATGAGACGGCCCCGAGGATATAGGCGATGGCGGTCCGCGGGAGGTCGGTCAGCTCGCCGCGCTGTTCGCCGAAGCGATCGAGGACGTCGTAGTCGATGAAGATGACGAGGATCACGGCGACGATGACGACGAAGCCGGCGAGGAAGGTGTATTCGCGGCGGAGGAAGGCGGATGCGCCTTCCTGGATCGCTTTGGCGATCTCCTTCATCAGGTCGGTGCCCTCGTCTTCAGCGAGCACCTTTCGTGCCGTATAGGCAGCGAAGAGGAGCGCGATCACGCCTGCTGCAAGCGCGATGTAAAGGTTCCCCATCTGGTCCCCCGGTTCGTGGATTTGTTGGTGCGCCTCAGATGACGGCCGAGGCTGGTAAAGCGCGCTGAATGCTACCAACCGGAAGTGGTAGGGGAAATGGCGACGGGGCGGCTTCGCGCAAGGGGCAAGGCGGCTGCATAGTGTGCAGAGCACGCCGACGGTGTGGAGGAATGAGATGCGAGAGGTCGCCGAACTCAACGGGGATGGCATCGCGGGAGAGCTGCGCGAAGCCATCCATGCGATCAACGAGGCGTTGGGTTCGCCGGTGAGCTTCCGGCCGATCGACTGGTCGCTGGAGCGGCGGGAAGCCTCCGACGCGGCTTTGGAAGAGGGCATTGAGGCAACCCTCGCGCTTGGAGCCGCGATGAAGTACCCGACGGTGACCGAGACCGTGAGCCCTAACCAGGTGATGCGGGACCGGCTTGGACTCTCGGTGATCCACCGGCCGTGCCGGAGCTACCCGGGCGTGAGCACGAACTACACGGGGAAGATCGACCTGCAGGTGGTGCGGGTGGCGACCGGGGGGACGTACGAGGACGCGGGCATGCGGATCGGCTATCACTCGGCGGTGAGCATCCGGGTGATGGAACGGACACCGGTGGAGCACGCGGCACACTTCGCCTTCCGGCTTGCGGAGCAACAGCGGCACAACGTGGTTTCGACCAGTAAGTACACCATCCAGCGGGCGGCGGATGGGCTGTTCGAGGAGGTGGTGGCCGAGGTGGCAAAGGAGTACCGGAACTCGACGCACAGCCGGGAGCTCTTCGATTCGCTGCTGGCGAAGCTGATCATCAGGCCGGAGCGTTTCGACGTGATCGTGTGCCCGAACGAATACGGCGACTTCCTGAGCGACATGGTGTATGGGCTGATCGGGTCGATCGGGCTGGGAGCGAGCGCCTCGTACGCATTCACCCCGAGTCACCAGCCGAACGTGGGCATTTTCGACCCCGCCGGGGGGACTGCCCCGGACATCGCGGGCAAAGGGATCGCCAACCCGTCGGGCGCGATCGAAGCGTATGGGTACCTGCTCCAGTACTGTGGCGAATTCGCGGCCGGCCGGCGGCTGGTGGACGCGGTCCATGACTGCATCGCGGGGGGCGAGAAGACGGGCGATTTGGGCGGGACGTTGAACACGATGGAGTTCACGAACGCGGTAATCCGGCGGGCCAACCCCGAGGCGTAGGGCGGCCGTTTCGGTATCTTGACATTCCGTTGTGGCAGGATCGGGGGACCACAGGCAGAGGTCCTCCCATGCGAAACCCCCTTGCGCGGGTCCCGTGGCACATGGGCGCACCCGCATTCCTGGTCTGCGCTGTCGCGCTCGCCATCGCCACGAACCTGTTCGGTGGCGACTACTTCAAACGGACTTTCCTGGAAGAGGAGAACCCGCTGGCCGCGGGAGGCAGTGGCGGGCCGGCCGCAGTGGCGAGCGTCACGCCTTCCCCGGCGGCGGGTACGCCGGTGGCGGCGGCCACAACGGCGGGCAGCACCGCCCCAGCGGGGCCGGTGGTGTTGGCCAGCGGCATGTTCCGCGACGGGGCGCCGGGGCACCACGGCAAGGGCACGGCGAAACTGGGGCGGGACGCCGCCGGGAAGGCAATCCTGGTGTTCGAGGGCTTCTCGGTGACCAACGGGCCGGACTTGCACGTGATCCTCGGGGCGACGGCCGACGGCGGGGGTGAGGGGCTCGACCTCGGGGGGCTGAAGGCGACCGACGGGACGTTCTCGTATGAGGTCCCGGACGGGGCGGACCTGGAGTCGTTCAAGAGCGTGACGATCTTCTGCAAGTCGTTCCCGACCGTGTTCGCGGTCGCAACGCTGGAGGTGATGTGATGGAGGCAACTGCGAACCCGCTTACGCGCGCCGCGGGGGCGTTTCCCGCGCGCGCGGAACTCGCGCTGTCAATGGCCGGCCGCCTGGTGGGCGCCGCGCTCGCCCTGGGGATTGCGTTCGACCAGTCGTACGACCGGACTGAGGTGTTTGCGCCGCTGGTGGCGCTGATCGCCCTGGCGAGCTGCATCCCGGCGCCGCGCGGGGTTGCCGGATGGGTCGCCGGGGGTGGTTCGGGGGTGGTGTTCTATGCGGGGATGGTGTTCACGCACCTCGGGGCGGGGGTCGCGATGGCGGTGGCCGGTGCGGCTGCGGGGGCGGCAGCGATCGCGTGGAGCTCGCGGACTGGCGGGACGTGGCCGGCCGCGATCGGATTCCTGGCCGCCGCAGGGCTGGTCGGAGGGGCAATGCTGGGCATCTTCTTTACGGTCGAGGGGTAGTGGCGCGGCGGCGAAACGGCTGAGTGGCCGCGCTTGCTGGCGCGCGCGCCTATGAGGGGATGGAGCGGATGGCCTGGCGCTGGACGATGGCCATGGTGAGGTCGCCGCGGGTTTTCTCCAGGATGCCGCGCGTCTGGTCGGTGGTGCGGCGGAGGCCACCGGTCATGGCATCGGGGAAATCGATGGTGACGAGGACGGAGTAGATGTCGTCCATGGCATCGAGGACCTCTTCGCAGCCTTCGTAGTTACCGGCGCGAAGGCGGTCAAGGATCATGCGGCGCATTTCGCCGACAGCCTCGGCGATGCCGTTGAGGTAGGCGGGGTACTCGACGCCGAGCTCTTCGGGGGAGGGGATGGCGCCGCCGGAGAGCAGCGCGAGGGTGGTACGCGCCTCGGCATATTCCTTCTGGGCATCGTGGAGGAAGCCGGCGTAGTAGACATCGGCGTGGCCGTCGAGGGCGGCGACGGCGGCATCGCGGACGCTCCTGGCGTCGTCGAGCATGCGGGTGGCTTCGGCGAACTCGCCGCGGTGGACCGCGCGGATGCTGTTAGCGCTCATGCGGATGATCGTGCGGCTGGCGGAGAGCGCCTGTTCGCGGGCGGCATTCTTCGCGGCGAAGTGGTCGAGGATGCGCGGGATGATGGTTTCGAGCGGGGTAGTGTCGCTCATCACGAGGGGTCCAATCTGTCCGGTTTGGAGGGGGGCGCTAGAGGTCCTTCACGGGCTCGGGGAGATCGCCGTCACGGGCGGCGTCGATCATCTCGCGGGCGCCTTCGGGGAGGTCCATACCGTATTCCTCGAAGCGTTTTTCGACCCAGGAGCCGATCTGGCGGGGGTCCCGGTAAGCATCGGGGCCGCCGCCGTCGGATGGGTCGCCGTACTTATCGATGATGTCGGCGCGAGTGTAGGAGCGGGCGAACTTCGAGACGAGGCGCGAGGTCCGGGCGCTACCGCAGTGCTCACAGGGCGCCTGGACCTCGGTATCGATTTTGCGCGTGAAGAAGTTGGTGACCTTGCCGCAATCGCCGCAACGAAACTCGTAGATAGGCATGTGCCCATTGTCGAATGGGGGTCGGCGATTGTCGATCCCCCGGGCGGCTACCTCGCGGGGTCGAGGATTTCCTTGAACCCGTAGCCGGCGTGCGGGCCCATGAGGATGATCTCGTAGATGCCGATGCCCTTGCGGCGGCCCGCGGTGACCTGGGAGACCTGCTGGACGTGGAGGTTGGCCATGGGGGGTTCGGCGGCGAGGTCATACTGGCCGCCGTCGACTTCATCGGGGCCGACCCACATGCCGTGGCCCCACTTCGGTTCGCCGTAGCCGATGCCCTTCATGAGGAAGGAGTACATGGGCTTGATCTCGATAGCGAGTTCTTTGCCCTCCGGCGGACGCAGGGTGATGGTGGCGGACTCGAGCCAGCGGGTGCCTTTCTGGAATCGGAGGTCGTGGTCAACGGCCGTCTCGACCATGGATGCCTCGGGATACGGCGTGAGGATGACGCCGGATTCGTGCCAGCGGGTGCCGTCGGAGTTTTCGGAAACGGTGAAGAGGGTGCAGAGGTCTTCGAAGTTGAGCGGGGCCCAGTTCCAGAAGAACTGGGGTGTCTCGGACGGGGGAGCTCCGCGGGGGTCGCGGCCGCCCACGTTGCGGATGCCCCAGGAGTGGTCGCGGGAGCCCCACCATGTGTCGGCGCCCAGGTCCCAGGATTGGCCGCCGGCCGAGAGCTTGCCGGACCAGGCGCCATGCTGGGTGACGCGTGTGTAGTCCATGACGGGGACGTTGCGGGACAGGCGAAGGAAGTGAGGTTCTTCGGCCGGGAGGGAGCGCGCCTGGCAGAGGAGGTCGGCGCTGATACCCCACCTGTTTTTCGCGATCTTGATGCGGAACTTCTTGAGGGGCTCGACGATCTGGACGGTGATCGGCCCCACGCGGGTATCCATGCGGTCGGTGCCAAGGAGGCGCGATGCGCGGACAAAGTACTGGATGCCCTTCGAGACAACGCTGAACGCCGCATCCATCACGCCGAGGTTCGGATAGAGGCCCATGGCGAGGGCGAAGTAGACCTCGCCATCGCGCCGGTAGCCGTTGAAGAAGTAGCGGTCGTAGAAGTTCCGGTCGCTGGTGGCGACGCGGTCAAAGGTGTAGGGGGTCTGGTGGATGAGGTAGTCGTCGGCGGGAGTGATGGCCACGGGCGTGCTCCGGGAGGGGGATGGCGTGCGCGGGGAGCCTACCGGAGTACCGCGGAGAGGGTCAAAGCGAGGGGAGACGCACGGGAGGCCGGCACAGACGTGCCGGCCTCCCGGAGGTGGGGCTTTTGGCGGCCGATGCTAGGCAGGGCGGCCCTGCCAGGTGGGGTCGGTCTGGTCGAAGTACGCATCGGTACCGGCCTGGTGGCTGGTGACGAACGGGGCGTTTTCGGCGGAGTGGTAGTAGTTCCAGCGCATGTTCCGGGTGAGGCCAACGAGGGAGTATGGCACGCCCGCGCCGTAGGCCTTGAGGAGTTCGCGCATGACTTCCTTGTTGGTCTCCTGGCGCTTGGCGAGGTCGAATTCGGCGACCAGGGAATCGGTGAGTTGGTCGACCTTATCGATCTTGACGCCGTAGGACTGGAACTGGGGTTGCTTGGAGTTGTAGGTGAGGTAGTTGAGGAGGGACGGTTCGGGATCGGTGATTTCGGTGATCCAGCCGTACCAGATGTTGTTCTTTCCGTTGCCATATTGCTGCTTGACGATCTTGCCGGTGATGGTGGAGTACGGCTCGATCTTGGCAGTGAAGTTGTTTCCGAGGACCTTCTTGAGCTGGGCGGTGATGAGCGCCGAGCCGCCGGAATAGAGGCCCTCCCAGATGTCGGGGATATCGACGACGACTTCGCCAAGGGCGGGGCCGCCGCCGGCCTCCCACATCTTCTTGGCCTCGGCTTCATCGGCGGCGCGGTCTTCGAGGTACCCCGGGAACTTAATGAGTTCGCCTTCGGTGATGGCGAAGGCGGACTGGGTGGGCGGGTTGTTTCCGG
>WBZO01002445.1_pt2 | contig 20491 bp, 16 predicted proteins | sample 5204261 | NCBI WGS metagenome assembly WBZO01 (sample SAMN12412400, study PRJNA552823) | activated sludge metagenome | isolation source: activated sludge from anammox sidestream of wastewater treatment plant... | place: USA: North Carolina | collected 2017-09 | reverse complement strand
CACAACCTCCTCAAGCTCCACAGGGCCGTAACCTGAGAACAATCACCTCACCCGCTATCATCGCCAAAGATGTGAAACACAATCGCAATCCAGATAATTCTCGGACAGGCTCCTAGGGCGGGACGCCGGCCTCTCTCCCGTGGGCGTGGTGGTCGGGCGGGCCATGACACGGGCCAGCCCGACCATGACACCGCAAGCCCTCTCGTCGCCGCATGCACCAGGTCGGCCACAGCCCCCTTCAGCTCGCCCCGGAACACCTCTACCCGTTGTTCCGCCGAGCCTCCGCCAGAACTTCTTTCGCCAGCGGCAGCATGGCGTAGTCGACCATCGCGCCCTGATAGCTCACCGCTCCCAGGCCGGCCTTTTCCGCCGCTTCGAACGCCGCCAGCAGGCCCTCGTAATAGGCCACCTCTTCCGGCGTCGGGCGGAACACGTCGTTGGCGATCTTCACGTGCGTCGGGTGCATCACCGCCACGCCGGTATAGCCCAGGTCCCGCGCCCGTCGGATCAGCCGCTCCACCGCCGCCAGGTCGTCTTGCGCCGTGCCGAAAATGCCCGCCATCGGATACATTGCGCCGCCGGCACGGCTGTCCAGCACCAGCTTCGACGCCAGGTACAACTGCTCGATCCCGTCCGCCGTCGCCCGGAAGCCGAAGGCACGGGCAAAGTCGCCGGACACCGGCCCGCTCAGTGCGCCATGGATGCCGCGCACCCGCGCGCTCGCCTTCGCCAGGTCGCAGGCGCACTGCATGCCCTCGGCCGTCTCCGGCAGCGGCAGGATGCCCACCGCGCCATGCTCCACCCCGGCGCGCCCTTCATAGAAGCTCAGCATGTCCGCCAGCCGGCGGATTTCGTCGGGCGAGGCGACCTTGGGCAGCACGATCGCCGTCAGCCCGTCGCACACCGCCGCCGCCACCTCGGCCGGGCTGCCGTCATACAGCGGCTGGATCCGCACGAAGGCGCCGACGCCGGCGGCCTTCAGCTCCGCGATCTCCTCCTTCAGATGCGCCATCGCCTGCGGCTTGAACTGCGGCGGCACCGAATCTTCGATATCCAGGACCGCCGCCCCCGGATTGACGCGGATCGCCTTGCCGACCCAGTCGCGGCGGTGGGCGGGAACGAACAGCGCGGAACGGATGGGCCACATGACGACGGTTTCTCCCAAAGTCGAACGGACGCCAGTGTGCGAAACGGCGGCGCCCAACGCAACCGGCCACCACCGCACCCGCCGGCCGCCAGGCGACCCGCCGATTTCGCCTTGCACACCAGCGCGCAACCGGCTGTAGCCTGCCCCATTGCGGGTCGCCGGCAGGACCCGACTCAAGGAGGAGCCTGTGTTCCGATCGTTCTTCATGACCCGCCGCTGGATAGCGTGGTCGTTCCTGGGTGGCGCAGCCATCCTGTTCGCGACCTGGTACAAGGTCGAGCTCGACGTGAAGATCAATGAATGGTTCGGCGCGTTCTACAACCTGATCCAGAAGGCACTGGGCTCCCCCGGGTCCATCACGATGGGGGAATATCTCGCCCAACTGGCCACGTTCGGGCAGATCGCCGGGCTGTATGTGGTGATCGCGGTGCTGACCGACTTCTTCATCAAGCACTACGTGTTCCGCTGGCGCACCGCGATGAACGACTTCTACGCGCAGCACTGGCACGCCGTCCGCGGGATCGAGGGCGCATCCCAGCGCGTGCAGGAAGACACGATGCGCTTCGCTCGGCTGATGGAGGGGCTGGGCGTCAGCTTCATGCGCTCGGTCATGACGCTGTTCGCCTTCCTGCCGATCCTGTGGACGCTGTCGGAAAAAGTGACCGAGCTGCCCTGGATCGGACCGGTCAGCCAGTCGCTGGTGTGGGTGGCGGTGCTGTTCGCGCTGGCCGGCACGGTGCTGATGGCGCTGGTCGGGATCAAGCTGCCGGGGCTGGAGTTCGAGAACCAGCGGGTCGAGGCCGCCTACCGCAAGGAGCTGGTGTATGGCGAGGATGACCACGCCCGCGCCCACACCTCTCATCTCGACCTGCTGTTCAGCGATGTCAGGCGCAACTACTTCCGGCTGTTCTTCCATTATATGTATTTCGACGTGGTGCGCTGGTCGTATCTGCAGTTCAGCGTGCTGGTGCCGTATGTCGCGCTGGCGCCGACGCTGGTGTCGGGCGCAGTGACGCTGGGCGTGATGCAGCAGATCGTGCGCGCGTTCGGCCGCGTCGAAAGCTCGTTCCAGTACCTGGTGACAAGCTGGACGACGATCGTCGAGCTGATCTCGATCTACAAGCGCCTGCGCGCGTTCGAGCGTCAGATCCGTGTGGCCGCCCCCGCCAAGGTGCGGCCGCAGGTCGCCGAATAGCTTGCATTCGTGGCGCCGGCGGTGCCTGCTGCGGCCCGAACGCGAACAGGAGACCGCAGCATGAGCCGCCCGCCGCTGAACGGACTGCCCCTGAACGGGCTGCCCCTGAACGGACTGAAGGTGCTGGACCTGACCGCGCATCGCGCCGGACCGACCTGTGTGCGCCAGCTCGCGGACTGGGGCGCCGACGTGATCAAGATCGAGCCGCCAGGCGAAGCCAAGGGCGACGTGGTCGGCGGCAACCGGCTGGGCTTCGATTTCCAGAACCTGCACCGCAACAAGCGGGGCATGACGCTGAACCTGAAGCACCCCGACGGCCACGCGATCTTCATGCGCCTGGCCAAGGATGCCGACGTGGTGGTGGAGAATTATCGCTCGGACGTGAAATACCGGCTGAAAGTCGACTACGACACGATCGCCGCGGTGAACCCGCGCATCGTCTATGGCAGCATCTCGGGCTTCGGGCAGAGCGGGCCGGACGCGACACGCCCCGGTGTCGATCAGATCGCCCAGGGGATGGGCGGGCTGATGTCGATCACCGGGCTGCCGGGACAGGGACCGGTGCGCGTCGGCGTCCCGATCGCCGACCTGACCGCCGGCATCTTCCTGTCACAGGCGATCCTGCTGGCGCTGATGGCGCGCGACAGGACCGGCAAGGGTCAATGGGTCCATACCTCGCTGCTGGAGGCGCAGATCTTCATGCTGGACTTCCAGGCCAGCCGCTGGCTGATCGCGCATGAGGTGCCCGGCCAGGCCGGCAACGACCACCCCACCGGCATCCCGACCGGCGTGTTCCCGACCGCGGACGGGCATATCAACATCGCCGCCTCCGGCCAGGGACTGTGGGAGCGTTTCGTCAAAGCCATCGGGTGGGAGGAGGCGTTGGCCAACCCCGACTGGAAAACCGGCGCGCTGCGCTCGAAGAACCGCAAGGACCTGAATGCGCGCATCAGCGAGATCACCCGGACGAAGCCCAGCGCCTATTGGCTGGAAACGATCAACAAGGCCGGCGTCCCCTGCGGCCCGATCAACGATATCCGGCAGGTGTTCGAGGAACCGCAGACCCGGCACCTGGGTATCGCGCGCCCCGTGCACCATCCCAGGCTGGGCGAGATCCGGGTGGTCGGTCAGCCGATCAACCTGACCGCGAATCCGCAACCCGCGACGCTGGGGCCGACGCCCGACCTCGGCGAGCACACCGATGCCATCCTGGCGGAGCTCGGCTTCGACGCCGCGGCGATTGCCGGATTGCGGGAACGCGGCGTGGTGTGACGCGCCGCAACGGCGTTGCCGCGCCGGGCACCGGAAACATCCCGGCCAGGCGCCTGATCCCGTGCCCCGACCGGCCCGCCGGGCCAACGGTCCGACACCGGCGGCGAACCTGCCGGGCGCAGGCGCCGCAGCGATCCACCGGGACAACCCTCTTTCCGCTGCGCCCATATCCAAGCACACTGGGCGGATGAACGCTCCGCCTCTTTCCCTTCGCATCCGCAACACCTTCGCGGCGCCGATTCCCACGGCCAAGGCCTGGGCCGGCCGCTATGACGGCCGAGCCGGGCCGACGATCGACTTGACGCAGGCGGTGCCGGGCTATCCGACGCATCCCGACCTCGCCGCCCGCCTCGCCGAAGGCGCAGCATCCCCCACCCAGGCCCGCTATGGCACCATCGACGGGGACGAATCCCTGCGCGCCGCGCTCGCCGCCGACATCAACCGTGTCTATGGCGCCGATCTCGGGCCCGGCGACGTGGCGATCACGGCCGGCGCCAACCTGGCCTTCACCATGGCCATCACCGTGCTGTGCGGCATCGGTGACCAGGTGATGCTGCCGGTGCCGTGGTATTTCAACAATGCCATGGCACTGAGCATGCAGGGGCTGGAAGCGCTGCCGCTGCCCTGCCGCGCCGAGGACGGGTTCGTGCCGGACCCTGACCGGGCGGCGGCGCTGCTGACCGACCGCACCCGCGCCATCGTGCTGATCAGCCCGAACAACCCCACCGGCGCGGTCTATCCGCCCGAGGTCATCGCCCGCTTCGCGGCACTCTGCCGGTCTCGCGGCGTGTGGCTGATCCTGGACGAATCCTATCGCGACTTCCTGCCGGACACCGCCCTGCCGCCGCATGCGCTGCTCCAGGATCCCGACTGGCGCGAGGGGGTGATCCATCTCTACTCCTTCTCCAAGGCCTATTGCGTCGCCGGGCATCGGGTCGGCGCCATGGCCTGCGGGCCGCAGGTGCGCACCGAACTGAACAAGGTGCTGGACACGATGCAGATCTGTCCGCCGCGCGGGCCGCTGCCCGGCCTGACCTGGGCGATCGACCATCTGCACGCGTGGAAGGCCGACAACCGTGCGATCATCGCCGAACGCGCCCGCGTCTTCCGCGCCGGAGTCGGTCAGCTCCCGGACTGGCGGATCGATGCGCTGGGCACCTATTTCGCGTATATCCGGATCCCGGACGGCGCGCGCGACGCCATGGCGGTCGGTGAGGCGCTGGCCACCGAATGCGGCCTGCTGTCGCTGGTGGGGCCGTTCTTCGGCCCGGGCCAGGACCGGCATCTGCGCCTGGCCTTCGCCAATGTCGATCTCGACGACATCGCGCAGGTGCCCGACCGGCTGAAAGCATTGCCATAGAGGGGACTGCCCATGACCTACCCCGTGCATCTGCTGCCCACCACCGTCGTCGGCAGCTATCCGCAGCCCGACTGGCTGGTCGACCGGGCCACGCTGCACCAGCACGGGGTTCCCCGCATCCATGCGCACGACGTCTGGCGCATCCCCGCACCGCTGCTGGAGCAGGCGCAGGACGACGGCACCATCCTGGCGATCCGTGCGATGGAGCGGGCCGGCATCGACATCGTCACCGACGGCGAGATCCGGCGGGAAAGCTACTCCAACCGTTTCGCCCTGGCGCTGGAAGGGATCGACGCCACGACTCCGGGCCAGGTCACATCACGCACCGGCCGGGTGACCCCGGTGCCGCGTGTCGTCGGCCGCATCCGCCGGGTGGCGGCGGTGGAAATGCGCGACGTGAATTTCCTGCTGGCCAACACCGACCGCGGCACGAAGATCACCCTGCCGGGACCGTTCACCCTGACGCAGCAGGCGCAGAACGAGTTCTACAAGGACGAGGAAGAGCTCGCGATGGACTATGCCGTCGCGGTGAACCAGGAGCTGCAGGACCTGAAAGCCGCCGGGGTCGACGTGGTGCAACTGGATGAGCCCTGGGTGCGGCAATCGCCCGAGAAGGCGGCGCGGTTCGGAATCAAGGCCATCAACCGCGCGCTGCAGGACATTCCCGGACCGACGGTCGTGCATCTGTGCTTCGGCTATGCCGCCGTGGTGGCGAACAAGCCGTCCGGCTACAGCTTCCTGCCGCAGCTTGCCGATACGATCGCGGACCAGATTTCGATCGAGGCGGCACAGCCGCGGCTGGATCTGGGCGTGCTGCGTGACCTGGCCGGCAAGACGATCATGCTGGGTGTGCTGGACCTGGGCGACCCGGCGGTGGAGACAGCCGGGACGGTGGCCGAGCGCATCCGGGCCGGCCTGAAGTTCGTTGATGCGACGAAGCTGGTGCCGGCACCGGATTGCGGCATGAAATACCTGCCGCAGGCGACGGCCTTCGGAAAGCTGAAGGCGCTGGCCGACGGGGCCGCGATCGTGCGGCGGGAGCTGGCGGGGTAGCGGGCCGCGTCACCGCCGGATCCCTGGCCTTTTTCAATCCACCTTCACCTGTTGGCGCGGGTTCAGCCCCCGTGGCAGGCCCAGTGCCACTGCCAGCGTGACCACCGCGAATGCCAGCGCCAGCAGATAGGCGTCGCGCAACGACCAGGCGATGATCTCGGTCAGGCGGGCCACTTCGGCCGCCTCCATCGCGCTGCGCACCGCCAGGTCCAGCATCCGGTCGACCGCCCGCGGCGCCTCCGGGTCCAGCCGGGTCATGGTGAAATTCAGCACCGCCCCACACCCGGCAACCCCGACCGCCTGCCCGATGAAGCGCAGGAACATGCTGGACGACGTCGCCGCCCCGCGCTGCCGCCACGGCACCGAAGCCTGGATCGACACGATGAACACCGTGCTGCTGAACCCCATGCCGATGCCGATCACGAACGACCCCAGGCTCGCCAGCCAGGGCCCGTGATGCGGCCGCAGCAGCACTAGGATCGCGCAGCCCGTCACCAGGGCCGCTGCCCCCAGCCCCGCCACCAGCCGATAGGTCGTGCGCGCCATCAGCCGGGCGCCGATGATGCTGGCGAGCGCCCAACTGACCGACATGGCGCCCAGCACCAGGCCGCCGGCGATGGCCGTATGCCCCATCGCCCCCTGGACATAGGCCGGCAGGAAGGCGGACACGCCCATCATCACCGCGCCCGAGAAGCAATTGCCCAGGCTGCCGACCACCACGATACGGTTGGTCCGCCACAGTTCCAGAGGCAACATCGGCTCGGTGGTGGCGTTCTCGAACAGCACCAGAGCGATCAGGGCCGCGACGCCCAGCGCCACCAGCCCCAGGATGGTCCCGTACTCCAGGTGCCGCGCCTGCACCATCGCCAGCATCAGCGCCCCGCAGGCCAGCAGCAGCAGCAAGGAGCCGATCCAGTCGACCCGGTGGCGCCGGTGGGCCACCTTCTCCCGCAGGAACAGCGCCAGCATGATGATCGACAGGATGCCGATCGGGATGTTCACCCAGAACACCACGCGCCAACTGACATACTGGATCAGGAACGCGCCCATCGACGGGCCGATCACCGCTGCCACGCCGAACACCGACGACACCATCCCCTGCACCTTGCCCCGCTCGGTCGGCGTGTAGATATCGCCCAGGATCGTTGCCGCCGCCGGCTGGATGGCACCGGCGCCGATACCTTCCAGCGCGCGGAAGGCGATCAGCGACGGCATGTCCCAAGCCAGGCCGCACAGGAAGGAGCCGCTCAGGAACAGCCCGGTGCCCACGAAGATGATCGGCTTCCGCCCGTACAGGTCGGCCAGCCGGCCATAGACCGGGATGCTGACCGCCTGCGTCAGCAGGTAGACCGAGAACACCCAACTGAACATGTTGAAGCCGCCCAGGTCGGCGACGATCGTCGGGATCGTGGTGGCGACGATCGAGCTCTCGACTGCGGCCATGAACGTCGCGATCAGGCATCCTGCCAGCACCAGGGTGCGCCAGGACCCATCCTGCGCCCGCCCCTGGGCATGCACCGGGGCATGCACCGCCAAAGGTCTGTCCGGCCCGGAGTCGTTCGGCATCGATGGCTCCTCCGCCGCCCTTCTCCCATCCGCCCGCCGCGCCTGACAACGCCCCAAACCGCATACCCGCCCGGCCTCGGACGACGCCGGGGGCACCCTCCAAGGACGACCCCGGGGCGACTCTTCAAGGGCGGTCCCCCAAGGAGGAAGCCGGGACGACCCCAAGGACGACCCAGCGACACCCCCCAAGAGCGACCATCAAGAATGTCCCCAGGACGCCGCCAAGGACGACCCCGGGATGCCCCCCGGACGACCACCAAGGGCGACGCCGCGGAGGATCGCGGTGCGCCGCCGGCCGCGCCCACCCAACCCGCGGGGTCCTCGGCCATTCCCCCCCCCCCCGTCGCCCATCTGCCGTTCCAGCCTGGCCGCAGTTGCGATGTTGCACCGCATCCCGCACAGTTGCGGCATGCGACATCCTCGATCCCTGCCCCCACGTGGCGACGCCGCGGTGCGCCAGCCATGACCGCGTTCAACCCCGCCGCCGCCGGCTGGACCCCGATGGACCACGACCCGATGCCTGCCGGCGTCGGCACGCCATGGCGCAAGCGCGACGGCGAGGCCTGGCGCTATGGCCTGCTGACCCGGCCCGAACACGCCAACCCCGCCGGCGCCGTGCATGGCGGCATCCTCGTCGCCTTCGCCGACCATACACTCGGCTGCTATGTCGAGGCCGCGGGCGGCGGCGTGCCGAACGTCACCATCCAACTGAACACGCATTTCCTGTCGGCGGTGCGACCGGGCGAGTTCCTGGAGCTGAGCGGGGAGGTCACCCGCACCACAGGCTCGATGGTGTTCGTGCGCGGCATCATCGCCGCGGGCGGCCGCGACGTGGTGGCGGTCGACGGGATCTGGCGGATCTTCCGCCCGCGATAGGCTGGCGACACGCCCCACCCGCGCCGAAGGGCCGGGTGGAGCGCCGGTGCGTCAGGTCAGCTCGTTGCTGAAGATGATCGTGCCCGACGCGGCGAACATGCCGCCGACACCGTGGCAGACGGAAATCCTCGCGCCATCGACCTGGGCCGGCGAGACGCCGCGCATCTGCCGCACGCTCTCCTGCAGCGCATACATGCCGTACATGCCGGAGTGCATGTACGACAGCCCGCCGCCATTGGTGTTCAGCGGCAGCGTCCCGCCGGGTGCGGTGTTGCGCGCGGCGATGAACGCCGCCGCCTCGCCGCGCGGCACGATGCCCAGATCCTCCAGCCCATAGATCGGCAGATGCGCGAACGCGTCATAGATCATCAGGTGATCGATGTCGTTCCGGCTGATGCCCGCCTGCTGGAACGCCGTCGGACCGGCCACGCGAAAGGCGCGGGAGGAGGTGAAGTCCTCCATCTGGCTGATCATCGGCGTCTCGGCGCTTTCCCCGGTGCCCAGGATATAGACCGGCCTGGTCGGGAAGTCCCTGGCGCGTTCGGCCGAGGTCAGGATCAGCGCGCCGCCGCCATCGGTCACCAGGCAGCACATCAGCAGCCGGAACGGATAGGCGATCATCCGGCTGTTCAGCACGTCGTCGGTGGTGATCGGGTTGCGGAACGTCGCCCGCGGATGCTTCGCCGCCCATTCGCGCTGCACGACGCAGACCTGGGCAATCTGCTCCTCGGTCACGCCATAGGTCTTCATGTAGCGCAGCACCGGGATGGTGAACATCGTCGGCGGGCCCAGCGGGCCGAAGGGCTGCTCGAACTGCCCGTTCAGCGACTGCGGATGCACCGAGCGCGGCGGATTGCCGACCCGCGATCGGCCGCTCTCGCCATGGGTGATCAGGATCGTCCTGGCCAGCCCCGCCTCGATCGCCGCCGCCGCATGGCGCACATGGATCATGAAGCTGCACCCGCCGACTGCGGTGCCATCGACCCAGGTCGGGGTGATGCCCAGATAGTGGGCGAGCTGTACCGGGGTTTCGTTGGCGCAGGCGATCCCGTCGATGTCCTTGGGCCGCAGCCCGCAATCCGCCATCGCATTCAGCGCCGCGTCGGCGTGGAGCTGGATCTGCGACATGTCGGGAATCACGCCCAGCCGGGTCGTCTCGGCGGCACCCACCACCGCCACTGCATTTCTGCGCATCGGCTCAGCCTTTCACCGGACGGAACAGGGGCAGGGTGATGTCGTCGGTCTGCTTCTCGAAGACGACCTCCAGCGGCATGTCGAGCTGCAACGCCTCGGGCGTCTGCTCGCATTCCACGATGTTGGTCATCATCTTCACGCCCTCGGCCAACTGGACGACGGCGATGGCATAGGGGGGCTTGAAGCCCGGCACCGGGCGGTGATGGATCACATAGCTCCACAGGATCGCCTTGCCGGTGGCCTTGAACACCGACACCTTGCGCGAGCCGCAGGCGGAACAGAACGGCCGGGGCGGGAAATAGGCCTTGCCGCAGCCGTCGCAGCGCTGCAGCCGCAGCTCACCGGCTTTCGTGCCATCCCAGAAATGCTGTGTTTCCGGCGTCGGGACCGGCAATGCGCGGCCAGGTTCAGCCATCGTACGTTTCCTCTCATCAGGATCGTTGGAAATGATTCCGGGCGGCCGGCGCCGCCCGACCGGACGGGTGTCGAAGTCGCAGGGGCCGGCGTCCTTGTGTCGTGGATGGCCCTTCCTCGCGTCGTGGTCGGCGCAGGCCGACCATCCACGACTTCGCCGATGCAGAGGTGGAAAGTCATGGATGGTCGGCCTGCGCCGACCATGACACGGGCGGCCGACCATGACACGGGGGGCCGACCATGACACGGGGGGCCGACCATGACACGGGGGGCCGACCATGACACGGGGCGGCCGATCATGACACGAAGGCGGTAGCGCCGCCTCGAATGCCATGCGGTTCATCGGCCGTCCCCTTCCCAACACCCGGGGCCAGCGTAAGGGCGGCGTCCGCCCGCGGCAACCCGTCGCCACAGGCCGCCCGGCCCGGCCGGGATGAAGGATCAGCTTACCAGCACGGCCTTGCCGATCACCTTGCGGTCGATCACGACCTGCAACGCTTCGGCGGCCTGATCGAGCCGGAACCGGTGCGAGATGCGCGGCTTCAGCTTGCCCTGCCCCGCCAGCTCGGTCAGCACCTTCATGTTGGCGATCGCCAGCGCCGGATCGGCCTCGTTCAGCCCGCCGATGCGCACGCCGACGGCGTCGATTCCTTTGATCAGCAGGTAGTTGCTGCGGATACTGGTCGGCCCGCCGCCCAGGAAGCCCAGGATCAGCAGCCGCCCGCACCAGGCCAGGCAGCGCAGCGATTCCTCGGCCACCTTGTCGCCGATCGGGTCATAGACGATGTCGACGCCGCGGCCGCCGGTCAGCTCTTTCACGGCATCGACGAAGCCACCACGATAGTCGATCGCATGATCCGCCCCTTCTTCAAGGCACGCTCGGCGCTTCTCCTCCGTGCTGGCGGTCGCGATCACATGCGCCCCGAACAGCTTGGCCACCTGGATGGCGGCGATGCCGATGCCGCCCGCCGCACCGTGCACCAGCACCCATTCGCCTTCCTTCATCCGCCCGCGCTGCAGCAGCGCGTGATAGGCGGTGGTATAGGCGCCGCGAAACACGCCGGCTTCCTCCAGGCTCATGCCATCCGGCACCTTGTCGCACAGGACCGCCTTCGCGTTCCCCAGCTCGGCGCAGGCGCCAAGCTGGTGGCGGCTCATGACCCGGTCGCCGACCCGGAAATCAGTGACGTCGGAGCCGACAGCAACGATCTCGCCCGCTGCTTCGCTGCCTGGAATAAAGGGGGGTTCGGGGCGAAATTGATATTTGCCAGCCAGCATCAGAACATCGACGTACTGGACGCCACGCGCGCGAATCCGTACCTGGACTTCACCCTTGCCGGGCGGCGGCGGATCGGGCACGTCGCGCAGAGCCAGGACTTCAGACCCGCCGAACGCCTCACAAACCATTGCTTTCACAACATTCTCCTTATATTGACCAGCGCAGGGGCCGGCGCCGCGCCGGCCGGCTGAAAGGCCGTTCGTCCGTGCTTGCCACCCTGTGTTGTCATCCGCTAGTTTTACCGCCCGAGACGCATGAAATCATAACAAGCAGGCGGGCCATGTGATGTCGCAACCAATGACCGAGTCGATTCCGACCTTGCCGGCCGGCAACGACTTTGGCCGAGCACACATGGAGTACCTGGGGAAAGCAACCCTGTTCAGCCGACTGCCGGAGGCGATTCTCGAGCGACTCGTACCGATCTCGGAAGTGATGACGGTTGACGCCGGCGCCCATATCTGCCGGCGCGGCGATCCGGCGACCCATCTGTATGTCCTGGCCGAAGGCCAGGTCACGCTGTCGAATACGGCCGGCAACGGAACGATTGCCGTCGTCGAGGTGATCCAGCCGACGGGCCATTTCATCCTCGCGACGATGCTGGCCCGTCTTCCCTTCGTGATGGACGCGCACGCCACGGCGCCGTCGACCCTGGTCGCCCTGCGCGGCGACGCGCTGCTGTCGCTGATCCGGGAGGAGCCGCTGCTGGCCACCGCCCTGCTGCGGGCCGAGGCGCTGGATTTCCGGGCCATGGTGCGCCAGGTCTGCGATCTGAAGCTGCGTACCACGGCGCAGCGGCTGGGCTGCTACCTGCTGGAGCAGGCGGGCGAACCGACGGACAACAAGTGCAGTTTCCGCCTGCCGTTCGACAAGCGCCTGCTGGCCGCCCGTCTCGGCTGCCGGCAGGAGAATCTGTCGCGCGCTTTTGCTGCATTGCGAGAGGTCGGGGTGGAAACCCATGGCTCCCGCGTCATCCTGCACGACGTGCAGCGCCTGCGCGAATACGCCGGTCCCGACGACCCGATGCTGACCTGACCGCAACGGTCAGGCCGCGGTCATCTCCGCCCACACGGAATCGGCGCCGGCCGCCGCCATATGACGGCCCAGCAGGCGATTCCAGACAGTCTCATTGCCGAACTCATCGCGCCAGGACCAGAGCCGGCGCGTGATGAAGTGCAGCGTGTGCTCGAACGTGAAGCCGATCGCGCCATGCACCTGATGGGCGATCGAGGCGCCCAGCCCCGCCGCCTCGCCGGCACGAGCCTTGCCCGCAGCGATGGGCAGCAGGCGCACCGTCTCTCCCACCGCTTCGGCGGCGAGATCGGCAGCAGCACAGGCGGCGGCGGTCTGGCCGGCCAGCACCGCCAGGTTCTGCTGGATGGCCTGGAACTTGCCGATCGGACGGCCGAACTGGATACGGTCCTGCGCATATTGCGTCGTCATCGCGGTCAGGCGGACCAGCCCGCCGGCGATCTGCTGCGCCCGCATCGCCGCGCCGGCGGCACGCAGATCCTGCGCGGTCAGGGTCGTCGGCGCGACGGCTGCCGCCGGCCCGGTGAAATGCAGCGTGTCCCGCGGCTCCCGCGCGACATTCTCGCCGTGCGTCACCGTCCAGGCGTCACGCATGACCAGGGCGACGACCGTCTGGCCGGCTTCCTGTGCCAGGACCGCCGCCGCCGCCGCGTGCCGGCCCCAGGGGATGCGTGAGAGGCTGCCGGACAGCACCGCCTGCCCGCCTTCGCGGCGCAGCGTGACGGTCTCATGCGCAACGACGGGCGCGACCGTCAGCGGACCGGCGGGAACCGTCAGGCCGGCATGGCCCAGCATCCAGCTCGCCAGCATGGTTTCCGCGAGCGGCAGCGGCACCGCATGCTCACCGGCAACGCGCAGCAGCGACATGGCGTCGGCGACCGGCACCCCGTAGCCGCCGGCGGCTTCCGGCAGCATGGCGTGGTGCAGTGCGGCGTCGGCAATGGCATTCCAGGCGGCTGCCTGCCATTCCCCGGCATCCGCCGCGCGCAGGACCTCGGGTCCGCACTGTTCTTGAAAGACCCGGGAAGCGGTTTCGCGAAGGAGATCACCCGCGGAATCGGTCATGGCGCTCGTCTTGGCTCCGGTATTGCAACGGTTGGCGGGGGGACTGTGCCACCAAAGGCGGCGCAGCAACAGATGGCAGGGTTGCTGCTGCGGTGCGGTCGGCGGTGCGGGGTGTGTCGGATGGTGCGCCTGTGTCACGGAGAGCCGGCCGTGACACGGAGAGTCAGACCACCGTGAAAGCCGGCAGGCGGGACCAGGCGGGGTGGCGCAGGGTGTCGCGGATGCGGCCGCCTTCCTCCGGTGACAGGGCGTTCGCCACCGCAGCCCAGGGCACCCCGCGCTGCCGGAACAATTCGGCCAGCGCAGCCATCGTGGCGTCATCGCGCCAGGTCCATAACCGTTCCACCAGCGGCTCGAACGTGCGGATCCATTCCGGACCGTTGGAGCGCGCCGGCGAGAAGGTTTCGATCAGCGCCACCAGCTCGTCCTGGCTGGCGGCACGGATGGCCCGCCGCATCTGGTCCTCGGCCAGGCCCAGCGTCGCAGCGGCCGCGTTGCGCACGCGCCAGACCTCGCTCAGTGTCATCGGGTCGTCGCTCATGGCGGCCTCCTCAGGCGGCGGGTCTGAAATAATGAGCGTACAGCTCGTAACAATCATGCGTCGGTGCGCGCTTGATGTAGCGCGCCTGATGTTTGACATAGCCGCGGATGATGTCATCCCGCCGCGAGGTCGCGTTGCTGCGATATTCCTCCAGCGACGTGCTGCAGTTGCGCATCACATGCGGATCGTTCTGCCAGTGGCACGCGGCATAGGTGATCGTGTCCATCAGATCGTGCCGCTCGGAGGTCCGTTCCAGATAGGAATCGACCAGCGCGCAGGCACGCGGCGCATCCTGCTTCAGAACATACTCCTGCAAGACCGGCAGCATGCGGTCGACTGCGATACTGTCGGCCCAGCCACGGAAGTTTCGCCGCGGCTCCAGCGCCATCTTCGGGTCGCGCGGGAAATTGGCGTTCGAGCGGATCGTATCGTTCATGAACCGGGCGCCCAGGAACACCGCCTTCACCTGATGCGGATTGTCGAAACCGCGGGTCCAGGACTGCACGACATTCATATAGTCCAGTGCATGCGTCGGATGCAGAAATGCGTTCGGATGTTCCAGCACGTCGATGAAATAGCGCTGGAAGCCGGCGATGACGCCGTCGCCCACGTCCAGGATGCCGGCACCGCGCTTGAACAATGTCATGATCGTCGCATTGACGTCGAACGGCCCGCCCCAGACGATCGCCTCGGTCAGCCCGTCCAGCTCACGCTCGGTCAACGGCTTGTCGGATCGCTTGGGGATCTCGGCATGCTTCGGGATTTCCGCTCGGCAGATATTGCTGATCTCGGTCCACAGCCCGTACAGACGCGGCGAGCAGCCGAGGTCGGGCACCACCGTGTAGAACAGCTCGTGCGCATTGTCCCAGCCCAGATAGTCGGCCATGTCGACCAGGGCGCGGGCACGCAGCGCCTTGTGGCCGATATTCTGATAGCCGCCGCGATTGATGATGGTGTCCTGCAGGTCGATGATGCCGGCGAACAGGATCGCGTCCTTCAGCTTCTGCCGAGCGGCCGGGTCCTTGGCGAGGCCGAGGAACAGACCATAGGCCTCGGCCTTGTCGCCCTCGGCGATGGCCCAGTTCATCCGCAGCAGCCGTTCGTCGACCGAGCCGCCTTCGATCGGCGCATGGTCCTCGAAATAGATGCGCGGGGTGTTCCAGGCCGGGCCATCGAACCGGTTCACCTGGTCGTCGGGGCCGGGGAACTGGCGGTTGCACTGCTCCGCGTCGCGCGCGTAGTGGCCGGGAAATTCGCAGATCACCTGCTCCCACACGTTCAGGCCCTGCGGCACGTACCACATGGCCTGGATGTTCGGCAGGATGCCGCGCGTGCCGCCCAGCTCGTTCATCAGCGCGATGGCGCCGCGCCAGCCCAGGATCGTGTGGTCGTAATTGACGCCGCGCAGCTCACCGGTCGGCAGGCGCATCAGATGCGCGGGCACCTGGACGTACGGCGCGGCGGCGGCGACCGCTTCCTTGATCATGTCCTTCAGGGGCCGGTTTTCCTCGGTCACCAGGCGGCAGAACGTGTCGGTGGCCTCGCGATAGCGCACCGCCTGGATTTCTTCGTGGAGACGATGGACCGTCGCGGTCCCCTGCGCCTGCGGCATGGATATTCCCCCTCCTGTCGGTGCAGCGGCCATTCGCGTGCCGCACGTCCTCTCAGGGTCACTGTTCCCCCGCTGCCGGCCAGCGTCTTTGATCCAGATCAATGATGTCGGGGGCTGAGCGCGGGGGCATCCGCGGTGTCGTGGTCGGCGCAGGCCGACCAGCCACGGCTTTGCCGATGCAGAGGCGGAACGTCATGGGTGGCCGGCCGGCGCCGACCACGACACGGGGGGCCGACCACGACACGGGGGGCCGACCACGACGCAAAGACCCCACCCCCACCACCCGGGGGCCGGGTCCTACCCCAGGCGGCCGTGGCAGTGCTTGTATTTGCGGCCCGAGCCGCAGGGGCAAGGGGCGTTGCGGCCGACATTCTTCCAGGTGGCGGGGTCGCCGGGATTGATCGCCTCGGCCGGGTTCAGGCTGGTGGCGGCACCCACCGGCGCCGACAGCACCTCGACCCCGATATCGCCGCCGTCGGCAAAGGGCGACAGCGCGTCCGGGTGGCTTTCCAGGAACGGCATCGACACCGGCTCGAACATCTCCGGCTGTTCCGACGCGATCTCGACCCGCGCCAACAGCGCGGTCACGCGTTCCTTCAACTCATCCAGCATGGCGTTGAACAGGGCGAACGCCTCGGACTTGTACTCGTTCAGCGGGTCGCGCTGGCCATAGGCGCGCAGGCCGATGCCCTGGCGCAGGTGATCCAGCGCGTGCAGATGCTCCTTCCACACGGCGTCCAGGGTCTGGATCAGCAGGCTCTTCTCGATGAAGCGCATCAGGTCGGGGCCCATGTTGGCCGCTTTCGTCGCCATCATCTCGTCCGCGGCCTTCAGGATCCGCTCCCGCAGGCCGACCTCGTCGATGCCTTCCTCGCGGCCCCATTCCTCGACCGGCAGCACCAGGCCCAGCAGCCGCGTCACATCAGCCGACAGCTCGGCCAGCTCCCACTGCTCGCTGAACGCCTTCTCGGGCACGCGGCGCGCGACCATGGTCGCGATCACCTCCTCCCGCATCTCGTTCATGGTGTCGGAGACGTCGTCCGCCTTCATGAACTCCTTGCGCTGGGCATAGACCTCCCGCCGCTGGGCGTTCATCACATCGTCATATTTCAGGACATTCTTGCGGGTGTCGAAGTTGCGCGCCTCGACCTTCTTCTGCGCCTTCTCCAGGGCCTTGTTGATCCAGGGATGGACGATCGCCTCGCCCTCCTTCAGGCCCAGCTTCTGCAGCATCCCGCCCATGCGGTCCGAACCGAAGATGCGCATCAGGTCGTCTTCCAGCGACAGGAAGAAGCGCGACCGCCCGGGGTCACCCTGACGGCCCGACCGGCCGCGAAGCTGGTTGTCGATCCGCCGGCTCTCGTGGCGTTCGGTGCCGATGACGAACAGGCCGCCCGCCGCCTTCACCTGCTCATGCGCCGCGGCGACCTCCTGGCGGATCGCCGCTTCCCTGTCGGCCCGCTGCGCGTCATCGGTGATGCCCGCCAGCTCCTTGCGGAGCCGCATCTGAAGGTTACCGCCCAGCTTGATGTCGGTGCCGCGGCCGGCCATGTTGGTGGCGATCGTGACGGCACCCGGCGCACCGGCCTGCGCCACGATCTCGGCTTCCTGCTCATGGAACCGGGCATTCAGCACGGCGTGCGGGACCTTCTTGCGCTTCAGCAGCTCGCTGATCGTCTCGCTCTTCTCGATCGAGGTGGTGCCGACCAGCACCGGCTGGCCGGCCTTGCGGCTCTCCTCGATCAGCGCCGCAACCGCCTCGTATTTCTCGGCCGCGGTGCGATAGACCTCGTCGTCCTCGTCCTTCCGCGCCACCGGCACGTTGGTCGGGATCTCGACCACTTCCAGCTTGTAGATTTCGGCGAACTCGTCGGCCTCGGTCATCGCCGTGCCGGTCATGCCGCCCAGCTTGGGATACAGCCGGAAATAGTTCTGGAACGTAATGGATGCCAGCGTCTGGTTTTCCGGCTGGACCGTCACGTGCTCCTTGGCTTCCAGCGCCTGGTGCAGCCCTTCCGAGTAGCGGCGGCCCTGCATCATGCGGCCGGTGAACTCGTCGATGATGATCACCTGGTCGTCGCGGACGATATAGTCGACATCGCGGGTGAACAGCGTGTGCGCGCGCAGCGACTGCTGGACGTGATGGATTACCGAGACGTTGAAGACGTCGTACAGACTCCCCTCGGTCATCACCCCGGCGTCGCGCAGCATCTGCTCGACGGTTTCCGACCCCGATTCGGTCAGGGCGACGGTGCGGAACTTCTCGTCCTTCTCATAGGTGGACGGGTCCCTGACCAGCTCCTTCACCACCGCGTCGACCCGATTGTACAGGTCGGAGCTGTCCTCGGCCGGGCCCGAGATGATCAGCGGCGTGCGCGCCTCATCGATCAGGATGCTGTCCACCTCGTCGACGATGGCGAAGGCGAAGTCGCGCTGCACCATGTCTTCGAGCCGGAACTTCATGTTGTCGCGCAGATAGTCGAAGCCGAACTCGTTGTTGGTGCCATAGGTGATGTCGCAGGCATATTGCATGCGCTTCAGCTCATCGTCCTGGCCGTGGACGATGACGCCCACCGACATGCCCAGGAACCCGTAGATCTGGCCCATCCATTCGGCATCGCGGCGGGCGAGGTAGTCGTTGACGGTGACGACATGAACACCCTTGCCGGTCAAGGCGTTCAGATAGACCGGTAGGGTGGCGACCAGGGTCTTGCCCTCGCCGGTCTTCATCTCGGCGATCTTGCCCTCATGCAGCACCATGCCGCCGATCAACTGCACGTCGAAATGGCGCTGCCCCAGGGTCCGCTTGCCGGCCTCCCGCACCACGGCAAACGCCTCGGGCAGCAGTTCGTCCAGCGTCGCTCCCTTGGCCAGGCGATCACGGAACTCCCCGGTCTTGTCGCGCAGCGCCTCGTCCGACAGCGCCTCCATGGCGGGTTCCAGCGCGTTGATTTTCGGCACGCGCCGCTGATAGGCCTTCAGCGCACGGTCGTTGGCATTGCCGAAGATGGCGCGGGCGATCGAAGCGAACATGCGATCCTTCCAGGTGCGGCGCGGTCCGCGGTCTGGGGGTGGTGACGGGCCAGGGGACCGCGTTCAGATAGGACCCGGACGGCGCAGGGTCAACGACGGCGTGGCGCATGCCTGCCCGGGGCGGCCGGGCCGGCGGGCCGACCGCATGGAATTCCTGGCCTTTCCCGCCCGGGGGCGGATAGAAGAGCGCTGTTGACCGTTCACAACGTCGTGCCGGCCGTCGCGTCCCGGAGTACTCATGCCGCCCCGCCTTCCCACCCGCCGGCACCGTTCGTCCGTCCTTGCCGCGCTGGCGACGACGGCGGCGATGACCGCAGCGCCGGCGTGGGGACAGACCGCCACCACGCCCCGCCCCCCACCGCCGATGCGGGACACCGACGCCGGGCCGCCGGCGTCGGGCACGCCCAATCCCATCGTCGCCAGCGTCGATGGCCGCCCGATCCGGCTGAGCGACCTGGGCGCCGCCCTGAAGGCGCTGCCCGAGAACCTGCGCGCGCTGCCGTTCGACACGCTCTATCCGGTGCTGGTCGACCGCCTGGTCGACCACCAGGCGCTGGTGATCCTGGCCAAGCGCGCCGGGCTGGAGGACAATCCCGACGTCCGGAAGGAGATCGAGGCGGCGGCCGAACGCGTCCTGGAAGGCGCCTACCTGTCCCGCGTCGCCACCCCGAAGGTCACCGACGAAGCCGTGCGGGCCCTGTACAACCGCAAATACGCCAACCGCCCCGCCACCGATGAGGTGCGCGCCCGCCACATCCTGGTCTCGTCCGAGGCCGAGGCGCGGCAGGTGCTGGAGGAGCTGCGCCAGGGCGCCGATTTCGCCACTCTGGCGGCCAAGGTCAGCAAGGACCCCGACGGCAGGAAGGGCGGCGACCTCGGCTTCTTCCGGCGGGAGCAGGTGTGGCCGGCCTTCGCCGACCTCGCCTTTTCCCTGCAGCCGGGCCAGATCGCCGCAAACCCGGTGCAGAACGAGTATGGCTGGCACGTGGTGAAGGTCGAGGAGCGGCGGCAGGTCGCGCCGCCCGGCTTCGCCGAGGCCGAGGCGTCGCTGCGGCAGGAGCTGCTGGCGCAGGCGGTGCAGCAGGCGGTCGAGAAGGCCCGCAGCGAGGTGATCATCCGGCGCTACAACCTGGACGGCAGCGAGCTGGAAACCGTCCCCCGCTTCCGTTCCTCCCTCGGCGGCGACGCGCCGCCATTGCCGGCGCAGGCCCTGCCGATCCAGCTTCCGACCCCGGCGCCGCCGCCGCGCTGACAGCCTGTGCGGCGTGCCGGCGCGGACCCCGCGTCAGACGCGGATGTCCGCTTGTGAGGCCTTGAGCGTTCGTCCATCATCACGTGAATTTTGACCTTCGGAGTCCCCATGACACGTTCCGCGGCGCCGTCCATCGGAGTTCTGGCCCGCCTGCTCGCCGGCGCATTGATCGTGCTGCCGCTCTTGCCCGGCGGCGCGGCCGCGCAGGGCACCGCAACCCCGCCCGCGGCGCCGCCGGCGGCCGGAGCGACCGCGCCGGCCGCCACGGCGCCGGCCGATCCGGTTGTCGCCAAGGTCGACGGCCTGCCGATCCTGCTGAGCGATCTGCAGGCTGCGGCCCAGACCCTGCCGGAGAACGCCCGCCGGCTGCCGCCGCAGGCGCTGTACCCGATGCTGCTGGACCAGATCATCGACGGCAGGGCGCTGACGGCCGAAGCGCACAAGACCGGCAAGGACCAGGATCCCGACGTGCAGCGCCAGGTCGCCATGGCCTCGCAGCGGGCGCTGGAGAACGCGCTGCTGCAGAAGGAGATCGGGCCGCAGGTGACCGACGCGGCGCTGAAGGAACGCTATGACCGCGACGTCGCCGGCAAGCCGGGCCCC
>WBZO01003020.1_pt1 | contig 20498 bp, 22 predicted proteins | sample 5204261 | NCBI WGS metagenome assembly WBZO01 (sample SAMN12412400, study PRJNA552823) | activated sludge metagenome | isolation source: activated sludge from anammox sidestream of wastewater treatment plant... | place: USA: North Carolina | collected 2017-09 | reverse complement strand
ATTCGGCTTGGCAGATCAAGGTAAACCCGGCTGTGGACGCCTCGATTTCAGCGAGAGACCAGGCGATGCTGAGGGAGGGTGTGATCATGGTTCTATGGCTTCTTTTCCGTCCAAGGATTTAAGAGAGAGATGTGGCAATGCCGAAAGTCGTTGGTATTCCGGGTTGCCAGCGTCAATCCATGACAGCGTGCGGTTGCCGCGATTAAACTATCCATCGCCGGCAACCTGCGGCCGGCTCTTTCCGCCTCGGCCTGAAGTGCGGACCACTCACTCATTTCCTCCTCACCGAGCGGAAGCACGCGCCCGGCAAAGGATGGAAGAAGTTCGGACACCAGCCAGCTCTCCAATTTCCTTCGCTTTCTTCCCTCGGGGAGCAACAAAATCCCCTTTCGGATTTCCGCAATCGAAACCACGCTGACATAGAATGTGAGGCTCGATTGGGTGGAGAGCCAGGCCGCCACATTCGGATCCGGCCTTGTCCTGGTCGCCTCACTCAGGACATTCGTGTCGAGAAGAAAATTCAAAATGTCACCGTGCGAGGAAGATCCTTGTCGCGCACTATCGAAAGCTCGCTCAAGTCGGCAGGGCAAGTCCGCAAGACCTCCCAAATCCCCCGCTCCGGCGCACGGCTTGCCTGCCAGTCGTTGGCGCTCACGATCACGACGAACGGCTTGCCATGTTTCGTCACAAGTTGAGGATCTCCCTGCGCAGCTTTTTCAGCCACGCTTGAAAATCGCTGTTTTGCCGTCTGTAGTTGATGGGCAATCATGGGCAAAAGAATATGCTATTCTGTCCTGCCTGTCCAGAACTCTCGCAACCCTTCCAGCAATTCAACCAGCTGGAGAGCAGGCAACATCGGGGAACCGTATAAATCTCGCCCGGCTTGGCACCAGGCAGAACAATTCTCCGCTTCTGATCTGTCATTGCCGTTTTTAGCATGGTGGGACAATCCCGCTTTCGGAAAAACTGCCATGTTGGAGAAAGGAATTAAAAATTGCTTGAAAAGAAACCATGGGCTCTGACAGGCGGGGGCGAGTTTCGGCGTCAGTTTGAGTCCCTTGCAAAGAAAGAAAGCATGGAATTGCGTCCGGCTCACATCTGCACAAGCTTTACCCAAGCGGCGCAATTGGTGCGGACCGGAGTGGCTGCTGCGGTGCTGCCGGAAATCGCTCAGTTTGCCGCACCCGTCCGAAAATTGACGCTTGGGGGGCTGGAGCCGCCAAAACGCAGCCTTGGAATCGTATGGCATCCACGCAACATCGATGTTCGCCCGGTCTTGGAATCCGTCCGTAAACTTCTGATCGAGGTGACCGCAATGTGAAATCAGTCAATTCAGCCGCATAGGGGGTCAGCCAGACCCCATGTGCGAACGCATCGACACCCACAGGATCCCGTGGGCATTCTTCGGGATCAAGGAGCCGGATGCGCTCTTGGATGGCCGGTACAATGTCGCCCCAACGGCCCTTATCCCGGTAATTCGCCTGGGCGGGGATGGGGAGCGTCGGGTGACCGGGGCGATCTGGAATTTGCGCCCCTCTTGGGCATCCGAACCTCCCAAACGCCCCCTCTTCAATGCCCGAGCGGAAACCGTCCATTCCCTGCCCTCCTTCCGGGATGCCTTCAGGACTCGCCGCTGCATTGTCCCTGCCTGCGCGTTGGAAAGCCGCCCGAACCCGCCCCGATCCCGTTCCCTGGATCTCGCGTCTGATGGCGCTTGCCATTCATTTTGACGGTCTGATCCGGGATGGACTCGTTCGGGATTATGCCGATTTGGCCTGGTTGGGCGGCGTCTCCCGCGTCCGGAGCGCGCAGATTCTGAACCTGCTGCCGCCCTTGAAAGTGAGATGCCCGCCAATGCCGGGCAGCGCGAAGAGCTCACGCAAGGTCCAGCAGGCCCAGAAATCCTTTTCAACGCTGAACGCTTGGAGACCCAGTGTTTGATCCACCTGTTGGAACGCGAGCCGACGCCGCTGGACTGGAAGCTGGAGGAAATCGTTCATACGGCGGGATTTGGCTGGGTAAGAGGGCGCAGGATGTCGGCAATCCATCCCGGGGCGTAAATCAAGTCCTTGCGAAGGCCTGCGCGGTCATGTCTGAATCTGGCGGCGCGGATCACCATCACGCCATCATCCATCTGGTCTTTTCCCAGATAACGCAGGGCCTGAATGAGGGTTCCGGAATTTGGAACAAATTTCGCGATCCTCGGCTTACGAGGGCCACTAAAAAAGAGCACCCCGTTTTGCCTTACGCATCCATTCTTGGACTGCTCTTCCCTTGCCTAAACCCACGCTTCCATTCATACAGGAGGCACATTATGGCATGCTCAGAGCCAACGCCCCAATCTATCCGTCCAGAGAGGGGATATCCGGAGCGGGCATGACCTGCCTGCTGGCCATCGAGACATCGTGCGATGAGACCTCCGCAGCGGTCCTGCGGGGCTATGACGAGGTCCTGGCCCATAAAGTGCATTCGCAGATGGCCCTGCACGAGCGCTATGGCGGGGTCGTTCCGGAGGTTGCCTCGAGGAGCCATCTCGAAGCGCTCCCCCGCGTCGTGGAAGCCGCCCTGCGGGAATCCGGCATTTCGCCAGCCCGCCTGGATGCCTTTGCCGCGACGGTTGGCCCCGGACTCGCTCCCGCCCTGCTCGTGGGCGCCAGCGCGGCCCGCGGCATGGCTGCCGGGGCGGGCAGGCCATTCCTCGCCATCAATCACATCGAAGGGCACCTCCTGTCGCCATTTTTTGGGGAAAGCGGGATTCCACCCCATGCGGCGCTCGTGGTTAGTGGGGGTCACACCCTGCTCGTGGATGTGGGGGGATTCCGCGATTACCGCGTCCTCGGGCGCGCGCTGGATGATGCCGCGGGAGAGGCCTTTGACAAATTTGCGAAGATGCTCGGCCTCGGCTATCCCGGTGGCGCGGAAATATCCCGCCTCGCAGCAACAGGAGATGCCAGCCGCGAGCCCTTCCCGAGAGCCATGCGGGATTCCGGGGATTTCCACTTCAGTTTCAGCGGGCTCAAAACGGCGGCCCGGTACCGTCTCGAAAAGGGTTTCTCCGACGCGGACATCCCCCACCTCTGCGCTGGATTCCAAGAGGCCATCGCCGAGGTCCTCGTCCATAAACTTACCGCCCTGTGCCATCAGACAGGCCGCCGACTGGCCGCCATCAGTGGTGGGGTCAGCGCCAACGCCCGCCTCGCGGAACTGGCCGCAGCCCGACTCGGCGCGGAGGGCATCGAACTTCGGATTGCCAAGCCGGAACTCCGTACAGACAATGCGCTCATGATCGCCTGCGTTGCCGCATGGGAACTCGCGCGCCACCGGGACCAACCCACAGCCGCGAGCCCGGACATTTTCCCAAATTTTCAACCGGAGACCTTCCCTTACTTCACATGAGCGAATCTTCCTTCCCGCGCCCGGATATCGAGGCCATTTGGGCGCCTTGGCGCGTCGAGTATTTCGAAGCGGGGCACCGGGCGGGCTCGGATTTTCTGACCGAGGCCGCCCAGGCGAAGGATGACGCCGCCCACCTTGTGGTGGCCCGCCGAAAATCCGCCTTCCTGCTCATGAACAAATACCCCTACTCAGCGGGACACCTCATGGCGGCCCCCTACCGAAAGACCGTCTCCATGGAGGCCCTCACGGAAGGGGAAATCCTGGATCTCTGGGAATTGGTCGTCCTCGCGCAGAAACTCCTCCTCGAGTGCGTCAAGGCCCAAGGATTCAATGTGGGCTGGAATCTGGGAAAGGCGGGAGGCGCGGGCGTCGAGGATCACCTCCACATCCATATTGTCCCCCGCTGGAACGGGGACTCAAATTTTATGGCGGTGGTCGCGGGAACCCGCGTGATCCCAGAGGGACTCACGCCGCTCTACGGGCGTCTGCGAGCCGCATTGGACGCAATGCCCCATGACACCTGAGGATCCGCGCGGATTCCTTCCTCATCGGGAACCTTTCGTCTTCGTGGACGAGATCCTCTCCCGCGAAGAGGGAAAATGCCATTGCGTGAAGACATTCCCTCCGGAGGATCCCATCTTTCGTGGCCATTTCCCCGGCAATCCCATCGTCCCAGGCGTCCTCCTCACCGAGGCCCTCGCCCAGACCGCTGGCATCGCAGCTGCGGAGAACGCGCAGGAGGGCGGATTCCTCCTCTCCGCGATCCGGAACATGAAATTCCCCTCGGCGGCGCGCCCAGGGGAACGCATGGATCTTCTGGCGGCAAGAACCGGCGAGCTGGAGCGGCTCGTCATTTTTGACGTTCAGGCAACAATCGCAGGCCGGATCATTGCCAAAGGCAGCATCATCCTGAACCGTCCACTCTTGGCCACGAAGGTGTCGGCATAGTGAACACTGCAGGATCGAAGACGCGAAAATTTCATCTGGGAGCTCGAGCGCCATGCTTCCCTGCCATCTGGCCAGGAACGATCATCCATCCGACTGAGAATATGAGGTAAATTTTCACATCTGCGATTCCTTTGGGATTGCCCTCCCCATTGGCGTTGCCAAGCCCGGAGGGACATTATTATGATCCAGTCATGAGAAATGCGGTTTTTCTGGTGGCGCTCACCTGCATGGCGCTGACCGGATGCAAAAAGGCGGACACGGGCCAGGAGGCGACGGAAATTGTTGTGGGGGAATTTGTGTCCCTGACGGGTGCCACGGCCAGTTTCGGTCAATCCTCGGACAAGGGGACGCGGATGGCGATTGACGAAATCAATGCCGAGGGCGGAGTCCTCGGAAAAAAGATCCGTCTCGTGATTGAAGACGATCAATCCAAGGCGGGGGAGTCGGCCACCGTTGTCCGGAAGCTCATTTCCCGCGACAAAGTCGTCGCGCTCCTGGGGGAAGTGGCCTCGTCACGCTCGCTCGAGGCCGCGCCCATCGCGCAGCAGAAGAAAATTCCCATGATTTCTCCCTCCTCGACGAATCCGAAGGTCACCGAGGTGGGAGACTATATTTCCCGGGTCTGTTTTATTGATCCCTTCCAGGGAACGGCCCTTTCAAAATTCGCCCTCAGTCGGGGGTGGAAGCGCATGGCCATCCTCGCTGACGTAAAACAGGATTATGCCGTGGGACTCGCGGAATTTTTCAGGAAGCACCTTACCGAGAATGGCGGCGAGATCGTGGCGGATCAGAGTTACAGTTCCTGGGACAAGGACTTTCGCGCTCAATTGACCTCGATTGCGGCGACTCAGCCGGACGCGATCCTCCTGGCTGGCTACTACAATGAGGCGGGACTGATTGCGAGTCAGGCGCGTGAATTGGGGCTGACCATGCCCCTGCTCGGCGGGGATGGATGGGATTCGCCGTCGCTCATTGAGGTGGCGGGCCCGGCCGTTGAGGGCTGCTTCATGTCGAACCACTTCTCCGGAGAGGACCCCTCTCCGGTCATCCAAAATTTCATCGCCAAATTCCGGGAGCTGTATGGCCACGAGCCCGATGCCCTCGCCGCGCTGGGCTATGACTCCGCAAGGATTCTCGCGGATGCCCTCCGGCGCGCGGGAACAACCGACCCGGAGCCCCTGCGCGACGCCATTGCCGCAACGAAGGATTTTCCTGGGGTCACCGGACGCATCACCCTCGACGAAAACCGCAACCCCCGCAAACCAGCGGTCATTCTCACGATCCAGGATGGCAAATTCCGCTACGTCGAGACCATCGAACCCTAGCCGCCGGTGAACTGGGAAAACCTGGGCCAGCAACTCATCAACGGCCTGTCCTTGGGCTCGGTTTACGCGCTCATCGCCCTCGGCTACACAATGGTTTACGGCGTGCTGCGATTCATCAATTTCGCGCACGGGGACGTATTTATGCTCGGCGCTTTCGCGGGGCTGTATTTCCACCGTTGGCTGACGCCCCTGCTGGCGGGCCTGCCCGAGGTGGTCGGCATGGCCATCATCCTGGCCGCCGCCATGACTGTTTGCGGCCTCCTGGGGGTCATCATCGAAAAATTGGCCTACAAACCCCTGCGCGCGCGACCCCGCCTCATTGTCCTCATCACGGCCATTGGCGTGTCCCTCTTCCTCGAATACACGGCCCAGCTCATTTTTGGAGCCGCTCCGCGGGGATTCCCGTCCCTGATTTCCACGCACACGTATGGCGGCGGCGGGGCGCCGAGCGTCACCTCGAAACAGATCATGGTCCTGGGAGTGACCCTCACCCTGCTGGCCGGGCTCCGATTTGTTGTCATGCGCACGCGCATGGGACTCGCCATGCGGGCCTTGTCACTCAATCCCACGGCCGCAGCGCTCATGGGAGTCAATGCCAACACCACGATTGCCTTCACGTTCGGGCTGGGTTCCGCCCTGGCCGGAGCGGCGGGCATTTTTTATGCCATGCTCTACCAGGCCATTGACCCCTTCATGGGCGTCATGCCTGGCATCAAGGCCTTTGTGGCGGCTGTGCTCGGCGGCATTGGGAATATCCCGGGCGCGGCGCTGGGGGGCATCCTCATTGGCGTGACCGAGACCCTGGTGGTGGCGTACAGTTGGAATATCGGGATTCCTCCGGGATACCGGGATGCCGTCGCCTTTGTGATTCTTATTCTCATCCTGCTCTTCAAGCCCTCCGGCCTGCTGGGCGGTGTCGAACAGGAAAAGGTCTGATGCCCCTCCGGAAACATGGGTCCCGCCTGGCGCTCGCGCTCGCGCTTCTCGCAAGCCTTGTCGTCTCGCTTCTGTCGGATTCCCTGGACGACTACGCGCTGAATGTCCTCATCATCGCGGGAATCAATGTCATCCTGGCCGCAAGCCTGAATCTTATCACGGGGCACACGGGCCAATTCTCGCTGGGTCATGCGGGCTTCATGGCCATTGGGGCGTATGCCTCGAGCGCGGTGACCCTCTTTGCCGCGCCGCCCCTCCTGCGGGCGTTGGGCGCGGAGGGATGGGGGATGCCGGTCCTTTTTCCCTTGGCCCTGACCCTCGGCGGTCTGGCCGCAGCCCTCGCAGGCATCCTCGTGGGAATCCCCTCCCTGCGCCTGCGCGGGGACTATCTGGCCATTGTCACTCTCGGCTTTGGGGAAATCATTCGCGTCATCATCCAGAATACGGAGGCTGTGGGCGGACCGCGCGGGATGGGGGGCATCCCGACCCTCACAAATTTCTTTTGGACCTACGCCCTGGCGGCCGTGACCATTCTTGTCGTTGCCAGCCTTGTGAATTCGACCTACGGACGGGGATTCCTGGCCATCCGCGATGACGAGACCGCCGCCGAAGCCATGGGCATCAACGCCACAAAGTACAAGGTCAATGCCTTCGTCATCGGCGCATTTTTCGCGGGAATCGCCGGCGGCCTCTACGCGCATTTCATCACCTACATCACCCCCGAGGGATTCAATTTCCTGAAATCCGTCGAGGTGGTCATCATGATCATCCTGGGCGGGCTGGGGAGTACGTTCGGGGTTGTCCTCGCAGCCATCCTGCTCACGGGGCTCAATGAATTCCTCCGCGAATTCGAGTCCTACCGCATGATCATTTTCTCGCTCCTGCTCGTCCTCGTCATGATCCTCCGTCCGCAGGGGCTCCTTAGAGGCTTCCGCCGACGCCCGGGCCGTCCTTCCAGAGCATGAACGACGCCCTCCTGTCCCTGGAAAAGGTTGCGGTCGGGTTCGGAGGGCTCAGGGCCGTCTCGGATCTGGACCTGCGGCTCGAAGCGAACGAATTGACCGGCCTTATCGGTCCGAATGGAGCGGGAAAAACCACGGTCTTTAATCTGATTTCCGGCGTGTACCGTCCGACCACGGGGACCATCCGCCTCGGGGGTGCGCGCATTGACGGGCTCCCTCCGCACAGGATTGCCAGGCAGGGAGTGGCCCGGACATTTCAAAATATCCGCCTCTTTGGATCGCTCTCCGTTTATGACAATGTCCGCGTTTCGCTGACCCCCCGGTTGCGGCACGGGATTGCGCACGCGCTCGTCCGCGGGGAAGCCTTCCTTCAGGAGGAGGAGGACGTGGCAGCGCGCGTCATGGAATTGCTCGACATGTTCGGCCTGGCCGGGCGCGCCCGGGAGGACGCCACCAGTCTTCCCTATGGGGACCAGCGCCGCCTGGAAATTGTCCGGGCCCTGGCCACACAGCCCCGACTCCTCCTCCTGGACGAGCCCGCCGCAGGAATGAATGCCTCGGAAAAAGCCTCCCTGATGGACCTCATCCGCTTCGTCCAAAGGAAATTTCGAATCGCTGTCCTGCTCGTGGAGCACGACATGGGAATGGTCATGGGCATTTGTAAGAGGGTGGTCGTCCTGGATCACGGCATGAAGATTGCTGAGGGATCCCCTGACGCCATCAAGCGGGACTCGCGGGTCATTGAAGCCTATCTTGGAAAGGAGATCCGCCATGCTTGAGCTGAGAAATGTCCGCGCGGGCTATGGCTCGATCGAGGCCCTTCATGGCATTTCCCTCGAGGTGTCCCAAGGGAGGATTGTCACCCTCATTGGCGCCAATGGCGCTGGAAAATCCACCACCCTGCGCGCCATTTCCGGTCTCGTGCCCGTCCGCTCCGGGGAAATCCTCCTTGATGGCGAACCCATCACCCGGCTGCCCCCCCATGCCATTGTCGCACGAGGCATCGCCCATGCCCCGGAAGGCCGAATGGTCTTCGCCAATCTGACCGTCGCGGAAAACCTCCGCATGGGTGCCTACCTCCGAAAGGATAAAAAGAATTTCGATGCCGACCTCGACTTTATCTTCGGCATCTTTCCACGGCTGAAAGAACGCCTGCGCCAGAGAGCGGGGACGCTCAGCGGCGGCGAGCAACAAATGCTGGCCATCGGGCGGGCTCTCATGAGCCGCCCCCGGTGCCTCCTGCTCGACGAGCCCTCCCTCGGCATCGCGCCCATCCTCGTCCAAACGATTTTCTCGAAGATCAGCGAAATCAACCAGCAGACCGGACTGACCATCCTCCTCGTCGAACAAAACGCGGGTCAGGCACTCGATGTCTCCCACCACGGCTACGTCCTCGAAACCGGACGGATCGCCCTCGAGGGCCCTGCCCGGGAACTCCACGACAATCCCGACATCCGCGCCGCCTACCTGGGGACCACATCCTGATCCCCCAGCAGATTCAGGGATTTGTAGAAAAATCGCCCCGTTTCAAAAGCCTTCCATTGGTCTGGCCGAAATCCATACTGCGAAAAAATTTGCCTTGGATGCACCGTCCCTATGGTTGGGCATCCGGATCATTTCGATCTCCCAAGGAAGCCTCTCCCTCCAGGGATTTGAGAAACGTGTACGAACCCTCCTGGGATTCCACCACACCCGGTCCCTCAAAATCTCCATCGTCTTGCTCACTGCGGAGGGACTGGCGGAGGGAAGAGGCGTAAAACCAGATGGCAGACGGGGTGCGGATGGTTTTGATTGCGGGCGCAAAGCGGGAGGGGGTAAAAAGGTCCGCTTTCCCGCTCGTGCGTCCACATCTTTTTTACAACAAGCCCTTCCCGTCATCGTCCATCCTCTCCCCGTTCCGGCTGGCTTTGTTCCTCCTGCCTGTTTTTGTGGGCGGCGTTCTCCAGGCGGCATCCTCAGAAAGGCTCCCCGATCTTTCCCCGCTGAAATCATGGATGGCCGCACAGAAAAATATTCGTTCGCTCTCAGCGGATTTCATGCAAACGCGGGCATTGCGAACGCTTCGCAGTCCACTCCGAAGCCAAGGACGTCTTTGGTTCAGGGCGCCTGACCAATTCCGCTGGGAATTGGGGGATCCTCCGAAAACGATCATCATTGGGACAGCGGACGGCATCACCGTCATTCATCCTGAAAAAATGCGGGCGGAAAGAAAGCCTTTGGCATCTCCGGGCAGCCCTGCCGGCTTCGTCGAGGCTCTCGGGATGATCCGTTTGCCCCAGGGTGGCAGCCTTGAGGAATTCCAGCGCCGGATTCAGGTTCTCGCGATCACAACATCCGGCGCCACATGCCATCTGGAGATGTTGCCGCGCGATGCGTCGGCCCGCCGGTTATCCGCGATCAAGCTGGCCTTTGACACGCGCACCGGTCATTGGATCAGCTTTGAAATTGTCACCCGTGAGGGGACGTCCATTCTCAATGAATTCCACAATGTGAAAATCAATATCGGGATTGACAAGGAGATCTTCGATTTCGATCTGACGGGCTATAAGGTCACTGATGAGCAGGACTAGGATCTTCTGGATTTCCCTGGCGCTCATTGCGGGGGCCTACATGGCGCTCGGCCTGTCGCGCATCAGCCTCAACGTGGACATCCTGCGCCTGCTTCCCTCGCATTTCCGGCAGGTCGAGGGGCTGTCGCTTTTCCTCAAACACTTTGCGCAACCCAACGAACTGATCGTTACGATCAGCGCTCCAGATCCCGGGACAGCCGAAACCGTCGCCGACGAGCTTGCCGCCACGCTGCGTCAGCATTCCCCACTTGTCAAAAACGCCACAGCGCAACCCCCTTGGGAAAATGATCCCGCGAGCCTTTCGGAATTCCTAACATTTCTCCTCCTCAACCAGTCTGAGGATACGATGGCGGAGATCCAAAGAAGGATCGCCCCGGACCAGGCGGACAACACCCTGCAGGAGACGCTCGACACGCTCCAGACGAGCGTATCACCCCGCGATGTGGTCCTCCTGAGTTACGACCCATTCGGCCTCTCCCTGGCGCTTCCAGGATCCGAGATCTTCGGAGGAAAACAACAATCCGAATTTTCCTCGGACGATGGGAAATTCCGCGTGGTTTATGTCGAGGCGGCGCATCCCTTTGCAAATTACAAGCAGACCGACAGGTGGCTGGCGCAGATCCGGGCGATTTGTGACGGGGTGGTTTCCGGCACTCCGGTCACCCTGGAATTTACCGGGGAACCTGCCTTTGTGGCCGAAATTTCCACTGGGATGGAGTGGGATATGGCCTCCTCAGCTGCCATAACACTCATCCTCATCAGTGGGATTTTCTGGCTTTGTTACAGGCGGATTGCGCCACTCTTCTGGCTCACGGGCATGTTGCTCCTGACCTTTGCGCTTTCGCTGGCGACTGCCGGGCTCTTCCTCAACCAGATCACCGTCATTGGGGTGGGTTTCGCTTCGGTGATGATCGGACTTAGCGTGGATTACGGATACCTGATCTACCAGAAGTCCCTGCGCGCCACGGGAACGGCCCGCGATTTGCAGTGGCAGTGCCTGCGAAATATCGCATGGACGGCGAGCACGACCGCAGCGGCGTTTTTTGCCCTTAACCTGAGCAGTCTGCCCGGCCTCTCGCAGTTGGGAAGCATGGTCGGGCTCGGAGTGTGTGTTGGAGCGCTTGTCATGCTTGTGGTCTTCGCGCCACTCGCAGCCCGGCTCCGTCCGGCGACGCCCCCCCCACCCACAGGGATCGAGCGGCTCCTGTCCTCTCCGCGCTTTGTCAGGCTCGGCGAATGGGTTGCCCTCGGAATGGCCGCGCTCTTGCTGGGAGGGCTCCTTGTAAAGGGATTTCCCGAGACGGACTTCTCCGCGGCCACATTCCGGGCGCGTCAGAGCAAAGCCCAATCCGCTCTGGAAAATCTTTACAAACGCCTGACGGATGATCGTGGACTGCTGAGCCTGATTGTCACGGGCAAGGATGAAGCCCAGACGCTTGAGCGATTGCGGAGAGGTCAGGCCAGGATGGACGACGCCATCCGACAAGGGATGGCAAAACACTTTTTTTCTCCACTCCCACTGTGGCCCGACAGCGTCCGACAGCGTGACAATCTCGCCCTCCTGGGATCGCTGTCCAAGGAACTTCCCCGCCTGAAAAGCGCCCTGATCGAGAACGGGTTCACTGAGGCCGCCCTGACCCTTACCGCCGCGGTCTTCGAGCAAGCCTCCTCCTGGCAGCAACGCCCCCTTCCGATCTGGCCGGAGAATGAAACCAGCCGATGGATCCTGCGGCGCCTGGCCCGCCACCAGGAGGGAAATTTCCTTGCGATTGGCATGGTCGAACCAGTGGTCGGACGGGAAATCGAACTGGCCGATTCATTCCAGGACGACGGCATTTTTCTGGTGAGCTGGAGCACCCTGGGAACGGAACTGCAACACGCGATGCCTCGGGAAATCCTCCAGGTTTCCCTGGGCCTCCTGTTGGGAATCCTGCTCATTCTTTCCATCGGATTGCGGAGCGCGAGGGCGGTCATCCTCTTTGCAGCGACAACAGCCCTCGTACTCCTGTGCCTGGCGGGAGCCATGTCCCTTCTCAACATGAAGTGGGGGTTCTTCAATATCGCAGCCATACTTCTCCTTCTCGGAACCGGCACGGATTATGGAGTTCTGCTTCTTCTTGCATTGAGAAGGAATGGCGGCGACACCCTGCGCGCGCGCCAGGATCTGGGACTCGTCATTTTTCTCTGCTGCACTTCCACTGCGGCGGGATTTGGCTCGCTGGCCTGGGCAAACAACATGGGCCTCGCAGCGCTCGGGAAAACCTGCGCGCTCGGCCTCCTGATAGACGGAATGATTTTTCTCTTCCTCCTGCCCAGGGCCTGGACTCTCTGGATGCCAGCCAAGCCGGCCACGGAATCAGCCCCTTCCCTCAAATGATCGCGGGAATTATTGGTTCCCCCCGGACCTCTGGATCTTTCCACTGGCTGTCCGGAGGATCGCCTTCACAGGCATTGCCTCGACGGGGATTTTGTGGCGGGCGATACGCTTGCGGCAAAACGAGGATATTTCGCGCATGGTTGGCATGGTTTCTCCCGGAGCCACCACAAGCTCCGCAACGGGAACCATGCCAAAGACGGAATGCGGACGGCCAAAGACCCGGGCTTCGGCAATCGCGGGGCATTGACAAAGCACCTCTTCCACTTCCTCTGGAAAAAATTTCATGCCCCCGACATTGATCACCGCCTTGCTTCGGCCGACGAGATAAAGGCATCCGTCTTCATCCACCCGCGCAATATCGCCAGTTGAGAACCATCCTCCGGCCATTGCTTCGGCGCGCTCCTGCCATGGCTCGATGTAGGCATCAAACATCCCAGGGCCCTTCAGAAAGAGTTCCCCCTGCGCACCCTCCTCCACGACGATCCCCCGTGAATTGCGCAACTCAAAGGCAAAAGCCGGCTGTACAGGACCTATGGAATCCGGTTTGCTCCGCGCGTCCGGGACATTCAGGCAGGGAAGACCCACTTCGATGATTCCCAGCGCCTGCGAGGGATATACCCCAAAGATCCGGTCAAAATCCGCCCCTGTTTTTCGCGAAAGCGCCGCCGTGGTTGAGACGGCGAGTCGCAGGGATGGCCAGCGGCGCGGATTGGCGTCCCCTGCCAGCAATTCATAATGAAATGGCGCGGCGTAGAAAACCGTTGCGTCGTACTGGGAGGCCGCCTCGAGAATGTCCCCCGCCAAATGCGATCTTGGTAGGACAATGGTCGCTCCATGCCAGAGGTAGAGAATGATCGAAACCGCAAAGTGATGCGACATCGCAAGCACCCAAAGGATTTTGTCCCCCGGCCGGATGCCCATGCCGGCATTGGCCGCCTCCACCCTTTCGCGGAGGGTGTCATGGGAAAGGACGACCCCCTTGCTTCTTCCGGTGGTGCCCGAACTGAACCGAATGAATGCGGGATGGAGCGCCGCAAACGCATCCGCCCATTCCGGAGCAACCTGGCGTGGCATGGGATGCAGATCAAAGGGGACCTCTCCTCCCAGGGTGGCTTTTGCGGCAAGCACAAAGTCAAACTTGATCGTCGCCCCCATCCACTCCCGCTCCGGGAGCGCAAGCTCCGGAGCGATGGGCACAAAACAGGCACCGGCTCGCAGGATGCCCAAAGCCAGCGCAATATACGAGGCGCCGTCGGGGCATTCGAGTCCAATCCGCGCCGTCGGATGTCCCCGGATGGCCCCGCGGAGCCGATCCGCAACCAATGCGCTGCGGGCATTCAATTCCCGATACGACAGGATCATGCCTCCCTCAATGATCGCGGGACTGTCAGGATCCGAGCGATCGAAAATTCCCTCGGCAATATTCAAGCGCCGCCCCACCCTGGGTGGAGAACTGATTTCGTCAGGCAATGCGCGCATGGGGGACGATGGTACTTTGTCCAGCGGGCGGTTGTGGAGAGGATTTCTTCTTCCATGCGCTCTGCGGTCCTTACCCGGCAGCCGGGGGTGGAGGAAACGCGGAAACCGAAATGCGGAGAGCGGAGGAATTCCGCGCCGGAGGCGTGAGCATGGCGAAGCCATCAAAGCTCACCGAGAAGGTCGCGCCGCAGGGTCTCGAGAGCGCTGTCCGCCTCCGCGCTTGTGACCGAGCCTTCCCTCCAGGAGAACGTCACATTGAGCTGTCCATTGAAAAGCCCGAAAAACAATCCCGATCCGGGAGGCGCCGAAACGGAGGGAATGTGGTAAGCATTCGTCACGGAGGCGCCGAACACGCTTCCCAATCCCGCCGAGAAATCGCCGGTGTGCGAGTGGAAAAACGAGGTGATCTCTCCACCGAATTGTGCGGACAAAACTCGCAGATAGAGACCGGCGGGAATCACTCTCATCAATTCCAGAACCGCCAAAAACGAGCGATCCAGGCGGGCTCGCGTCATCTCTTCAAATTGCCGCTGGGCGCAGGCCGCGGCCGATTCGACGGATTCCAAGGCCTCCCGCTTCAGCACGAAAAATAAAATGGTCACGCAATTCTGAAAGGGGGAGCCTCCCCGGCCCTTTTTTCTCACCTGGACGGGAACGCTCACGACATAACGTTCGGGATCTTCTCCGCGACTCAGGAAGGCGGCCCGATGGGCGCGCAGGGCGCACGCCAAATAGAATCCGGCGCTGAAGAGCGGTCCGACGGTGGCCTCCACGCGGGCTTGAATCCGGCCCGTGGATTCCCTGTCAAACGCGCGCATCCGAAATCTGAGCCGACCGGGGCGCGGATGGGAGCCGCAAAGCGAGCGGTAGCGGTGTTTTGTGAGGAGTGAGAACCGCTCCACGACGGGGGTCGCCTCCCGCAGCAGGCTCCGCAGCCGCCACAGCGGGTGTTTGGCGGACGACACGGGGGTTGGGACGCCAACCTCCTCCGAAGGGGGATTCACGAGTTCATGAACGAGAAATTCCACGCCCTTCCCATCGAAAAGAAGATGCGACCATGTGAGAACCAACAGGCTTTCTCCGGCACGCAGCAGAAGAAGGTCGAGGCGGAGATTCCTGAGTCCTCCCCGAAATCCAAGCGGCTGGTTGAGAATGTCATCCACCCACTCGCCTTCGGAGGGGATTTCCGTGGCACCGACCACCTGCTTGCGATGGATGTCGAAAACGCCCGTCAGCGGGGAAAACGCATCCTCGTGTTGACCAGCGAAATTCCGCGCTACCGTTTTGGCTCCCCAAAATCCATGGATCTCTACTTTGCCTCCGGGAGAGCCACCGTCGAAGACAATCGGGAATTGCTCGCCGCATGAAGTTGGGCTGACAGCCGCCGCCCAAAATCCTTCCGGAAAATCAGGCGAAACTTGCCTTGTCGTCCGCTTCGAGCAGATCGAAGAGAGAGGCGGTCTCCGGATTCAGACCCACTTCCTTGCAGGCTCCGGAGAACCATTCCCTCTTTTCGGGAACACCTATCAGACTCTGCTTTTCCACCGAATCCGACCAAGCCTGAATTTCCTGCGCAGTCTTGGGGATTCCATGGGCCGACACCCACGCCGCGATGGCCGCGTCATCCGCCCCGGTCCTGATGAAATCGAGGAGATCACTTCCCTTGATCCCCTTGAAATCGAACAGGACATTATCCAGTGGACAGTCAAAATTGTATTCCCCGATGGTCCCCTCCAACGAGGCATGTCCTTTGTCAATCGTACGGGCCAGAATGGCGTATCCTCCCAGGCGAATCCGGGGACTGCGCGGCGCGCTCTTTGTCAGATCAATTTTCGTGCTCATCGCGGAACAAGATAACCTGTGTTCAAAAACCAGCAAAAAGATTTTTTATGACGGAAAATCAAACGAATTTCCCTGGATTCAGAATGCCCTTTGGATCGAGGGCCTCTTTGACGCGCTGGTGGAGGGCTCGGGTCTGCGCATCGAGCGCCAATTCCCACCAACGCATTTTGGCGAGGCCGACGCCGTGCTCTCCGGTGATGGATCCCCCCCAGGCAAGGACCTGACCAAACAATTCATCCAGGGCGCGATCGGCACGGCGGCGGATGGACGGATCCGCGTAATCCCCCACCATGATATTGACGTGGATATTTCCGTCGCCGGCGTGGCCAAAGCAGGCCACGGAAAAGCCCGTGGACTTTTGCAGGCGCGCCGCAAAGCGAGTGAGATCCACGAGACGGCCTCGTGGCACAACGATGTCCTCATTCAATTTGCGAAGGCCCGTCGCCTTGAGGGATTCCGAGAATGCGCGACGCAAATCCCACAATGCCTCGCAGGCGGCGGGCGTCGAGGCGACCCGCACGGACGTCGCCCCAGAGGCCTTCAGGAGCCGGTCAAGCGCGCGGGCCTCGGATTTCACGCTCGCCGCCTGACCATCCACTTCGAGGAGAATGTGGGCCCTCCCTGGGGGAAAGCCTGCGCCCGGACGGTACGCGCGGGCGGCATTGAGGGTGAATTGATCCGCCACCTCAAGGGCAGCCGGCAGAAAACCCGCCGCAAAGACACGCCCTATGGCCCGGGCCGCCGCAGGCATGTCGTGGAATCCTGCCGAGAGGACGGCCCGCGAGGGGGGATGCGGCAGCAGGCGCAATGTCGCCTCGGTGACAATTCCCAGCAAGCCCTCGGAGCCCGTAAACAAACCCGTAAAATCAAAGCCGGTCTTGTTTTTGTGGGTTCGTCCGCCACAACGGACAATGGATCCCTCCGGCAGGACGACCTCAAGGCCAAGGACATAATTGCGGGTGACTCCGTATTTCAGGCATTTGGGCCCACCCGCGTTCGTGGCGATATTTCCGCCGATGCTGCAATCCTTCAGACTCGCCGGATCCGGCGGATAATACAGTCCCTTGGCGCGCGCGGCCTGCTGCAAATCCCCCGTCCGGACTCCCGGCTGAACGACAGCCACAAAATCCGGAACGGAAATTTCCAGGATCCGGTTCATGCGATCCGTGGAAAGGACAATGCCTCCGCGCACGGGAACGCACCCCCCCACGTAACCAAATCCCGCGCCACGCGGCGTCACGGGCACCCCCCAGCGCGCAGCCAGACGGAGGACACCCGAGACCTCGGCGGACGAGCGCGGAAGAACCGCCACCGCGGGCGTCCCCGTCGCAAACCACTTGTCGCCCGCATAGGCCACAAGCCGGTCCGGCGCGGAAACAACCCCGCGCGCGCCGCAGAGGGCGGTCAGCGCCTCCAAGCGGTGGGCCGTCAGAGCGGGCTCTTTACGCCGCGATGGCATGGACCGAAAATTTACAGGCGAATTTTCTCAAGAACGATTTCCTGCTGGCCCTCCTCGGTGAAGGGCACATGGGCGGAAAACCAACCCTTGAGCTGGTCCGCGCGGGTTGAGGTCAGCTGGAATGTGTAGTCGGTCCATCCATCATCATCCAGATACATGGAAAGCGTCTTCCCCGACACCACGCCATGCAATGTCCCATATCCCCCCATGACGCCCTGGACCTTGCCTCCCGTAGTCTGCTTCAGGACGACCAGCCCCCACTGATCCGAAAAATACACGCCCTCGACATTGATCCTCGCGGGCTCTGTCTTGCTCTCCTTGAGGTAGGCCACACGGGCCGCATTGTTTTTCGCCGCAGAATTACCCCAAAAGCAGGACGAGAGACCCAAGGGAAGAACCGCCAGCGACACGAGAACGATTATCTTTTTCACGCGGTCCATTCCAACACACCACAGCCCGCGAGAGAATAAAAATTTTATCGAAATCAGCGGACGATACCGCGCTTGCTGGCCTGGATGAATTTGATCAGCGCGGACAGATGGGGCGACTCCGGAAGCTCCCTGTGGATGGCCTCAATGGCCTGGCTCACATTCAGGCCCGAGCGGCACAGGAGGCGATGAGCCTCTCGCAGGAGGCGGATGTCCTTCACGGAAAACTCACGCCGCTCGAGGCCGACCAGGTTGATTCCGCGCAATTCCGCCGGATTTCCATCGGCCATCATGAAGGGGACGAGATCCTGCACGATTTTTGTGCAACCTCCGACGAGGGAATACGCGCCGACCCGACAGTACTGGTGGACCCCGCTCAACCCCCCGATCACGGCATAATCCTCAACAATCACATGCCCGCCCAGGGTCCCATTGTTTGAGAACACCACATGGTTGCCCACCACGCAATCATGGGCCACATGCGCATAGGCCAGGAAATTGTTGTGACTGCCTATGAGCGTCGTGGAATTTTTTGCGGTGGCGCGATTGACCGTGCAAAATTCGCGGAAGGAATTGTTGTCGCCGATTTCGAGATAGGTCGGCTCGCCGTCATATTTGAGATCCTGGCTTCGCTGTCCGATTGAGCAATGGGGGAAAAATCGGTTTCCCGAGCCGATGCGCGTCGGACCGGAAATGGTCACATGGCTCTCGAGTGCGCATCCATCGCCCAGGGTGACTGCACGGCCAATAACGCAATACGGTCCAATCTCGACACTCTCGCCGAGGCGCGCCGAAGGATCAACAACTGCCGTCGGATGGATCATCTGTCCACAAGCCCAAAGAGCAGCTCTCCCTCAGAGACAACTTCGCCGTTCACCATGCACCGGCAGGCCGCCTTCCCGAGACGCCTTTTCGTACTCAGCATCTCGCAGTAAATGAAGAGCGTATCGCCGGGAACCACCGGACGACGGAATTTAACGGCGTCAGCACTCATGAAATAGCCAATTTTTCCCATGTTCTCGGTCCGGCGCATCATGACGAGGCTGGCCACCTGGGCCATGGCCTCGACCTGAAGGACGCCGGGCATGACCGGATGGCCGGGGAAGTGACCCTGAAAAAATGGCTCGTTGATCGTCACGGCCTTGACCCCGACCGCTCCGGAATCCGTGATTTCGACGACCCGATCCACCATCAGGAATGGATACCGATGCGGGAGGATGCGCTGGATTTCGTTGATGTCGAGGACACCGCCTTCCGCGGCCATGGGACGCGGCGCCGAAGCCACGATTTCGGTCTGACGTTTGACGAGCGCCTTGGCCAGTTCGGTGTTTGGACCGTGACCTGGACGGACGGCCACGACATGGCCCCGAATGCGTCGTCCGGAGAGCGCGAGATCCCCGACGATATCGAGAATTTTGTGACGGACGAATTCATCCGGGAACCGGAGGGGCTCCTTGCTGAGGACCCCCTCTCCGCGGGCCACGACCGCATTCTCCAGGCTGCCCCCCTTGATGAGCCCCTTGTCCATGAGCGGCTTGACATCCTCGTAAAAAACAAAAGTCCGCGCTGACGCAATTTCGTCACGATAAAAATCCGGCGTGATTTCCGCCGAGAGGAATTGGGTAAACCGTCCCTCCGGACCAATCTGCGTGCAGGAGACGCGAAATTTCGTGTCGGGCAGCAGGGCCAGAAGCGAGCCATTGGCCTCATAAATCACCGGCTCCGAGGGCTCGTGAAAAATGCGCGGCGCATCCTGCGCGACCATTCCCCCGGCGGCCAGAATCGCCTCGACAAAGATCCTCGCGCTTCCGTCCCCAATGGGCGGCTCGTTGGCGTCCATTTCAATCAGGGCATTGTCCGCCCCCAGACCGGACAGTGCGGAGAGGACATGCTCGACGGTGTGGATTTTTGCGTTCCCCTCGACGAGCGTCGTGGCGCGCTCGACGGTGCGGACATTCATTGCCGCCGCCTCGATGAGCGGCTCATCCGGGAGGTCGGTCCGCCGAAATTTGAAGCCATGCCCCGGCGGCGCGGGATGAATGACGAGACTGACAGCCTCCCCCGTATGGAGGGCTGTCCCATTTAATCTGGCTGGCGATGCGAGGGTGCGTTGCGGATCCACGGATTGGAAATGACGAAAAATAATGAAGAACTCCACTCAGAAGTCCAAGCCTGTTATGCCGTACCCGGGGGACCGCCTGCAAGCAGGATCGGCGCGCCCCGTGTCTCGGTGGTCCCCAGGCGTCCACAGCAGGTGGTGGGCAGGGCTGGATTCGAACCAGCGAAGGCATAAGCCAGCAGATTTACAGTCTGCCCCGTTTGGCCACTCCGGAACCTACCCGATTTGTCCTCCTGCGAGGGCGCGCTCTTTTTTTACGGACGGGCCGTGTCCGAAAAGCGCGGGACGATCCTTATGGAACGAATGATGACATTTTGCAAGGGAAAGTCGTTGGTGTCCGCTGGGAGGTTGCTGATCTGGTCCAAATTGTCGAGCCCTTCGAGGACCTCTCCAAAGACAGTATCCACCCCATCCAGCTTCGGCTCCGGGGCGAGCATGATATAAAACTGGCTGCCATTGGACGCCTTTCCGGGATTGATGGGATTGGCCAGGCGGGCCATGGCCACGGAACCCCGCTTGTGCGGAAGGCGAATTTCCGGAGGCAGGGTGAACCCCGGCCCGCCCGTTCCGGCGCGCAGGGGGCGCCTCGGAGCAAGCAGCCACCACCGGGTCAGGGGATCCCCGGTCTGGACCAGCGCGCCGGGAAGGACGCGATGG
>WBZO01003019.1_pt1 | contig 20499 bp, 13 predicted proteins | sample 5204261 | NCBI WGS metagenome assembly WBZO01 (sample SAMN12412400, study PRJNA552823) | activated sludge metagenome | isolation source: activated sludge from anammox sidestream of wastewater treatment plant... | place: USA: North Carolina | collected 2017-09 | reverse complement strand
CTGGCTCGCGGATTGCGTTTGGCGGACTTGATGGCGTAGCCGAGCAAATCCTCGGCACATCTGCCATCTATGCTGCCTGCGCCTACTTTATTTACCAAATCTGGAACAGTCACGAATGGGCATTTACGGCGGCGGAGGCAGCATTATAATTGATCTATGCCTGTGCCAATTTTAGCCACGAAACTATATATCCCCCCACCGCGGCCTAACATTGTCCTCCGCCCCCGCTTGATCGAGCGGCTGAACGAGAGTCTCTCTTCGGGTTGCAAGCTGACTCTCCTCTCCGCCTCCGCTGGCTTTGGTAAGACCACGTTGGTCAGCGAATGGATTGATCATAGTGAGAAGCGGGTTGCCTGGCTGTCGCTGGACGAAGGAGATAACGACCTCTCACGCTTTCTCACTTACCTCATCGCTACATTGCAGACAATTGCACCAGATATCGGAAAGGGAGCGGCGGCTGCCATCCAATCCCCTCAGCCATCGCCGGCTGAAACAACTCTGACAACCCTGCTCAATGAAATCGCCGCTTTTTTGGACAGCTTCATCCTGGTGCTGGATGATTACCATTTGATAGATTCCCAACCAGTAGATCAGGCTCTGATCTTTCTGGTCGAGAACCGGCCGCCGCAGATGCACCTGGTCATTGCCAGCCGTGAGGACCCCAATTTTCCCCTCGCCCGGCTGCGCGCCAGGGGACAACTGATCGAGCTGCGCGCAGCCGATCTGCGTTTTACCCCCGCCGAAGCCACTGAATTTCTCAACCCGATAATGGGTTTGAACCTTTCGGTAGAAGATGTCGCGGCACTGGAAGCCCGCACCGAAGGCTGGATTGCCGGCCTTCAATTGGCTGCGCTTTCCATGCAGGGGCAACCTGATCCCACCAAGTTCATTCAGTCTTTCGCCGGCAGCCATCGTTTCGTGATGGACTATCTAGTGGAAGAGGTCCTGCGCCAGCAGACCGCGAACATCCAGATCTTTTTACTGCATACTTCAATTTTGGACCGCATGTGTGGACCGCTGTGTGACGCTGTTTTGGGTTCTCCTACTGCCTCTGGTCAGGAAACCCTGGAATTTCTCGAACACGCCAACCTGTTCATAGTCCCTCTGGACAATGAGCGACGCTGGTACCGCTATCACCATCTCTTTGGCGAATTGCTGAGGCACCGGTTAGGGCAGATTCTCGCGCCTGGGGATATGGCCGAACTGCATATCCGTGCCAGCCAGTGGTATGAAGACAACAGCCTGGCGTTTGAAGCCTTTCGCCATGCAACGGCAGCCAATGATGTCGAGCGGGCTGAGCGCCTGGTTGAAAGCGAGGCAATCGGCTTGCATTTTCGCAGCGTGGCAATGCCTGTTCTGGACTGGCTGACCTCGCTGCCCAAACCTGTGTTGGATACTAGACCCCGATTGTGGGTGCGATCTGCCACGCTGGCCCTGATGGTCGGGCAGACCACCGGCGTCGAAGAGAAACTACAGGCAACTGAAGCTGTTTTCGCTGCTCAAACTGCCTCACAAGATGCCGAGCCAGACGACCAGACCCGCGACCTGATCGGGCAGATCGCCTGCGCCCGGGCTACCCTGGCGCTTTTTCGTTACGATCCAGATGCAATGATCGTCCAAGCGCGCCGCGCCCTCGAATTCTTATATCCTGAAAATCTGACGTATCGCTTTACCGCCAACTGGGCGCTGACCACAGCTTTGATGTTTCGAGGAGACCGCGCCGGAGCCGCCCAGGCCTGCCAGGAATGCATCGACATCAGTCAAAAATCTGGACATGTATTTTCCAAAATCCTGGCTGCAAACAATATGGGCGCTTTATGGGAAATGGAAAACCAGCTTTTCCAAGCAGCGGAGATCTATCGCCAGGCACTGCGATTATTTGGCGACCATCCACAGCCCAACGCCAGTATCGCTCTGCTTGGCTTGGCACGCATCTGCTACGAATGGAACGATTTGAATGCAGCCGAACAGTACGGACAACAGAGTCTGGAATTATTTCAGCAATTTGATCGCGCGATTGACCGCTTTATCGTCAGCGAAGTGTTCCTGGCGCGCGTGAAACTGGCTCGAGGCGATGTGGAGGGTGCCGCATCGCAGCTAGCCCAGGCTGAACAGTCTGCGCGCCAAAAAAATTTCCTGCTGCGGCTGCCAGAGATTGCCGCCCTAAAAGTTTCCGTCTTGCTGCGGCAAGGCCAAGTAGCAGCCGCTGCTCAATTGGTTCAGCAGCATGACCTTCCTCTGTGCCAGGCTCGCGTGCTCATCGCCCAGGGAGAACCATCCGCAGCCCTGGCGATGCTGGAGCTATTGCGCCAAGAAATGGAAGAAAAAGGATGGGCAGATGAACTGCTCAAGGTGATGGTTTTACAGACAATCGCTCTATATGCACATGGGGAAAAGAAAAAAGCCGTACAAGTGTTGGGTGAGGTGTTGGCTTTGACTGAGACGAACGGATTCATCCGTCTCTTCATTGACGAGGGCGAGCTTATGGCGGAACTCCTATCCGCGGCAGCCGCGCTGGGCTTCAGCCCGGACTATGCCAACAAACTGTTGGCTGCCTACGAAGTGGAGATGAAGGGTGAGCAACCAACATCCACCATTCCCGATCCTTCGTTTTTGATCGAGCCGCTCAGCCCGCGCGAGTTGGAAATCCTACGCTTGATTGCCCAAGGACTCTCTAACACCGAAATCAGCCGGCGGCTTTTCCTGACTTTGAATACGATCAAGGGGCACAACTGGCACATTTTTAGCAAATTGCAGGCGCAGAATCGCACCGAAGCTGTGGCACGCGCCCGTGAGCTTGGTTTGTTGTAACCCCTTCCAAAAACAACACTCCCAAATCACACTTTAGTATCTATACATTAACACCGGGCAGTCGGTATATTACCTGTACAACGAGGAAGTGGAACAGGCGGCTTATCGCTGACCATATCATGCACAGGTCATGTCAAAGAAACCGGACTCCCAAACAGGCGTAAACCAACCCCTGGTTTATGAAATCAGGATCGAGGGTCATCTGGACCAGCAATGGACGGATTGGTTCGACGGTCTGACCATCACGCTGGAAGAGGATGGGAATACGCTTCTCAACGGCCCGGTGGCCGATCAGGCTGCACTACATGGACTGATCAAGAAAATTCGTGATCTGGGAATACCGTTGGTATCGGTGTGCCAGACCCAACCCGATGATATTCATTCAAACCGTTCAAAGAAGGAATAAAAATGAGCACAAGTATAAGTCATTCAAAAAAGATCGATACGAAAGCCCTGCTCTCCACCCTGTGGATCGTGGTCATGTTCAATATGTTGAAAGCGGACATCCTCTCGCTGAACATTCCAGGTGCGGGAGAAGAAGTGGCGAAAACCGCCACAAGCGCAGGCGCCTCCATTCCCCAACTGATGTTGGGTGGCGCGATTATGGGAGAACTTGCCATTGCCATGATCATCCTATCTCGCGTGCTGCAGTACGGGATCAATCGCTGGGTCAATATAGTCGTGGGTGTCATTACCATTGCCTATATCTGGGGCGGCATGGCGTCATATCCTCACTACATCTTCATCGCCACAGTTGAGACCCTTTGTCTATTGCTGATCATCGGGGTTGCTTGGACCTGGCGAAAGATTGAAGAATAACTTAGAAAGTATCAGGTGGAAAACATGAGCATAAAAAAATTATTCTTGGATTTCGCTATCACATTCTTGATTGCCCTGGCAACATCTGCGCTGGTGACATTTCTTTGGAACCTTATCGGACATGAAAAAAGCTCCGTAAATTGGCAGGCTGCATTCAGCATCGCGATCACCGTTAGCGCAATCATTACCTGGGTAAAAAGGCGGATATCCCTGTATAGGAGCCGATGACTATGAATAAACTATTGGATTTCACCAGGAAATTTTCAACCCTAGCCATCAACTTTACCTTATGGTTTTTCCGCAGATAAAAAATAACTCGGAAAGGAAATTGTGAAATGAGAAGTTTACAGAAATTTGGTGGTTTCGCCGCGCTGTACCTGGCAGTCGCCTACCTGATCGGAATGGTTATCTTTCTCGCTGTTCTGGACTACCCCAGCATCACAAGCCCAGCCCAAAAGGTAACCTTGCTTGTCGAAATGCAGATAGTCACCTTTTTGACCAACCTGCTCATGTACGTGTTCTTTGGCGTTTTTCTGCTCGTCCTGTCGCTGGCGTTGTACGAACGATTGAAGTCCGGCGCGCCGGCGATCATGCAGGTAGCCACCGCGATCGGGATCATCTGGGCTGGCTCGCTGATCGCCAGCGGCATGGTGGCGAATGCGGGGATCGATCCTGCTGTCGTCTTGTATGCTAAAGACCCGGCCCAGGCTGCGGTTTTCTGGCAAGGAATCGAATCCGTAGCAAGCGGGCTGGGCAATGGCAATGGCGAAATCCTGGGCGGCCTTTGGGCGCTGCTGGTCAGCTTGGCAGCGCTGCGAACTGGCGGGCTTCCCAGGGGCTTGAATATCCTTGGCTTGCTGGTCGGCGCGGTGGGTATCATTTCCATTTTCCCGGGATTGACCGGCCTGGTAGGGGTATTTGGTTTGGGTCAAATCATCTGGTTCGTCTGGCTGGGGGTCGCTCTGCTACGCAGCAATCCGAACAAGGCAGCGTGAAAGTTAAATAAGTTCGCACAACAAGACAAATCGAAAAAGGAGAAAAGGATGAAAATCTGCATTGTAGGTGCATCTGGAAAACTTGGCAAATATATGGTGCAGCACGCACTGGATCGGGGTTATGAGGTGGTTGGCGTCTGCCGGGAACGCAGTGTTAGCAAGCTCGACGCGTTCAAGGGGCGCATTATCATCGTGCCTGGGGCGACCAATGACCGTGAGGTGATCAAGAAGGCGGTTGCAGGGTGCGATGGTGTTCTCACCGTACTGGTCCCATGGGGATCTGATCACTACTCATCGGGAACAGCTCAGGCGGTACTCGACTATGCCAAACCTGGCGCACGCCTGATTTTCTCCTGCGGCTGGCATATCACACGCGACGACAAGGATGTGTACCCATTATCTCTGAAAAGAGAGGAGAAGATCATCCGCTGGCTCACACGAATTGTTCCATTTGTGGATATTGACGACCAGGTGGAAGCCTGCCGGCGTATTTTTGCAAGCGATACCCAATGGACGGTTGTGCGTGGAAGCGACCTTGAAGAGGGCGAGAGCCAGGGACTGCCCGCCTGGAGTCGCCACGTAGGCGATCCCATCCTCACCAGCAACCTCACACGCCGCGTGGACTACGCTCTGTTCATGGTAGAGGCACTTAAGAATGACACCCTTATCCACGTAGCCCCGGCGATTGTCGGATGCCGTACACCCTCGGCGCTGACACACGCCGCTATCCATTGAAAGGGGCAGAACTTGACGCAGATAGAATAATTGCTTTCATAGCCGGCGGGCTCTATTGCCTGGAGCCTGTCGCGGGCTTGTTCAACATCCCCCCGTGATAGACCTGCCCGATTGTTTGGTTCAAATCTCAGTCCACATCCACCAGGTTACATTAGGGCATTTTCCCAATTCATGATGATAGCAACGTTTGTGGGTAGTGTTTCTTTCGTTCGGGACATAATAAAAGGACTTGATCGTCCTGAGAATGTGGTTTCCACCTCACAAAGAACAGCCGGTAGGATGGGTCGGCGACCTATCCTACCGGCTACGTGTGTGGGGAAACGATGACAAGCTTGTGCTACACGGAGCAGCGCACGGAGGGAACGGGATTGCAGACGCAGGAGTAAGATCTCTGGGGCGCGACGCGCTTCGGCGACTTAACGAAAAAAACCAGTCGATCAAGGGGGAGCTTGATCTGGCTGCAGTAAGTTATAATCGAAAATTACAGGCGAGCGGAGGACGCGCCCGGGGAACCCCTCGCAGGGCTCCCACGTCTCATGATTATTCAGGAGAGCTAGCGATGACGCAACCAGCCAATCGATCGGGGCGCAATCCGCGCGCCGTTACCGCCGGAATCATGTTAATCATCCTGGCAGCCAGCCTGGCGTGCGGGCTGCCCTTTGGCGGAAACCCGACGCCGCGCGTTCAGGAAGCTGCCTCGCCCACGCCGCCGCCGGCGCAGCCAACCGCCACCCCCCAGCCGCTGCCGCCCGGGTTGATCGAGAGCGACCCGCCGATCGACGGCGAACTGCCGCTGAGCGGGCCGATCACCCTGTACTTCAACCAGCCGATGGATCACGCCTCGGTGGAGGCTGCCCTGACCGGACAGATGCAGCAAGAGTTGACGTTTACCTGGGTGGACGACTCCACGGTGGTGGTGTACGTGAGCCGCGAGATGTCGCCGGAGACCGCGCTGGCGTTCAACCTGAGCGGCGACATCCGCTCGAAACAGGGGCTGTCGCTGACCCAGCCGGTCCGGCTGAGCTTTACGACCGCCGGTTACCTGCACCCCGAACAGGCGCTGCCCGAAGATGGTTCGACCGAGGTGGATCCGACCTCGGCGGTGGTGGCGTCGTTCAACCGCCCGGTGGTGCCGCTGGGCGCCGACCCGGCTGCGCTGCCCGCCGGCTTTTCGCTCGACCCAGCCAGCCCGGGCAACGGAACCTGGCTCAACACCAGCACCTACATCTTCTACCCTGAACCGGCGCTGGTGGGCGGACGGACCTACCGCGTGACGATCAATCCGGATCTTAAAAGCACGGACGGAGCGCCGCTCCAACAGGAATACTCCTGGAGCTTCACCACCACCCTGCCGGAACTGATCTCAATCGAGCCGTCCACCGAAACGCCCTGGCAGCTCGACCCGCAGGTGACGCTGACCTTCAATCAACCGATGGACCGGTCGAGCGCCGAAGCGCATTTCAGCCTGAGCCTGCCGGACGGGCGCCCGGTTACCGGTCAATTCGCCTGGGAAGAGGATGACACGGTCGCCGTCTTCACCCCGCAAGGCTTGCTGCCGCGCAACACCACTCTGACGTTGTCTTTGAGCAGCCAGACCCAATCCGTGGGGGGGACGGCGCTCGGATCGGATCAGTCGTTCAGCGTGATCACCATGCCCGAATTGAGCGTGGGAAACAGCCAACCCACCCCGGGCGGAACAGTTGATCCGCTGACCAGCCTGCAGATCTTCTTCACCTCCTGGCTGCCAACCAACCAGGACCTGACGCCGTTCGTGAGCCTGGAACCGGCTGTGAGCGATCTCAACACTTCAGCCGATCAGCAAACGCTGTACGTCATGGGCAATCTAAAGCCCAACACCGAATACCTGCTCAAGATCTCGCCCGAATTGAAGGACGCATGGGGCAGCGCGCTGGGGCAGGAATACCAGCTTTCCTTCCGCACCAACCCGCTGGCGCCCAACCTCTCGATTCTCAGCGGAGCAGAGGCGATCTTCCTGACCCCGCAGGATCTGGGTCTGGTGGTGCAAGCGGTCAACCTCTCGGAAGTGCCGCTCACAGTTGGAGGCGTGCCGCTCAACGACCTGTTTACGCTGCTCGGACCGAACGGCTACGAAATCCGCAAGACTTACCAGGGCGTCAACCCAACCAGTTGGACCCAGTCGCTCGACCTGCCCTCCGACCAAACGCAAGCGGTGCCGATCTACCTCAACCAGCAGCAACAGGCGCTCCAACCAGGCATCTATTTCGTCCGGCTCAACTTTGACGGGGAGCAGACACCCGCCCTGGCAAACATCTACCCGGGACCTTATCTTGTGGTGATTAGCAACGCGCAGCTCACATTCAAACTGAGCATGACCAATGCGCTGGTTTGGGCGGTCGATCTGCGCAACAGACAACCGCTGCCAAACGCCCCGGTGACGCTCTACACTGAAGACGGCGGCGTGCTTGCGTCGGGGCAAACCGACAACGAGGGGATCTTCAAAGCCGAATTCGCGCGGCGTTCCGACCCTTACAGCACGGTGTTCGCCGCGCTGGGCGAACCCGGGCAGGAGATCTTTGGGATGGCGTTCTCGAACTGGACTTATGGTATCGAACCGTGGGATTTTGACATCCAATCCAGCCCCGATACCGGCGGACCGTTTGTGTACCTGTACACCGACCGCCCCATTTACCGCCCCGGGCAGACGGTCTATTTCCGCGCCGTGCTGCGCGAGGCCTCCAACGGGCGCTACTCGCTTGCTTCACAATCCAGCCTGCCGATCACCATTTTCGACGCCCAAGGGCGCGAGCTGACCAAGGTCGACCTGCCCCTGACCGCTTTTGGGACCGCCCACGGCGAGTTCAATTTGCCGAGCGATATCCAGCCTGGCAGTTATTCGATGACCAGCCCGCAGGTGGAGACGTCGTATCTGGAGTTTATGGTGGCGAGCTATCGCAAACCGGAGATCAACCTGACGGTCGAATTCACCCAAGCCCAGGCGCTGGCTGGGGATCAACTGGAGGCGCAGATTGAAGCGCGCTACTTCTTCGATGCGCCGGCGGGAAACCTGCCGGTGCGTTGGGCGCTTTACTCCGTTCCGGAGGGCTTCAACTTGCCGGGGTATCAGGTAGGACCGCAGAACCTGGACTGGCTGGAGGCGTTTCAATACCCGGACCCCGGTTCGTCGTTCGGGAACCTGGTTTCGGAAGGGAGCGGTGAGACCGACCCGCAGGGCAAACTCGTGCTGCAATTCCCCACCCAACTGAATGACGAACGGCAGCGCTACACCCTCGAAGCGACGATTGTGGATGAAAGCGGGCTGCCGGTATCCGCGCGGGACGCCGTGGATGTCGACCCCGAAACGTTCTTTATCGGGCTGCGCCCCGACGTCTGGGTGAGCCGGGCGGGAGAGCCTCTTGGCTTCGACGTGCAGACGGTCGACGCCAATCAGAAGCCCGCCCCGCAGATCAGCCTGCGCGGGGTGTTCCAGAAAGTGATCTTCGACCGCAAAGACCCCCAACCGGACGACCCGTACGGGCTGCCGGTCTTCACGCCGCGCTACACCCCAATCGGCAGCACCGACTTCGTGACCAGCGGCGAGGGGCTGGCGCGGCTGTCCTTCAGCGCCCCCGAACCGGGAACTTACATGCTGGATGTGTTTAACCCCGCCCGACCTGAAGGTCAGGGAACCCGCACGCAAATTCTGATGTGGATCGGGGGAGAGGGACAGGCGGTGTGGCCCAACCTGCCCAACTCGCGCCTGCGGCTGACCGCCGATCGGGATAGCTACAAGCCGGGCGACACCGCGCAGATTTTCATTCCAAACCCCTACAACAGCCCAACCCTGGCGCTGCTTACGATCGAACGTGGAGTGATCATGGACGACATGCTGGTTCAGGTCGCGCCGGGCGGGTACAACTTGAGCCTGCCGCTGACCGACACTGAGGCGCCGAACGTGATCCTTTCAGCCACCCTGCTAGGACAGGGCTCGAACGGCGTGGCAGATTTCCGCCAGGGTTTCATCAACCTGCCGGTCGCGCCGCTGGAGCAGACGCTCAACGTGCGGCTGCTCTCGACCCCCGAGCACACCGCGCCCGGCGAGGAAGTGCGGCTCGAAATCCAGGTGAGCGACGCAGCGGGTCAGCCGGTGCAGGGCGAGTTCTCGCTCTCGCTGGTGGACCTGGCGGTGCTGGCGCTGGCGGACCCGAATTCAAAAGACATCGTCCCGGCTTTCTATGGCGAGCAGCCGCTGAGCGTGCGCACCAGCCTGAGCCTGGCGGTCTACAACCGGCGGATGCTCAACCTGCCGCTGGGGTTGGGCGGCGGCGGTGGCGAAGAGGCGCCGGTGGTGACCCGCGAACGATTCCCCGACACAGCCTATTGGAACGCCGAAGTCGTGACCGATGCGGAGGGCAAAGCGAGCGTAACCCTGACGCTGCCGGACACGCTTACGACCTGGCAAGTGGAGACGCGCGGCTTGACGCTGGATACGCGCGTAGGGCAGGCGCTCTCGCAGGTGATCACCAGCAAGGAACTGCTGGTGCGCCCGGTCACGCCGCGCTTTGCGGTGGCGAACGACCATGTGCAGTTGGCGGCGGTGGTGCAGAACACCTCGGGCAACGACATGCAGGTGCAAGCCGCGCTTCAAGCGACCGGGTGCGCGCTGGACGATCCGTCCAAACAAACCCAAACCCTGAGCGTGCCCGCCGGCGGGCGGGCGCGGGTGGAATGGTGGGGAACCGTACAGGAGGTTGAAAAGGTTGACCTGATCTTCTCAGCCGAGGGCCGCGACGGGGCTGGCAATGCGTATCAAGACGCCGCCCGGCCCGCACAGGGGGTGCTGCCGGTGCTGCGCTTCATCGTCCCGCAGACGATGCGCACGGCGGGGACGCTCGATGCGGCGGGGGAGACGCGCGAACTGGTGAGCCTGCCGCGCTCGTTCACACCCAGCGGCGGCGGGCTAACGGTGGAGCTTTCGCCTTCGCTGGCGTCTGCGCTGATCCGGGCGATGGATGCGCTGGAGACCGCCTCGTTCGCGAGCACGGAACGGATCCTGTCGAGCTTCCTGCCGAACCTGGAAACCTATCGCACGCTGCAGGATCACGGGATCGATGACGCTAACCTGAAAGCTCGGCTGGACCGCACGCTAAACGAGGGTCTGGTGCGCCTGCTGGCGCGCCAGAACTACGACGGCGGCTGGGGCTGGTGGGAAAGCGGAGAAAGCGACCCGTACATCAGCGCGTACGTGATGTTTGGATTACAACGGTCGCGCCTGGCAGGCGTATCGATCAGCCAAGTTGCAATCGATCAAGGACTTACCTATTTGAAGGAAAGTTCTTTGACTCCAGACCAGGCTGATCCAGAACACGTCTGGCAGTGGGACCGCCAGGCTTTCGAGCAGTTCACTTTGGCGCAGTACGACGCAGCCGACCCGGCTGTGGTTGACCGGATCTTTGAAGCGCGCGACCGGCTGAGTCCGTGGGCGCAGGCGCTGCTGGTGCTCACCCTGGAAGACCTATCGCCTGGGGGCGAGCAAGCCCGCGCGCTGCTGACCAGCCTGCAAGCCAGCCCGGTGCGCTCCGCGACCGGCGCCTATTGGGAGTTCAGCCAGGATCCGGAAGGGTTGATGGCGGCGGGTCGCAACATGCACACCAACCTTTCAAACACCGCGATCGTGATCTACATGCTGGCTCAGCGCGATCCGGGCGCCCCGCTGGTGACAGACGCCGCGCGCTACTTGATGGCAAACCGCGAGGCAAACGGCGCCTGGAACAGCACCTACACGACCGCCTGGTCGCTGATCGGGCTGGATCAGGTGCTCAAAGGCACGGGCGAACTCGGTGGTCAATTCGCGTTTGGGGCAACCTTGAACGCTAATCCAATCGCGGATGGGACGGCAGGCGGAGCCGACCAGCTCACCACGGTTACCGCGCTGACGCCGATCCAGCGCCTGTATCCGAATTACCCGAACGCGCTGGTGATCGAGCGCGGGGACGGGCCCGGGCGGCTGTACTACACCGCCGGGCTGGAGGTCAACCGCCCGGTCGAGGAGACCACGCCGCTCTCGCTGGGACTGGCAATCGAACGCGAGGTCTATCCGTTTGGGGAAGCGTGCGAGAAAGGCAGCTGCGCCTCAATCCAATCCGCGCAGGTTGGCGATAAAGTGAACGTGCGCCTGACGCTCACGCTGCCAAACGACCGCTATTTCCTGGCGGTGAGCGATTACATCCCAGCCGGCGCGGAGATCCTGAACGTCAACCTCAAGACGACCGAAATGGGGCTCGGGGTCGAACCGGGCGTTGAACCGGTCTTCAACCCGCGCCGCCCGTTTGCGAGGGGCTGGGGCTGGTGGCTGTTCAACCAGCCGCAAATCTATGACGACCACATCGCCTGGACGGTGGAGAACCTGCCAGCCGGGACGTATGAGCTCACCTACACGCTAGCGCTGCTGCAGCCAGGCGAGTTCCGGGTGCTGCCGGCGCGCGCCTGGCAGCTCTACTTCCCGGAGACCCAGGCAAACAGCGCGGGGTCGTTGTTCACAATTAACCCGTGAAACGTGACCAATACGAGCCGGCAGGGTTATAGCCCATGATCGAGTTTAGCCCCAGGAGGTAAATATGGGAGTTATGGACGGCAAGACCGCAGTGATTTTTGGCGTGGCAAACGAGCGCTCGATCGCGTGGGGCATCACCAAGGCTTTTCACGCGCAGGGCGCCCAGATCGGGTTGAGCTACGCCGGAGAGGTGCTGGAGCGGCGGGTGCGCCCGCTGGCGGAGAGCATCGGCTGCACGTTTGTTGAGGAATGCGACGTGTCTTCGGACGAGCAGATCGAGGCGGTGGCGCGCAAGGCTGAGCGCGCCTTTGGAAAGGTGGACGTGCTGGTGCATTCGATTGGGTTTGCGCCGCGCGAGACGCTGAACGGTCCTTATTACGCCACCAGCCGGGCAGATTTTCTCACCACGATGGACATCAGCGTGTACTCCTTCACGGCGCTGGCAAAAGCCTTCCAGCCGCTCATCCCCGAAGGGGGCGCCTTACTGACGATGACCTATTATGGCTCCGAAAAAGTCGCGCCGCATTACAACGTGATGGGGATCGCCAAAGCCGCGCTGGAGGCTTCGATGCGCTACCTGGCATACGACTTTGGCAGCGCCGGCATCCGGGTGAACGCCATCTCAGCCGGACCGATCCGCACCCTGGCTGCGGCGGGCGTCTCGGGCTTCAAGACGATGTACCGCTACTTCAGCGACTTCGCCCCGCTCAAGCAAAACATCACTATCGAGGATGTAGGCGAAGCGGCGGTCTACCTGTGTTCGGATATGGCGCGCCGCACGACCGGGCAGGTGCTGTTCGTGGACTCGGGCTACAACATCCTCGGAATACCAGACCTGACCCAGGATTAAGCGCGGATGTTTCGCCGAAAAGACGCCAAGCCAACCCCCGTTGCGCCGCCCATGCCGGCGGAGCGGGTGACCTCGGTGCTGAGCAGCGGGACGATCTGGAAAGGAAACCTGAGCGGCAGCGGCGGCGTGCGCATCGAGGGGGCGTTCGAGGGTGAAATCGCTTTGCGCGGGTTGCTGGTGGTGGGGGCAACAGGGCGGGTGACCTGCCCACACCTGCGCGCCAGCGCGGTGATCATCGCTGGGGCGCTGCGCGGCGACATCACCGCAGAGCGGGTCGAGATCCGCTCGACCGGTCGGGTGTGGGGCAACGTGGTCACCGCGGCCTTCTCTTCCGAGGAGGGGGCGTTCCTGCGCGGTCAGATCCAAATGGAAGACAAGGTGGATATTGGGGTGAGCCTGGCGGAGAAACCCGCCGACGAGCTGCAAGCAACCCCCGAACCCGCCGTCGAACCCGCCGCGGGAGAAACGGTGGCGCGCGCGGTCGCCGAACCCACCCAGAGCGCAAACGCTGAGGCGACTGCCGTGATTGAAGCCGCCACAGAAGTCAGCCCTCCCGCGGCTTCCGAAACTACCGGGCGTGCAGCGGACTCAGCGGACAGCGAAAAAGCCGCCGAGGCGCCAGAAAAACCCGCGCTAAAAAGGGCGCGCCGGCAAACCAAAGCCAACCCGCCCGCAGCGCCAGCCAACCTCGAGCAGGATTAACGGCTGCGATAAATCAATCAACGGACGGAGTGAACCGCTTGGCGCGCCAGGCGGTCAACGCGCTCATTCTGGGGGTGACCAGCGTGACTGCGCACCCAATTCCAGCGCACCTGGTGGGGTTTGAGGGCGGCATCGAGCGCCTGCCACAGATCGGCGTTGGCGAGCGCGCCGCCTTTGCGGCGCCAGCCGCGGGCGCGCCAGGCTGGCAGCCATTCGGTGATCCCGCGCTTGAGGTATTCCGAGTCGGTGAACAGCTCGACCTGGCAAGGACGGTTGAGCGCCTGCAGAGCGCGCACAGCCGCGGTGAGTTCCATGCGATTGTTCGTCGTCTGAGGTTCCGCGCCGCTGAGCGCTTTTTCGTGCGCGCCGAACTGAAGCAAAGCAGCCCAGCCTCCCGGACCCGGGTTAGGGTCGCAAGCGCCATCAGTGTAGATGGTTACGGGGGGCAGGGAATCATTCATCGGATGCGAGGCTATGTGCGGCTCAAGGGGTGGGGGTGACGGTAGGGCGGCTGGTGCGCGTGGGGGTAGGCGTGCGGGTCGGGGTAAAGGTCGAAGTAGGTGTATGCGTAAGGGTGCCAAAAACTTCCGGAAGGTTGGCGCCCAGATGGAGCTCGGCGGCAAAGCTATCCAGATAAGTGAGCATGGCGGGGATCTGTTCGAGGGTGAAATAGGAGCGGAAGAGCTGCGTGGCAGCGTCGCCGAGGGCGAAGCGAACCTTGCGCCAGGAGGCGTAAGCCGGTTCGGGGCGGGCATAGCCGATCAGATCGACCGCCTGCCGCCACTGCGGGCGCGATTTCTCATAATCCGCCAGTTCATCCAGAGCCGCGGCGCGGACCGGCAAGGCTCCCGTCGCTTCAATCAACCGGGCATGGTTATCGGCGGCGGTGAGCCAGCGCAGGAACAACCAGGAAGCCAGTTGCTGTTCGGGGGTCGCGGGGAAAACGAAGTACGAGGGACCGTACGCGTCGAGCGCGGGACTGCCCACCGGCGAGGGATAAGGGATCACAACCCACTCGTCAAGGTTTTCAGCGCGTTTGAAAGCCGCCGTCATGTCGGGCAGATCAAACACGCTGGCGCTGGCGAACAAGCCCAATCGCCCCGCGAAGGGTGAATCGGGGGCGGGGCTGCGCGATTCCCAGGCGCAGCCCCCGTCGTAAAGCTCGCGCAGGAAGGAGAGGGCTTTGGCAGCCTCGGGGGTGTCGAACTGGTAGACGCTCTGGCTCGCACCGGGCTCGGGCGTCTTGAGCGGATCGCCGCCGAAAGCGTAAATCCAACTCAACAAGACCGGGTAGTCGGTCGAGATAATATAACCTCCCGTGCCCGCGGTCGAACGGTCACCGTTATGGCTCATATACTGAGCGGCGGCGCAAGCCTGCTGGCGAAACTGTTCCGGGGTGACCGGCGGAGCTTGAAAGCCAAGCTCGCGCGCCCAGGTTTGGTTATAGAGGAGCAAACTGGCGGAGCGAAAAGCCGGCAAACCGAGGCGCCGACCATCGACCACCTCGGGGTCCCAGAAAGCGGAATAGAGGTCAGCCTGATCAACCGCATCGAGACCCCACTCCGGGTCGTTCAGATAGGGCTGCAGGTCGACGAGCGGCTCGGCTTGATCCCAGGCAAGCGCCTGGTGCTGAAAACCAGCCGCGATCTGCGGAGGCTCGGAAGGATGGGAGTTGACTGCGCTATCCAAGGCATCGTAGCCCGGAAACTGGATCGGTACGACCAGGATGCCGTAGGGGTTAGTGAGATTAAACTGCTCGATCTGGGTCGAGATCGTTTTGGCAGCCGCGCCGATCCAGGGATGCCAGAACCGCACGAGCGTCCCGCGCAATTTCTCTGCTGGCACATCGAGCATGCTGGCTGGCGCCGCCGTGATCGTGGGGGTCAAGACCACGGTCGGGGACGGCGTGGACTCCCGCGCCTCAAACGCGGCGATCGGAGGATATGGAGGCGGGGTATCCGTCAGGCTGGGCGAAATCGAATTGCAGCCCGCCAGGAACAGGACTGCGATCAATATCCAGGAGAGGCGCAGCCTGCCGGATGTGTAAATAGACCTAAAAGCCAGCCGCTGGCTTCCAGCGGGGTAAGTGCGCATCGAGGGTATAGTTTATCATCTCTTGCTGCGTTTTTCGTTTTCCAAACACTCACTTGCCTTTATGGTTATTCTGATATATCATTATTGTATAGGGTCGGTAACTGGGCGAACAGCATATTGAGAATATTTTTTGAGCGGAAATCGAAACAGGAGGTGATCGTTTATTAACGAGAACAATTCGATAGCTCATCCCAAACCCACATTTCACATGTTAATCGAGTCGATTCATCTAATCTTGGAGGAGAAATAACCCAATGAACCGAAAGACGCTTTTTAGCTTGATTTCCATGCTAGCAGCGTTTACGCTGCTCCTGGCGGCGTGCGCGCCGGCAGCGACGCCCGCGCCCCCCGAACCGCCCCCAGTTTCAACCGAAGCGCCCCCGGCTGTGACCGAAGCCCCTCCGGCTAAGACGGTCTTCAAAGCCTGCCAGGTTACCGACACCGGCGGCATCGACGACAAGTCCTTCAACGCCACCGCCTGGAAGGGCGTCGAAGACGCCATGAAAGAGTTCGGTATCGAAGGTAAGTATCTCGAATCTCAGCAGCAAACCGACTATGAGAAGAACATCAACGCCTTCATCGACGAAGGCTGCAATATCATCATCACCGTCGGCTTTCTGCTCGGCGACGCCACCGAAGCCATGGCGAAAGCCAACCCAGACCAGAAGTTCACCATCGTCGACTACGCCTACGACCCACCCATCCCCAACGTTCAAGGACAGATCTTCTCGACCGAGCAGGCTGGCTTCCTGGCTGGCTACGCCGCGGCTGCCCTGTCCAAGACCGGCAAGATCGGCACCTTCGGCGGCATTCAGATCCCCACTGTCACCGTCTTCATGGACGGCTATGCCCTCGGCGCTCAGTACTACAACGAAAAGCACAACACCAACGTCGAAGTCCTCGGTTGGGACCCCTTCGCTAAGACCGGTCTGTTCACCGGCAACTTCGAAAGCACCGATGACGGACGCACCATGGGCGAGACCCTCATGGACGAAGGCGCCGATATCATCATGCCCGTCGCCGGCCCAGTCGGCCTCGGCACCGCTGCCGCTGCCAAGGAACGCGGCAACGTCTACATCATCGGCGTGGACTCCGACTGGTTCCTGACCGCCCCCGATTACGCCGACATCATCCTGACATCCGTGATGAAATACATGGACGTCACCACCATGCAGTCCATCAAGGAAGCCATGGACGGCACCTTCCAGGGCGGCATCATTGTCGGCACCCTGGAGAACGGCGGCCTCGGCTTGGCGCCTTTCCACAACCTCGAATCTAAGGTCCCCGCTGAACTGATGGCTGAGCTCGATCAGGTCAAGGCTGACATCATCTCCGGCGCAATCTCCGCCGTACCCGGCGAAGCCCCCGCACCTAAAGAACCCACCACACTGGCGCCAACGGGTAAATTGGAGATCTTCTCTTGGTGGACCGCGGGCGGCGAAGCGGACGGCTTGAACGCCATGTTCGAGGTCTTCAAAAAGAAGTACCCGCAGGTCGAGATCGTGAATGCGACGGTTGCGGGCGGCGCTGGCTCGAATGCTAAAGCCGTGCTGGCAACCCGCATGCAGGCTGGCGATCCTCCGGATTCGTTCCAGGTACATGCCGGACACGAACTGATTGATTCGTGGGTTGTTGCAGACAAGATGGAGCCCGTGACCTTCATCTTTGATAATAACAACTGGTTGGAAAAGTATCCGAAAGGCGTGATCGACGTCCTGTCGTACAACGGTGAAATCTGGAGCGTGCCGGTCAATATCCATCGCTCGAACGTGCTGTGGTACAACAAGCAATTGCTGGCAGACAACGGCATCGAGCCTCCAACAACCTTCGATGAATTCTTCGCCGCCGCGGATAAGCTGAAGGCTGCTGGGATTACCCCGCTGGCGCTGGGCGATAACGGCATTTGGGCTGCGACCCACCTGTTCGAGAGCGTGCTGCTCGGCTCCATGGGTCCCGAGAAATACATCGGACTGTGGAACGGCACAACCGACTGGGCTGGCGCAGAAGTGACCACGGCGCTCGAAAACTTCGCCAAAATGATGGCATACGTCAACGAGGATCATGCAGCGCTCTCCTGGGACCAGGCGGCGCAACTGGTAGGCGATGGCGACGCAGCGATGACGATCATGGGCGACTGGGTAGACGGCTATTTCCTGACGGTCGGGCTCACCCCCGGCGTGGAGTTTGGCTGGGTGCCTTCGCCATCGACGGGTGGGACATTCATGATGCTGTCCGACTCGTTTGGGCTGCCGCAGGGCGCGCCTAACCGCGAAGCGGCTATCGCATGGTTGACATTAGCTGGATCGCAGGAAGGTCAGGATGCCTTCAACCCGCTAAAGGGTTCGATCCCGGCTCGCATCGACGGCGACCGCTCGCTTTATGACGCGTATCTGCAGTCGGCGATGGACGATTTTGCCGCGAACAAAATCACCCCAAGCCTGGCGCACGGCGCTGCGGCATCCGAAGGCTGGGTGACCGCGGTCAACGACGTGATGACCCTTTTCGTAGCCGATCTGGACGTGGCGGCTGCGCAAGCCGGGCTGGTAGCAGCCTGCCAGAACGCAGGCGTTTGTAAGTAAGTCAGGTTTTGAAGGGGCGTCTCGAAGTGGAAATCTTCCGAGGCGCCCCTTAATCCTTTTCAGTTCTGGCATTATTCTTATCTTTAACCCGAGCCGTAAGTCTTAACACTGAGCCAACCAAACCACTCGCAACGCGTGCACGATCTTTAGCCAGGCAGGAGTTTCTATGACGCGCACTCGAGATCGTTGGATTGCCTTTTTATTGGTTCTCCCTTCCATAATCTTGCTGGCGATTTTTGTTTATGGATTCATTAGCTGGACGGCGCGGGTCTCGCTCTCCAAATGGGACGGCGTTATGCCGGATTACACTTGGGTCGGGATCGAAAACTATCGCCAGCTTTTTACGGAAGCGGGGGGGATTTCGGCTAAACGGTTTTCAATCGACCTGTGGAACACGTTTTTCTTCACCATCTTCTTTCTGTTGATCTGTGTGGGGATCGGCTTGCTCCTGGCAGTCCTGCTGGATCAGAAAATCAAAGGCGAGGGCGTCTTCCGCACGATCTATCTGTTTCCAATGGCGCTCTCGTTCGTGGTGACCGGGGTGGTCTGGCAATGGATTTTTGCCCCGGGCACCGCGGCGAGGCCGCGCGGCTTAAACGCCCTCTTCGGCATGCTTGGTCTGGACTTCCTGCAATGGAAGTGGTACACAGATACCACCTCTATCGGACCTTTCCATGTAGCGTTGATCCCGGTGATCATCGCCGCCTCCTGGCAAATGATCGGGTACACCATGGCGATGTACCTGGCAGGTCTGCGCGGGGTTCCGGAAGAACTGCGCGAAGCGGCGCGCGTGGACGGGGCAACTGAGGTGGATGTTTACCGTCACATCATCCTGCCAATCTTAAGCCCCATCACGCTGAGCGCCTTGATCGTGCTGGGGCACATATCGCTCAAGATATTCGACCTGATCTACACCATGACCGGCAAGGGACCCGCCTTTGTGACCGATGTGCCCGGGATATTCATGTTCGAAACCACCTTCCAGGGCAATCACTACGCCCAGGGGGCTGCGATTTCGGTTGTGATGCTGGTGATGGTAGCGCTGGTGATTGTTCCGTATCTGATCTACAGCCTGCGGCGCGAGGTGGAGCTATGAGACGAGCCACGTTCGACCCCTCCCGGATTGCGGTTTACACGCTCTTGCTGCTGTTTGCGGCGGTTTTTCTGCTGCCGGTGTATGTGATGGTCATCAGCTCGTTGAAAACATTTGCTGAAGTGCAGGACCTCTCCAAGTTATGGAGCCTCCCCTCCGGGTTCAACCTGGACAGCTTCAAAGCAGCCTGGTTCGGCATCCCTGAACAGGGGCTGCGCGGGCTGCGCGGTAACATGCTCAACAGCATCTATTTGACCGTGCCAGCCACGATCCTCTCAGCTTTGCTGGGATCGCTCAACGGCTATGTGCTTTCGAAATGGAAGTTTCCGGGCGCAAACACGCTCTTCCCGCTGATGCTGTTCGGGATGTTCATACCTTACCAAAGCATTCTAATTCCAATGACGCTCACGCTGGCGCGGATCGGGCTGGGCGGAACGCTGTGGGGGTTGATCCTGGTGCATGTGGTGTACGGAATCCCGATCACGACGCTGATCTTCCGCAATTACTATGCCGAGGTGCCGACCGACCTGATCGAAGCCGCCAGCATCGACGGAGCGGGCATTATGGGGATCTATTGGCGGGTGATGTTTCCGCTCTCGCTGCCAGGTTTTGTGGTAGTGATCATCTGGCAGTTTACGAACATCTGGAACGAGTTCCTGTTTGCGGTCACCGTGCTGCAAAAACCAGAGCTGCAACCGATCACGGTCGCGCTCAGGAATCTATCGGGGAGCCAGATCAAGGAGTGGAACATTGTTATGGCGGGAACGCTGATCGCAGCGGTGCCAACCCTGATCATCTACATTCTTCTGGGGCGCTATTTCATCCGCGGGCTGCTGGCTGGCTCAGTGAAAGGATAGGTCAGGCATAACCGAGGCAGGGGAATCAGTTTGCCGCGCGCCCGAACCAACCAATTGACAACCTGAGTTGGTTTTTTTATCTAAGAAAATCTTTTATTTTTTGAGTAAAAGGTTTTCATTTTGCGAATTACCTAGTAAGATTATGCCCACTGGATTCTGACTACACTGAAGGAGGTGAAGGCGGTTGAATTGATAGCTTGAACGACTTCGACCCGTATTTCTCAGAAACACTAACATATCCTTTGGAGGAGTAACCCTAGATGAAAAAAGCGCATTTGCTCACGATCCTTTCTTCGATAATTGTCTTTACGCTGCTCCTGGCGGCGTGCGCGCCGGCAGCGACGCCCGCGCCCCCCGAACCGCCCCCAGTTTCAACCGAAGCGCCCCCGGCTGTGACCGAAGCCCCTCCGGCTAAGACGGTCTTCAAAGCCT
>WBZO01001616.1_pt2 | contig 20501 bp, 19 predicted proteins | sample 5204261 | NCBI WGS metagenome assembly WBZO01 (sample SAMN12412400, study PRJNA552823) | activated sludge metagenome | isolation source: activated sludge from anammox sidestream of wastewater treatment plant... | place: USA: North Carolina | collected 2017-09 | reverse complement strand
CCAGGGCTGTAGGTGATGATCTCCGCCACCGAGAACCCGGTCACGTCCTTGATCACGCTGCGGTCGATGGCGGTGACGATCTGTCCGGTCGGTCGCTCGTCCACCTTCGGCGCGCCAACGCTGACGACCTCGCGTACGGTCGCCACGGCCAGGGCGATGCGGACCGGGGCGCCCCCGGGGCCAACCTGCGCCTCGACCCGTCGTGCATCGAAGAGATCCTTCGTCACGTCGAGCATGTAGCTGCCGGCCTGCACGTCCATCTGGAAGCTGCCATCGCCGTCGCTGATGGCCCTGCCGCGCACCGTTCCCGCTGCGTCGATCGCCTGCACCGCTGCGCCGGCGATCGCGCCGCCGGACTCGTCCACCACCGATCCCCGCAGGGTGACGGTCTCCTGGGCCTGCGCCACGGCCGGCACCAGGGCGACGAGGCCGGCTGCCAGTGCTGACAGGAGGAAACGCTGCATCGTCTTCAGGAACGTCGTCGGGCTGTTCATCTGGCTGCTGCCTCTGGAAGAAGGAAGATTCGCGGGGCGGACTCTAGCAGCCGACGCGGTGGGGCTGGCCACGCGCCATACCGCCGGCTGCGGCACGGCGCAGCTTCGCTGCACCCGTGCCGCTGGCGGTCGCCGGACTGCCGAGATAACGCCAGTGGACGAGCCGATTGCTGCAGCCAGGCGTCCGGTGGCTGCAGCGATCGGCGGGGTGTGTCAGAAGGCGAGCCGCAGCGACAGCTCGAACGTGCGCGGCGCCCCGAGGAAGAACATCGGTGTGCCCGTCACGGCCGCGGCGTAGATGCGGTCCGTCAGGTTGCGGACGCGACCGACGAGGGTGGCGCCGTTGGCGAGCCGGTGCTCCACCGAGGCACCGAGCAGCGTGAAGCCGGGTGCGCTGAGTGTGTTCGCCGTGTTGGCATACCGCGCGGAGACGGAGCGGAGGTCGACCGTGGTGGCCCACTTCCGTGCCAGTTCGTAGGTGGCCCACACGTTCGCCACGTGCACGGGGACTCCGGTCGGCCGGTTGCCGTCGCGTGACACGGCAACGCCACCGACGCTCTCGAGGAAGTCGTCGTACTGGGCGTCGGTGTAGCCGTAGTTCGCCTGCACCAGCAGCGCCCTCGTTGTCCGGACCGAGGCCGACAGTTCCAGCCCGCGCGACGACTGCTGGCCGATCGGGATCGTCTGGCTGGGGTTCAGTGGGTCGGTCATCGCCAGGTTCTTGCGCACGATGGTGTAGACGGCCGCCGTGAGCGCACCACGCCCGCCGGGCAGTTCGGCCTTCGCGCCCACCTCGAACTGGCGGCCGGTCGTCAGGTCGAAGTTCCGGACCTGGCCGAAGCTGGCGGTCGTCAGGATGCCGGCGGGTGGATCGGCGGCCGTGCTGAACTGCGCGTAGAGATTGGCCTTCTGGGCCACCTCATAGCTGACGGCCGCGCGGCCGGTGACGGGCTCGTACACGTTGCGGAAGAACGACGGGTTGGTGGCGCTCACGGCGCGGTGGTTGGTCACCTCGAGCGCGATGCGGTCGCGGCGCAGCCCGGTCACGAGCGACAGCCGCGGCGCGAGCCTCAGGCGGTTCTCGAGAAAGAGCGCGATGGTGCCGACGTTGTTGGTCCGGTCAGGCGTGAACCCCGGCACCATTCCCGGCACCTCGAAGAATGCCTCGGTCGAGAACGTGAAGGGGTTGACGGTGCTCACGTTGAGCGTGAGCGACCGTGGGAAGCGGGTCTGCTCGTTCGCGCTCACGTCGAGGCCGGCCGACCACCGTGCATCGAGCAGCCCGGGCGTCGAGAAGCGGGCTTCCACGCGGTTGCCGGTGAGCACCTGGTCGTGACGCTGCAGCAGGGGCGCCGACCGCACGACGGCGGTGTTGTCGGCGGTGAAGCGGTACTCCTCGACGTTGCGGTAGTCGCGCAGCGCATCGTAGTGGTACACGGTGTTGCGGACCGAGAACCGGGCAGAGGGCGTGAACTCCGTAATCGAGCGCCCCCACCACACGGTCTGCTCGTAGATGCCGTCGCGCGAGTTGTAGTTCCGGAAGCGTGTCGCCGCGTCCACGGCCAGGGTGCCCGAGGCCGGGTTGAGGACCGGCGTGCCCCAGTAGGGCCGGTCCACCTGCTCGTTCTGGAACTCGAATGCGGCGGTGTGGGTCAGCTTCGATCCGATCTCGCTCAGGAGGGACACCGCGGTGGTCAGCGACCCGCGTTCGTTGCCATCGATCGCTCCATTGCCGTACGTCCGGCTCAGGTCGGCCCGCACGGCGTGCTTCACCGTCCGGCCGCCGAGCCTCCGGTTGACGCCGAACGACAGCTCCGAGGTGTTGTACGAACCGTAGCCCACGCGCAGGTCGACGGCATTGGCCGCCGTCGACGCGAGTTTCGTGACGTAGTTGATCGACCCGCCGACGGCCCCGGCGCCGAATAGGAACGTCGACGGACCGCCGATGACCTCCACCTCCCGGTAGATCCAGCTGTCGACCGGCCGTCCGGCAATCGCGTCGTACTGCACGCTGATCCCGTTGAAGAGCTGCGTAATCTGCGAGGTGCCAAAGCCCCGGTACCAGACCGAGCCCGCAGACCCGGGAGGCGCGGCGGCCGTCATGCCCGGCACGCTGGACAGGATCGCCTGGGTATCGGCCGCGCCGCGGCGTTCGATGGTCGCCTGGTCCACGACGGTGACGCTGGCGGGCAGTTCACGCACCGTGAGTCCGAGGCGCGAGCCGGTGCCGGCCTCCTTCTGCATCGACAGCGTCTGGCCAGGTGCCGTGCCGACCACCTCGACCGTCTCCTTCACTTCGGGTACGGCCTGTTCGGCAGGCTGCGGCGACTGTTCCTGGGCGGCGACGACCGCCGACAGGACGAGCGTGAGCGCCAGCGCGGCGGCGCCAGGGCGCACGCCGGCCGACACGTGTGACGTGAACATATGCATCGACTCCGTGAGGGTGTGAGATGAGGGCGAAGCCGTCAGATCGACGGTACCGCGACGAGCGCGGTCTGCACGCGATCGGTGCGCCACGCCAGGAGCAGACGGTCCCTGTACGGCACCATCTGCGGGATGCCGGTGGACCGGCCCGAGCTCGTCTCGGCAGCTGTGACGGACGGCCCGGTGCGACCGTCCGCCGCCACGCGTCGCACCCGGATCTCGCCGCGGCCGTTGCCGAGCGACTCGAGCCAGCTCACCACCGCGGTCCCGTCGGCGAGCAGGACCGTGGAGGGCCATCCGACCGGGCGCCCGTCATCGATCGATTGCGGGGTGGCGAAGCTGGCGCCGCCATCGTTCGAGAAGGCGGCCTTCAGGCGCGGCACGTTGCCGGCCCCGGTGAACCAGGACACCGCAACCCGGTTGCCGGCGGCGACAAGCGACGGCCCGTTGGTGGGGCACGCCGCGATCTGCCATCCGTCGCGGTGGACCGGCAGCGGCACGCTCCAGCGGTCACCGTGCAGCCGCACGATGGAGATGTCGCGAATCTCGCCTGAACTCCGGTCGCGGTAGGCGGCGATGGTGCCGGAGGCGGTGCGCACCATGGAGGTGCTGCAGCAACTGCAGGTGTCGGCATCGGCCACCGTCTCCGCGATCCTGCGGCCGTCAGCCCCGAAGCGCAGCGTGCCGAGCGTCATGGTGTGATCGCCCTCCGATTCCCCTGCGTGATGGGACGGGGGGCCGAGGTAGACGGCGTCGAACCCCTCGGGGGTCGGCAGCAACGACACGAACCCCGAGTAGCCGGTACGGTTGTCGGTGCCACCGGCGTGGATCTCGCTCCACGCGCGCCCGCCATCGGGCGAGAGCGCAATGCGGAACCCGTAGCCGTACGACCCGGCCTTGTCGCCGTTGTTCACCAGCCAGTGGGCCACGAGTGACCCATTACCGAGCACGGCGATGGACGGATGGTCGGCCCAGTTCACGAACCAGTTCGAGCCCCGGGCAATCTCGCGGGGCGCGCGCCAGGTGTCGCCAGCCAGGCTCGAGAACTTCAGCACGTGCCCCTGCTCGCCAGCCGGCTCGATCCAGCTGAGGTACGGCGTGCCGGACGCGTCCGTGGTCAGTGAGTACATCCCGCTGCCGGCCCCGGCCTGCACCGCGAGCTCCTGTCTGGCGGCCGGCGGCCGCACACCGGTCGTCGACGAGACGAGACCGGCGACGAGTGAGGCGAGGAAGCCGAGCGAGACGATTGCGGTGCGCATGTGCGGTCACTCCATGAGTGCCGTGCGTGCACCTGCCGGATGGAGTCAGGTGCACGCACGACCACGGCCCCGGCGTGCGGAGAGTCGCGCCCGCCGGTGCAGTGGACGATACGAAGCCCGCAGCCTCGGACTCAACGGGCGAGCAGCGTGCAGGCACGCGCGTGCAGTGGACGTTCCGCCGTGCGGCGAGTGGTCGGAGGCAGGCGTGCTAGCGCCTGGCGGGCCACGGGTCGGCGAAGCGCGGGTCGGTGAGGAAGGCCTGGTCGGTCAGACTCTCGAGGAAGGCGATGAGGTCGTCACGCTCTTGTTCGGTGAGCGTGAAGCCGGTGACGAACGGGCTCTTGTGGGGATTCGTCGAGCCGTCGCCCGCCCGCGGCCCGAGCCTGATCGCCCGTCCGCCCGCCGCGTAGTGCGCGAGCACGTCGTCCAGCGTTCGCAGGCTGCCGTCGTGCATGTAGGGTGCGGTGACCGCGATGTTCCGGAGCGTCGGCGCCTTGAAGCGCCCCATGTCCGCCTGGTCGCCCGTCACCGCGTGCACGCCGGTGTTCGGGGCGGGGTACCCGCCACGACCGTCGATGTTGTAGAGCCCCGTGTTGTGGAACGCGATCTCGACCGAGGCACGCCCGACGAAATCGACCGGCTGGGTGAAGTTGAACCCGGCGTGACAGTTGAAGCAGCCGATGCGGTCGGAGAAGAACAGATCCTGTCCGCGGTGCGCTGCCGGCGGAATCGCGGTGGCATCGAGCGCGGTGCGGTATCGATCGTAGGGGGACCGGCCCGAGATCAGCGTGCGTTCGAAGGCGGCAATCGCGCGGGTGACGTTGGCCATGGTCACGGGCACGCGCTCGCCCGGGAAGGCCTGGGGGAAGAGGCGCTCGTAGACCGGCTCGCCGCGCAGGCGCTCGAGCAGTTCGGGATCGTCGCGACGAAGCCCGAGTTCAATCGGGTCGGTGCCGTACATCGGCACCAGCGCCTGATCCTCCAGGCGCCGCATCTCGGGATTGGCCCAGGTGAGGACGACGGCATAGGCGACATTCGCCAGGCTCATCGGCCCACGGGGGTGGACCTCCCCGGTCGCGCCTATGCCCCGCCCCTTGTCGTCGGCGAAGGCACGGGCCTGCTGGTGGCACGTGGCGCAGGCGAACGTGCCGGTGCTGGAGAGCCGGATGTCGTAGAACAGGTGCCGCCCGAGTTCCACCTTCGCGGTGGACATGGGGTTGTCGGCAGGCACCCTCGGTTCGGGAAAGCCCGGTGGCAGGACCCAGGCGTACTTCGCCGACTGGGCGGGGGCAGGGACGGAGGCCAGCAGAGCGAGGAGCGGCGCCACGAGCACCGCTCCCCACAGGCTGGCCAGGCCGCCGAATCTGCGCATGGGCGCAGCTTACTTGCGCTTGACCGTGAAAGTGAAGTCGCCCTTCTGCACGTGGCCGTCCTTTCCGGCGCCGCGCCAGGACACGGTGTAGACGCCGTCGGGCATGTCGCCCTGGACCGTCGCCATCAGCGACTTCTCCATCACGTGCGTCTGGACCAGCTTCGTGGCGGCCGAAGGGCCCTTGATCTCGAGGCTGCTGACCTTCAGGTCTGGCGCCTCGCTGAACACGACCGAAATCGAGGTGGGCGCGGCCGCGATCACGGCATCCGCCGCCGGCTCCGTCTTCTCCACCTTCATGTGGGCATCGAGGACCGCCGGGGCGGACACGAGCAGCACCGCCGCAGCCACGGCACCGAGTGTGGAACGAACAGCCTTCATGAGCATCTCCTGATGTGCAGACCCAATCTGTCGACTGCGTTCGATCCTGCCACGACTGGCCCCTGGCGCCGGTGCGCTTCGCCGCACGCAGGGGCCGTTTCGCTGCATCGTGCGTTGTATCATGCCCGGCATGACGACACGCCGTCCGGGCCTCCGTGGCGCACACACGTGCCTGCTCCTGCTCCTGCTGCTCGGCAGCTCACCCGCCTGGAGCACTGCCCCCGGGATTCAGGCTCAGCAGCAGCCCGGCCTGCGCGTCTTCCGCATTCGCGAGACCGCCGGTATCCGGCGCACCGAGTACCCGGTCAGCGTGACCGTCCAGGTCCCGAAGGGGGGCCTCGCCGACACGTCCCACGCGCGCGTGCTCACCAACAGTGCCGAGGTGCCGGTCCAGTTCACGTCACGCTCGCTGTGGGACGACGGGTCGGTCCAGACGCTCGACATCGACTTCAACGCCAGCATGGACCCCGAGGAGGACCGGCGCTACGAACTGCAGTTCGGCCCGTCGGTGACGGCCGCAGCCGCGCCGAGCCGTGGCCTCACGCTCGAAGAGCAGCCGACCGCGATCAAGGTGGGAGCCATCACCTTCTCGAAGAACGGCAGCCCGATGCTGGCCTCGGTCGCCTACCGCGGCGAAGGCATGGGCACCGGGGCCAATGGCGTCACGCTGACCGATACCAACGGGCGGCGTCATGACCTGTCGAAGGCACAGAACGGCTCGCTCGAGGTGGTGAAGGGCGGACCGCTCCTGGTGGTGCTCAAGTACATCGGGGCCATCCCGCTCGACGAGACGACCAGCCTGCCGGTCGAGGTCGTCATGGAGATGCCGAACAGCAAGTCGTGGCTCAAGTCGACCGTGACGGTGTACGACCGCACGCGCCGGCTCAAGGACATCGCCATCGAGCGCCCGTACGCCTGGTCGGGCTTCCCGGTCATCTGGGACTTCGGCACCGACAGCGGCACGTACGGGGTGTTCCGGGCCGCTACGGACGCGATCACGCTCACGCAGACGGTCGGAGCCGGCGGAGCGGTGAATTGGAAGATCGAGTCCGGCCCGCTCAACCAGCGGCGCACGGTGGAGATGTCCACCGGCTCACGCAACCGGACGGCCACCGGGTGGGGGCACGTGCAGGACGCCAGGGCTGCCGTGGCCTTCGGCTTCGCCCGCTTCGGGCGTGACACCGGCACCTACACCATCGCGCTGTCGGGAGGCGGCCAGGCCACGTACCGCTTTGCACCGGCTGCCACGTCGACGCAGCAGCAGATGACCCTGTTCGAGCACTTCGTCGCCACACCGATCGCCATCGGTGCCGCCACCAACCCCACGGCGATGCTCGCGCCGCTGTCGGTCACCGTCGAGCGTTGAACCGGTCAGGCCGACGCGGACGGTTCCGCGCCGGCATCGGCCACCCGCCTCTTCGCTTCACTGACGAAGTACGCCTGCAGGCGGTCGAGCGTGCCATCGAACAGCTTCTGGAAGAGAGGGGTCACGAGGGGTGACGCGAACCCGGTGTCCCGACGGAAACGGACGGCGATGCGCCATCGCAGCCGGCACCCGCCGCTCACGGGCGTCATCTCCACGCACTGCAGCATCTGACGGGCCAGCGGCAGCGAACACCGATCGACAGAGATGAGCAGGCGGCGATCCGGGTCGTAGACCACGGTCCGCAGCCGGATCGTCATGAACACGAACGTCTCGTCCATCACCGCCCGCTCCAGCTGCCCGTGTGGACCGTGCCACTCGTAGCGCACGACACCAGGGGCAGCCGTCCGCGGATGGCCGCCGAACATCTCGCTGAGGACGTCGCCGGCCGGAGCGGGAAAGAAGCGCTCCAGGTCGTACACGTGGTCCGCGTCAGTCAGCAGCGAGTCGTCGGCCGGGTCGAGCGCAAACAGCATCGGCCATTTCAGGGGCATGGGAGCATTCCTCGTGGTTGGTAGCGGGGCGGACGGGCGCGACTCGCTGCCGGCCAAGCCAAGCGCGGACGCCATCCAGGTCGTCAAGAACACGCGGTCAGGGTCAAGCGCCTCACGTACAGCCACGAACTCAGCGTGCCGCGGATGCCGGCCCGTCACCATCGTGGCCGGTTCGTGAGGGAACAGCTTGCCCCAGTGCAGGCGCGGTCCGAACGCGGCCAGGGCCTGCCACAGGCGCGGGAGAAATCGATCGCGCGGGTCGGTCCTGCTGTGTGTCAGCCAGAAGACGTTCACGCGCAGGGACGCACGACCAAACGACGGATGCAGCCACGCGGTCGAGGGCGGAGCCGCGTACAGCTCGATGGCGAACTGGCCCGCGGCACCGGGCGTCGAGGCAAACACCGTCTCCAGCGCCCGCAGCGCCTCCGCCGCGCGATCGAGCGGCACGAAGATTTCGGTGAACGTGGTGGGCATCCACCGTTCGTCCATCTCCTGGTCCTGCGGCAGAATCTCGTGCCAGGCGCCGCTGAACCGCTGGGGACGGGACCGGTCGCCGCTCACGAACGCGCGGTACGCGGCCCGTTCGACAGGCGCGGCCACGCGTTGGAGCAGCGACGCCCCCCGGGCTCCGACCACCCGCCGCACACGCCGCCAGTGGACGAACGTCCAGAGCAGCGCGCCCGCGGCCACTTGCGCCGGGACCAAGCTCCCGAACACCCTCGGCATCGGGTCATACCGCCTTCGCGCGACGGCTTCACCTCGTGGCACGCGGTTCGCCGCCCAGATCACGACCCGCTGGACGTCGCGCTGCGGCCACCAGAGGATCCGCGCGTAGTCGGTCCGCTGCAGGAAAGTCGCCAGGCCAGTGGCGCCCTCAGCGAAGAGGTCCAACTCGCCGCCGCGATCGGGGAGTACCGTCTCCGTCCCTGTGACGTCGTAGGCCGGCTCGGTCGTGAAGGTGACCTCGGTCACGATGCCGCAGGTGCCCACCGAGACCAGCACGGCGTCGAGGAGGTCCGCATCGGACTCCCGCCGCAGCGCGTGCACGCGTCCCGTGCCATCGACGAATCGCAGGCCGACCACAGCCGATGCGCAATCGAAGCGGGCCGATCCGCCCCCCGACCCCGTGGCGAGGAAGCCGGCCACCGTCTGGTGGGTGACGCCTCCCAGGTTCGGCAGGGCGCGTCCACGCGCGTGCATCCACGCGAGCAGGGTCGGCTCGTGTCCGCACCGCGGGTCCAGCGGGTCGGGTCCGAGCCGAATCCCGGCGCCGGCGGTCACCTCACCGCTCGCAGCGTCATGGTGCAGCCGGCGAAACGCATCCAGCACGAGCACGACGTCACCGTGTCCAGCGACAGCCGCGGGTACGGAGTGGTACGCGCCGCGCACGCGAAGCCGTCGACCGGCGGCCCTGGCCGCCACGACCGCCCGCCCCAGGTCGCTCTCGTCCTGGGGGTGGAACCACCCGGCGGAGTCGGCCCGGAGGCCCGCGAAGGTCAGTGCCGGGTCCGGACCACCCCGAGGCGCCATCACCCGATGCGGAGGGCCGGCGCCATCACGTCCGCCAGGATGTTCAGCGCCTCGTCCAGGTCGGCACGCGTGTGTGCGGCGGTGACCGACGCACGGAACCGCACCTCTTCCTGCGGCACCGACGGGTAGTCCACCGGCGCCAGGAACAGCCCCCGCCGCCGAAGGGCGTTGCCCACTTCGTAGAGCAGCCCGCGCCGGCCGCCGACGATGAGCGGCACCACGTAGGTGTCCGACTCCCCAGTGTTCAGTCCGAGTGCCCTGGCGCCCTCCCGGAAGTACGCGGCGTTCTCCCAGAGGCGCGCCCGGAGTTCCGGCTGCTCGCGTGCGACGCGGAGCGCCGCACGCAGCCCCGCCACCGTGGCCGCCGGCAGCGCACACGAGAACCCGTACGACGAGGCGTAGCACCGCAGGTAGTCGATGGTCTCCGCCGGTCCGGCCACGAAGCCGCCGAGCCCGGCGAAGGCCTTCGAGAAGGTCCCGTACTGCAGGCGGACGCGGTCGTTCATGCCGCTCTCCTCCACCACGCCGCGCCCCTGGGCGCCGCAGGTCAGGATGGAATGCGCCTCGTCCACGAGCATCGGTGCACCATGCTCTTCTGCCACCGCCACCAGGTCGGCCAGGCAGGATCGGTCCCCGTCCATCGAGTAGACCCCTTCGGCCACCACGAGACGTCGCTTCCCTCGTGACTGGGCGAGCACGCGGTCGAGGTCGTCGGGCTGGTTGTGCTCGAAGGTCATCACCCGCGCACCAGACAGCCTGGCGCCGTCCACGAGGCTGACATGCGACTTGCTGTCCACCACCGCCACGTCGTCGCGCCGCAGGAGGCCGGCGAGTGAGCCAAGCGCCCCCGAGAAGCCACTGTTGAAGAGCACCACCGCCTCGCGCTGGAGGAACTGCGCCAGTTCCTCCTCGAAGGCACGGTGGATGGTCGTCTTCCCGGACAGCAGCGGCGAGCCGCAGGCGCCGGTGCCGAATTCACGCAGCGCGGCGGACGCGGCGGCCACCACCTCGGGATGGGTACCCAGCCCGAGGTAGTTGTAGGAGGTGAGGTTGATCTCGGCGCGCGGACCATCGGCCATCTGCAGCTCGACGCGGGGCACCGGGGCCGTACGGAGCGTCGGCTCGTAGAGCTGCGATGCCCATGTCGTGGCCCGGCGCCACTCCGTGAAGTCGGCCGGCGGCACCGTGGGGTCGGTGCTGTCGAGGTCCGAGAGGTGGAAGTCCGCGAGACTGAAATCGTCCGGTTTGAATGCCATGGAGACCGCCTCAGTCGAGCCCGGTGGCGCGACGCATGCCGAAGATCCACACCCACTCCGGCACGACGCCCCGCAGGTACCAGGTGATCGCGTCGGGACCGAGCACGTGCCGGAAGCGCGACACGCGCCCCTCGACGATCCGCGTGAGCAGATCGACGACCGGGTCCGGTGGGCCGGCCCGTTCCTCCTCGTCGCGCTGGATCGTCCGGAACATCCGCCGCCGCTGGTCGTCGTAGTCGGCAATCGACGGCGGCGCACGCCGCTTCCGCCCGGCAATGCCGGTCCTGTAGTAGCTGGGCTCGACCACGTGCACGCCGATCCCGAGCGGCCGCAGCTCGTGGAAGAGCGACTCGGAGTAGCTGTCCAGCGCATGCTTGCTGGCGCAGTACGGCCCGAGGAACGGCAGCGGGATCACGCCGGCCATGGAGCCCACATTGATGATGCGCCCCTGGCGCCGCCGCCGCATGTCCGGCAGCACCGCGTTGGCCATGCGGACCGCCCCGAAGAAGTTGGTGTCGAACTGGGCCTGGAGGTCGTCGATCGACACCTCCTCGAAGGGCCCCTCCTGCACGTACCCGGCGTTGTTCACGAGCACGTCCACCGGGCCTGCCACCTCCCGCACGTGCGCCACGCACGCCCGAACCGACTCGTCATCCCGTACGTCGAGCCGCAGCAGCCGCGCATCGTCACCGGCGCCGTCCGGATTGCGCGACGTGCCGAAGACGGTGTGGCCCTGCGCGCGCAGCCGGGCCGCCAGCAACTGGCCGAAACCGGAGGATGCACCGGTGATCAGGACAACCACGTGAACTCCTTCAACTCAGGCAATCAGCCGCCGCCCGGGCGCCGACATGGTCAGAGACCCAGTGCCTCGCGCCGCTCGTAGATGTAAGAGATGCCATCGGCAAAGGTGTTGCCGCGGTCGACCATGATGACCTGTCCGCTCACGCCGTCGCACATGCCGCTGCACAGCGCGAAGGCCGCACGTCCCACCTCGTCGGGCGTCATCGCCCACTCCTCCGGCACGAAGGTGCGGAGGAACCCGTAGAACTCGTTGCCGAACGTGTCGTCGAACGACTCGGTCCTGACCGCCCGCGATCGCACGACGTTGATCCGCACCCCCTCGTCCCGCAGGCGATAGGACAGGTACCGCGTGAGGGTCTCGGTCACCGCCTTGGCAGCCGCCACGAAGTCGTAGCCGGGCGTGAACCGGTCCGGACCGTCGGACGACATGATGACCACGTACTTCGGATAGCGGCCCAGGCGCGTCTTCATGGCCTGGAGGTAGCCGAACGCCGGCCACGCCGCGTATTGCATGCTCTTCATGAACCCGCGCCAGGCGTAGTCGTCCATCGCGTTCACGACGAGCGCGGCCGACGCGTTGCTCACGAAGGTGTCGACGCGGCCGAACCGCGCCTTCACCTCGTCCAGCAGGGCCGCGGTGTCTGCCTCGCTGCCGATGTCCGCCTGCACGATGAACGGCGCGGGACCGCCAGCCGCCACGATGCGGCGGGTCACCTCCGTCTCGTCGGCACTGCCCCACTTGTAGGTCAGCACCGTCTGCGCGCCGTGCGCGGCGAACACCTCGGCGGTCGCGAGGCCGATGCCCCGCGTCCCGCCGGTGATGAGCACCACCTGGTCGCGCGCCAGGGGCGGCAGGCCGCTCACTGCGCGACCGGCGTCTGCGCGCTGGCGGTGGCGTGAAGCAGGTCCACCAGGCCGTTGATGTTGGTGAGCTTGTTCAGCTCTGACCTCGGCACCTTGACCTTCAGCTCGCGCATCGACGCCGACACCACCTCGACGATATCGAGGCTGTTGGCGCCGTAGTGCTTCATCGATTCGTTGCCGTCCACGGTGGACGGGTCGAGCCCGTCGACGGCGTTGGCGAGGTGCTTGGCGATGACGGCAAGGATGGCTTCACGGGTCATGGCTATCGGGACTCCTCTTTGAGGGGATGACGTTCACGTTCCACGAACAGTCGGCTGAAGTTCTCGTACGATCCGGCGCCGCGATCGACCGTCAGCACCTGTCCGCCGAGGGCGTCGAAGAGCCCGGAGCAGACGGCGAAGGTCGCCTCGCCCACTTCCTCCGGCTCGCTGAAGACGTCCGGCTCGATGCGGCGGACGAACGGCTCGAACGCCTCGCCGAAGGTGGCCGCCAGCGACTCGGTGGCGACGAACCGCGTGCGGACCACGTTCACCCGGGTGTCCTCCTCCCGGAGCCGGTAGTGCAGGTAGCGGCACAGGGTCTCGAGCACCGCCTTGGATGCGGCCACGAAGTCGTAGTTCACGTGCAGGGTCTCGGCACCGCAGGAGGACAGGCCGACGACGTAGCGGGGTGCGCGGCCGAGGATGCGGCGGGCCGCCAGCGTGTGCGCCACGAGCGGCCACGCCGAGTAGTCGATGCTGGTGCCGAGCGAACGCCTGGCATAGTCGTCGACCGAGCGCACCAGCGCGGCGAATGCCACGTTCGAGACGAACGCATCGAGCCGGCCGTGGGTCTGCCGGATGCGCTCGAGCACCGCGTCCACGTCCTCCTGCTGCGAGGCATCGGACTCGACAATGGAGGGGGGCGGCGCCCCGGCGTCCGCAAAGGCCTTGCGGATGGCCTCTTCGTCCGCTGAGCCCCACTTGTGCGTAAGGATGACGTCCGCGCCGCGGCGGCCGAACGCCAGGCCGGTGGCCAGCCCGATGCCGCGCGTGCCGCCTGTCACCAGGACGGCCCGTCCCGTGTAGTCGTGCCACATCGGTGTCACGTGTACTCCGCCTCAATCCGCGCCTCGACGCCGGGCGCGCGCATGGTGATCTCGTGCATCCGCGACTCGGCGGCGAGCGCCTCCTCGAACGCGGTCCGCCGTGGCAGCGACAGCGTCCGCTTCAGGAGTTCGAGCGCCGGTCGCGGCTTCTCCGCAATCCGTGCGGCAATGTCCATGGCCCTGTCCCTCACGGCGTGCAGCGCCACGATGTGATTGAGGCCACCCGCACCGGCGAAGTGTTCGCCCCGGCGCAGTTCGCCGGTGTAGAGCAGTTCGTGGGCGATCGCGGGTGACAGCGCGTGCTCGCACAGGCGCGTCGTGCCCATGCCGGGCGTGAAGCCCAGGTTCATGAAGCTGAAGCCGTAGCGGCTCTCGCGAGCCAGGACGATGATGTCGGCTGCAAGGGCGAGGGCAAAGCCGCCGCCCACCGCATGGCCTTCCACGGCCGCAATCACCGGCACCGGGCACCCGAGCAGGGCGCGCGGCAGCGTGATGTCCGAGGGTTCGAGTTCGCCCCTGACGAGCCGGAGCAGCAGGTCGACCGGGGCACCGGCCGAGAACGTGGGGCCCTCACCGACGAGCACCACGGCACGCACGTCTGGACGGGTGCCCGCGTCGTCGAACGCCGCGACCAGTTCGTGTACCATGCGCTCACCGAGCGCGTTCGACGCCGGCTGATCGTCCATGGCGACAAGGGCGATGCCGCGATCGTCGATCCGGGTCGTGACCACCGGCGTCGTCACTCCCACGGCGTGCCTCCGCTGTTGAACGCTGCCACGCGTGCCTGGACCACCGGCGTCGCCGCCATGCGACGGGTGAGCGCCGCCCCCCTGGCGAGTACTTCCCCGAGCGGGCCGTCCTGCGCATCGCGCGTCCAGCGCCGCAGTTCCCGGGTGGCGACCGGCTCCAGCCGGCGCAGGAATCGTACGGCCCGGGTGACCGCGGCGTCCGCCCGCTCGGCGGGAACCAGTTCGTCAACGGCGCCGGCCTCGAACGCCTCTCGTGCCGTGCGCGTGTGGGCGGTGAGGGTCCACCGGCGGGCGGTGTTCGCGCCCAGGCGACCACAGACGGCGGGCCAGATCATCGCCGGGAGGATGCCCCAGAGCAGTTCGGGCAGGCCGAAGGTCGCCCGTTCGGTGGCCATGAACCAGTCGCACGCGCACGCCATCCCGAACCCGCCGCCGATCGCCCGCCCGTCCACCAGGGCCAGGGTCGGCTTGGGCGCGTCCGACAGCGCCAAGAGGATGGCCGCAAATGGCTCGGTCTCCACCGGACCGCCATCGTCCACCGCAAGCCCGGTGCAGAACGTGTCGGCGCTGGCGCCGACGAGGACGACCACGGCCGACGGCCCCGTGCAGGCGCGATCGATCGCGTCGCGCAGGACTGCCACGGTGTCAGGCGTCAGCTTCATCGGCAGACGCACGATGGAAGCGTCCGTCAGCTCCATGCGTACTCCCGGAAGTAACGGTGAGTGCCCTTGAACACCAGGCGGTCCTGGCCCGCATAGTGCTGTTCCCAGAGTCCCGGCAACAGGTCGGCGGGTGGCGTGTAGTCCGCGGCGCACGTGGCGGCGAGCAGTTCCCGCTCGCAAGCCTCGTACTCGGCCATCGTCAACCGTCTACGTGCGTCGAGCCTGCCTGGGATGCCAGCGGCCGCAACCACCTCGCGTGCCCCCTCGCACACGCGCGCGCTGTAGAACTCGGCGCATGAGCCCGACCCGTAGGCATAGATGCCGATCCGGTCGTCGGCCCGGAGGTCGGTCTTCTGGTCGATCAGCCCTGCCAGCGCAACGAAGGTGGCCGCGCCGTAGACGCCACCCATGCGGCGATTGAAGGTGAGCGACGGGGCGGACTTGCGGGCCCAGTGCGCCTCGACCTCGGCCTTCGAGAGCGGCATGACCGTCCTGGCCAGCCGGAAGTGCGCGCGCTGCGCGAGGCCGCCGAAGGGCACATGGTAGACGTGGGCCGCGAAGAAGGCATCGAAGTCGATCGGTGCACCCACACGTTCGACGTAGGCCTGGTAGGTGGCCTCCACCCCATCGAGGTACGACATGAGGCTCTCGTCGGCGTCGCCGGTTTCCACGCCCGGCGCCGGCCTGAAGATGTCGGCCACTTCGTGCGCGTGGACGCCGTTCCACCCGACCTCGTAGCGCACGAGGCGCGGAGTGGCAGACAGCAGGACCGCAGCCGCTCCCGCCCCGAGGACCGGCTCCTGGACGCCGTCGAGGCCGATGAGCGCATGATCCGCGTTGATGACGAGCGCCTTCGCACCAGGGTCCATTCCAGAGGCGAGCCAGGCGGTGGCCATCTGCACCCCGGCGGTGGCGCCATAGCACGCGTGCTTGATCTCGAAGTTGCGGCAGCGAGGGTCGAGCCCCAGGTAGCGGTGCACCCAGGAACTGATCGGCTTCTCCTGATCCGGCGCCGACTCGGTGCCGACAATCAGCAGGCGGATATCACGCCGGTCCTCGTCGGTCAGCACCGGCCGCGCGGCGTTCACGGCGAGCGTGACCACGTCCTCGAAGGGACCGACGACCGACCGTTCCTCGCAGAACAGGCGTCCGACGAAGTTGTGCGCGTCGAGCCCGCGCGCGGCACAGATGTCTGCAATGGACATCGACAGTGCGCAGGGGTAGACCCCTATCTTCTCGATTCCAACTGGAGGCTGGTGCGACATGGCGTGGACGGCTCAGTGAAACCAGTCGAGACCGCCGGTGACGCCGATCTCCTGCCCGTTGACGAAGCCGCCGCCCTCGCCCGCCAGGTAGAGGACCGCCGCGGCGACGTCCGACACCTGGCCGATGCGCCCGACCGGACAGTGCTGCTCGTAGAACGCCCGCTTGTCCGCGCCGAGTTCGGCGTCGGTCATCTCGGTCTCGAACAGGCTCAGGAGCAGCGCGTTGCTGGTGATGCCCTTGCGACCGTACTCCTTCGCCAGCGAGGCCGACAGTCCCAGCATCCCGGCCTTGCTCGCGCAGTAGGCCGCATCGCCGGCCATGCCCTTCGCCGCGATGGACGAGATGAAGATCAACCGGCCGAAGCGGTTGGCGAGCAGCTCCGGCAGGAACTGGCGGACGACGTAGAACGAGCCCGTGAGGTTCGTGTCGATCACCGTCCGCCAGTCATCGTCGCTGGTGGAGAACGCGAGACCGGCGTGCGTGACCGCGGCGTTCGCCACGACGGCGTGCACCGTGCCGAAGGCAGCCAGCACCTCGTCTGCGGCCCGCTCGACGTCGACCGAATCGCGCACGTCGAGGCGGAACGCCTGGCACTTTGCACCAGGGCACCGGGCGGAGGCGCGAGCCACCACCGCCTCGGCCTCGGCCTGGCGGGTGCGATAGGTGAAGGCGACGTCCCAGCCAGCCTCGGCCGCACCGAGCACGATGCCCGCGCCGATGCCGCGTGAACCGCCGGTGACGAACATCACGCGTCGCTCGCGTGCGTCCATCAGTCCACCCTCCGGAAGAGGCTCACGCAGTTGATGCCGCCAAAGCCGAACGAGTTCTTCAGGAAGGTTCGGACCTCGTGGTTCACCGGTCCCTCCCGGCACACGTCGAGGTCGACCTCGGGATCCAGTTCGTCGATGTTGATCGAGCGGTGAAGCCGCCCGGCGCGCATCTGGAGAATCGCCGCCACCGTTTCCACGGTAGGCGCGGCCCAGCAGGTGTGTCCCAGCATGGACTTGGGCGCGTTGATCTTCAGCCGGTAGGCATGGTCACCGAACACGTCCTTGATCGACCGCAGCTCGGTGAGGTCGCCCAGCGGTGTCGACGTGGCGTGCGCGTTGATGTAGTCCACTTCGTGCGGGCGGACGCCGGTTTCGGCCAGGAGCCGCGTCATGACGCGCCGCTGCCCTTCCTGCGAGGGCTGCGGCAGGTGGTTGCCGTCCGAGTTGGCAGCCGCGCCGAGCACCTCGGCGTAGATGCGTGCGCCCCGGGCCTTCGCGGCCTCGAAGTCTTCGAGCACCAGCGCCGCCCCGCCGTGCGCGGGTACGAAGCCTTCACGCCGGGTGTCGTACGGCCGGCTGGCGCGTGTCGGCTCGTCGTTGAAGCTCTGGTACGTGATGGCGCCCATGACCGACATGGCGTGCACGTCGATCGGCGCGAACTCGAGGACGGCGCCAATGACGAGCGCCGCCTGCGCGCCGTGGTGGCGGATCTCGTCGATCCCGGCCCGCAGGGTGAGGTTGCCGCTCGCACACGCCGCCCCCATCGTGTAGATGGGTCCGCGCGCCTGCAGCACCTCCGACACGCAGCCAGCGTGGTCGGTGTCGAGTGAATAGAGCGAGGTCATGCCGTCGATGAAGTCCGGCTCCTCCTCGAAACGGGTGCGGCTGTCGAACTGGTACAGCGCGTTCAGGTTGTGCCCGGCCACGATCACCGCCAGGCGGTCCTCGTCGCAGGTGTGCTCGAAGAGCCCCGCATCGAGCCACGCCTTCACCGCCAGCAGCATGGAGTGGCGGGTGGTCCAGGCCTCGCGCTGCGTCAGCTTGCGCAGGCGCCTGAACACATCCGCGGGAATGCGCCCGTCGAGCGCGGCCACCGCATCGGGAATGCTGTAGTCAGAGAGGTCCGCCCCCACCTTGCTGTAGACCCGGTCGGTCGGAAAGGCCTTCCAGTGCGAGACGGCCGACCGTCCCGCCATCAGCGCCTCGAGGAACCCATCGAGCGTGTCCCCGATCGGCGTGTTGATGCTCATCCCCGTGATGGCCACGCGCCTACTCATCGACATACACCTCTGCAACAGCATTGGCGACGAGTGTGTCGCCCCTGTAAACCTGGCCGGCCGCGATCATCGTGAAGCTGTGGTCCACCACCGCCGCGTGCAGCGTGAGCGTGTCCCCCGGACGCGCCGGCGCCAGGAACGTCGCGTGATGGACATGCGTGGCCCGCACGCGCGGCGGCACCGTCCCGGGTGGCACCTCGGTGGTCTGCCGCCCCGTGAAATGCAGCAGGGTAATCCCAAGCTGGCCCATGGTCTCGATGAGCAGCACGCCTGGATAGATCGGGTCGTCCGGAAAGTGCCCGCTGAACCCGAGGTCGGCGGCCCGCAGCGTGCGCGTGCCCCGCACCAGGCCAGCGGAGGCGTCCACCGCCTCGATGCTGTCGACCAGGAGCATCGGCGGGCGATGCGGCAGGAGCCGCTCGAGACCGTCCTGCCCGATCTGCACCGGCGTCCCCGTGCCGACCGGGAGCAGCGGATGCCGCCGGATCCTGTGGACCGCGGCCTCCAGCCATTCACGATTCGACACGGATGCTCCTCACCACGGCGTCAAGTCCCGGTCCGAGCGTCGCAACGTCACGGTTATCGGTCCGCTCGCGCCGTACGTCCAGCCACCGGCGCGAAAGCATGTTGAATAACACACTCCCAGGGCCGACCTCCACGAAGCACGCCGAGGGATGGTCTGCCGCGAGCCGCTCGATCGACTCGCGCCACCGGACCGGTGCCGTGACGTGTGCGGTGAGACGCTCGACGAAGTGCGCCGGATCCGGCCGGTCGATGGGCGCGGCAGAGACGTTGGGGAGGTACGGCAGCCGCGCGGGCCGCCAGGGCGCCTGCGCCAGGACCGGCCGGAACCGGTCGGCCACCGGCGCCAGCAGCGGCGAGTGCATGGGCACCCGCGATTCGGTCTCGACCGTGCTCGCGCCGGTCTCCTCTTGGAGCCATGCGGCCGCGGCCTCGACCGCCGCCCGCTCGCCAGCAATGACGTGCTGGGTTGGTGCGTTGTAGTTGCTGATGACCACCACACCGCAGGTGCGGGCACGGTCGACGGCCTCGGCCACTTCGTCGCCGGTCGCACCGAGCACCGCCACCATCACACCGTGTGCCGACTGGTCGTAGGCAGCGCCCCGCTCGGCCACCAGTCGCAAGGCGTCGGCGAAGTCCAGCGCGCCGATGTGGACGAGATGGCTGTATTCGCCGAGGCTGAGCCCGAGCGAACACTGCGCCTCGATGCCGGCGGCCTGCAGTGCACGCAGGTGCATCTGCGTGCCGAGGAACACCGAGATCTGGACGTCGCGGTTCGTCTCGAGCGGTAGCTGGTCCGCGCCCGCGTAGCGCGCGACTCCGGCCTCACCGAGCACCGCGGCCGCGTCGGCCAGCACCTGCTCGGCCGCCGGGCCAAGCGTGCGTGCACGCGCGATCATGGCCGGGTCGGCCGAACTCTGCCCTGGGAACATGAAGATTGTGCGCGCGGACGTCGGGTCCGCCGTTCGCCGTGTTGCTGGCTGCATCGTGGATGGAAGAATGAACGGCCGCAGTGGTGTAAGCGTGACCTGGAGGAAAACTGGATCACGCAGGGTCCGGTGCTGTCATGAGGGGAAACGCCGGCCGGGCCTCGGGCGAACGCGCCTGAAGGGGACTGACCACCGTGCCTGGGGTTGGCGAGGTGGCGCCAGACGCCGCGGGCGCTACGGAAGTGCCGGCGGCGGCACGCGGCGGCGCGTGGCCTGCTCGAACGCGTAGGCCAGCGCGAGCAGGCGTGGTTCGCTGCAGGCCATGCCGGTGAAGCTCACCCCGAAGGGCGCGGGCCTGGCGACGAATCCATCCGGCAGCGACGGGGTGGGGGCGTTGGGGACGAACCCGAACGGGACGATCACGGTCGGGTAACCGGGCCGGGCGGCGAGCGAGGCTCCTGTGCCACCCGGGAACAGCAGCGCGTCGAGCCGCTCCGCACGCATCACCTCGTCGATACCGTGCGCCGCCGTGAGGCGCAGGTCGCGAGCCCGGTCGGCCTCGTAGCGTGCACGATCCGTCACCAGGTCGATCTCGTCGGAGCTGTCGAGGAGCGACTGCCCGTACTTGATGGCGCCAGCCGCAACATGCTGGCGGTTCCACTCGCGGAGGGCGGTCAGCGACGGCACCGGGGCCGACGGTCCGAGCGTCGCGAGCCACGCCGCGAAGTCGCGCTTCATGCCGTACTTGAACACGATCGAGCATCCCCCGTCCTGCCCGCTCCGCTCGGCGCCGCAGATGCTCCAGTGCAGCAGGTTGTCGGCCGGTGTGGGGTCGACCACGCTCGGGATGTCCGCCGGGTCGACGATGATCGCGCCGAGGCGACGCAGGACGCCGATGGCGTCCGCCATCAGGTCACGCTGCGCCGCGGTGAGGCCCCCGCGTG
>WBZO01003018.1_pt1 | contig 20503 bp, 24 predicted proteins | sample 5204261 | NCBI WGS metagenome assembly WBZO01 (sample SAMN12412400, study PRJNA552823) | activated sludge metagenome | isolation source: activated sludge from anammox sidestream of wastewater treatment plant... | place: USA: North Carolina | collected 2017-09 | reverse complement strand
CGGTGCGGCCGCCCTCGCGAATCGCGAAGCGCAGGCCCTCTTCCATCGCGATCGGGTTGATCAGCGACACCGTCATCTTCACGTTGTCGCCCGGCATCACCATCTCCACCCCCGACGGCAGGTCACACGCCCCCGTCACGTCCGTCGTCCGGAAGTAAAACTGCGGGCGGTAGCCGTTGAAGAACGGCGTGTGACGGCCACCCTCTTCCTTGCCCAGAATGTACACCTCGCACTCGAACTTCGTGTGCGGCGTGATCGACCCCGGCTTGCACAGCACCTGACCGCGCTCCACGTCCTCGCGCTTCGTGCCGCGCAGCAGTACGCCCACGTTGTCTCCCGCCTCGCCCTGGTCCAGCAGCTTGCGGAACATCTCCACGCCCGTGCACGTCGTCTTCGTCGTCGGCTTGATGCCTACGATCTCGATTTCCTCGCCCACCTTGATGACCCCGCGCTCGATGCGCCCCGTCACCACCGTCCCGCGCCCCGAGATCGAGAACACGTCTTCGATCGGCATCAGGAACGGCTTGTCCTTCGGGCGCTCCGGCACCGGGATGTACCGGTCCATCTCTTCCACCAGCTTGATCACCGCCGGAACCCCGATCGGCGAGCTGTCGCCCTCCAGCGCCTTCAGCGCCGAGCCCGTCACGATCGGCGTGTCGTCCCCCGGAAACTTGTACGTCGTCAGCAACTCGCGGACTTCCATCTCCACCAGCTCCAGCAGCTCCGGATCATCCACCATGTCCGCCTTGTTCAGGAACACCACGATGTACGGCACCCCTACCTGCCGCGCCAGCAGAATGTGCTCCCGCGTCTGCGGCATCGGGCCGTCCGCCGCCGACACCACCAGAATCGCCCCGTCCATCTGCGCCGCGCCCGTGATCATGTTCTTCACGTAGTCCGCGTGTCCCGGACAGTCCACGTGCGCGTAGTGGCGACCCGTCGACTCGTACTCCACGTGCGACGTCGAGATCGTGATACCACGCGCCTTCTCCTCCGGCGCCTTGTCGATCTGGTCGTAACCCAATACCTCGCCTCCGAACTTCTCCGCCAGAACCTTCGTCAGCGCCGCCGTCAGCGTCGTCTTCCCGTGGTCCACGTGGCCGATCGTCCCCACGTTCACGTGCGGCTTCGTACGCTCAAATTTTCCTTTCGACATCGGACTGTCTCCCAAACTGTAGTTGCCAATCACGCCGGAAGCGTTGCTTCCCTAACCTCGCCCATGACCCGAGGCCGCGGGCCAGGGGCCTGATATGGAGCCCATAACCGGATTTGAACCGGTGACCTCTTCCTTACCAAGGAAGTGCTCTACCGCCTGAGCTATATGGGCCTTATGGATCCTTCTGGAGCGGGTGATGGGAATCGAACCCACACCATCAGCTTGGAAGGCTGAGGTTCTACCATTGAACTACACCCGCCTGCTCAGCTACAGACCCGGCTTTCGCCCGGCCCCTCATCATGTCCGCTCTACTACGGCAATTCCTGGTGGAGGGGGGAGGATTCGAACCTCCGAAGGCAGAGCCGTCAGATTTACAGTCTGATCCCTTTGGCCGCTCGGGAACCCCTCCCAAAGCAAGCCGCCTATTTTGCTGGTGAATCCATAGCCTGTCAATATTCGACCCGGCCGACGGGGGAAGCCCGGGCGGCGGAAATCCGTGCCCCGCGGGCCGGCCGCCGGATACCCGACGCCGGCGCCGTCCCGCGCGGCTCAGGGTTCCTCGGCCTTGGCCTGGCGCCACAGCGCCTCCTGCCGGTCCAGGTCGAGTTCGCCGAAGCGCTCCCCCACCCCCGCGGCGATCGCCTCCATGCGGGCATAGCGCCGCTCGAAGCGACGATTGGCCTGCCCCAGCGCCGCCTCGGGATCGACGCCGAGGTGCCGGGCCAGATTGCTCACCGCGAGCAGCAGGTCGCCCACTTCATGGATCAATTCGGGCGAACCCGGCGGGGTATGCAGCTCGGCGCGCACCTCCGCGATCTCCTCCGCGATCTTGTCGAACACGCGCCCGACCTCCGGCCAGTCGAAGCCGTCGCGCGCCGCGCGGTTCTGCAGCTTGACCGCCCGCGTCAGCGCGGGTAGGGCGCGCGCCACGCCGGCCAGCGCGCCGTGATCGCCGCGGTCGGCGCGCTCACGCGCCTTGTGCGCTTCCCACGCCCCCGCAGTTGCATCTCCGTTCCGAGCGGCCTCGAACACGTGCGGATGACGGCGGATCAGCTTGGCGACGATCCCCGCCGCCACCGCCTCGAAATCGAACTGCCCGGCCTCCTCGGCGATGCGCGCGTGGAATACGACCTGGAACAGCAGATCGCCCAGTTCGTCGCGCAGTCCGGCGACGTCGCCGCGCTCGATCGCGTCCGCCACCTCGTAGGCCTCTTCCAGCGTGTGCGGCCTTAGGGATTCGAAGGTCTGGGCGCGATCCCACGGGCAGCCGCCCGCGTCGGCGCGCAGGCGGCGCATGATCTCGAGCAGTTCCTCCATGCCGCGCCCGGACATCGCCTACCCCTCCCGCCCGACGCGATCCAGGCTGATCAGCCTGCTGCCGGCATCGAAGCGGAGCCGGAATTCTCCGTGCACGCCGTCGTGGGAAACAAAACGGCGCAGCAGGCCGGCGGGAAACTGCGCCGTGCGGCCGTCGTGTCCGCGCACCCGCACATGACGCGCGGCGCCCTGGTAATAGCGCAGATATTCGTCCGACGATATGTTCAGCGCGAAGATGATCTCGCCCGCTTCAGTCATCGCCGCCCCCGCCCTCGCCATACTTCAGCATCCGTTCGACCCGCTCCAGCGGTATCCGGGTTCCGCGCTCGATGCCTTCGCAGCGGTGCGCCTCGCGCAGCCATGCCGTCCGGCTGCCGACCACCTCGGGCCAGAACGGGTAACTCACGCACTGCCGCGGGCGCGCGGCGTACACCCGGCAGCGGCCATCGGCGTCGAGGAACGTGCAGCGGCCGTCACGCTCCAGGCGCAGCACGCGCGCGCCCTGCGCGCTGCGCGCCAGATAACGCCGCCGGAACCACGGCCAGCTCAGGCCGAGATGCGCGCAGATCCTGGCGGCCTCGGCGCGCCCGACGAAGACGTGATAGTCGCCGCCGCCGCTGCAACAGGCGCCGCACCCCGTGCACTGGAAACGCAGGGAATGCCTCCGGTAATAGGGTTTCACGCCGCGCATGACGCTCTCGTCGCCACGGAAAAAATCATCGCGGGACGCGCCGGATCCGGGAAAAATATGGGTGCGCTCATAGCCGCCGATTTTAACAAGAAATGGATTGCACGGCGGAAAATACGTTGCTATGCTGCGCGTACTGTAATACAAGCGGGAATTGCAGTTTTTTACGATCACCAACCTACAGTCAACCTAAGCAAGGAGAATTCCATGGTTGCAAAAAAGAAAGCTGGAACCAAGAAAAAAGCGGCCACCAAGAAGGTCGCTGCCAAGAAGGCGATCGCCCGTCCCAAGGTTTCCAGTTCCTTCACCCGTTCCTCGACCCTGTCCCATATCGCCGATAGCACCGGCATCACCAAGAAGGATGTCTCCACCGTCATCGACAGTCTGAAGGCGGTCGTCGAGGCCCACGTGAAGGCAGGCAAGATCTTCACCCTGCCCGGCCTGCTCAAGGTCAAGGTCACGCGCAAGCCCGCCACCAAGGCGCGCAAGGGCGTCAACCCGTTCACCGGCCAGGAGATGATGTTCAAGGCCAAGCCGGCGCGCAACGTGGTCAAGATCCAGGCGCTGAAGTCGCTGAAGGACATGGCCTGATTTTCCGCGCTGCGGCGCGCGGCCGGACGCCGTGCGCCGCAGCGATCGCAAGGCCATGCACGACGGGGCGGGGCTTCCCCGCCCTTCGTCTCCGGTATACCGCCACGAACCCCCTCGCACCTGCCCTCCCCGAACCCTCGATGACCGCCGCCTCCAGCCCGCGATTCCGCCCATGACGGTCTGGTACGATTCTTTCATGCGGAATGGCATGACACGCGCGCTGCTGCTCTGCCTCCTGCTCCTGCCGGCACTCTGCCTGCCGGGAGACGCCACCGCCGACCAGGGCGCGGAACTGCGCCGTATGCGCGCCGATTTCCTGTCCGCCGAGAGCGCCCTGCGCGGCGGCGATCTCGCCCGTTACCAGACGCTGCTCGCGGGACTGCGCGACTATCCGCTCTATCCCTACCTGCGCTACCAGTACCTGTCCCCGCGCCTGCGGACGGCGGGCGAGGACGAGGTCGCGGAATTCATCCGGCGCTACGCCGACAGCCCGCTCGGCGCCCGCCTGCGAAACGCCTGGCTCGACGGCCTCGCCCGCGACGGCCGCTGGCAGACGCTGTTGCGGCACTACCCGGCCGAGGGCGGCGACGCCGAGCTGGAGTGTCACCGGCGCTGGGCCCTGCACCAGGCGGGAGACACGGCCGCGGCGCTGCAGGGACTGGAACGCCTGTGGCTGGTGGATCGCTCGCAGCCCGCCTCCTGCGACCGCGTCTTCGCGCTCTGGCGCCGCGCGGGAGGCCTGAGCCAGGAACTGGTCTGGCGCCGCTTCGCGCTCGCGATGAACGGCAACGAGCTCCAGTTGGCGCGCTATCTGGCGCAACAACTGGACGGCGGCTACGCGCAGGACGCGAAACTCTGGCTGCGCGTCCACGCCGATCCCGCGCTGATCGTCTCGCTCCCGCAGGACGGACGATCCGTGCCCGGCGGCCTCCTGATCCACGGCATCAAGCGACTCGCGCGCAGCGATATCGACCGGGCGATCGCGGCCTGGACCGGCCCGGTCGGCGCACAGCACGCCTTCACGCCGGAGGAAACGGCCGAGGTACAGCGCAGCCTGGCCATGACCCTGGCCCTGCGTGGCCGCAAGGAATCCCTGGCCTGGCTCGCCCGGGTGGACGCGGGGGCCGCGGACGCCACGCTGCGCGAATGGCGCGCGCGGGCCGCGGTCAGTCAGCAGGACTGGCATGCCGTCCTCGCGGCGATCTATCAGCTCTCCGAGGAGGAACAGGCCGCGCCCCGCTGGCGCTACTGGCAGGCGCGCGCGCTGGAGGCGCTGAATCAGCGTCAGCAGGCCGACGAGACCTTCCTGGGTCTGGCGCTGAACCGGGGCTATTACGGCTTCCTCGCCGCCGACCGGCTCGGGCGACCGTACCAGATGAATCACATCCCGCTCGACGCCGACACGACGCGCAGCGTCGGCCCGGAGACCTATCCGGGGCTGGCGCGGGCGCACGAGCTGTACGTGCTCGACCGCCTGGTCGAGGCCAGGCGCGAATGGTATTACACCACCCGGGACATGGCGGACTGGCAACTGCAATCGGCCGCGCTGCTGGCGCAGGGCTGGGGCTGGTACGACCGCGCGATCGTGACCATGGGGCGCACCTCGCGGCTCGACGACATGGAACTGCGCTTTCCGCTCGTGCATCGCGCCGAGGTGCTGTCCGAGGCGCGCTCGCGCGGAGTCGATCCCGCACTCGCCTTCGCGGTGATCCGCCAGGAAAGCGCCTTCGCCGTGGACGCCCGCTCGCCGGCCGGGGCGCTCGGCCTGATGCAACTGCTGCCGCAGACCGCGCGCAAGATGGCCGGGTATCTCCGCCTGCCCGACCCCGGCCGCATGGATCTGCTCAACGTCTCCACCAATCTGCAACTCGGGATCGCCCACCTGCGCCAGTTGATCGACCGCTACGACAATCCGCTGGTAGCCGTGGCGGCCTATAACGCCGGGGCCGGCCGCGTGGACCGCTGGCTGCCGCAGGACGCCATCACCGGCTCCGACCAGTGGGCGGAGACCGTGCCGTTCGCGGAGACGCGCGGCTACATCCAGAACGTGATCTACTTCGCGTCCGTCTACGACGCGAGACTGGAACTGCCGCCGCGCAAACTGAGCGAGCGCATGCCCGCGGTGATGCCGCTCAACACCCGGCTGAGCCGGGAAGGACCCGCGCCGGTACGGCGGGAAAGAAGCGAACTCGAGGCCGACGCGAACTCCTAGCCGGCGGCCGCGGCGTCACGCCGGATCGAGCTCGGCGCAATCCACGCAACGGTCGGTATAGGGCAGGGCGTGCAGGCGCGCGAGCGGTATCGCCTCGCCGCACAGCGCGCACGCGGCATACTCCCCGCGCTCCATGCGCTCCAGCGCGCGCTCGATCTGGGCCAGCTCCCTGCGCGCCGCCGCATCCAGCGCGTCCAGCACCTCGTCATTCTGGCGCTCCACCGCCTGCTCCTCGAAATCGGGGTCGAGCGGCTTGTTCGGATGGCGCGCATCGCGCGTGATCGCGGACAACCGGCCCAGCATCTCCTCGCGCTTGTTCACGAGATCACGGCGTATCTCTTCGTAATCTTCCACGGTTCCCTCCTGGCGGCGACGGATTCGGAATACGGGACAAATTTATCCCAGATGGCATCCGCGCACCATGCCCCCGCGGCGCCGGCGCCGCAGGCGGCGCACATGGAGGGCGTGATCGCACCGCAGGAACGCCACCGGGCTCCAGTCCGAGGTTCCCAGGCGATGGCGGTACATGAACGGCACGACGTAGACCCATACCCGGCGCGACCGCCCCGCGGCATCGCGCACGCGCAGGCGGCGCCGGCGATAGAGCGCGGTCTCGTAGACATCCAGCCGGCGCAGGTGCGCGGCCGTCAGGCCGCGGTACAGCGTCCCACCGACGTCGGCCCCGGCCTGCGCGATGGCGCCGGGGAAGGCCCGGCCTTTCACGGCGAGGCGGCGATAACCGGGCAGAACCGCCTTCAGGGCGGGGAAACGCCGGCCCGCGACGGCCTCCATGACGGCCGGAAACTCCAGCGTGCCGTAACAGAACAGGTCGTGAGACGCCTTCATCCCGCCGGCGGCAGCGCCTCTATCAGTTTCAGGGCCGAGGCCTCGACGACGCTGCGAAACGTCACCGGCGCCTCGCGCGAGGTATCGTAGGCATAGTTCATCTCCTGCACGCCTTCCCACGCGATCTTCCCGTTCGTGCTGTCCCAGATCTGCAGGAACAGCCGCGCGCTCGCCCGCTTGGTCTCCAGCAGGCGCAGGCCGAGCAGGCTGAGGCGTTCGACCGAATCCTGGGAAAACGCCGCCAGATTGATCTGCGCCACGTAGCGCGCGCCGGTGAGATGCCCGACCTGGGCCAGGTAGTCGCGGCGAAAGATGCCAGTATCGCGGTAATCCTCGTACATGCGCCGGTAATCCTCGGCGTAACCGTTGCTGTTGACCAGCCCGAGCGTCTCCGGCAGCGTGACCACGGCGATCCCGGGCCGCCTGTCGACGAGCGCCTCGCCGAAGATGAGCGCGACGACCTGCTTGTCCTCTTCCTTGCCCAAGGCCACCGACGGCGTGACGAAGGCGAGCCCGCCCGCCTCCAGCGCGCCCGCCTCGAGGTCGATCGCGTGACGATGCACCGTCGCGTGGAGCTGCGGCCCGCCGGCGCAAGCCGCGCACAGCGCCAGGACGCAGAACGCCGCGAGCAGGGCGGCGCGCGGAGCGCGGCGGGACACGGCGTCTATCCGCGCGCGCGGCCCGGGCCGCCGCGCAGCACGCCCCAGGCCAGCGACGCCCAGCCGCCGATGAACGCCAACCCGCCGAAGGGCGTCACCGCGCCGAACCACCCGGGCGCGCCGAGGGCGATCGCGTAGAGGCTGCCCGAAAACAGCACGATGCCCGCGCCCAGCAGCGCGCCGGCCCAGCGCAGGATGCGTGCCTCGGGCAACCGGGCCGCCAGCAGGCCCGCCGTGAGCAGGCCGAGCGCATGATAGAAGTGGTAATCGACCGCGGTGCGGTAGACCGCCCCCAGTTCCACGCCGAGCCTGGCCCTGAGGGCATGGGCGCCGAAGGCACCCATGATCACCGCCAGCGCTGCGGCCAGCGCGCCCGCGGCCAGCAAGGCCCGCGCCGCGCAGGCGATCTCCCCGTTCCCGTTCTGCTGCCGTTCCATCTTCGCCCCGCACGTCGCGACACAATGCACCCTATCTTGGGATCCCCTTCCGGCCCGGTCAATAGCGGCGTGCGGCGTAATGACTTCGCCTGCGATTCGCGCTACCTTATGCGCCAGCGAAGCCCCCCTGGCGCGCCCGAACCGGGACGACCGCGCGGGAATGGATACTTCATGGACACGACGGCCTGGCTCAAGGCGTTCCGCACCGAATCCACCGAACTCTTCTTCCAGGTGGCGGCCTACCTGCCGCGGCTGCTGCTCGCCATCGCGGTCATGGCGCTCGGATGGCTGGTCGCGCGCCTGGTACGCGCCCTCGGCGTGCGCCTGCTGCTCGGGCTCGACCTGCTCTGGCACCGGCTCGTCTCCCATAAGGGACTGGAGCGCCTGCAGCCGCGTTATCAGCCGGCGCGCATCGCGGGCGAATTCCTGTTCTGGTTCGTCGTCCTGTTTTTCATGGCGGGCGCGGCGTCGATCCTCGGCCTCGGCACCTTCGTCGCCTGGATCTCCAAGCTGACGACGTATATACCGATCCTGCTGACCGGGTTGCTCATCATCATCGCCGGGATCATCCTGAGCAGCCTGCTGCGCGAACTGATCGTATCCGGCGCGGAGCGCGCCGGTATCCAGCGTAGCGACCTGCTCGGACGCCTGGCCCAGATCTCCGTCCTGCTCACGGCGACCGCGGTCGGCATCGAACAGATCGGGATCAACATCACCTTCCTGTCCATCATCGTGGGCATCGCGCTCGCCGGCACCTTCGGCAGCGTGGCGCTGGCCTTCGGGATCGGCGCGCGCGCCTATATGAGCAATGTCATCGCTGGACACCAGCTCAAGCAGCTCTACCATATCGGCGACCGCCTGCGCATCGGCGGCGTCGAGGGCACCATCATCGAGCTCTCCTCCACCCGGGTGATACTGGGCACGAACCGGGGCCGCGTGGTCATCCCCGCCAGCCTGTTCGAAGAAACGGTGGCGGAACTGCCGGAACGGACGGACTGTGAAGCCCAATAATCACCTCACGCTGAGCTACCTCGAATCCCACCCGCTCGACGCCGCGCGCACGCTCGAAAGGCTGCCGGCCGCGACCGGCGCGCGCCTGCTCGAGGCCGTCCCGCCCGAACTGGCCGCCCGGCTGCTCGCGGCGATGTCGCCCAGGACCGCGGGGGCCTGCCTGCGCGAGATGCCGGAATTCCTCGGCACCCGCATCCAGCACGCCGTCCCGCCGGTCACCATGGCCCACATCCTCAAGGTCGCTCGGCCGGAGGAAACGCGCGCGCTGCTCGCGCGCCTGCGCCTGCGCGATCGCATGCACGTCGAGCGCCTGCTGTATCATCCGCTCGACACGGTCGGCGCCCATATGGAGACCGTGGAGTTCACGCTCGCCTCCGATCTCAGCGTCGGCGAGGCGCTGCGGCGGGTCCGCGCCTATCCGCCGGCCGGCAACGAGGTCTTCGTGGTCGACCGCTCCCAGCGGCTGGTCGGCGTAGTGGACAGCATCGCCCTGATCCGGGGCGACGGACAGAAACCCTTGCAGGCGCTGGTGCGTCCGGCGGCTGCCCGCCTGTCGGTGCACACCACGCTGGCCATGACGCGCGCGCACCCGGCGTGGCAGACCCAGCGTCTGCTGCCGGTCATCGAGGGCGACGGGATCCTGACCGGCACGATCAGCTATCGCGCCGTCGTCGAGGGCACCCAGTTGATCGGCGCGCACCCGCCCCCGAACGCGGACTTCATCGACAGCCTGCTCAACCTGGCCCAGATCTACTGGACCGCGCTGGCCGAGCTGCTCCACGGCCTCGCCACCCTGCGCGCCAACGGCACGCGGGGCGGGAAATAGCGCGTCGCGCCGGGCCATGCGGCACGACGTCGCCCACGCGGTCACCGCGTTGAACGAGGACTATCTCCGGCGCTACCCCGCCGAGGCCGCGCGGGCGGTGGCCGCGATGCACCCGGACGACATCGCCGAACTGCTGGCGGCCCAGCCGCTGACGCGCGCGATCACTATCTGGCAGCAACTGCCGCTCGATCTCGCGGCCGAGACGCTGCACCGGCTCGGCGACGAGTTGGCGGGCCGGCTGCTGAACCGCGCCGACGCGGTGAGATCGGCGCGCATCTTCGCGCGCCTGCGGGAGGCGCGGCGCGAACGCCTGCGCGAACGGATCTCCCCCTCCCGGCTGCGCGAATTCGAACACCTGATGCATTTCCCGGCCCACAGCGCGGGGGCGCTCATGGATACCAACTTTCCCCTGCTCACCCCGGCCATGAGCGCGCGCGAGGCGCTCACCCGCCTGCGCCTGCGCCGCAGCCGTTCCGCGCAGCAGTTCTATTTCACCAGCGAGGACGAACCGCCGCGGCTGTACCTGCTCGAGACCCAGGACCTCGCCTTCGCCGAACCGCGCAGCCCCCTGATCGAACTCGCCCGCCCGGCGCCGACCGCGGTCACGCCGACCGCGAACCAGGAGGAGATCGTCGAGCAGTTCGACCGCCACACGCTGGCGGAGCTGCCGGTGACCGACGTCCACGGAGAACTCGTCGGGGTGATCCACTACGATGCCCTGGTGAGCGCGGTGCGCGAGGACAGCAGCGCGGGCCTGCTGACCATGGTGGGCGCGAGCCGCGAAGAGCGCGCCCTGTCGAAGGTCGGCTTCGTCGTTCGCAAGCGCCTGCCCTGGCTGCAGATCAACCTGCTCACGGCCTTCCTCGCCGCCGCCGTGGTCGGCCTGTTCGAATCCACCATCGCCAAGTTCACCGCGCTCGCGGTGCTGCTGCCGGTGGTGGCGGGACAGGCGGGCAACACCGGCGCGCAGGCGCTCGCCGTCACCATGCGCGGCCTGGCGCTGCGCGAGATCAGCACCAGCCACTGGCTGCGCGTCGCCCGCAAGGAGCTGGGCGCCGGCTTCATCAACGGCATCGCCGTGGCGCTGGTGACGGTGATCGGGGTACTGGTGTGGAGCGGTTCGGGCGGGCTCGCCCTGGTGATCGGCTCCTCCATGGTGATCTCCATGGTCGCGGCGGGCTTTGCCGGCGTGATCATCCCGATCCTGCTGTCCGCCGTCGGGCAGGATCCCGCGCAATCCTCTTCCATCATCCTGACCACGGTCACGGACGTCATCGGATTCTTCACCTTCCTCGGCATCGCGACCCTGCTGGCGGGCCTGCTCTAGGCCGCCGATCCTGAAACGGCGCAAGGGACTCGGGCGCGCGCAGGCGCCTCGGGAACGCGGGACTGAGAACCGCCGCACACTCCCGGGCCGGCGGCCGGCTTGTCCGGCCGGGGCTTTTTCGCTAGAGTCGGAAGCTGCGGTTGACCGTGAAACCGGAAATCCACAGGAGGTATGTCATGAAACGCCTGCTCGCCCTGCTTTCCATCGCGCTGTTCCTCGCCTCGACGTCCGCCCTCGCCTGCGATGGCGCGGGCAAGACCAAGAGCGACGGCTCGAAACCGGCCAGCGAAAGACAGGCCTGATCGCCGCACCCGCGGCGGAGAAAAGGCGGCGCAGTGCGCCGCCTTTTTTTCGGGCGTAGCCGGGACCGGATCCTGCCTCAGGCCAGGGGCAGGCGGATCGTGACCCTGAGCCCGCCGTCGGGCGCGTTCACCGCGCCGATGGCGCCGCCGTGCAGTTCCACCGCGCGCTTCGCGATGGCGAGACCGAGCCCGTAGCCGCCACTCGCCCGATCGCGCGATTCACTGGCCCGGAAGAAGGGCTCGAAGATGCGCTGCAGATAGGGTTCGCCGACACCGGGGCCATGGTCCCGGACGGTGATCACGACCTGTCCGTCGTCCTCATCCCGGGCGAGCGCGATCTCCACCGCCGTGCCCTCCCGCGTGTAATGCACCGCGTTGCGCACCACGTTCTCGACCGCGCTGTGCAGCAGCTCCGGATTGCCGGTGAACGTCACCGCGGCGCTGGCCAGCACCCGCACATGGCGATGCGCCTGCTCCGCCTCGAAGGCGGCATCGCGCGCGATGGAATCGACCAGGACGGCGAGGTCGACCGGTTCGCGCATGTGTTCGCCGGCGTCGACCGCGAGCCGGGTCAGGGACAGGATCTGGCCGATCATCTCGTTGAGTCGCTCGGCCTCGCGCTCGATACGATCCAGCTCCTCGGCGGCGCGGCCCTCGGACCGCCGGCGCGCCAGCCCGAGCGCCACCTGCAGCCGCGCGAGCGGCGAGCGCAGCTCATGGGAAACGTCGCGCAGCAGTTCCTTCTGGGCCTCGATGAGCGCCTGCAGCCGCGCCGCCATGCGGTCGAAGTCCCGGCTCAGCCCCCCCATTTCGTCCCCGCGCAGGCCGAGCGTCCCCACACGGATGCCGAGGTTTCCCGCCGCCAGCGCCTGGGTGGCCGTGCGCAGGCGGCGCACCGGCGCGCTCAGGTAACGCGCCAGACCGAGACACACCGCGCCGCTGATCAACAGCGCCGCCAGCAGGCCGGGGATCGAAACCAGATGCCATACGGGGTGCGGCGGACGGAAAACGGCGATCAGATGGAAATAGCCCTCGCGCGGCACCGCGACCGAGCGGATGATCAGGCCGTGATGCTCGGGCCCGCCCTCGCCGGCATCGTCCAGATCATTGCCGCCACGCCAGTACCGGCCGTCGGGCGGCCCCCCGAAGGAGGGCGGCGGGCCGAAGATCCACGGCCGCGCCTCGCCGACGAAGCCGCGCGCCCGCAGCAGATCGATGATGCGCGCGAGATGCGGGGGCAATTCGTTTCCCAGCACCTCGCGGCCGGAGGGATCGATCAGAAACACGTTCAGCCGGCGATTGCTCCAGGTATCGTCGAGCCATTCCCGAAAGCCCGCCAGGCCACGCGTGCGCAGCACGCTCTCCGCCTCCGCCACGCTCTGCGCGAACTGTTCCTTCTCGCGCTCGATCATGAGCGGGATGCGCTCGCGCCCGATCTGCGCAGTGGTCCAGGCGATCGCGCCGCCCATCGCGATCATCGCGATCCAGAAGATGAGGAAGATCTTCCAGAACAGGTTGAACATGTCAGCCTTCCAGCCGCGTATACAGATAACCCACGCCGCGCACGGTCTGGATGCGCTCCTCGCCTCCCGCCAGCGGGCCGAGCTTCCTGCGCAGATTGCTGATGTGCATGTCGAGACTGCGGTCGTAGCGGGTGAGCTTGCGTCCCAGTGCGCGCTCGCACAGGGCCTCCTTGCCGACGACGCGGCCGACCTCGTCCAGCAGCACGGCCAGCACGCTGTACTCCGTGCTGGTGAGTTCCACCGGGGCGCCGTCCTGCAGGATCCGCCGCGAACCGCGCTGCATGACGATATCGCCGATGGCGAGATCGCCGTCGGCCCGGTCCGGTTCGCCCTGCTCGGCGCGGCGCAGCACGGCGCGTATACGGGCGACCAGGACGCGCGGATTGCAGGGCTTGGGCAGATAATCATCGGCGCCGAGTTCGAGCCCGACCACGCTGTCCGTATCGGAACCGCGCGCGGTCAGCATCAGCACGGGGGTCAGCGACTTGCGCCGCAGTTCGCGCAGCACGTCGAAACCGTTGCGCCCGGGCATCATCACGTCCAGCACCACGAGATCGCACTCGCCGCTCACCGCCCTGACCAGCGCCTCCTCGCCGTCGCGGGCGATGTCCACGTCGAAACCCTCGCCGCGCAGATACTCGGCCAGCATGTCGCTCAGCTCTTCGTCGTCGTCGGCCAGCAGCAATCTCGCCATGATCCTTCCTCCGCTCCGGTTAACGGCGATTATAATGCGCGCCACCGCCCGCATGGCGGCGCTTTACAGAATCTTACAATCATTTTCTCCGGCTTTACCTGCCCTGACCCACTCTTGCAGCGCCCCCGGTTATCCTGCTCGACGTCAACAACGGATACGGGAGAACATCATGCTGTCGGTAAACGTGAACGAAAACGACGCCATCGCCCTGCTCGAGGCGGGCGACACCCTCGCGCGAACGGATCTCGAGCAGGCGGCCCGCGTCGTCGACCCTTACCTCAAGCGTAAAGGGAAACTGAACGGGCTCATCATCCGCGCCCCGGGGCGCGCGGGATGGAATACCTTCGCCGACCTGGCTTCGCACCTGCGCTTCACCATGGACCAGCACCGCGCGATCACGCGCATCGCGCTGGTGACCGACACGGATGCCTCCGCGGTCGCGGGACGCATCGCCCCGCATTTCGTCAATGCGAAGATCAAGATCTATCCGGACGCCGGGCTCGAGAAGGCGCGCGCATGGATCCTGGCCGACGCCTTCAACTGACGTCGATGCAACCAACCCACACTACACTGACACACTGACACAAGGAGATAGACCATGAATACGGATACCATACAGAATATCAACGCCGCCGAACGCCTCGTCAGGCTGGCTTTCAGCCTCACCCTGACGGTGGTGCCGCTCTTCGCCGACGCCCCGCTCGGAGGGCTCGCGCTGCTTCCGCTGCTGGCCATCTACCCGGGCCTCACGGCGGCGCTCGGCTGGGACCCGGTGCTGGCCGCAGTGACGGGCCGGTGCAGACAAGACCCCGCGGTGGAACCCGGGCACGGCCTGGCCGGCCATGCCTGAGCCCGTAATGCCTGAACCAACCTGGAAGAGGAGAACCATCATGAAACGCACCACCTCATCGCTGATCGCCGCCGGCGTCCTGCTGGCGGCCACCACCTTCACCGGCATGGCGTTCGCGCACGATGACTACGACGGCCCGCGTCACATGGGTCACGGTTATCCGGGGATGGGATACGGAGGACCCGGCTACGGGGGTCCGGGCTATGGCCCGCACGGATATCGCGGCACGGGCGGGCTGTCGTACCTGGCCGACGAACTGGACCTCAGCAAGGATCAGCGCAAATCGATCCGCGACATCATGGACAAGTCGCGTTCCCGGGCGCGCGAACTGGGCGAGTCCATGGTCGAAAACCGCGAAAAGATGGACGATGTCCTCGACGAGAAGGGTTACGGCGCGGACTTCGACAAACTGGCACGGCGCCAGGGCGAGCTGATCGGCGAGATGATCATGCTGAGGGCGAAGACCCGCGCGCAGATCGAAGGGACGCTCACGGCGGAACAGAAGGAACGGTTCCAGGACTACGCCGACGATTTCTGCGGGCGCGGTCCGGGGTTCGGCTGGCGCGGCGGCCCGGGCTGGTAAAAAAGGCCGGCAGCCACAGGGAAGACGGCGTGCCAGGGAACGGCACAGGGTCACGGCGACGGGGCGGTCATTCGCCCCGTTCGTTTTCTGGCCTTCCGGCGGCGGCCTTTTTGCGTCCGAAGAGGCCGCGGGCGCCCTCGGCGAGCGTCCTGGCCTCATGCCTGAGGCGCTGCAACAAACGGCGCGCCCAGAGAAACTCGGTGGCGAGGATCGCCAGCCCCGCCGGGATCACCACGACGGCCGGACCGGGCAGTACGATCATGGCGATCCCGATCAACACCACCGTCGAGCCGATCACCAGGACGACGATGCGGCGCGCGCCCTTCACCGTCAGCACCAGCAGCGCGCCCAGATCGTCGGCCAGCGGCGAGACCGGCGCCGCCGCGCGGGATCCGAGCCAGGCCGACAGCAGGCCGCCGGCCGCGAGGATCGCGCCGATCGTGAGCAGCGCGACCCCGTCCGCGAGCGGATACTGCGGCGTCAGCAGCATCTTCGCCCCGAGGAAACCGAGCAGGAACACCAGGCTCAGCTTGAGATGGCGCAGGCGCGGCAACAGGCCGGCGATCGCGTAATAGAGCGGGCGCAATCCGAACATCGCGCACAGGCTCGCGCCGAAGATCAGCAACGGATCGTGCGTCACGGCGAAGATGCCGGCGACGGAATCGACGGCGCAGACCACATCGGCGCCCACCACCAGGAGCAGCGCGACCAGCAGCGAGGTCGCCGTCCGCCGGCCATCCGATCGCGCGAGGAAACGGTCGCCCTCGAAACCCTCGCGCAGCGGGACGAAACGGAGCGCCAGGCGCACCAGGGGGTTGCGCTGCGGCCGCGGCCCGCCGCGCTGCAACAGCAGGCGCACGGCGCTCGCGACCAGCAGGACGCCGAAGACATATGAGATCCAGGGGAAGCGCGCGACCAGGACAACGCCGCCCGCGATCATCGCGCCGCGCAGCGCCACCGCCCCGAACACGCCCCAGAACAGCACGCGACGCTGCTGCTCGAGCCGCAGACGGAAATGGGAAAACACCAGCGCGATGATGAAGATATTTTCCAGGCTGAGCGACTTCTCCACCAGGTAGGCGGCCAGGAACTGCGTAGCGGCGGCGCGCCCGTCGAGCGCGCGGTCCGGCGCGAGCCCGGCGCCGAAGACATGGTTCTCGTACAGATGATAGACCGCGATATCGAGGGCGAGCGCGAGCACGATCCAGAACCCGGTCCAGGCGAGCGCCTCATAGATCCCGATGGGGCGGGACTTGCGGTGGACGAGCGCCAGGTCGAGGATCAGGATCGCGGCGACGGCGGCGGTAAATCCGATCCACAACCCGGCCGACACGTGGCGCTCTCCCGCCCGGCCTCAGCGGTAGACCTTGCGGCGGAACAGATCCTTGCGCCGGCTCACCACGCGATCGATGAACAGCAGGCCGTTCAGGTGGTCGATCTCGTGCTGCGCGACGCGCGCCTCGAAACCTTCCATCTCGTAGCGCAGCGGTCCGCCGCGCTCGTCAAAGGCCTCGAGCGTCAAGCGCTCGGCGCGCACCACGTTGCCGGTGTAGTCCGGCACCGAGAGGCAGCCCTCGCGGCCGACGACCGAACCCTCCCAGGCGACGATCTCGGGATTGACCAGCACCAGCCGGCCGTGATTCGGCCATTGCGGCCTGGCGGAGGCGTCGATGATCACCACGCGCCGGCCCCAGCCGACCTGCGGTGCGGCGATGCCCACGGCGGCCGGCCCCGCGCGCATGGTCTCCTCCAGATCGGCCACCGCCCGGCGCAGCGCGTCGTCGAACGCCTCGACCGGCTCGGCGGTGCGCTTGAGACTCTCGTCCGGGAAGGTGAGGACGGGCCGTACCGCCATGCCGGCCTCAACCGATGAGGGTGTCGATCGGCGTCAGCGACGCGTCGATGCCCTCGCGCCGGAGGATCTCCAGCGCGGATCTCAGCGGCGCGATGCCCTCCAGCGCCCGCCCCTCGATGTGCATGATGTAGAGCGGGCGCTCCGCGCTGCCGCCGACCCCGGACTCCAGAGTGAGGATGTTGAGGCCGGCCTCGGCAAAGGCGCCGACGGCATGCGCGACGATGCCGGCGCGGTCGGAACCGGATACCGTGATGCCGACGTCGGGCTCGACATGCTGATGCAAACGTCCCTCGATGCGGTCGACATGCTGCGCCAGACCGAGCGAGCGGGTGACCGGCTCGACCAGCGCGGCGAGCCGGGCCGCGCCGCCCTCCCACTGCACCATCAGCAGGATGGCGAAGTTCCCGCCCAGGCGCAGCATGGAGGCCTCGCCCAGATTGCAGCCGCCGTCGTACAGCGCCGCGGTCAGCCGGGCCACGATCCCGGGGCGATCCTCGCCCACCACCGTCAGCATGAACCATCCGCTCATGACCACCCCCTCAGTGCAGGCTCTTGTGGGCGAAGTAGATCACCGCCACGCCGGCCAGGATCAGGACGATCTGCTGCAGCGTCACCTTCGGCTGCAGACGCCGGTGCAGGCCCGGGATCAGGTCGGCGACCGCGATATAGATGAAACTGGCCGCGGCCACGGCCAGCACGTACGGCGTCACGTGCTTCAGTTCCGCCATGCCGAAATAGGCCAGCACGCCGCCCACCACCGTGGTGAGACTGGACAGCAGATTATAATAGAACGCCTTGGCGCGGCTGAATCCGCTGTCGAGCAGCACGGCGAAGTCGCCCACTTCCTGCGGGATCTCGTGCGTGGCCACGGCCAGGGCGGTGACGACGCCGAGATGGGCGTCGGTGAGGAAGGCCGCCGCGATCAGGATGCCGTCGACGAAATTGTGCAGGCCGTCGCCCACCAGGATGAGCATGCCCGCCGCCCTGGGGCCGGAATGCGCGTGACCGTGCGCATGGGCGTGCCCGCGGTCCGCGCCGTGCTCCGGCGTGTGCGCCTCGCATTCGAACGAGTGGCAGTGCCGCCACAGGATCAGCTTCTCCAGCACGAAGAACCCGAGCAGGCCGAGCAGCACGGCCAGGCTGATGTCATGGATGTCGCGCACCCCAGGACTCAGCATGGCATGCGGCAACAGCGCCAGGAACGCCGCCCCGAGCAGGGCCCCGATCGCGAAACTGACCAGATGGGGCAGGATACGCACGCGCCAGGGCTCCGGAGCGAGCAGGAAGGCCGCGGCGGCGATCACGCTGAGCGCGCCGCCGAGCAGGCAGAACAGGACGATGAGCGCGAGCGTCGTCATGCGCCGGCGTCGGGCCGCGCGGGCGTCGCCCGCAGCGCCTCCTCGAGCACGCGCATCACCTCCGTACGATCCTTCTTGCGCGCCCAGGTCATGGCCGTCTCGCCGTCGTTGTTCTGCGCGTTCACGTCGGCGCCACGCGCCAGCAGCAGTTCGACGATGGACAGATGGCCCTGCCGGGCCGCGCGCATCAGCGCGGTCTGCCCGTCGCGCGTGCGGACGTCGACGTCGGCACCGCGCTCGATCAGCAGCCGCGCGCTGGCCTCATGGCCGATATAGGCCGCCGTCATCAGCGCGGTGAGCCCGTTCTGGTTCCGATCGTTGACCTGCGCGCCATGATCGAGCAACAGGCGGACCAGGTCCGGCCGGTCGCTCAGCGGCATGATGATGAGAGCGGTATTGCCTATGGCGTCGCGCATGTCCACCCGGGCGCCGCGCCCGAGCAGCGCGTTCACCAGGTCCGGATAATCGCCGGAGACCGCCAGCATCAGGGGCGTGACCCCGAGTTCGCCCTTGGCGTTGACGTCCGCGTCGTGCTCGAGCAGCAGCCAGGCGATGTCCGGATGACCCTTGCGGATCGCGACATCGAGCACCGGCTCCTGGGCGCGATTGCGCGCATTGACGTCGGCCCCCTGCGCGAGCAGGGCCTCGACCCCGGCGCGGGCGCCGCGGTTCACCGCGTCGACCAGCGGCGGATTGCTGCAGGCCGCCACGGCCGCGCAACAGACCAGGAGGAACAGGAGACGCCACGGCCGCGGGGACGCCGGCCGGCGCGAGGGACGGGGAATCTGTACGCCAATCATGGACGGAGCGCTCCGGATAAGGTCAGGCATTCTACAATGAAAAATACAGGACTGAGGACTAAGGACTAAGGGCTGAGTAAAAAAACAACTCTCTATTCGGGGAAATTGGGGAAATCCAGGGGTTGGACTTCCGGGTTTTACTGAGCCTTGGTCCTTAGCCCTTAGTCCCAAGCCCTATATTTCAATATTCCCTCCAGATCAGACTCGCCATGCGCCCGGTCACGCCGTCGCGGCGATAGGAATAGAAGCGCGCGGCATCGCGATGGGTGCACTCGCCGCCGCCATAGACCTCGGTGACGCCCGCCGCCCGCAGCCGCCGGCGCGCGAGCCGATAGAGATCCGCCAGCCAGCGGCCGGCCGGTGACGGGCGGAAGGCCGCGGCGGCGTCCGCGTCCGCGGCGAGGAAGACGGCGCGCACCTCCTCGCCGACCTCGAAGGCCTGCGGCCCGATGGCCGGACCCAGCCAGGCGATGCCGGAATCGCCGAGCGCGCGAACGGCGGCCTCGATCACGCCGGCGGCGAGGCCGCGCCAACCCGCATGGATCGCGGCCACGGTGCCGCCGTCGCGCGCGCACAGCAGCACCGGCAGGCAATCGGCGGTCAACACCGCGCACACCCGGCCCGGGTCACGGGCGACGGCGGCGTCGGCCCGCACGCCCGGTCGCCAGTCGGCGGCGTCGATGACACCGGCGCCGTGCACCTGCTCCAGCCAGCAGGGCTCGACCGGCACGCCGGCCGCACGCGCCAGCCGGTCGCGGTTCTCGCGCACCCGTTCCGGATCGTCCCCGACGTGCAGCGCCAGATTCAGCCCCGCGTACGCCCCGCGGCTCACGCCGCCCGCGCGCAGGCTGGTCAGCGCCCGTACCCCCGCCGGCGCCGGCCAGTCGGGCGTGATCCACCGCGGCGCCGATGGCCCGGCGGCGCCGTCCCGCCCGATCGTGGCCTGTTCGGTGGTTCGCGGCGATGCGGCATCGCCCCGCTCGTCCCGTGGCGCCATGGAAAACTCCTGTATTCGAGCCCGGCGGTTGAATCAATCGTCGATACGGCGCAGGGCGGGCGCGTATCCAACGACTCGCGGCATGGCGGATGTCATGACGGCGGCGGCCCCGCTTGACCTTCCAGCCATGGAAAGGTTTAGCATACAGGCTATAGCGCAGCAACGCGAGGAAACGGATCATGGGCGCATCCGCGAGAGATCGGGCAAAAGATCAGGCCCCGACAGGCCGGGAGACGATCAGCCTGCCCATAGAGGGGATGACCTGCGCCAGTTGCGTGGGCCGGGTCGAGGCGGCGTTGGCCAAGGTCGCGGGCGTGGGCAGCGTATCGGTGAACCTGGCGACCGAGCGCGCGGACATCCGCCCGTCGGGGCCGGTGGATCGCATGGCGTTGATCCAGGCGGTCGAGAAGGTCGGCTACGACGTCCCCGCCGGCACCATCGAGCTGGCCGTGGAGGGCATGACCTGCGCCT
>WBZO01003017.1_pt1 | contig 20512 bp, 18 predicted proteins | sample 5204261 | NCBI WGS metagenome assembly WBZO01 (sample SAMN12412400, study PRJNA552823) | activated sludge metagenome | isolation source: activated sludge from anammox sidestream of wastewater treatment plant... | place: USA: North Carolina | collected 2017-09 | reverse complement strand
CATCAGACGCTGCGTACCGGTGTAGAAGGGATGAGTGCCCGACCAGACTTCGACCGAGATCTCCGGCTTGGTTGAGCCGACGGTCATGACGACCTCACCTTCGACGATGACCTTGGCGTTAGGGTACCATTTTGGATGAATGGATTCCTTCATGGCGGCTTACTCTCCCGCGGCTTCCAGTTGTGCCGGATAAACGCTGACGACCTTACGGCCGAAACGATGTTCAAATGTTACCTGTCCGTCGATCAGGGAGTAGATGGTATAGTCGCTACCCACACCGACGTTATTTCCAGGGCGATATTTCGTTCCCTTCTGGCGGACGATAATGGTACCGGGGCCGACATACTCGCCACCGTAGCGCTTGATGCCCAGGCGCTTGGCGTTGCTGTCGCGACCGTTACGGGTTGATCCGCCACCTTTCTTGTGTGCCATGTTATAACTCTCCTAAGCTTTTCCCGTTTGGATTACCCGGCGACGATCTCGTCAATGCGCAGGCGCGTATAATCCTGCCGATGACCACGACGTCTGCGATAGCGGTGCTTTGAGCGGTATTTCCAGACGAAAATCTTCTTGCCCCGATATTGTTCGACAACAGTCGCTTTAACAGTGGCTCCGGATACGGTCGGCCGACCCACCTGCACGGAATCCCCGTTGGCGATCAGCAACACGTCATTCAGTTCCACCTGGTCACCGACTTCATAAGGCAACTTCTCTACGGAGAAGGTGTTGCCTTCTTCGGCGCGGTATTGCCGGCCACCACTCTCTACAATAGCGTACACGTTAACCTCCAAAAAGAACCGGCAACCTTGTCCGGCGCCGGTGTTCGTCAATATGACTTGTTGTTCATGACGCGCGATGCAGGCGTGGTTGGTGAACCCACATCACGCGAACTCGAATTATAGAATGGAATCGGCGCCTTGTCAAAACTTTTTTGGTTGTTGGTCGCCTGGCTAACGATTATGCTTTGCCGGCACGGGGCGCCCAGGCCTGCCCGGTTCGTCATCCACCGGCGCTTTTGTTATACTGCCCGCTATTCCGATGGCTTTGCCGAGAGAGGCTCAAGAGGTTGGCGACGTAAGTATGGCAGATAAACCAGTCGATTCAAATAATGATGAGTCGGCTTTGATCGAGCATGCCAAGTCCGATCAAGACGCTTTCGGCCAACTTTATGAGCGCTATTCACAGCGGATCTACCAATATATCTATTATCGTACCAGTAGTGACGCCGACGCGGAGGATTTGACGGCCAAGGTTTTCATGCGAGCCTGGCAGCACATGCCTAATTATGATGATCGCGGCGTTCCGTTCTCTGCCTGGCTCTATCGCATTGCCCACAATCTTGTCGCTAATTGGCACCGGGATCGCAGCCGTCGCAAGATTATCTCTCTCGACGATCTAAGTCGCTGGCAGGTGAACGAAAACGGACCTGAAGCGGCCATGTTGCTGGCCGAAGATCGGGCGGCATTGTTGCGCGTCGTTCGTCGCCTGCCGTCTGACCGTCAGGAGTTGCTTGCATTAAAATTCGTAGAGCACCTGTCCAATGCTGAGATAGGCGCCGTTATGGGGCGTAGCGAAGGGGCGATTAAGTCTCTCTATCATCGTACCTTGCTGGCCTTACGTGAAGAACTGCAACAGGAGATGCCCACCGCTCCCAAGGGATCGCCCATCCGTCGTTTACTAGGGCGGCTGGGCGAGCGCGGGAGTGCACGCGAATCTGATTGATGATCGACTTTTATACTCCTATTGCTAAAGAAATATTTGTGATAGTATATGGTCGCTCTGAGCGATAGCGCTTGATATAAGGCATGCCATAAACTTTTGGGAGATGGTCTCTTGAAGAACAAGAATTCATTGATTACGTGGGGAATAATCTTTATTATACTCGTCGGGAGCGGCCTCCTGACGATCTTGTTGCCGGCCTTTTTCAATAGTGGTGCCACAACACCGTTGCCCTCAGAGACCACCACAGTCACGATCCCGTTGCCAATGCCGGTCGGCGGCCGCTCCGAGGTGACGCTGCCGAGCTGGCAGTTGATGCTGGGGTTGGCGGCTCTTATCTTCGGACTCGTCATTGGCGCGGGGCTGGTCCTTGCCCTCATCTATACCCTCCTTTCTCGCCAGGTCGCGCGAAACACAGAGAATCCTGACTTCCAGCAGCAGGCGGCTGCCCTGCAGAAACGCTATGACACTCAGGTCGCCGAAATGCGTCAGACGCGGCCGACTAGCGTCGCTCCGGAGTCAACCTGGCAGCGATGGGGTGTCTTCACGACAGCTATTACGATTCTGATGTTTGTCGCCTTTGGCACGTTCCTCTTCGCCAGTATGCTCTTTCCTGATAGGTTGGTCATCCGGGACTCATCGATCATCAATATGACCTTGGCCCTCGTCATGACCGCTATGATCATTGCTCTCACCGCCATGGGATTGTGGCTGCGTTCCGGACGATTGGCGGCCTTCAATCGTACGGAATCGATGCCCATCCCTTGGGATCTTATCGCCGTCGTCATAACCGGTTTACTCGTCGTTGGATTAGGCATTGGCGTTATTGCTATTTTGAATGCCCCAAAGTAGAATATCCGGCGCTTGAGGCGGGTACGTGGCAAGGCGCTGCGCCTGCCGGGCAAGGAGCCGGTTTTGTCCGGCCCTTTGCGTGTATGCTAGCCGCGTCGACTAACGTCATCGAATGACGTTAGTTTTGTGTGGAGTTGTAGGGGGTCGATGTTCGGCCGAGGTAATTGAGTGGATTCGATTCGGGTCTGCCTTAAGTAGGGATTTGAAGAAAGAATGGGACGATTTAGACATTTTATCAACATCATCATACTGGTGATTCTATCGACAGTTGCCTTGCGCCTGTTGTTTGATGTCATCCTGGCGTTGCCGATGGCTGCTAGCGCTGAGGCCAGGCCGATCGATCATCTATTTAACGGCCATTTCTGGATGATCTCTTTTCTCTTTTCACTCATCATGGTGATGATGATCTATTCGATATTTGTCTTTCGCCGGGCCGACGGCGATGAGACTGACGGGCCACACATTCACGGCAACTCCAAGCTTGAGATCACCTGGACCGTTATACCTTTAATGGTCGTGCTTGGTTTTGGTGTATGGGGCGCGTTTACTCTTAATGAAATCACCCGGCCCAAAGATGGCGAGATGACAGTCAACGTTACTGGTCGGCAATGGAGCTGGAGTTTCAAATATCCTGAGCAGGGTGACACCGCCGCGGCCGAACTGGTACTGCCTGTAAATCGCACGATCGTTCTTAAAATGAACGCTGAAGATGTCATTCACTCGTTCTGGGTCCCGGAATTCCGCGTCAAACAAGACCTCGTCCCCGGCCGTGAGACGACGCTGCGTATTACCCCCACCGAGATTGGCAACTACCGGCTACGTTGTGCTGAGATATGCGGCCAGAACCATACTACCATGGAAGCGGATGTGAAAGTGGTCAGCGCTGAGGATTTTCAGGCCTGGATAGAACAAAAATCAGCGGGTCCATCTTTTGCTGATATGACGCCTGAAGAACGTGGCGCTTATTGGGCCAGCACAGAAGGGTTCGCTTGTGTCGCCTGTCATACAACCGACGGCACTCCCAGCGCGGGCCCGACATGGCAGGGCTTATATATGCACAATGTGAAGCTGGCAGATGGCTCGACAACAGAAGCTAACGACGAATATCTGCACAATTCCATTATTGATCCCAACTTGCAGATCGTGGACGGGTTTCTACCCAATGTCATGCCCGGTAATTTCGGCGATAGATTCGCAGAACGAGAGCAAGAAGTCGGGGCGGCCGAGGGTATCGATCTTGATATCTCCGCCGACCTTATCGCCTACATCAAATCACTGCAATAGGGTTTGAGCGAACTAGAGAATAGAGAGATGAGAACATTAAAGATTCTATTAACCTCAGCTTTGGTCAAGGGGCTCGTCGGCCAGGCCGTCGGTTGGGCCTTGGGCTATAGCTTTGTCGCCTTGTTGCGTGCTTTGCGTGGCCTGCCCACCCCATGGCTTTACGAACCTGCGGTCGCCTTCGGAGCGATCATCAGCCTCCTCGGGTTTCTGGTCGCTGCCGGCGTGTTGGCCGACTGGCTTCGCTGGATAGTCGGCAAGAAGACCGAGCTGAAACATGGTGCGCCGGCAGGCCAGCCGGGATGGGCACGCTACATTAATGTCGATACCAATCATAAGGTGATCGGCGTCCAATACGCCATTACCAGTATCCTTCTTCTGCTGGTCGGTGGCTATTTCGCTATCGTGTTCCGTATCGAACTGGCGCAACCCGGGATGCAATGGTTGACCAATGACGAATTCAACACCCTGTTCAGCGCCCATGGCATTGTCATGATCGCCGGCATCCTGTTGGGCGTTGGCGCGATGGTCAACTATCTGGTGCCATTGATGATTGGTGCGCCCGATATGGCTTTCCCTCGGCTGAATGCCTTCAGCTATTGGGTCACGATACCGTCGGCGGTTATCATCTTGATGGGGATGGCCGTCGGCGGATGGGATACCGGTTGGGTTGGTTACGCGACGCTGAGCCTGAAAGCTCCGTTGGGCGTTGTCCTTTTCCTGCTCGGTTTTTGGATGAACGGATTCTCCTCCATTGCCAGCTCGCTCAACATGCTGGTTACAGTGACGACGATGCGCGCCAAGGGGATGACACTTTTCCGTATGCCGATCGTTGTCTGGGGTTCGATTGCCGCCTCGATCATCCAACTCACAGCGACTCAGACGGTCGGCGTCGCCCTGACGTTAACTGTTGCTGAACGAGTGTTAGGATTAAATTTCTTCGATCCTGTTGGCGGTGGCGATCCGATACTTTATCAGCACCTTTTCTGGTTCTATTCTCATCCGGTCGTCTACGTATTTGTGTTGCCGGGGCTGGGCGTCATTGCGGAACTTCTTCCCGTTTTCGCTCGCAAGCCGTTGTTTGGTTACCGTTGGGTAGCGTTGTCGAGTCTGGGTATCGCCCTCGTAGGCTTCCTGGTGTGGGCGCATCATATGTTTACATCAGGCATGGATGACGCGTTACGCGTGCCGTTTATGTTCTCGACAATGCTTGTGGCCGTCCCAACAGGCGTGAAATTCTTTAGTTGGGTTGCCACCATGTGGGAAGGCAAGCTGCCCAAGAATCCGCCAACGCCTCTCTTGTTCGTCTTTGGCGCTATCTCGATCTTCCTGATCGGGGGTGTTACCGGCCCGATTCTGGGGACTATCCCGACTGACTTGCACCTGCACGACAGCTACTGGATCGTCGGCCATTTCCACGCCACGATGTTTGGAGGCTATATCTTCCCGTTCTTTGCTGCACTTTATTACTGGTACCCGAAAGTTACGGGGCGCATGTATAAGGAATCACTGGGCAAGCTACACTTCTGGCTCATGCTGCCTGCCTTCTGGGTGATGAGCATCGGTCAGATGAGCGTCGGCTTGCTGGGTATGCGCCGTCGTGTGGCCGACTATGACCCGGCCCTGGGAATTACCACCACGCACATTCTCATCACATTGGCTGCGCTGGTCATTGGCTGGTCGGTTCTGATTATGATCTATAACTTTATCGCCAGCGCACGTACTGAACCCGCTGCCGACACTAACCCGTGGGGTTCACGCTCGCCTGAATGGCAGATCCCTTCGCCGATACCGGAGTTTAACTATGTTACTCCGATCGAAGTGGTTGGCGAGCCTTATGATTACGGTTTAGCCGGATCCGTCTACACTCGAACTATCGCTCCCGCGCCATCGGGTGACTAAGCCAGGAGGAGTATCTAAACGATGAACGACAAAAAAGCGGCCGCCTACCGTCTGGGCTTGATCACGTTGATCATCCTGGCCGTTCTAACGGCGGTCGAATTTGGGGTAGCTATCTATCTAGAATCATTGGTGCTGCTTTTCATCATTGCCCTGGTGAAAGCGGCTGTGATCATCCAGAACTTTATGCATATTGCGCGGTTATGGCAGGAGGAGAGCCACTAAATGAGCACCATTACGGCTAAGACGTCCCACGATGACGTGCATGCTCCTGAGATTCCCTACGCAACCCAACTCCGGTCCAATCGGTTGGGCTTGTGGCTTTTTCTGTTCTCTGAACTGTTCCTGTTCGGCGCGCTCTTCACGACACGATTTGTGCTGTGGGGGAACACCCGGCCTCCGCTGAGCCAGGAGATTGGTTTGCTGGCAACGGTCATTCTGTTGTTCAGCAGCTTCTTCATGTATCGTAGCGAGACGGCCATCGCCTATGGCGATCAGCCCAAGTTCCTTAACAACGCTTTGTTAGCGGCACTGATGGGGGCGATCTTCTTTGTTATGGTCGTCGTCATGGAGTGGAACGTCTTCAGGCTGAGCGGCGAACTGTTCGGCATCGAACTCTTCGGCCACCTGAAGCCAGGCGATGGCGTCTACGGTGGTGTGTTTTATGCCATGACAGGCATGCATGCTCTCCACGTGCTGAGCGGTATCGTATTCATCCTCATCATCTGGTGGAACGGCCGACGCGGCGCCTTCACACCTGAGCGGCACTGGGGAGTCGAAGCTATTGCCATTTATTGGCACTACGTCGATGTTGTTTGGGTATTCTTCTACCCCGCTCTCTATCTGATGGGAAAAGTAGTCTGATTATTGAACCATTGGGGTACGGCTAAACGTTGGTTAAGCCGTACCCCGCATCGATCCCTTTTTCACGCGGCTCCCGCTACAATTGTATTATGAATCCTGTTGCTCGGGCGGCACTCTCTTCGTGGGATTGGCGCCCTGAAGTTATTATTGTCCTGCTCATTTTCGGGCCGCTATTTATCCTTGGCTGGCGAAGGCTGCGTGCTATAAGTGGCCCGGCCAAGAATTGGCGATCGTTGGGGGCACGATGGCGGCCGGTTTTATACATCTCCGGTCTATTAGTCATCGGCATTGCCCTTATGTCGCCGATCGAGGTTCTGGTGCAGCAGCTTTTCTTCGTGCACATGATTCAGCATTTATTGTTGATCATGGTTGCCCCTATTTTATTGTTGTTGCCCAACCCGATGCCGTTTGTATTATGGGGCCTGCCGACATCGGCGCGTTTGACAGTGGGAGGGTGGCTGAATAGCATCCTTAATAAAGGGTCGGCTACCGGCCGAATATTGCGCAAATTGACCAACCCGTTGGCGGTGTGGTTCATCATGATCACTTTCATTATTGGCTGGCATGATCCGAACATGTATAACGCTGCGTTGCGCAATGACCTGGTCCACGATATTGAGCATGTGTCGATGTTTATCGCCGGCATGCTGTTTTGGTGGACAGTAACCGGGGCCGGGCCTCGATTGCATAAAAACCTCAGCCGGCCGGCCAAGATCGCTTTTGTCCTGGCGGCCATCCCTCCCAATATGGCGCTTGGTGTGGTGCTCTCCTTTGCCCAACAGCCGATCTATAGTTATTACAGCGATATGCCCCGGTTGTGGGGAATATCCGTTATGAATGATCAACGTATCAGCGGGATCGTCATGTGGATCCCCGGCAGCATGATGTATTTCATGGCCGCTCTGGTTCTCATTGCCCAGATTCTGTCTGGTGAGGGCAAGAAACCTACGCTGGAAGATCCGCCCTGGTTGTCGGGCGAAGCTCTGGCCGCGCCCGGGATCATCACCGGCAAAGGAAACTGACAATGCCTTCCATAGGGGATGTGGCGCGGACGTTATTCAGCCGTAAATGGTGGTGGGTTACACTCCTGGTCATAGTCCTTATGGCTGTGATGGCCCGCCTTGGCATCTGGCAGCTTGACCGATTACAGGAGCGTCGCGCAGCCAACGCCCAACTTCTGGCCGCCATTGAATCGGCCCCTATTGATTTAAACGATGACGTGGATGGTTACACGTCTCTCCACCCTGGCGAAGTGTCGTCGGATTTGGCCAATCGCAATGTCATCATGGCAGGTAAATTCGATTTCGCCAATCAGCGTATTCTGAAGCTGCAAAACTTATCCGGACGCGCAGGGGTTCACCTGATTACTCCCTTCGTGCTGGATGGCACGGATGTAGCTGTGCTGGTCGATCGCGGCTGGATTCCCGATGCCGAATACGAAGCGGGAAACGCCTTTGCCGAACCTGCGGGAAACCAGACCGTCGACGGTTATATCGCCTTGACGGAGATCATTAGCCGGCGGACCTCCGATTCGGATGTATCTACCGGCTCTGGTATTGAGCTTTTTCGGATTGACATCGCTGCTATCCAAAAAGGAATGCCCCACACACTTCTCCCCTTCTACGTGAAAGTCGCCCCCCCCGAGGGTGGAATCACGAGCCTGCCAATCCCGACGGCTAAGGAAATAGATCTTTCTGAAGGCCCGCACCTCGATTACGCTTTTCAATGGTTTATCTTTTCGATTGGCTTAGGGATTGCTTACGTTGTTTATATTATTCGGTGGCTCAAGATGAGGAACGTTTCACCGTCACAGACGATATCCGGAACATCGGTATAAGTTTATTCCCATAGCGTCTCTGGAACCCTCCGAGGCCTCGGCATGGCATTGAATAACATCTAGAGAACTGGTTTATGGAAACCTCAGGACGATTACGCCAGGATTTCCTGCATCTTGTTTTAATATGGTCCATGCTGATTATCGCCAGCATGGCTGTGCTTCAGGCCGATTTTACGGACGGATTGCATATCCTGCCTTTTGCAGCCACTATCGCCCTGGTACTCGGATGGTTACTGGCCAGGAGTACGTTTACCGACCGAACAGTCCATACCTATGCCTTCATTTATGGGCTGTTCTTTGTTTTCTTCCTTGTTGGGACTACCTTGCCTTATGAAGGTCTATGGCAGAGCCGCGTGCTGGATTTGCTCGGCCGGCAGTTTGATTGGTTAAGGAAGGCTGTTGGCGGGGGTATCAGTCGCGACAGCATCATATTCGTCATCCAGACAACGGCCGTGTTCTGGTTGCTGGGCCATTTATCAGCCTGGTATACGTTCCGCAAGCCATATGTATGGCGGGTCGTTATTCCAACCGGCATGGTTCTTCTCAGTGTGGTCTATTATTACAACGGCCCGCGCCCGCTTCTTCTCTATATGGCTATTTACGCCGTCCTTGCCCTGATTTTTGTGGCGGTTACTTACTTAACGGCTGAAGAGAAGGACTGGCAAGCTGATTCTGTGAGGTATGACCGTGCGATTCAGTTTGATTTCGTTCGTGCCGGGTTATTGGCGGCGCTCCTGATCCTGTTTGTGGCGTGGAGTTTGCCCGCTCTGCCGGCCAGCGCGTCCTTCAACGAAGTGTTTGCCGGCACGAACACACCATGGCGCTCCTTCCAGGATACCTGGACGCGTCTGTTCTCTTCACTGCGCTCTTATGAAGTGGGCGCCGATGACCCATATCTGGATACGCTCGTTCTCGGCGGGCCGCGCACCGTAGGGAACACTTTGGTGATGGACATTCAGGTGGATAAAGAACCGCCCTATGGAGCCTACTGGCAAGCTGTCGTTTACGATACTTATGTGGATGGCGGATGGTATGTTACTGAAAGTGATTCTGATGAGATGATTCATTATCCCGAAGATGGATCGTTGAATCTGCCGTTCGTCGCTTCGCGAACGGTTATTACTCAGACGGTTACGAATTACCTACCCAATTCCAGCTTCATTTATGCGGCCCCTGAGGTGTTGACGGTCGATCGGCCTGTCATGGTGAACGCTACTTTCGATCCGAGCGGCCGGATGCTCATCACGTCTCTTCGCTCTCGATATATCTTGCGCCAAGGCGATCGATACCAGGTCATGTCACGCGTCTCATTGGCCGACGCCACTGATTTGCGGCAAGCCGGCACCGACTATCCCGATTGGATCAGAAGACGTTATTTGCAGTTGCCCAGTACCATCACCCCACGGACGATTGAATTAGCCAAAGAATTAACTATTGAACATTCGAATCCCTATGACAAAGCAATTGCTGTTCGGGATTACCTCAGGACAAATATCAACTATAACGATCAGATTAAGGCGGCTCCCGATGGGGCGGAGCCGGTCGATTATGTCGTTTTCGATCTGAAGGAAGGCTATTGTACTTACTACGCTTCAGCCATGGCCGTCATGTTGCGCTCTCAAGGTATCCCGGCGCGGTTGGTCAGCGGTTACGCACTCGGTGAACATGATAAGCCATCGATGACCTATCGCGTCCGCGCCGCCAATGCACATACATGGGTCGAGGTTTACTTTCCGGAATACGGCTGGATTCATTTCGAGCCAACGCAGTCTGTCCCGATTGTGGAACGGCCGACGCCGGGCGCGAATGGGCAGGCGATTGGGGAGCCTGCGCCGATCATCCCTGGTGCGAGTCCTTTTCTCCTCGACGATGGAGGCCTTGATGACTTCGAACGTGGAGACAGCTTGCTAGGGGACATGTCCCCCGACGCTGGATCTGGCCAGGGGCTATGGGGAGGGCGTGTATCATGGCTGCAGATCGTCATTGGTATGGTGTTGCTCGTCCTGACCGGTGTTGTGATGTACGCCGGCCATAGATACAACTATCGTATCGAGGGTGATATCGATCGTAGTTATTTGCGGCTGGGCGATTGGTCGCGGTGGTTGGGCGCCCCCTGGCGCGCGACGCAGACGCCTTATGAGCAGGCCGACACGCTGATAGCCAAAGCTCCCGATGGACAGGCGCCCGTGCACAATTTGACGCGGCAATATGTCCTGCAGCAATTCAGTATGTCAAAAACTACCGACGATGACTTTGATCCTCACCAGGAGTGGCGAGCCTTACGGCCGATACTGCTCAAGCATCGAATCCTAAAGGCCTTCGACCGATTCAAGAATCGCCGATAATTCGGTTCTGTTCGACGCTCTGCTATAATTCCTCTGTTCATTACCTGAGTGTAAATCACTACTCGAGTGTAAAGTCGCTTTCTGTTTTTGGATATCGGCCCGAGTGGGTGGCGTTTCGGATGGCCAACGTGGATGACAACCAGCAAACGATCTCAACCAGCGGTCCCGCCAGTTTGATTCAGCAGATCCAGGAGTGTCAGGATGTCCTGGCTGAACAGCAACGGGCGCTTCTGCGTACCCCCGATGAATTAACGCGGGCGACGGCGCTTCGAAATGCCGGTCATATGGCGCGTTGGCTTGAGATCCTGCGAGCACAGGTCGAAGATCTGAACCGTGAATTCCACCATCGGGCTGCTGAACAGGAACGGCAGCGTGCGCTCCAGGAAGTCGGCGCCGCCATTAACTCCTCGCTTGATCTGAATATTGTCTTGCAACAGGTCATGGATGCTATCGTGCGTCTGACCAAGGCCGAACGAGCTATGCTGTTACTGGATGACGATGGTGAGCTGGAAGTCAAGATCGCACGTAACCTGTCGCAGGAAACTCTGAACAATGACACTTCGCTGGAGATCAGTCGCGGTATTGTGCGACAAGTGGCTGAAACCGGCGTGCCGGTGGTGACGCTCAATGCCCAGGAAGATGCTCGCTTCTCGGCCCAACACAGCGTCGTTAGTTACAAGTTGCGTTCTATCCTCTGCGTTCCACTTAAATTGAGAGGCGAGACGATCGGGGTCATCTACGCCGATAACCGCGTCGCCAGTGGAATATTTAGTGATAGCGATCGCGATTTATTGGCTGCCTTTGCTGATCAGGCGGCTGTGGCTGTCGATAACGCCAGACTCTTCTATGAGGTAGCCGAGATGAAGCAACTGATGGATAACGTGTTTGCTTCTATCTCCAGTGGGGTTATTACAATGGATGAGCATGGCCATGTCACTCTCTATAATCGGGCGGCCGAGCGCATCCTGGGAGAGACGTCCAGCGCGATCCTTGCTGGGACTGAGCAGGCGCTGCTGGAGGCGCTTGGTATACCCGGCAAGGATCTCATTCAGCGAGTGAGAACCAATGGCCAGACGCATAATACGGAGATTGATCTGGATATCGCCGGCCTGCCGGACAACCCAACGACAATAAACCTGACCCTTTCGCCGTTACATACCGTGAACGACGAACGTTTGGGGGGAGTCGCCCTTGTTCTGAATGATGTCTCAGAACAGAAGCGTGTGGAGAGCCTGCGTCGTTATTTGCCACCGGCGTTGGTTGACCAGGTGCGAGACCTGGACAGCGCCCAACGCCCCCAACGTCGAGCTATTACAGTCTTGTTTGCTGACGTCCGGGACTTCAGTCGACTTGGGGAAAGGTTTGAGCCAGAAGATCTGATCGATCTGGTCAATGGAGCTTTCTCTGAGGCGGTCGCGGCTATCAGTGAGAATCATGGTCTCATCGATAAATTCATGGGCGATGCGATCATGGCTCTCTTCAATACACCTCTTAACCCTCAGAGCGATCACGTAGAGCGGGCTGTCCATGCCGCTCTGGCCATCCAGTCCCGCTTGGCGGCCTATCGTCATACTCTTCCGTCGGAAAAGGCGCTACATTTTGGCATCGGTATTCATACCGGCGAAGCCGTCGTCGGCAATGTCGGCAGCGAACAACGCAAAGATTATTCGGCCGTTGGCGATGTCGTTAATTTATGCAAGCGGTTGCAAGAACTGGCTGGCGCTGATCAGATCCTCATCAGCCGGAACGTCTACGATAATATTCGTGAGGAAGTCCGGGTTGAATCACTCCCGCCGGTTCACGTGAAGGGACGTCAGGCGCAAGAAGAAGTCTTTCACTTGTTGGGCGAGCTGAACTAATCCCTTTGACTTGCTTGACGCCCCTTCGTCTGGCGGGGGAATATCGGGAAACGGCGGTAGATCGAATAACTTCCGCCAGGTATATAGCCCGAATAGCTTGAGAGAGGCGACGATCGGTGCGGCCAATACCGCTCCTAGAATCCCCGCTAGTGAAGCGCCCATGAAAACGCTGACGATGACGACGATGGGATGCAGGTCCAGCGCCCCACCGACGATCCGGGGTACCAGGAAATTATTCTCAAGCTGTTGAATGATGATCATCAAGCCGAGTACGAGCAGGGCGAATTGCCACGAACTTATTCCCCAGTAGTTGTCCGGCTGGAAAAAAGCCACAAGGATGGCGACAGTGGCGCTGATGATCGGCCCGAGATTCGGGATGAATTCCAGGAAACCGCCTAACAGTCCCAAGGCCAGCGAATTGTTCACCCCCAAGGCGGTTAGCCCCAACCAGACGGCCAGGAAGATGACGATCCCCAGGATGATTTGACCGCGCAGGTAGGCTCGCCAGATCCGGCTTAGAGCTGGAAGCAGACGTTCTGCGTCGGCGCGATAGCCCGGCACCTGGGCTAGTTCTTTCACATAGTTGCCGAAATTGGGCAAATCTACTGACAGATAGATCGAGATAATGAAAATGAATATGATGTTGAATATTACTCGGACAGTCGATGTGGCGAACCGGCTGATGAATGTCGTGCTCCGGCTGAACATCGGATCCAACATGCTGAGTAACTGATCAGATATTCGTTCCCAGGGTATCTGGATAGGGCTGATGTTTATAGGGCCGAGCGAGAACGGTTCGGTGCGCGTAGTGAAATTGCCGATGTATTCACCGATATCTTCGATCAGAAATGGCGTCAGGTTAATCAGGTTGCTAATCTGCTGATAAGAGGCGAAACCAAGGGCTGAGAATATGCCGATAATAATTGCGGCGATGGTGATGTACGATACGGCGATTATCAATCCTCTATGGACCGTCGTGCGTTTATCGAGCAGCGAAATAAGCGGCTCCATCAGGTAAGCCAGAATCGCTGACATGGTCAGCATGCCTATCAGAGACTGGAAGCGGTAAATCAGCAGCATCGCCACCAGGAGCGCAAAAATCACCACGATCACCTTGGTAACTCTGCTCCACGGGGGCGAACTGTTATTTATGGGTGGTTCGGCCGGTACAAGGTTCAGGTCATCTGTGTTCATTTTTGATCCTGTGTCCAGCAGCCATCAAGCATAAGTGCGTTTGTTGCGGATCATGCAACCGTCTATGATTATTCTCGTTCAGCTTCGTCGCGTATAGCCCGAAGTCGGTCGTAAACAGGAGGCTCAATAGTTTGCCTTGGTCGCTCGCCCCGCCGCAAGGCCTCAAATAGCCGCACATATTCGGCCGCTGTCTGCGAGGGGGCGAAACTTTCAGCGATCAATTCCGGCGATCGTATATAGCGCTCTCGTTGATCTAATATACGTATGATCGCCTCGGAAAGCGCGTCCGGATCGCCTATTTCAGTCACTTCGCCCATGCCGGTCATTGTCACGGGTTGCCGCACGCCGGGCAGACTGCAGGCCGCCACGGGCACGCTGTTACGCATCGCCTCTATTTGGACCAGCCCGAAGCTCTCGGTGCTGTTGAGACTGCAGATACACAGCACGTCCAGGACGCGATAGAAAGCAGACAGCTCCTCTCCAAGGAGCGTGCCCAGCAAATGATAGTGACCCTTGTATCGCTCGAATAGCGGCGCGAGGCGGGCTGCGTATGCTTCTTCGCCGATGACGTCCTTGTACTGCCCGGCATGAAGCACCAGCGCATCAGGATACGCCTCTAAAATACGCGGGAGCGCCCGAAGCAGCACTTCAACCCCTTTTTCAGTTGCCAGCCGAGCCGAGATACCGATGACGGGCCGGTCGCCGACGCCGTATTTGTCGCGGAATTGGTCGACGGCCGCATCTGAAACGGGATCGAGCGTGATCGGGGGCGGGATGATGGCCAGTTTTTTATCGACGAACTTGGCCAGGTACGGTGAATTGACGGCGTAGTCTCGCGTATACGTGACCACGACGTCCGACAACTTGCCGGCCCAGTTGTTCTGAAAATCGACGACCCGGTCCACGACCCGGTTAAACAGACCCGAGGGGAGTTGCAGATCGCAATGGTAGGTTAGCACGACGGGCTTGCGTAGCAGGCGACCGCGCATCGCCAAACCTGGCGCATCGAACTGGGGCAGGTGGAGGTGTAGCACGTCGGTCTGTGTGGCCAGCTTCCAGGCCATCGGCCCGAAGTCGGGCATAATGACCCCTTTGCTGATACGCACGGCTACAGGGCTGCGCACAATTTTTACGCCGTGCATGACGTCATAGCGAGGCAGGTTCCGGTCATATTGTGACGTTAAAATCGTGACGTCGTGACCTTGCTCAACCAATGCTCGGCTTAACCGCTCCACATAAATCGTCAAACCGCTGACCCACGGTCGATAATAAGTCAATACTTCAAGAATCTTCATAAGGAATAACTTCAGAATGAGACACAGACGCGCCGTATTTCGAACAGACCTGATTATACGTGAGGTAACGTCTGTGTCACTTATATGGCTGCCTGGAGCGCCTTATCACGGCTGATTTGTGCCTTGGCGGGAGGCGAAGGATTGTGCCGATCTGATCACATTACCGAAGGTAACGCCCGTGCTGAAGACGCCTATTGTTCCCATTATCACCATAACCAGCAATGCGCCGATGTGGTAGAGGAAAGCGAAACTGGCTGATTCGGCCGCCGGCTGGCCATAGAGTTGCAGAGCGGTAATGACGGCGAAATGGAACGGTCCGGCTTGGCCGGGGGTGGAGGGAATGGCGACGCTCAGCGCGGCCGCGCATACGACAAATGCGGCCATGATCCACGTAGGTTCCAGGTTAACGGCCAGCATAGTGAAATAGTAGGCGATGATGATAGGTATCCATACCAGGATTGTGAGGATTGTAAGGATGAGGCCGTCGCGTATGCTGGTCAAACTCTTTAGCCCGACCAGGAGGTTGTCGAAGCGCCGTACCCATGAATCCCGATCCAGGAACGGCAAGAAACGCCCTATCAAGCCACCGACCATTCGCGATGCCCGTTCGCGCTGATTCGCGGCGATGACCAGGATGATGATACCGGCGATAGCGATGAAGCCGGATAGCTGGGCGAAAGAGCGCATCCATTCCGGCAGATCGGCGATTCCAGATACGGTGAATGGCAGGAGGACGACAATGAGCAGTAGGTCCAGCAGTCTTTCGATGACCAGCGTTGATAAACCTTGAGCCATGGTTACTGGAGGGACATTGCCGATGAGGACCACGCGCGCCACATCGCCCAATCGCAGCGGCAGCAATTGCGATAACATATAGCCGATGTTCTGAATGTGAAAGACCTTGCTATACGGAATCGCATAGTCCAGCATAAAGAGCAAGCGGACCGCGCGGATGACCAGGAAGCCCACGACGGCCAGCCCCCCGATAAGAAGATAGCCGGGATGCACGTGTCGCAGGCTCTCGATGATTTCACTGGGACGAGCGTACAGGGTGAATACGGCCGCCAGACAAGCCACCCCAATTAATATTCCAAGCCAGATTTGCCACCGACCTTTGTGGGAGTTTTGCTCCATAGGAGGTGCATTATAGCAGCATCCACCACCTGCGCGCACTGTTGAGCGTTAGTTATTATCTATCGGCGGGTAGGACAAGAGCGCGTCGGTGAAGCGAAACGAGGCTATGACCTGCCGCAGTGTCTCGCGTATCGCGTTGATTTCCGCCTCACTTAAATCCTGCTGAGCACTTCCAGGCGTGCCCTTCATGGAAATTCCGATGTCGATCCTCAAGTTATTGTCGAGATGGAGTAGTAGATAATATTCATGCTCTAACTGATCGGTCTGCCATTTGTATAATCTCGCAGCGCTGGCTGTGTACGACCGGCCATCGATTATGAAGGCCTCTTCCCAGCTCTCGATCGTGTAGTCGCCAACGCCGGTGATGCCGCATGGCCCGCTGTATCGACCGCCCGCTTCATCTTCCAGCATCACGACTACGAAACCCGTTTTGTAGCGCATATCTGTGCATAGATCGCCACGGTAGATCGATTGTAGATAGGCGAAATATTCATCGTCACTCATGTCTTCCGGCCGTTCCTCGGTGGGAAAACCGGTCACACCCAGCGTTCTTATCCTCGCTTCCGGGGGATAGCTGAAGCGATAGCCCAGGAACTCGTTTTCGTAAGTGAGCCAGCCGTCCACTTCAGTTGACGTGACCTTGGGCGTGATAGTTGGCGCAGGCACGGTGGGAACCGGCAGCGCGTTTGTAGCTGTCGCCGTAGGTTCGGGCTGAAGTGGTGAGTTTGAAGCGCTCTCATCTGCGGGCGGCGGAGTGGCTTGCGGGGATGTTTCGGCCGTTGATATGCTGGTGCCGGTTTGAGCGGCGGGCGCTGTTGCCGACTTAGATGTGGATCGCTCCTGTGCCGCGCAACCGACATGAGCTGCCACGGCGATCAATAACAGGATAAGCGACCAAGACCACGAGAATCCAGTTTTTCTGTGCGTCATCAGAGGTCTCCTTGATGCTCCCACGGGGGGGCCTTCAATCAACAAGGTAACATATGTCTCCAGTTTTGTGAAGTGATATTTGTCACGAAATAAAAACACCCTCCGTCAGTCTATTCTGACGGAGGGTGTATTCTCTGTGGTGTCAGCGCGTGGCTATTTGGCGAAGCCGACCGCCCGGGTCTCGCGAATGACTGTGACCTGGATCTGCCCGGGGTACTGCATCGAGTCCTCGATATTTTTGGAAATCTCTTTTGACAGTCGGACTGCGGCCAGATCGTCGATCTGGTTGGGCTTCACCAGGACGCGGATCTCGCGCCCAGCCTGGAGCGCGTAGGCGCTCTCGACACCCTGGAAGGATGTCGCGATCTCTTCCAGCGTGCGCACCCGTTTGATGTAATTTTCCAGATTTTCGCGACGGGCGCCTGGTCGCGCGCCTGAGATGGCATCGGCCGCTTCCACGATAATGGCCTCGATACTCTCTTGTTCCACCTCGTGATGATGGGAGGCGATGGCGTTGACGACGATCGGCGGGACCTTGAATCGTTTGGCGAACTCGGCGCCGATCATGGCGTGCGTCCCTTCATGATCGTGGTCCATCGCCTTGCCCAGATCGTGAAGTAGCGCTCCCATCTTGGCGGTCTCGATGTTGGCCCCTAACTCGGAGGCCAGCATCGCCGCGATATGAGAGGCCTCAACGGCGTGTTGAAGCTGATTTTGTCCGTATGAAGTACGGTACTTCAGTTGACCTAACGTCTTGAGAATCTCGGGATGCAGACCATGGACATTTGCCTCATAAGCCGCCTGCTCGCCTGCTTCCTTGATGTCTTTCTCGACGTCTTCCTGGGCGTCGCTGATCAGCTTCTCAATCCGTGCGGGATGGATGCGGCCGTCGGTGATGAGCTTGGCCAATGCCCGACGAGCAACCTCGCGACGTACGGGATCGAAACTGCTGACCGTTACCGCCTCAGGGGTATCATCGACGATAATGTCGACCCCCGCGGCCTGCTCGAAGGCGCGAATGTTGCGACCACTGCGGCCGATGATTCGCCCCTTCATTTCATCACTCGGCAAGGGGACAACCGAGACGACCATGTCCGATACCTGATCGCTGGCCAAACGTTGAATGGCCAGCGCGATGATCTTGCGTGCCTGATCCTCCGCGGTTTCCTTAGCCCGATTGTCGATCTCGCGCATGATTCGGGCGAGATCTTGCTGGGCTTCCTTTTCTACCTGTTGGATAAGCACCTGGCGCGCTTCGTCGGTAGTCATTGCCGAAATCTCTTCCAGTTTCTGACGGTGTTCTTGTTCCAGGTTGCTTAATTCATTCTGACGTTTATCAAGACGGCTTTGCCGCTTGTTTAACATTTGCTCGCGCTGTTCCAGATTCTTGGCTTGATTGTCCTGATTAGCGCTGCGCCGATCGACACGTTCCTCTGCTCGCGCCAAATCCTGATAGCGACGCTCGATCGCCTTCTCAGCCTCCAGCCGGATCTCCTGAGCCTCCTCGCGTGAGACCCGCAGGACATTTTCGCACTCGCGTTCGGTCGCGATTCGCTTTTCAGCGATCTCGGCCTCGGCTGCGGCGACTGTCTCGGCTATCTTGGGCTGCATGTAGGCGCGGGTGATCAGGACGGCGATCACCGCCCCTACTACGACGCCTATCAGCAGGCCTATCCATAATTCCATGATAATGTCTCCTTGTTTCTATTCGTCAATTTCAAGTGCAAGCCAGAGCTCGGTGACGATCTCTTTAACCAGATCGTAGGGGTAACCGTGGCGCAGGAGATATTGTGTTATCTTGGTGCGCCATTCAGTTTCCGGTAACCCGTGCCATCTTCCGGCTTGCTTTCGGGCGACCCGCCGTGCGGCCTCAGCCTCATCCAGTTCGGATAGCGCTTCGTTGACGATGTCGCGTTCAATTCCCTTCTGGCTAAGTTCCTGGCGCAAAGCCAAAAGGCTGCGCGGCCTGAAGGTTTCGCGCTGTTCCACCCAGTAGGCGGCAAAGGCGTCGTCATCGATCAGCTTCGCATCGGTCAGATCATCTATGATGTTTTGAATCATATCGTCGCCATATTGATGGCGACGGAGATATCGCGAGATCTCGGCCGAACTGTACGGCCGCCGGGCTAACAAGCGCAAAACGCGCTCGCGGCCGCGGTGGATCTCGTCGCGTACATCCAATTGTTCCAGTTCAGCTTGGGTAATTTGCTGGCCAACCCGCAAGGTAGCCGCGACTTCTAACGCCAGCCCGAGAGCGAAGTCGCCATCGACGAAGACGCTAACCCGATTAGGGTTCCGCACCTGTGTGGTCAGAGCTGTGATCGTACCCATGCTATAAACGTAAAAAGCCGTGGCATCAGGCCACGGCTAGTCATTAGGCGTCTCAGGTCTTTCGATCTGTTGTCAATAAAGCCCCGTCCATTTCAGGACGGAGACCCTATCTAGCTGGATACGGATAAGCACAGCGACAGTTAACGTTGCAATAAATAGAAGCTATTGACAATTGATGGTACACCTATGCATATCGAGCCTTCAGGCTGTAACATCAAATGATTATTTCTTCCTGGCGCTAATCATGCTTCCTTGATCGTGAAGCGTTCGATTTGACTCAGGTTTATCTATCCAAAACAACAACCGTCCTGCACGCAATTTCAATTTAAAACGCGACCAGCTACTTAGGTTGTTCCTTATCGACTGTTATGCCGTCGGCATCCAATCTTCGTGCCAACTCTAGCAATGGCAAAAAGCCGTTTCCTGTGCAATCAGTTTTAAGATCCTAGTTCCAGACCCGTGCTATTGAGTCTGAATGGCCGGCAAGCCGGCTGACTGGCGAATCTGGCTTTCCAGATCCAGCAGCATGTCGGGATTCTGCGCCAGATAACTCTTCGCATTCTCCCGTCCTTGTCCTAGAAGTGTATCTCTATATCGAATGAAAGCCCCGCGTTTGTCAAGCAAGTTGTTCTCAATAGCCAGGTCAAGGACGTCTCCAGTCCTGGAGATCCCCTCGTTGTACATGATGTCGAACTCGCACTCGGTGAAGGGCGGAGCCACCTTGTTCTTCTTGACCTTGACCCGCGTCCGGTTGCCGATGACGTCGTTGCCGGCCTTGATGGCCTGAATACGACGGATGTCCAGACGCACTGAAGCGTAGAATTTCAGCGCGTTGCCGCCGGTGGTTGTTTCCGGGCTGCCGAACATGACGCCGATCTTCTCGCGCAACTGGTTGGTGAAGATGACGACGGTGTTGGTTTGCTTGATGGCTCCGGAGAGCTTGCGCAGCGCCTGGGACATCAGACGTGCCTG
>WBZO01002135.1_pt2 | contig 20513 bp, 10 predicted proteins | sample 5204261 | NCBI WGS metagenome assembly WBZO01 (sample SAMN12412400, study PRJNA552823) | activated sludge metagenome | isolation source: activated sludge from anammox sidestream of wastewater treatment plant... | place: USA: North Carolina | collected 2017-09 | reverse complement strand
CCGGCTGATCCTGCCACATTCGTGGACCCCTTGGAATTTTGGGAAAGAGATCCCTCTGCAACAAACGATACGGGGCAAAATCCAAGTTCCAGTCCCAGCATCATAATTGGGACCCGCCGGAATTGGAATGGCCGCCAGGCCCGGGATGTCATCCGCTCGGTCGAACTGCGGCACGGAGACGCGCGAATTATCGCGGGTCTCGAGAATATTCCCGCAAGCCTCTTTCAAACCTCGAAGGGTTACTTTGATGGCAGCCGAAGGATTGCAACCAGCATGATCATTTCTCGAAATTGGGGCCAATTTCTGCATTTCTTTGACGGCGACTACGGGAAGCATGCCCCCGGTCGCTTCAACGATGAGGTCAATCCCGCGTCCAACCAATACGGTCTGGTGAATCATCCCCCCCTGCCTGCGGAATTCGAGCGGGACGCTTCGCCCACCCCCAGCCGTATCCCCTTCACTTCTCTCCGCGATCTGGGCTGGGCGGGGGATTTTGACGCAGGCTGGCTCAACGAGCCGGATGGCCCCTGGTTGAACAAACCGGATGAAGGATTCATAGCCAATGACGCGGCAGACCTGCCCTACGCGGGTGTGGAAAACACAACCGGACTCAATCTCGCCGGAAATGTCACCATCCGGTCATGGGATCCACGGATCAATGGCTTTTTCTCTCCCACGCGCCAAATCCCCTCCGCCGTGCAGCTCGGTTCCCTGCCCACAGGAATCAATCTGGCCCAGCCTGAAGAGAGCAGACCCTGGCAGACGTTGGTCTTCAGTCCGAATTCCCAGGCAGCGATGGTTGCAAGTGGCAATGGATTCCTCGGGCATCCCGGCGCGACCGATCCGCCGGATTATTTGCTTCTGGACCTTTTCACAATGCCCGTGGTCGAGTCCTACGCCATCAGCGAACCCTTCTCGACCGCAGGAAAAATCAACCTGAACCAGAGACTCATCCCCTTCACCCACATCACCCGCGAAACAGGCCTCCATGCCGTCCTCAAGAACCTCGGCCTTCCCTCCGTCGAGCACAATTCCAGGAGTCCAGCCCCCGATAGCCGGTATTCCAAAACATATATTAAGACAGAGCCCGACAAGGGAAACATGCCCTATGATTTTGTAGATACCGACCGGACGCTCGAGGAAATTGGCAAGGTCCTGGATCCTGGCGGAAAAAAGGGCGAGGGCGCCTTCCGCTCGGCTTCCGAAATTTGTAACGTGTTCCTCATTCCGCAGGGTCTTGGGACGAATTCGATTACAAACTACTGGAAGGCCCGTCAATTTACAGCCGACAACACGCGTGAAGCACCTTACAAGGCCATCTACCCGCTCCTCACAACCCAGTCGAATACCTATCGGATCCATTACCTGGTACAGGCACTCGTCCCGCTGCGCAGCAAGGTGCCATTTGATCCCAAGACTGATTTTCGCGTCTCAGGCCAGCTCCAGGGAAGCTACCTCATCGAGCGCTACCTGGATGAAAATGACCCCGATCTGGATGTGACCGCAAAATCCTTCAACGATTTCTACCGCTTCCGGATCCTCAACCACAAACGCTTCACCCCGGGCCAGTAAAATCCAAACCCAATGAACCCATTCCACGCCATTCAGATGCCCCTGGGCAAATCAACACAGCCCTCCCGCTTCTCCTGGCGCAAATTGGGAATCCTCCTTTTTCTGGGATTTACGGTCCCGGCGGGTGTTTCCGGAGAGGACGCCGGATCGCGGAGCCTCCCGGCGGCTCAGGAATTTTCTGAGCCCCTGCCCGTGGGAGAGACGCGGATTCTCCATGCGAATTTTCCAAGCAAGGGGGAGTCCATTCTGACGATCCGGGATGGCCCGCATCTGGAAATCCGGATTTCCCTGAAATCGGTGACGGTAAAATCCGGAGACGCCGGCAAGGCGCAAAAGGCGGCAATTGACGGAAAAATTGTTCAAGTCGAAGAGACGAAGGCCGCCGCCAAAGACCTCGAGGGCGGATGCCTTCGGATCGGGATTGCCTCGAATGACCCAACAAAGCCGCCCAAGGAGCGCAAAACAATTTGGTATCCGGCGCAACCGTACTTTGTCCGCCCCCTCCCCGCGCACTACACCGGCGGGGCCAGGGAATCGCTCCTGCGCGACTGGGACGGCCTCCCTGGACTGTCCGATCGCGGCGTCGAAATGCGCCTCGAGCGGACTGCGGATAAAATGCGGATTTGGCTGGACGACCGTTTCCTGGCGCAAATTCCCATGACGGGCGACAGCGTCCTCTCGGGGTCTCCTCCGGAGGGAGCGCAATGGAACTTGCGCGAAGGCCCGCCTCCGGCGTCGGGCATTTTCCAGCCAATTCCCCTGCGGGGTTACGTGGATGAAAAGCGGGACCCGTCGGTCCGCATCGAAATCCTTCCGGAAGCCGCGGAGCGCATCGCGCGGCTCTTTCCCGAATTGCCCGCCGGACGGGCGATTGATCTCGGGCGGGCCCGGTGGCTTCAAGACGCGGATTTTCCATTGAAGGCAAAGGAGGAATTTGCTCCCACCTATTTTTCGAGGCGGGCGCTGGATCGGTCGCCGGAGAATATCATCCTGGGCGTCCCCAACACGGATTACCGCTCCGCGCGCCTGTTGTGCGCGCCCCTGCCCGGACACAAGCCGGTTCTCACACTCCGGCTCACGCATTTTGCGGATAATGTGGGCGGGTTGCCGGGAGTCGGCGACGCCATTGTGGACAGGGAAATTGTCCTCGAAAAGAAGGATGGGAAATGGCCGTCCGGCTGCGAGGAGGTCGGCGTCATGCGACTGCGGGATGGGACCCAGGCGCCCTTGCTCCTTGTGGATGCCCCTCTCAGCACGGGGGATATTCCCGATCTTGTGGACGCGGAGGGCCTGCACGGCCGACGCTCGACCCAATACCTCGACCTGGAAATAACCAAGGGGATCAGGACTATTGATTCTCACAACCACGCCCTCCATGCGAAATTCCCCGTGGGCCAGCCCAGCGGCATTCAGCTCCTCGGCGTGGCTCTGGAACAGGCGCCACGCATTCGCCTCGAGCCCCGCCGCGTTGGCAACGCCTATTGGCCGGATGAGAACCCCGGCTGGGATTTGACGATTTCCAACGCGCCCAGGAATTTCCGGGGCGTCCTCGAGTGGGAGCGACAGGATATCGATGGCGCCCTGGAATCGGGGCACCTTCCCATCGTCCTCCCCCCAGGGGAATCCTCCGCGAGGATCCCTCTGGATTTTCGCCTCGAAAAGGGATGGCACGGATTTCATTTTCGGCTCATGGACTCGGAGGGACGGCCCGACCCCCTCTGGGAACGCAGGACATCTCTCGTCCAATTGCCCGCCGGCACCCGAAAGGCAGGCTTCGAGTCGCCCTTTGCCACATGGTGGTTCCGGGAAACTCATGGGGGCACAAAGGATCTCACGATCGTTGGCCCGCTCTATCGCAAGTTGGGCATGCGCCATGTGAACCCATTCCTGGGGCCGGGCCCCGATGGGGCCAGCCTCGAGGCCGAGGGCCTCCGCCTGAACATGCTCCCCAAGGCGAATCTGGGCACGGAAAAGGGACGCCAGCGCGCGGACGACTTTCTCGCGAAGCACCCCAACGTGACATGGGCCATGATTTTCCACGAGGACCGCCTCGATGGGGACTATGTCTTCCCGCCGGAATTTTCCGGACGCGGGATTCCTCCGCTCACCGAAGCGCAACGCGCCCAGGTAAGCGACAAAATCGCCCAGGCGCGTCAAGCCGCGGAGTTCTATCGCGAGCGCCGGCCGGACATCCGGCTCATCGTCGGGAATGGCGCATTCCCCTTTGCCATGACGCTCATGCAGAATGGCTTCCCCAAGGACTGCGTGGATGTCTGGGGGGACGAGACGCCCGGCCAGACCCTTCTGCCCGAGACCCAGCCCACCACCTCGACTAACACCCTCTTCTGGCTCGCGAAGTATTCGAAGAAATATGGCTACAATGCGCCCGTGACCACCTGTTACGAGTGGGTCTGCCGCGTGACGAGCCCCGGTGCCCTCACGCCGCTCGAACAGGCCCGTTTCTACTGCCGGGACGCGCTCCACGCGCTCGCCTACAAGGCTCCCCACATCAATACCGGCCTCCTCTACGATGTCTCAAATTCCTATTATTACAGCCGCTGGGGGGCTTGCGGGCTCATGACGCGCTTCCCTCTCCTGGATCCCAAACCCTCTTTCGTGGCGCTGGCCACCCTCACCCAGGAACTCGACGGCGCGGAATTTCAGCGCGTCCTCCCAACGGATTCCCCAACGACATACGCCCTCGAATTTGAGCGCACAGGGGAAAGGATTTACGTCCTATGGATTCCGCGAGGAGAGCGCGTCGCGCATCTCCAATTCGAGGGGAACGCGCCCCTCTCCGCGACCGACATGGTCGGACGCCCCATCGCCCTGACCCCGCAGCAGGGATCCCTGAAACTCACCCTCAGCGGGTCCCCCCTCTATCTGCGGTCCAAAGACCGCATTGTCGGGGTCCGCTCCGAACCCACCCGCCTCGAAAACCCTCCCACCCCATTGCGCGCGCTGGACCCCATCGAGGACGCCACCCGCTGGACACTCGCCGCAGAGGGCGACCCCGCCTTTGAGAATGCCCAGTTTGACTTTGTGCGAAAACTGGGGGATTTCCGCCTCTCCGAAGTCCAGGACACGGATCAGGGCAAGGCCCTGCGGCTGACCCTGCAGTCGGACCCGAAGACCCCCTGGCCGGTCGTCCGCTACGCCATCCTCAAACCCGCGGAACCCATCGCCCTCGACGAAAATACGGACGCCATCGGCCTCCGCGTACGGGGAAATTCCTCCTGGGGACGCATCTTCTTTGAACTCGAGGATGCCACAGGAACCCGCCTCCTGAGCGCCGGCGGCAAGGAGGATGGATGGAGCGTCAATGACTGGAAAGGCGAGCATCTCGTCAATTTCGATGGATGGAATTTTCTCAGCGTCCGCCTCCCCGGATGGTACGACCAATCCTACCCAATGCCCCAAAATTCCGACTGGAATATCAGCGCTTCCCCACTCACACCCCCATTCAAACTCACCCGCATCCTCGTCGAAATGCGCGAAAGGGTCGTCCGCGTCAACGAAGTGGTCGAAATTCCAAACCTCAGCCTGGACCTCGCCAATCTGGCCACCACTCCGCGCGACCCTTAACCAAAAAGTGGGTTGACGAACGGCCTCAAAATTTTATATTTCAGAAAAATAATAATTTAGGTAATAATTTAATGTTGGGAATTTTTCATTCTGTCTTACGTTATGGTGCCATGTCCCGCGCTTTTCGTCTGAGTTGTCTCATTTTGGCGGTCGTGGGATCTTGGGGGTTGGTGACAGCCTGGGGCCAGGTGGTGGTCGAGCAGGTCGGGGCAGAGGATCCAGAAGCGAACGGGCGGTGGGAAGCGATACAGTCTGGAAACGCCTCGGGGAGTCCGGCGCCTGATGGGGAGAAGGCCTGGCGGGTCACCGATGCCGGGGCGGGTTCCTTGAAGTATCGGGCGGTCTTCCCCTCCGAGCAGATGGCGCGCGCGCGGGAGAAGGGTTGGAAATTGAGCATGCAAATGCGCATTCCTGCGGACGATGAGTCCAATGTGGCGTGGTTTCCGATCGGAGGAGTTGTTCTGACCGATCCAGATTCGGGAGAAGTCTGGTCCCTTCGGGTCCGTCTCGCACCGGACGGTTCTCTTCTTATGACTGCCGGAGGGCGTCATGTTGAGCTGAGAAGGGCTCTGGCGACCGACTATCATCTCTCCGAGCTGGTTTTTGATCCCCACACCCGCGCGGTGTCTTTGATCGTGGATGGAGAAGAGATTCTCGCCGGCCTTAAACCCGCCCCCGCCAAGGATGACTGGGAAACCAGTGTGGTGTGGGGTGCCATGGCGGAACGCGCCTCTTCAACGCCAGACTATCGTCTCGTACGATTCGAGATTCTTCCCTGAAGCAATATGCACAAAACGGAGAAATCTGCAAACTTCATGGGATGGAAGTCCGGGCGCTCTCAGTCTGACGCATCCTCCCGATACTTTTTCTGATAAAGACGCATAAAACGATGAGATACGATGTGGTTGTTGTCGGCGGGGGGTTGGCGGGAGTCTTTGCGGCTGTGGCCGCGGCGCGCCGCGGCGCGAAGGTGGCGCTCTTTGAAGCGCAGGGCTTCCTGGGAGGCGTGGCCACGGCGGCGATGGTGACGGTGTTTATGGGCTATCATGTCGCGGACGAAGCCGCGCCTGAAGGCATGTCCCCCCTGGTTCGGGGGCTCTTTGAGGAAATGATGGGGCGATTGCATGCCGCGGGTGGCGCTCTTGATGCCTGGCATTTCGATGACCTGATCCTGAGGACGATTCTTGACGACATGGTCCTCGAGACAGGGGTGGATGTCCATTTCCACACCCAGATTGCGGGGACGTGTCTCGAGGATGGCCATTTGCGCGCGCTGACTCATGTGGGAAAATCGGGATTGCGCGAGACCGCGGCGCGCCTGTTCATTGACTCGAGTGGCGACGCGGATTTGGCGGCGCGTTCCGGCGCGCCATTCAGCGCCGAAGGAAAAGACAGCCCGAGGCAGCCGATGACAGCCACCTTCCAAATGGCGGGAATTGACGCCGCGCGGGTCCCCCCGCCGGGCGAGCGCGCGAGAATCTGGCGCGAGGCCTTCGAGCGTGGCGAGACCAAGGAGGACCTTCGCGGCGTGGGTATGTTCACGACGCCCCGGCCTGATGTCTTTCTTTTTAATACCACTCACGTGTACGACCTTTCCGGGACAGACACCCTCGAATTGTCGCGCGCGGAAATGATCGGTCGCCGTCAGGCGCGCGAGGTGGTGCGCGCGCTTCAGGCTTTCATGCCCGGTTTTGAGAATGCATGGCTCGCGAAAATGGGAACCAGGATCGGGGTTCGGGAGACACGTCATCTGCGGGGATTGTACACGCTCAACGCGGAGGATGTCCTCGGGGCGCGTCATTTCCCGGATGGGATCGCCCGGTGCTCTTTTGAGATTGATATCCATGATCCCAAGGGCGGCGGGAATCGGAGTACACCTTTGGAGCCGGGGAAATTCTATGAGGTCCCCTACCGTTGCCTGCTCCCGGCGGATGGCCCGAGAAATATTCTCGTGGCCTGCCGGGCCATTAGCGCGACCCATGAAGCCCATGCCAGTCTGCGCATCATGGCGACCACCGCGGCCATGGGAGAAGCGGCCGGCGTGGCGGCCACGCATGCGCTCGCGCTGAAGGATGATTTCCACCGCGTGGATGGCAAGGCACTCAAACGGCAGCTCCTCGAGGAGGGGATCATGGGGGCACCGCTGACATGAAGGTTCTCCTGGCAATCGCGACCGGGGGGATCCTGTGTCTCTCCCCACAATCAGCATTGGCGGACACCGAGGAGCGCCTCGCGCAGGATCTCGCCGCCGAGAATTCGTGGAAACGCATGGCCGCAAAAAAAATGGAGGATGCGGAGCGTCAGCGATGGGTGGCAATGCTTGCGCCGCTTTACCCGTCGTATCCCAAATTTCTCTCCACTCATTTCAGTGGTCTTAAGGACCATGCCGAGCAGGGGCGCTGGAAGGAATATGGCGATCTCCTCCGGCGCGGCCTCGAGGCAACGAAGGATCACCCCGGGTTTCAAAATGGCGTCATGGCCTCGGCGCTCACCCATATCAAGGCGCCCAAGACGCCGGATGGGGCGCGCAGGGACATCGTGGAGGCCGTATTGCCATTCTTGAGAGGCCGGACCTCGATGGTCCTCGGTATGCGCAAGGTCATCCTCGACGGAATCCAGGACCCGGTCGAGTGTTACCTTGAAGCGGAAAAACTCGAGGAGGCCGTCGGTACCATGCCGGGCATGCGCGGATTCCTTGCCGGGTATCTTATCCGGGCGCTCCCGGCATTCCCGAACCCATCGCGCGCCCGCGCCGCAGCGGAGCGCTTCCTCGCGCGCTATGGAGAGAACAATCCCGAGGGAAGATCCGTGCGCAAGTGGATCTTGCGTCAATCTGCGGAATCCGAGGATGCGCGCGCAGCCCTCGAGGCCATGACCGAAGAGGAACGGACCGCAGCGGAAAAGGACAAAAATTTTGGAAGTGCCCTGGCCGCATGCCTCAATGCCGGGGATGTGGCAGGCTTGCCCGGTCTGATTCGCGATTCCCTCGAGGCTCTCCCGCCCTTTGCGCGGGAAGGCGCGCGCATGCGCACCGTAGCGGCGCTGGCCAAACACCCTCTGCCTGCGCGCAAGGCGGCGGCCGAGGCCATCCTGGATGGCTTGCAAAAAGGGGAAATTTCCGAGTCCGCCACAAAAATTTTTGATTTCCTCCGCAAGGAATCGCCCCGCGATCCGGATGTGGCGCCACTTCTCATGCGCGCATTGCAGCATATCGCATGGGATTTGAGCCGGGAGACATTCTGGCGGTTGGATTCTGCCGTCAAGATCCTCTCCACGACCCCTGCCTCACGCATTGCGGCCCTGGCGGCGGCGGGCGATTGCGCCTGGCGCGTCCACGCGCGGGATCTCGCCGCTGATTACAGTTATGAAGCCGGACGAATGGGATGGAGCCTGGATGCGGATCGGGCCCGTTCCCAGTTGGCGCAGGCCGTCGAATGGGCACCCGATTCTTCTCCTGGCATCCGCGCGGCCTGGTTGCTCGAGGCGCTCTCGAAGAAAGATCCGGTCAGCCAGACGCTCGCGCCGCGCCCGTATGATCCCCGGTTCCAAATTCCGGACGCCGCGCCTTCCATGAATTTGCCCAAGCCGGGCAAATCTCCGGACTTCTTCGAGAATGATGGCGAGACAGTGCGCCTGCGCCGCCTCGAGCCGGCCGCGATTTCCGCCTCCCGGTCGGTGGCCAGCTCCGGAGAACTCAGGATCGCGGAGGGACGCCTGAAAGAGCCCTGGATCCCCCGCGAAATTCCGGCGACACTCCTGCTCGGCCTGGAATCCGAGACATCCCTGACGGGCCTCACCCTCAAGCTGGTCGGGTCGCTGCATTTGACGGTGTCCCTGTTGAATGGGGGCGGAAGGGTCCTCGCGCGTTTCGAGAGGGACTGGGGGTTCTGGGAGAATCTTTTCATGTCCCTCCCGTGGGCCCAGGGGATCTGGAATCTCAGATTCCCTGTTGTGGACCATGTCGCCTTCGCGCGCATCGAAGTCTTCAACCTTGGCATCACCGATTCCGGCATCCGGGAAATTTCCCTGCAATCCCCTCCCTATCCGGGATGGGCTCTTCGGGAAGGGAAGGCGCGGCCCATTCCGTCAGAGGCGAAATCCTTCGCCATCTCCGCAACGCGCTCCGAGCCCACCCTGGCGCGTTCCCTGCTTCCGGGGAGGGAAGATTTTCGGGCATTCAATATTTTTCGCTGGCGCTCGCCGTGGCAACCCAAGCCGGGTCCCACCCGCGTGAATCCTGCCGCCTCGGCGTGGTTTCATGGAGATTCCGCGCAGATGGTTCTGTCCGGGACCGGACTCCTTGATTGGGACCTCGACCGGAACCCCTCCGAGACAACACCGCGCGACCACAAAGAGCCATCCGCCCTCCCGATCGGAAGGGACCTTGCCCCCGGACTCCACAGTCTGCGGCTCCGCGCGCGACCAATCCCTGCGGCGAAGGACTCCGGAGGAACTTCCGATCTGATGGTCCACGAGCTGAGGATCCAGGGCCGCAGCCGGGTCACGCCCATTGCACGGTTCAGCCCGGATGGCAAGACCTGGAGTCCATGGATGGTCCCTCCTCCTGACGCAGGAATGAATATTCCCGCGAAGGGCGCGAAATTTGTCCAAGACGGACTCCTCTTCGACACGCGCGGCGTGGATGGCGCCGCGACCGCCGAAGCGCGGGACCTCGCCCTCAATTTCTCGAATGAGCCCGGCGCCGCAGGCGCGCCTCTTCCCGTGGAAACTCCGCGCGGCCCCATCGAGGACCTGTCGGCGGCCAGCGAATTCCTCAAGGAGCGCGACGCCGTGGTCGTCTATGCCAAGTCGGGCGATCCCGCAAATTACGAGACAGCCCGTCAAATTGCCAATCGCGCGGGCCTCTACCTCGTGTCGGATGATGTGGGCCTGAATAATTTTCCCGGACGAAAATTGGTTGTGGGGACTCCCCTGCGCAATCGCTACACACGCCAGCTCGTGGTCTCGCAGGGCCTCTGGCTGAGCCCGGATTTTCTGAACAATCCCGAAGGTGTCATTTTTCAGAATTCTGCTGATGGGAACGTCTATGTAATGGGTGAGACCTCCGAGGCCGTGGCGCGCGCCGGGCAGAGGCTGCTCGCAGGATTGACGCCGCATCAACCCGACAAGGAGCCCTTCCGGCTCTTTGAAGCCTCGGTCCTCGAGACGATTTTCCCCTGGCAACTCCACCCCCGGCGGACGCAACCCCAAGAACTCGCCCTCCGCCTTGGGCGCAGTGACCGAAGGTCCACTCAGGTGGGACTGACCACAAATCGGGAACTGAAAGACCTGCGCTTTTCCTGTTCCCCGTTGGTCAATGAAAAAGGACACGCCCTTCCGGAGACGGACGTCCTCACGCGGATTATGAACGGCTATGAGTGGCTGCCCTTCTTTGGTCAGCTCCGCATTCCCAATCTCCTCTCTCCAACACCGGTCCTGCCCATGCCACCGCATGCGGCTACAGGTATTTGGCTGACTGTCCGCACCCGGCCCGAGACTCCCGCCGGAGATTACCGGGGGGAAATCACTGTCTCATCGGATGCGTTCTCGGCCACGCTTCCCGTCCACGCACGGGTCGAAGAAATCCCCCTGCCCGCCACCCCGCCCATCCCAATGACCAGCTTTGCGCGTACGCCCGGAGACTGGTTCGTCGCGGGTTCCGACCTCTGGAAGAAAGCCGCGCGCTCGCTGGCCGCAGATGACGCCCGGCATGGCACAAATGTCGTTCTCGATGAGATTCTCTCCAACCAGATCACTTGGGAAGCGCTCCCAGCTTCCCACCCGAAGGCCGTCGCTGCTGCCGGACCGGACACCACCCCACCCCAATGGCGCGCTCTCCCTCTCGCGCTGAAACCCGGCGAAACCTGCCTGCTGCAAATCGAGGGAGAATTCCCGGCTGACCCCCTGGGGGTCGGTGTGGAGGCCCAGGAGCCGGTCGCCTGGAAACTCGAAAAACAAGAAAAGAACGCATCCTGGACGCCTGTCGCCACATCCAAAAAACCCGCTGGAGCCCGCGGCATCGCATGGTTTGAAATCCCCCACCCCCTCGAGCCGGGCCTCTACCGGCTTACACCCGAAAAATCTGTCCGCGCGACCCTGACCGGCATTGCAGGTTTTCGCGACAAGAGACCGCTGCGCGTGGAATTCCCGATCCTCGAGGAGTGGATGCGCATCGTGGACGCAGCCTACGCCGCGGAGGGCGTCCCACCCCCGGGATTCCTCGTCGAGGAAAAAATCAGCCAGGCCGCCCTCAGCCGCGAACTTCTCGGCGTGGACACCCGCGACGATCTCTCGTTCTTCCTCGCCCGCGAACTCAGGAATTTCCTGGACGCCCGTGGCCTGACGGACCGATTTATCATCAAAATTGGCGACGAACCTCCCAATTTTGCGGATTGGACGGACAGGGCGCGCCCATTCCGTGAGGCCGGCCTGCAAGTGACCACAGCCCACTCGGCAAACCATGACAACCTGGATAAAGCCATCGGGATCATGAATCCCTGGATGCCCAATTACCAACAAAACATCTTCAAGCCGTTCTTCCGCGAGCGACAAAAGGCCGGTGACAAGGTCTGGTGGTATATTTGCGAGGTCCCCAACGTCCGCATCAATGGCCCGCTTACCAATGGTCTCCCCTTCTACTGGCTCACCGCCAAATGGCATTTTGACGGCGCGCTCAATTATACGGCGCTTTTGGCCAACGACTACTCGATGCCGGTCCCCTTCCGCTACGAACACGGCCTGGACCACCGGGTCGCCCTCCTGCCCGACGCAACACTCCTGGATTCCAACCGCCGCGAAATCGAAAATGATGGCATCCGGGATTATACGCTCATCAATTTTATCCGACGCAAGGGCAACCAGGAAACCCAACAGCAACTCGAAAACCTCATCGAATCCATGGTCCCCAACCGCTACGGATACACCAACGACCCCACAGCTTGGACCTCCGCCCGCAACCGCCTCTACGACCTCGCCACCCAAGCCGCCAAACCATGAAAAATTATTTTTTTTAAAGGGGTTGACGCAACGTGAAATCTTCAGGTAATATCTTCCGGACAATGACACCACCCATGAAAAATCTCCATACCTCTTTTACCCTGCTCCTGCGAATCCTCCCGGTCTTTCTCTCGGGAATCATGGCCGCCCACGCCCAGAATCTGACCTGGCAGAATGCCGTTTCTCCCGCCAATGGGACGTGGACCGCTGACCCGAGTGTTGATAAAAATTGGAAGGACGACTCCAACAACACCTCCTCTTGGGTGGATGGCCGCGATGCCATTATTAATGGGAATGCCCAGACAATCACGGTCAATGGCACGGTGTCATTGGGGAATCTGGCGCGCACCGGCGGAACCGGCCATATCACTGTAAAGTCGGGAACTGTGAATTTCGGCTCCTTGACCACGGTGACTGTGATAGGAAACACCAGCAACATCCTTTTTCTGGAATCCAGTCTGACTGGTAGCAATGGCTTTACCAAGGAGGGGAGTGGCGTTCTCCGCATTACAAAAAGCAACACGGGCTTGTCCGGTCCGGTGACCCTCAATCTGGGTACCTTGTCTATAACCAGTGACAATGCCCTGGGCAGTGGTGCCGTGACACTCAATGGAGGAACCCTGGAGGTCCGGGATAGTAGCGTCGTTGCCAACGCGATTACGGCCAATGGAGGAAAAATAGAGAGTTTAAAATCAAACAAATTCACCAACGCCATTACCTTGGACAGCAATCTCACCATGACTCTGAAAGACGTAGGTAATACGCAAATTCAAGGTGGCATTGTTGCGGCATCAGGAGACAAGACATTAAATCTGGTGGGCGATGGAAATAATTCCGGAAACAATGGGACGTACACAATTGACACGCACTCCATCAACCTGGGAGCTGGTGGACAGCTCAATATTTACGCGGGTGCTGGAGCTGCTGACTATAGTACCTTTACCACCAACCTGAATGTCGGTGGCAATACGTTTGGCGGCCTGCGGATTTACAATCGCGCCACTCTAAAACTGGGAGCGGACAATGCTGTTCCCACCGGGACTTCTCTGACACTCGGGATCAGCACATGGCAAAGCAACACAGCAGGCATGGCGACTATGGATTTGAATGACCACAATTTGGAAGTGGGCAGTCTCGCATCCTCGTTTAACAGCGAGGCCACTGAGGGCGCCGCCTCGAACAGGGTGATTACCAACTCGGCAGTGGGCGATGTGAAGACCTTCACAGTCAACCAGACCACGAATACCACGTTTCGTGGGGAGCTTCGGGGGAATCTGGCATTGACCAAGGAAGGGGCTGGCACGCTCATTTTGAGCGAAGGAAATAATACCTTTACTGGCAACACGCACGTTTCGGCAGGGACTCTCAGCCTCAATGGCACCGCGACACTCACCAACACACCGGTTATTTCTGTCGCGTCCGGAGCCAACTTCAATGTGAGCGGCGTATCGGGCGGCTTTGCGATTGGCTCCACGCAGACGCTCAAGGGCACGGGCTCGGTGATTGGAGGGACGGAAATCCTGGGAACGCTCGCCCCCGGCAACAGCATCGGGGTCATCAGCATGGAGGACCTCACGATCGGCTCGACGGGAACGCTCGATGTCGAATTGGGCCGTTCGAGCGGAGCGCCCCTCAGCGACCGGGTGGATGTCACAGGAACGGTGACTGTGGATTCCGGCGCAAATCTCAAGCTGACCCTCTACACGGGTCTGGACAATCCGGAACAGGGGGATGTCTTCTTCCTGGTGAACAACGATTCCACGGATGCTGTCAGCGGAGTCTTCACCAAATTAAATGGCGTAAACACAACCCTCAACCAGGGCAGCGTCTTCTCATGGAACGCGCTGTCATGGGAAATCAGCTATGAGGCGGATTTTGGCGCGCAGGCGTTTGCGGGCGGCAATGACATTGCCATCCGTGTGATTCCCGAACCTGCCACATGGCTCCTCGTGGGCATCGGCTTTGGCATGATCCTCTTCCGACGCCCACGGCGCGACCAATTCTAAGCGGATTTTCGTGGCATGAAAAACACATCCGCAGATCCGCGCAGATTTACGCAGATAAAACATGGGACCAAATTGTTACTGGCATCTTATGGACTTAAAAAATCTGCGATCCTCTGCGATCCTCTGCGGACAATAACCCCCTCAAGTGAACAGTCTGTGGCTTGGTCCACACAATGAATCCTCCATCGCAGGGGCTCCCGACGGCCCATCCGGGAACTTGGGAGATCCGGGATGTCCGTAGGATTTGGAAGGGGGCTCCGCACTGCGCCTTTACCGATCTTGCGCGTTTCCAGGGCCAATGGCTGTGCGTCTTCCGCGAAGGGGAATCCCATATTAGCCACGACGGGCGGATTCGGATTCTTCGATCCTCCGATGGACAGCGCTGGGAAAGCGCGGCCGTACTTTCCCCGCCCACCGCGGAGGACGACCTGCGGGATCCCAAATTTTCCCTGACTCCTGACGGCGAATTGATGCTGAATGCCGGATTGACGAATCGCGAATCCCGTCCGCCGAAGCGGGCCTCGGTGGCCTGGTTTTCCAAGGACGGAATATCCTGGAGGGCGGCGGCGCCCGACGCCTCCTCCGGGGACACATGGCGGTGGCAGGTCGCATGGCACGATGGGCGCGCCTATGGCGTCGGCTATGGCGGTCGGGACGCGGGTGGTTGTTTGTACCGCTCCGACGATGGCGCGCGGTGGGAGGCCTTCAAGCGTCCATTCTTCCCGACTCTCATGGAAGGTGACTGGACCGCGTCGGAATCCAGCCTTGCGTTTCAGGACAATGGAATGGCCTTCTGTTTGACGCGCCGCGATCCGACGCAGCCCACCGATCTGCCCCTGCCATCGGCCTGGATTGGCCACTCGGCGCCCCCCTACGAACACTGGACCTGGCGGGATCTGGGTCAGCGCGTGGGCGGACCACTCCTCTTCCGGCTTCGGGATGGGCGGTGGATCATCATCGGGCGAACGTATGGTCCGCGGCGAACCACCCTCCTGGAAGTTGACCTTGCGATTCCGCGGATCCTTCGGACGCTCCCCTTGCCATCCGGCGGGGACACCAGCTACGCCGGCGCCGTCGAACACGAGGGGCGCCTCTGGATCAGCTACTACTCATCCCACGAGGTCGGAACGGCCATCTATCTGGCCCAGGTACAAATTCCCCCAAAGGATTTTTAACCACTCCCATGAAAACACAACCGCTGCGGCTGGCCATGTTGGGCATGATCCCTGGAAACGCACATCCCTATTCGTGGTCAGCCACGCCGCATAAATATCCCGCTCGGAAACACAGTGGGGTGACAGGTCTTCTCGCATGAGTCCGCTTCCGGACGTTTGCGCATACCACCCGCGCAGGGAACCCATGCCCACTCACAGCGCTCTCGGGATGGGTTTGATCTGCAGAATTTTCCTTTTGCCGGCGGTGGCCTTCATGACGACCCTGTTTGACAGCCAGGCCGCCAACACCACGGAGACAATCCGGCTGCGCATCATGGGCGTGGCAAACCCCGAGGCAACCTCCCCTCCATGGGTCGCGGAATACCGCATCCAGCAGGAATTCTTAAGAAGACACCCGGAAATCGAGCTGGTCCGGGCTGAGGGCATCACTCTCGAAAACGCGGTCGCCGAAGTCACCCTGGTCATGATGGTGGCCGGAGGCATCACCCCGGATGTCATGATGCTCAATTTTCGGAGCATTGACACCTTTGTGCGGATGGGAGTCGTCGAGCCGCTGAATGGATTTCTGGATCGCGAAGAACCCTCTGCCCGGAAGGCAATCCTCGGGCGGATTGCACCTCAGGTACTCCCTGTGGTGCGCCGTTTTGGGCCGGACGGGAACGAGCGGTTCTACGCACTGCCAAGATCGTTCTTTTTTACCGGGTTATTCTTCAATCGGGATCTCTTCCGAAAGGCGGGCCTGCCGCAACGGGCGCCGGCGGATTGGCCGGAAATGATCGAATTCGCGCAGGCCATCCGAAAGGCCGCGCCGGAAAGCCGCCCGATTTTCCTGTCTGGCGGCACGACAGCAAGTTGGAATCTCATGAATTTTTTATGGTCAGCGGGCGGAGAGGCGGTCGAGGAAACCGGCCCCAATATCTGGCGGGCGACCTTCGACAGTCCGGCGGCGGTCACGGCCTACGAATTTTATTACCGACTGGTGGAAGCCGAGCGCCTGGCGGTCCGAACCGGGACACTCACTTCGCCGGGGGCCCTTCAAGAAACGGGGATGTTTTTCAGCGCCATCGGTGATTCGATCACCTTTGACCCCGAAAAATTTGGATTTGGTCCGGTGCCAAAGGGTCCAACCGGCCTGCGGGGCTCGGAAATCAACGCGCAACTTCTGGGAATTTCCTCCCAAATCCGCGATCCGCGCGTCCGCGAAGCGGCATGGGAATACGTCCGATTCATGGCGAGTGAAGACGCCGAGCGCATCCGAGTGGCGACCATGGTCGAACTCGGCATGGCGGTTCAGGTCAATCCCATCCTATTGCGCCGCTACGGCTTCGATCAATACCTGCCACTCTTCCCCAAGGGGACGGAGGAAGCCTTTGCCGAAGCGCTCGAGAGCGGAAAACCGGAACCCTACGGACGCAATTGTAATCTTATCTATAACGAAATGACCCACCCCCTTGATCGCATCCTCCTCAGCCCGGAAATCGCCGCCTGGTGGAAGGAAGGCCGGATGGATTTGGTCAGAAATCAGATTCACGGAATCCTCAGGGACGCGGTCATAAAAACCAACGAGCGGATGCTCGGCCATGTCCCCGCCAGGGAAATGCGAGTCCGGCGCTGGGTGGCTCTGCTTGCCGTGCTCGCCATTGCGGCAGCATTTCTGGTTGTGGGCTGGAAAGTCGCCAGGATTTTTAAAGGCGTTGGGCGCCTGACTGGCAAGCCGGTCGTTTCGCGTGGGTTCCTTCCGTGGCTTTGCCTGGCGCCGGCCCTCCTTCTCATCTTTTTCTGGAAGTATGTTCCGCTCGCGCGTGGCACGGTGATGGCATTCCAGGATTACCAGCTCGTGCTGCCATCAACCTTTGTGGGATTGGACAATTTCGCCAATGTGCTTTTTGATGCCGTCTTCTGGAAGTCGCTTCTGGCAACCTTTCACTATGCCGCATGGGTCCTGACTGTGGGCTTTGTCCTGCCAATCCTCCTGGCCTATCTCCTCCATCTCATCCCACGGCAGCAGATCTTTTTTCGGATATTGTATTACCTCCCTGCCGTACTCACGGGAGCGGCTGTTTTTTTTCTCTGGAAGGAGCTTTTTGAGACCGATGGCTTCTTTAACCAAATCCTTCGGGCATTCGGATTGGAGGCGCGCCGCGCGTGGACCGAGGATCCCGCTCTGGCCATGCTTTCCTGCGTACTGCCCGGCTTTTGGGCCAGCGTCGGGCCGGGGTGCCTGATCTATCTGGCCGCGCTTAAAACAATCCCTCTCGAACAATTCGAGGCGGCGGAAATTGACGGCGCCACTTTCCTGCAGAAGACGCGGCTGATTGTGTTCCCGGGTCTCAAGGGATTGATCCTGATCAATTTCATCGGCGCCGTGGCGGGCGCGTTTCATGGCGCGACCAATATTCTGATCATGACCGGTGGCGGGCCTGACCGCGCGACAGAGGTCTCGGCGCTATTATTATTCTTCGAGGCCTTCACGCGCCTGCGTCTTGGGCATGCCACCGCCATGGCCTGGATTATTGGGAGCATGCTCATCGGCGTTACGGTCCTGCAATTGCAACGCCTCAGCCGCATGGAATTCAAGACCGCCAAGTAACTCCGATGTTTTTTTCGCCCATCTCAGCTCGCAGCCTCCCGGTGAGGGTCCTCTATGCGGCCTTTTACCTCATCCTGGCCCTGGGGGGAATTACGATGGTCGTTCCCTTCCTCATCATGCTGACCGGCTCGGTGGAGCCGCGCGCGCAGAGCGCCAAAATTGAATTGTTCCCGGCATACCTCGCCAACAAGCAGGAACTCTGGTCCCGGTATCTCGAAGTGAAATACCAAGGCTCTGCCGTTTACTGGCGCATGGCATGGAATACCCCCTATCTTCTTTTTGTTGAGCCACCAGACCGGGAATCCGCCGATGAGAATTCCATGGTGTCCCTATGGGAGACCTTCCTCGAGGAGACGCAACCCGCAGAGAAATACTTTGTGGTGGGGTTTCATAAGCCAAATGCCAGCATGCCATCTTTCGCTGCATTTGGCTTCCGGGATTGGCTCTTCGCAAAATATGGATCTCTGGAAGGCATCAATAAGGCGCTGGAGACCTCATTCCGCAAGAAAACCCATATCCGGCCTCCCAATATTCGCCTGGATGGTCCCTCCCTGCCTGACTCGCCCTTTGTCCGCGCCTATATGGAATTCTCGGCGAGCCAGCCTCCCGAGCGCAAATTCGTGTGGGATGTTGGCGGCTACTTTCGCACCCACATTCTCCCAAGCACAATTGGAGCTGATGTTGCCGATTACAATGCGCAGTTCGCCACCTCATACGCGAGCTACTCCGAGGTGCCCTTCCCCGCCACGATCCCGCAAATCGGAGCGGAACCCTGGTTTTTCTTTGTGTCGCGCATTCTGCGGACCGACTTTATCGAGATAAGTCCGGAGGGTGAGAGCCGGCGCGCCGGGATGGGAATTAGCCGGGAGGAATTTATTCGGACGCGCTCGGAGCCTCACGAATTGCGCGTGGTCTCCGCGGACACGCTCTTCGCGGAATGGGCTGCGGACCGGGGAAGCCCCAATGCGCGCATCCCCCAGCCCGCAATGGACCGCGCCGCCTTCGCTGCAGAGGCGGGATTCTGGCGGACGCAATTCCTTACCCTGAATTACCGTCAGGTCCTGGAAGAAATCCTCGGTCACGGTGGCGCCATCCGCAATACCCTCATCCTCGTCGTCCTCTCCGTGGGAGGCGCGCTCCTGATTGACCCTCTGGCCGCGTACGCGCTCTCGCGCTACAAGCTCAAGAAAACCTACTACATCCTGCTGTTCTGCCTGGCGACGATTGCGTTCCCAGGAGAAGTCACCATGATCCCCGTATTCCTGCAGCTCAAGGAATTGAACTTGCTGAATACTTTCGGAGCGCTCGTCCTGCCAGGCCTGGCCAATGGATTCTCGATCTTCCTGCTCAAGGGCTTCTTCGACAGCCTGCCCAAGGAATTGTATGAGGCCGCAGAAATTGATGGCGCGGGCGAATTCACGACCTTCTGGCTGATCACCATGAATTTGTCCAAGCCCATTCTGGCGGTCATGGCCCTCCATGCGTTCGTGGCTGCCTACGGCGCCTTTTTCTTTGCGCTCATTCTGGCGCCCGACCCAAAAATGTGGACCATCATGGTTTACATCTACGAACTCCGCCAGTCCGCCAGTCCGCCAGTCATCTATGCGTCCCTCCTCGTCACAGCCATCCCCACACTTGTGATATTTGTGGCCTGCCAGAAACTCATCCTGCAAGGAATTGTGGTGCCATCGGACAAGTAAGAGAAAGTCTCATGGGGGGGAGAACAGGAAGGGGTCACGCACAGGAAGGGGTCAGGCATGGTATATTGACATTTGGTTAACGTCTCTTCAAAACTTGCGCTGCTGTCGAATTGCTTGAACGTTTGAAGGGAAGTGTCCCAAAACGAGGACCGCGAGGACCTCAAGGACCGGATAGCCGCATTGATGGCGCAGTGCGGAAGGCTCATGGAGATGGGGCAGAGAGTGACGACCATGACCTTGGACTGGCTCAGAAGCTGAGGATGGGAGATCGCTCAAATTGCCGTCGAATCATTCGTCGGACGCGAGAGAAAAAGAACCATCAGAAAGAGTGGCAAAGGAAGATCAGAAAAAGCAATAAACCATGCCTGACCCCTTACCCGTGCGGCTGCCGCGTCCAATACAGTGACAGTTCTTTTTGGAGCCTGACAATCTCCGTTGTGTTCGCGCGATAGAATTGAAAACCGGTTTGGTCGAACAGACCATTGAGGTCGTTTTTGAGCCGTCTGGCCGCGAGATGCCAAACTCAAGCGGATGTCTTCGGCATCCCCCTCACCCACTTTTCATCACACCCATGTTGATGGCTGATGCCATTGGACCCCCTCCAATTTGAAGGTGAGGATTTGAAAGGGGGTAAAATCGAATGCGATTTCACGGCCGGGAGGGAGGGATTCCTGGTTGCGTTCGAGCAGGTCGGTACGGCTGACCCTTTTTGCCGAGAATCCGAGGGTTAACCGACCGCGACCGCGGGATCCGTGGGCTTCGTGGAGGCGGACAATCAAGCCGTCGTCATCCTCCGCTCGTTTCCATGCGTCCATTTGCAGACAGGGCACATCACAGCGCAGGAAGGAATGGGCGGGAGGGAGAGCTCCCTGGGAGGGGGGGACGGCGC